>Ga0316218_1004053_pt1 | contig 11491 bp, 10 predicted proteins | sample TBH18003metaG_FD_203634 | JGI IMG/M metagenome (GOLD analysis project Ga0316218, IMG submission 203634) | Freshwater microbial communities from Trout Bog Lake, Wisconsin, USA - TBH18003 | ecosystem: Environmental > Aquatic > Freshwater > Lake > Hypolimnion/Profundal zone | place: USA: Wisconsin... | reverse complement strand
GATCTTGCGGACAAGATGGAACAACTTCGCTCCGCTCTAACCTGCCATACCGCCCCTGCCGTGCCCCAAAAGCGGCCGACGCACGATGCGTCCTCAGATTGAAGCCTTGCTCACTCCACTGGCTGCGACACAAAAGTTATCCGCTTATCAATGCCTGGCCCCATCGTCCCTGGCCCCATCGTCCCCCGGCATGTGGGTGATCGGGGTCATCCGGATAATTTCACGAACGCTGAGCACCTCTACCGCGTAAACTTCACTGGCCAGCTCAAAAGTGACCAGTTGAATCAGTTCCTTGTTCTCGTCAGGTGCCGGGCCATTGGATACGACAGGTGCGTTGCTCATGCCCTCTCCCCTATGCGACTTTGAATTGACGTACGATCCCCTGCAGGGACTCCGAGAGCGATGAAAGCTGACCGGCAGCAGAAGCGGTATCCTGAGCCCCACGGGAAGTCTCATGCACTACATGTGTGATCTGCTGGATGTTATTGGTTATCTCGCTGGTAGTCGCGGTCTGTTCCTCGACGGCGGTGGCAATTTGGCTGATTTGCAGGGCCACCTCGTTGACCTGCCCCAGAATGTCATCGAGTGCCTGTCCCGACTTCATGGATGAAGCCGTTCCTTTTTCCACCTCGGTGACCCCCTCGCCCATGGCTGCCACCGCGCCTTTGGTCTCTTTCTGGATTGCCTTGATCATCTCACCTATCTCCCGGGTGGCCTTGGTAGTCCGCTCTGCAAGCGCCCTCACCTCGTCGGCAACTACCGCGAAACCCCGACCCTGCTCACCGGCGCGGGCCGCCTCGATGGCAGCGTTCAGGGCCAGCAGGTTAGTCTGATCGGCAATGTCCTCGATGGTTCCGATGATGGCGCCGATCTGGTCGCTCCTTGCCCCCAAATCTTCCACCGTTCGGGCCGCCAGTTTGACCCGCTCGGAAATTTTCGTCATCCCGTCAATGGTCTCACGCACAACGGAGCCGCCGGCCTGGGCCGACTGACTCGCCTGCTGGGCGCTTTCAGCCGCCCGTTGGCAGGTCTGGGCGATATCGCCGGAGGTTGCCGCCATCTCCTCGCTGGCAGTAGCCACCGTGCCTGTTTGTGAGGCGACCTCTTCCGCTCCAGTGGCGATCTGGCCTGCGGTCGCATGCAACTGGCTGGCGGCCGACGCTACCTGAATCGAGTTGTCTGCCACCTGAGCTATGGTTTTGCCGATCTTTTCTACGAACTGGTTGACCAGGTTGCCCAGTGTGCCGAATTCGTCCCGGCGGGTGCCATCCAGCCTGCGGGTGAGGTCCCCTTCGCCATGGGCCATGTCCTTCAGGAGGTCAATCTGGGCGGCCAGAGGGAGGGAAAAGGATCTAAAGGTGAAAAAAGACATGGCAATGAGCAGGGCGAGACCGGCCAAGCCGACCTCCACGCTGTGCATGAGAAAGTGACCGCGAGTGGCATCGAAATCCGCGTCGGCATCCTTGGCCTTTTTGTTATAAATCTCCTTAAACTTGTCCATGCTGTCGTTGAGCAGTTTCACCGGCTTGTCAATTTCCCCATCCACATCCCGAATGGGCTGAGTCATCTCCTTGGTTTCCTTGAGAAGAGGCAGCATCTTGTTTTCAAAGAGGTCTATCATGCCGTCGAGGCCCTTCTTCGCTTCGGCGACCAACTGCTTTTCTTCCGGGGTGACTGCGATCTTGGACATGTCGGTGATGATGTCCTTGATGCCCTTTTCCTTCGCCTTGGGCCAATCCTTGGCAGTCTGGTCCAGTTCGCGGTTGATCTCCGCGTCCGCTATTACCTGGTACATCTTGGCACCGGTGGCAGCCGCCTCCATGGCATGTTCAGCGTTTACTGCGAGTTCCGCTCCGTAGTCCTGCTGCTTTCCAAGCTTTGTGTTGCAGTCATACGCCATGAGAATCAGAGTAATAACAACGGCGGTAGTCAGTAAGGTGTTTAGCATCAGCTTCGATTTGATAGTCATTTCTGCCTCCATGCGTTAGCTGTTTACCCTAATATCGGAGTCTCTGTCAGAGAACTTTAGGGCTTTGTGTAGGACTAGTCCCACAGGTGACCTCAGACAGAGCGTTTCTCACGCTTATAGAGGACCTAACGACACGGACTTCCGAGCATCAAAGGTGGATGTCTTGCAAGCGTGGGCGGTTCTGGAACGGTACCGGAGGTGGACCGGAGAGACCGGAGGGGGAGGGACAATGAATACCTTGCTCTTGGGAGATTCGCGGCGACTGTGGATGTCGCCCTTGGTTGCCGTCTGGGCGCGATGGACGTCGGGGGGCGGTGACGGTGGTGGGGGCAAAAAGACAAGCTAGCGAAAGGAAGGTTTTCTCCGGACCGGAGGGGGACCGGAGCGCGACGAAAAAAGGCCCCTGATTTGCGTCAGGGGCCTTTCTTTATAATGGTCGGAATGAGAGGATTCGAACCTCCGGCCCCCTGCTCCCGAAGCAAGCGCAGTGGCGATACGTCCGACAAACTGCCCGCAGACTGCCGCCATCGAAGCAAAGGAGCCCGACCTGTGGCGGGAGCCCGTCAGCCGTGCCCCGGTGGGTCACCTTTTCCGTAAACTCCACGAAGGGAAACAGGTTTCCCACCGGAAAAGAGATATAAGGTTCAAGGCTGCAGCGTCCCGCACCGAAGAGGCAAGGTATCCACGAAGAAAAGAGACCGGAGGGGGAACGGAAGCCTACTCTGGGGTAGGGCCGGTGTGCTAAGCCCGCGAAGGTGGTGGCGCAGGGTGGGTAGGAGTGAGCCGGGACGCAACGTCGGCTGAGGTTGGGACAGTGCGACACGCTGTTCGGTCATGGATAGAGGGAGATGCCGGATGACGCAGGATGACGACAGCGGGAACGTGCCGAAGGAAGAGCAGAGTGAAAATACTGGACAGGCCCGAAAGAGATTGCGGGGGAAGGAACCTCTGCACGCGCCTCGAAAGTACGACTTCTGCAATCTCAGGGATGCTTGGCCTGTTGATGTAGCGTTCGAGTATGCGGAGAATGGCTGGTTCCTCGTCCCGGTCGATGCTCGGACTGGCCAAACCGTCACTGAGGACGTCAGTGAGGCAACCAGAGACACCGATAGAATCCGGGAGTGGATCGACGGGCAGGAGCTCACTGTCGGAGTCGTCACAGGACGTGTCAGTCGCATCGTCGCGCTAGTCTGCAAGGGGAAACTCGGACAGGGAACGCTGAAGGCCCTGCTGGCTGCCAAGGGACCTTTTTCGACACTGGAAGGCAGGGAGAGGGACGCAACGGTTTTCCTCTTCCGAGCGCCAGAGATTGACCTGGAGAGCCAAGAGGGGGTGGCACCGGGAGTGGATTTCCTTGGGGAATGTGGCTACTTCGTCCCCTTGCAGTCTTCTTGGGGGACTCAGAACATGGAGATCTCACTGCTTCCCGCCTGGGTCCGTTCTTTGGTCACCGGAGACACCACCTTTGGGATCGACGATCTTGTCGCCGCAGAAGGCTTGGCTGTGCTGGACCACGCAACAACGTACCAAGCGGCAAAGGCATACAAGGCAATCGGGTGGAACCTGATGCCAGTCATCCCTGATGGGACGGATTACCTAGCAGCAAGAGAAGAACAGTGCATACCAAAGCTTTGGCAGAAGAGGACAGACATAGGCTTGGGATTGGAGACAGGAACCGCTTCGGGCATTGTCGGTCTGTGGATCTCGGACCCTGCCCTCTTGGATTTTTGGGTCAGGAAGTACGATCTGCTGCCACAGCCTCAGATTGCAGGCAGGGAAACGATTCTCTGCTTCCAGGCCCCTGAAGAAGGTTTCCCTTCCAAAGAACTCTTCAACGGTGCAGAGTACGTCGGAGAAAAGGATTACCTCGTAGTACCCCCATCAACCGTCAAAGGTACAAAGCTGCGGTGGAATGTGGGGAAAGAGCCATTGGCAGCTTTGCCTGCACTGCCGAAGTGGCTCCACGAAGTCCTCTCAGATCAACGGCAAGCCAGCGATTTGGTCCAGCCGATAAGTAAAGGATCACAGAAGTCCCCAAAAGGGAAAGGACCAGGACAGGCAGTACAGTTTGGGGTGGAAGCTCGGAGTTACGCAAGTCGGGGGTGGCTCGTGTTCCCCTTGAGCACTGGGCAGAAGACCCCACGCACAAAGAACGGGCTCAAAGATGCCACAACGGACCTAGAAAAAATAGCCAAGTGGTCGAAGTTTTGGCGGAATGCCAACATAGGCGTGCAGACTGGTGCCAATTCCGGCATTGTCGTGCTGGACGTGGACGTGAAGAACGGGGCGCTTGGACTTCAGTCTCTCGAAGACCTTGAAAGGAAGCACGGGAAACTCGTGACGCTGCGAGCCTGCACACCATCGGGAGGACTCCACCTGTATTTTCGTGCTCCAGATCAAGTGATTCGCAACCGCGCAGGGTTCCTGCCGGGTCTGGACGTACGCGGAGATGGGGGCTATGCCGTGGTCGCTCCCTCCCTTGTCGGCGGTAAGGCATACCATTGGCAGAATAGCTTGCTCCCCGCCGAGATGCCGGACTGGCTTTTGACCTTGATAACATCAACGGTTAAGAAGGGCAAAGGGGCATCACTTGCCGCCCAAGAGGAAAGGTTCACTTACACAGATGCCCTTCGCGGTGTGCAGGAAGGCGCAAGGAATGACACTATTTTCCGGTTCGCCTGCAAGCTACGGCAAGAAGAGTGGGAGTACGACGAGGCCCTGGTCATCATCAAGACGGCAGCGGGCAACTGCGAACCACCACTCGAACAGGACGAGGCTATCCGTTGCCTTGACAGCGCATGGCAATACTTTCCCCCATCAGCTATCTCCGACTTGGGAAACGCCGAACGCTTTGTCGCCCGGTGCGGTGCCAGCGTCCGATACATAGAGGAAAAAGACCGCTGGCTTGTTTGGGCGGATCACTGGTGGAAGGCAAACATGCGTGCGCTTTTCCGAATGGCAAGGGGCACAATCAAGTCGCTGCGGGACGAAGCAATGGCGGAAGCCGACCCGGTTCGCAGAAAAGCCTTGTTTGCTCACAGCCGCAAGTCAGAGAATCCAGAAGGTCTGGGAAGGATGCTGGAGATAGCCGCTCCCGAAGTTACTATCCGCGAAGAAGATCTTGATCGTGGGGACTTGGTGGCGTTCTCCAACGGTGTCTTCGACCCTGGCACAGGATCGCTTCGGCCTGGACGCAGGGAGGATCTGCTGACCAAGCACGTACCTATTCCCTACGACCCTTCGAACCCCGAGTGCTCCCGGTGGCTCAATTACAAGGGGGCCAACCCAAAAGTCAGAACCCAAACAGTGAAGGCATCGAAAGCGTTGGACGAACAGCTTGGCGAGTGGATGGAGGAACGCTGCGAACGCGGAAAGGGTTTGTCTGCCGGTCCATCGGAACTCCTTGCTGACTTCTTGTCTTGGCACGGCGAAGATGTCACAGCCCATAAGTTCGGTCGGCTTCTGTCGAAGAAAGAAGGGATCAAGCACGAAGAGTCGGGTCGTCGGCTCTACCATGGGATCAAGCTCAAGGAGAAGGGGCAAAAGTAGCTTCCTGTACGGTTCCGAACTAGGCACCTGAGAGGCCCGCTCAGCGACTTTGCTAGATGGCTCACGCCTCACCTTGAAACGTGCGAGAGCATGCCGAGAACGCGGCCTGGGGACCATCGCCATCGTGTTCCGCCAGCGCTCTGGGCTGAGAGTGCTTCTTGGGCGGTTTGGGCGCTTTGGTGATACGTTTTCCCTCTTCCCCCTACACCCCTAGCCCCCCCCTAAAGGGGGGGTGGGTCATCAAAAAAGAACACGCCGCTCACCTCCCACCCGAAACCGCCCGAACCGCCCCGAATGATGCCTGCTGCTCCAGTCCGCCCCCCGCCTACCTCCGAGCACGCCGTCTTGCACGCTCACGCCACTTCTCCGAAGTTTCTGGGAGAGATGCCGGTGATGGGCAAGGCGGGGTCGAAAAAGCGCGATGAGCGCCTCCTAGAGGGGGCCACGGATTCTGCCTGGTTCCCTGAGTATCTTACCAAGAGGGCACCTCGAAAGGGCTTTGCACAGGTATGGACTTGCGGGGAAGGAGGGCAAGAATGGACTCGCTTTTCCGACACTCCCCCAGTTCCGCCTCTCCGAGCCATCCCTCTCCGGCGTGTCCGTGGTGCTTGTTTGTCACTTGGGCGGTTTGGGCGCTTTGGTGATACGTTTTCCCTCTCCCCCCTACACCCCTAGACCCCCCCCTAAAGGGGGGGTGGGTCATCAAAAAAGAACGCCGCTCGCCGCCCACCCGAAACCTCCCGTTCCCGCTCCGCCACTCCTGCCAGCCGCGCTGTGCCTCTCGAACGCCCTCTCTCGCAGGCTGACAGGTACTTCTCCCGCGTTTGGGGGGAAGATCCCGCCCGATGGGAACCCGGTGCCAAAAAACTCGACACAGAGCCTCTCAGGACGATCCGACCGACGGCATTGTGCCACTCGCCAGCGTGGCACATCTCTGGATGCCACAGCGAGAAAACGGGGCAAGCCAAGAAGGCTTGCCCCTGCTCCTCTCTCCCCATCACAATGCTGCTTCCAGAAAGTCATGCCTCACACGGTTGGCGTGTGCTCCGTCACGAAGCCTTCAAGCATCCCCACGATGGTGCGGCCCTGGCGAACAGCCTCAAGCTTGAGCCTCTTGTGAATGTGCTTCGACATGTTGAAACTGATCCGCACTTTGTCGCCGCCTGTCTCTGCCACTGCTCCCATTGCCTGATTCTCGGGTCTGCTCTTTTTCTCCACTCTGAAGCCCATGTTTCCCCCTCCCCGCGACTGATTCTGGATCGACCGCCAAAGGCGGATACCAATGTGCTGTTCTCCGCGTGAGTACTGCAAACCGCGCAAGCCGGGAAGACCCAGCACTCTCGGAGACCCGCACAGAACGCCACTCCTTTTCCTTCCCTACCGTAACGAAAGGAACTTCGACCGCATATTAGTCCTTTGGTTAGAGCCACCAAAGAACCTAACCCTCGCGGGAAATCTGCGCCGGAGAACTTGGCGGTGGCGAGGGAATCGTACGACAAACAAAAGGAGAGCAGACGTGAAGAGATTTCGTGACGAGAAGGAAGTGTTTCGCCTGCCGGACTCGCGGTTCAAGCGAACGATGATGGAAAGGATCGCGGCAACGCACGCGACATGTGATGGGCTGGAGTGCGACATTGTGGCCGACTGCGGGGGAGACTTCCTTCTCCTGGATGTGGGCGACGACCCCAAGGCGATTGCCCTGTACGAAGGGGGGGAGCCTGTTGACCTGACCGACTTCGAGGAAAGGTGCTTCGAGTACGTGGAACTCTCCGAAGACGGCATGGTGTTCGAACTGTACCTCGTGACGGGCGACGAGGGAGGCCCAAGCATCTTCGTACCGAACGAACCTTGGATCGGTACCGAGTTCCGCCGTGCGCTGACGAAACAGAGCGGGACTGTACCCAGCGAGGCCGAATCAGACCATCAAACCAACGGAGGAGAGGACGCATGATCGAAACGACACAGAAGCTTGCCAAGGACCTGGAGAGGATCATGCCCATGCTTCCCGGTCCGATTACGACGACGGTGACCGTGATACAGGTGGCATCGGTGGCTTGTGAGGTGATAGGGGCGATACACGACGAGCTGAAAGGGTGGGACTGGCCATGGTGATCCTGACTGGGAAGGATATGGACGAGTCGCTGAGGGGCCGAGTGCCTGAGATCGCCCTGCGCCGTGCTGTGGAGATGCGCGGCAAGGGGGTCTCTGTTGTCGCTGTGGAGCGCGGAGACGACGTCAGACGCGATTTCCCCATGGGGGGGAGGTTCGGCCTGCTCACCTACCTGGACGACCACTACCAGGCTCCCTTCGCCTATGTCCGGTTCGTGCGCGAGGGAGGGCGACGGGTTTTCGAGGCTCTTCTGGCCCCACTTGGAAAGTTCCTGCTGGTGGTGCCGGACGAGGATTGGGTGGATGACCGCTTGCTCACGGTTCTGGACGTCGAGGGGGAGGAGGCATCCCCTGAGGGGTGACCGAGAAGCCGGGAGCGGGCAGCGAAAGTATGCCCATTTTTGCTGCCGGGACCAGCGGGGGACCAGCGCCGGCCCGACTCGGTGAACAGACTATTGTCGGGCGATGGTCTCTGGGCGTAGCGCACCTGCTATCAAAGCCCACGCAGTTCACCGGAGACCGCCAGCACGAGGCAAAACGCAGGGAAGAGAAACGATCTTGGGGGGCAGTGCCGCCCCCAAGCATCCCAAAAAAGGATCACGGGGAAAGGAGAAGAAAATGGCAGGATACCATCCACAGCAGAGTAGGAAGTTCCCCTTCACCAAGAGGGGCATTGAGGGGCTACCGGCGCACGACCCGGCGAGCCCTTCCCGTGAGGCCGAGTACGCTGACGCTGAGTGCACTGGCCTGCACTTGAGGGTGAGCAAGAACGGGAGACGATTTTTCCAGCACCGATACCGCTATTTCGGTCGCAAGAAGTGCCAGAGCATCGGCGAGTTCCCTGCCATTTCGCTCCAGGAGGCTAGACAGCGGGTAGGAGAGCACAAGGTCTTACTATCGCGAGACAAGGACCCGTCTGAGGAGAGGGGGAAGGCAAGGAACGACCTGACCTTTGCCGAGTTCGCCACCCAGCACTACCTGCCGCACGCAAAGCAGCACAAGAAGACATGGGACGATGACGTCTGGAAAGTGGAGAAGCTGCTGAACCCAGTCCTCGGAAAGCAGCGGCTCTCAAGCATCACGCCCCGAGACGTGGCCTCTCTCTGCTCCAAGGAGAGGACGCGAACCAGCGCGACCACGGCGAACCACCTGCTCTCGACACTGAAGAGGATGCTGAACCTTGCCGTGAAGTGGGAGTTGCTGGAGAAGAACCCGGCGACCAGCCAGGAAAAGTTCAAAGAGCCGCCCCAGCGGGAACGCTACCTGAGCAAAGACGAACTCCCCCGCTTCCTGGCGGCGCTGGACGAGGAAGAGGACGGGCTGTCGGTGGCGGCGATCCGTTTGCTGCTGTTCACTGGGTGCAGGCGGGGCGAGATCATGACGCTGAAGTGGAACGAGGTGCGGCTCGACGAGGACTGCATCTCCCTGCTGGACACGAAGAACGGACGGTCGCGGATGGTGCACCTGAACGCTTGGGCGAAGGAGGTAGTCGAGGAACTGCACACGAACAGGGGCAAGGAGGTGCGGACAGCTGCGAGTGAGTACGTCTTTCCCTCGCGGCAGGGAACAAAGAAGGGGCACCTATTCGACCTGCGTAACCCTTTCGACAAGGCATGTCAGGGTGCGGGGGTCGAGAACTTCCGCATTCATGACCTGCGGCACACCTTCGCGAGCATGGCTGTCAGGGGTGGGGCGAGCCTGTTCGATGTGCAGAAGCTGCTCGGCCACCAGGACATCGCCATGACCCAGCGCTACGCTCACCTTTCTGATGATGGGCTCAAGAAGGCGACAGCCGGTGTCGCCACAATGCTGGACAGAGCCGCCGCGTGAGCAAGTCCCCCCCCCCTGCCCTTGACTGAGGGCAGGGGGGGATGTAATGGGGCACACAGCGGTTGGATACCTCACTAGGCCAGTCACAATATGTCTGACCGGTTAGTGGATCTTGTCCAAGAGTATGCGTAGGTTTCCTTTCGTGCGGTCCTCAAGGCGTTTAAGAACACCATCAAGCTTTTCAGCGTCAGCCTCGGTCCCTTTTTCTTTCATGTAAGTTCCTACAATATCCGTCAGAATGCCAAGATCCGCCTGGCCACTTTCAATCTCTACTTGCATCTCGTCAAGAATAGAACGGGTACTTGGCGGCAGGAACTCATCTCGGATTTTTTGGTACGCAGGGTCATCAGCCAAGCTATGGTTGAGTACATAGATAATTAGCCAGACTAATGCTGTTATGACTGCTGCGATAACGAATGACTCCGATGCAAGAAGAGGAAGACCCAGAAAAGGGTGGGTGAACAACAGTAGGAGCTGAAAAGGTAGGCTGCTTAACACTACACCAAGTACAACAGAGCCGAGTGCGGCAAGGGCAGCTGCAGCACCAATGATGATAAGCTGCTTCTGAGCTTGTGCTTGTTTACGCTGACGTAATAGTTCGCGCACGAATAAAATCATAATCGGCAGCGCAGCGATGAACTCCTTGACCTTTCCCTTGCTGATAGTGAGCACACTACTCACCATTGCATTTAACTGAGGACCTGCTTTTTCCATTACCTCCTTTGAAACGCTGAAAACGCGTGAGAAAATTGCCGATGCGACCTTAGTAGTAACCTTCATGCATTGCTCCTCGGTACAAACAGAAAAAGTAGCTGCGAGAGCACACCGGATTGACCGAATGGCTGAGCTAGCTCATGTGATGCCTCTCAGATCAGATGCTCAGAGTTGCCACCAAGAATTCATCTCCCAGTGCACTGAAAATCAGCAGAGACTCGCCATGCAATGCATCCATACTGATTTGTTGCAATGCATTGTTGCATCACTCCACCAAACGCCTCGGCTCCGGTGTATCCCCAAGCACGGCATCGTTGGGCTGCGAGTTGAGTCCCTTGTCCATCCTGCAACTCAGGCTTCTCAAACGCACCATAATTAAAGGCTAGTTTGACGACTCCGTCAGCTCGGCTACCACTGATTGCGCTCCATTGTTTTGGGGTGGCACATCCAGTGAGTGTTGCAGCGATGCACACGTTCAGTAGGACCAATCTCATAAGGCATTTCATTTGACACCCTCCCCCTTTGTTCACCTAACTGCTCTCAATAGCCGTGATGTACGCAGTACCCTAAGGAAGGGCCTTATCTCTATAGCACATAAGCCATGACTAATAAATATATTTTTTATATAGTTCTCTTTGAGTAAGCCACAACTCAGGGGGGAGAGGGTAACTGCAAGAGAAGTCTTTCAAGGAGTTTCGTCCGGAACCGAAAGGAGTGATGCCGGACAAGGACCGGAGAGACCGGAGAGAGCGGACCGAGGGAAGCATTGTCCGGGACTGACCGATGTTGCCCTTGGACGCTGGCGGAGGCGGGACGGTCGGTCGGGAGGTGATGACGGCGGTGGATGTAAAAAAGACGAGCTAGCGAAAGGAAAGTTTTGCGTGGAGCGGACCGGGACCGGAGCACCACGAAAAAAGGCCCCTGATTTTGGTCAGGGGCCTTCTCTAGTATGGTCGGAATGAGAGGATTCGAACCTCCGGCCCCCTGCTCCCGAAGCAGGTGCGCTACCAGGCTGCGCTACATTCCGAGGTGTAAAAACTGACGGGCCAGTCAGATGGAGATATATAGCAACTTTTGCGGACGATTGCAAGCAGAATGCACAGGCATGGACCGCAGCACGGCATTTTTTCCTCCCCGACCCTGTATCCCTCCCCTTACTTGATTTGCCCCGTGTAGGTGATGGTGAAATTCGCCCCGCCGCCGTTCATCGCTCCGCTCATGGTCACCCTCCAGTTGGTGACGGCGGCGTCGAATGCCCCGACCGGCGTATACCCCCAACTGGTGCCGCCGTTGTTGGAATATTGGGGCGTGCCGAGGGTG
>Ga0316218_1004050_pt1 | contig 11497 bp, 7 predicted proteins | sample TBH18003metaG_FD_203634 | JGI IMG/M metagenome (GOLD analysis project Ga0316218, IMG submission 203634) | Freshwater microbial communities from Trout Bog Lake, Wisconsin, USA - TBH18003 | ecosystem: Environmental > Aquatic > Freshwater > Lake > Hypolimnion/Profundal zone | place: USA: Wisconsin... | reverse complement strand
ACGCCGACCGCGAGATCGACGACATTGCCGCGCATCGCGAAGGCTTTGAACTCTGCTGCGATCCCCATATCTGTTCTCCAGTCCGTGGTGATTGTTGATCGAAGCGCCGATGTCGCTGGACACGCGCGCTCCGTCACCCGATCCTATGCTCACCGGAGTCCGAATGCACCGTTCATCGAACCTGTGGAGAGATCTGATGGGTACACCTGCCCCGCGCCCCCCGTTACCGCCCTTTACGCGCGAAACCGCGATCCAAAAGGTTCGCGCTGCCGAAGACGCTTGGAATCGCCGTGACCCGGCAAAGGTGGCGCTCGCATACAGTGTCGACAGCCGCTGGCGAAATCGGGCCGAATTCTTCGCCGGTCGAGAGGCCATCGAAGCGTTTCTGATCCGCAAGTGGAGTCGCGAGATCGACTACCGCCTGATCAAGGAATTGTGGGCCTACACGGAGAACCGGATTGCCGTACGTTTTGCGTACGAATGGCGCGACGATTCCGGTCACTGGTTTCGGTCGTACGGCAACGAGAACTGGGAATTCGACGAACTTGGCTACATGTGCCAACGGCATGCCTCGATCAACGATCGACCTATTACCGCCGACGAACGCCTGTTTCATTGGGAGTCGCCGGGCATACGGCCCGCCGATCATCCGGGCCTTTCAGACCTCGGCCTGTAAGCCGTGCCTACGCCTTGAGGCGCTCAAAGCGCCTCGAGGAAATGCACCATGTCCTCAATGTCGGCGGGGGTGTAGCCGATCGCGAAGCGTCGGTCGTAATACTCGACGACGTCCCGCAACGTAGCTGCGGAGCCACCCGTAAAGTAGGGCGCTCGCGCGGCGAGCGCGCGCAACTGCTGCGCATTTACTTCATCCACATCGGCGCATCGGCCGGTAATCAAGGCCCGCCCGGGATCGTGGGTGTAGACCACACGCGCGCCGCTCGGCGCCGTCGCGCCTTCACGACAGGTCACCCGGAATAGCGGTAAGTCCGGGGCCGGTAGGCCAACCGCAAGCGTTGCCACACCGAGACCGGGATGCCCTCCCCGCGCGTCACTGCCGGTGTGCAGGGCGTTGTGGCAGGTGGCACAGGTCTCGGGGCGTCCGTCGTCGCCGGCAAACGGGCGGGCGATGAACAAGGCGTAGCCGCGTGCCACCGAATCGCGGTAGGCGCGCACCGCAGGGGTCTCAGTGGCTTCGCCCGGCCGATGGGCTGGTGGCATTGGCACCCCCGTCGGCCAAGACCCTAACCCGTCTGCAAGGCTTCTCTCGGTGAGCCAACCGGCCAATTCCGGAAACGGCGCGACGGTTGGTATCGCCGCTCCACTCGGGGCGTCGGCTTGTAATGCTGCCACGCCGAGCGTACTGCCCCCCTCATTCAGCGAGCCACCCACCGGATGCCAGGCTGCCGCCGCATAAACCTGTCGCTCGAAGGCGCGGATCGTCTGCTGGGCTTGGGGGCCCAGTCCGTGATCGGCTTCAAGGTGATGCATCGTCGCATCGTCCATCTGCGCGGTCAGATGCGCCGCCCGACCATCGCTCATCAAGGTGGTCGCCGCACGTCCATCGGCGGCTTCTAAATACGCCAGATTCGCGGCCATGCGAGGACGTCGGTATACGGACACCGTTGGCTGGGACGAGGTGAGTCCGTGCCGCGGATCGCGATTACAGCCCGTCGGATCGTCGACGACTTCCAACGTGAACTCTGGCGTCATCGCGTTGCCTACCGCATCGCGCGGCGGCCACGGCAAGGCAATTCGAAATAGTCCCTTAGTGATCAGCAATGAATGTGCTTCGAGCGCTTGCGCCGGTGCGCTTGGACAGTTTGCGCCGTCCACCATCGCAAACAATGGATCGCGCCCGCCTGTGGTCGTCCAGCGCGCCTGTATCGTCTTTATCGATAGACTCATGCCATCGGAAGGCTGGTGACACGTCACGCAGGCGCGGCCGTTGGTCCCCATGGGCGTAAAAAACGGGTGTTGTTCGGTCTCTACCGGCCCCTCTCCTTGTAGGAGCGCGCCCGCGCCGCCGGGAGACTTAAACCATGCGTACGCCGGCAATCGACGACTACCGCCGGCCACCCACCATTGGCTGGCCAAAACCGGCGAGGTATCGACAAGGAGCGCATATGGGTCTGCCTGATGACACGTGACACACGGCGTGCTGTTACTGCCGAGACCACCCCAAAACGGGTGCCCCCAGGCACGGGCTGCGTCCTCGGCCGGCGTTGCGTTGAGCACTCCGAACGGGCCCGTCACAAGAAGGAATGCGCCTGCCCAACGCACCAACATCCGCTGCCAAGGTCGAGTGATCACGATGACCACCCGCCGCAAGCGGCAGAGCAAGCGTGCTGTACGTCGTTGGACTGAGGCGACGCTGCACGCGGCAACGTGCATCCCACGAGGAATGGGGTGGTTAGCGGTGCCGTCCGAGAAAGCGCAAGAGCCATGATCCGCTCAGTTTAGCGCGCCGCCGCAGCCTTCGGCGCGTCCTCGTCACGTAGGCTCGCGTGTTCAGGTCATCGCTCGGAACGGGGGTACTGCGGGGGCGTCGTCGCGCGAAAACGACGCCGGTTCGCATTCATCGGAGCACGACAGCGGCGACCCCGTGGCCACCGCTGCCGTGCCCCCGCTCAGGTCACTCCTTAAGCGGCGCTGACGTCTTGACGGCACGCACCGTCTCGTCATGCAGCGCCTTCGCAGCCACCTGGCGCAGTTCTTCCAACTCACGCTGCAGTTGCTTGACCTGCGCAACTTCGGTTCGCAGCGACTCTACATCGCTGACCTGTTGGCGCACGGCCGCCAACTGCCGCGTCTGCTCGTCAAGCAAGCGCGCTTGCGCCTGGATCTGGCTTTCCTGATGCGCCAACTCGGCCGCCTGCGAGGCCATCAGCACGTCATCCGCCTGCAACCGCGCTTCGGCTGCTGCGAGCGCCGCCGATTGCGTCTCAACGGTCGCGTGCTCCTTCTGCAACTCGTTCAAGAGCAGACCGCTGAGCAGGTGGTACGCCACCGTCTCGGGCTTACCGTCCTTGTTGTACACCACGAGTTCCGGGAACACCTCGGCGACTTCTTCCGCAATAAGGCCGAACTGGATCGGCTTGGCGCCGGTCCGATCCGCCTGCTTGTAGCGGAAGGTCACCGGACGCAACTGGTAGAGCCGTTCGCTGGCGCTGCCCATCGCGTTGATGTCTTCCTTGTACCGGCGAGACGACAAGACCGTTCCGAGCTGACCGTTGGCATCCACAACGACCGCCGAACCCGACAAAGCAGTTGTCGCTCCATACACACCCGCGATATAGGTCTTGGTGTGCGGGGCCGATCCCATTCCATCCGCGACCATATTGCCGATACGGATGGTGTTGGACTCGTTCGGCGCGCTCTGATCGCCCGTGCTGCCGAGGTAAACGTTGTTATTACCGTTGACCAAGGCGTAGCCCGCGTTCATGCCGAGCGCGACGTTGGAACTACCCACACCCAACTCGTACAGCGCCGCCTGACCGACGGCGGTGTTCGAGCCACTCCCGTTCACGGGTAGCGATCCCAACGCTGCGGTTCCCACCGCCGTATTGAGTGTGCTGTCGCTCACCACCGGATTGCAGCCGACGCCATCGGCTGACGCCGTGCAGATCGCCGCGCCGGTAGGCATTGGGCCCGTCGCACCCGTCGCACCGGCAGGGCCGGTGGCACCCGTCGCGCCGGCCGCACCGGCCGCACCATCGTTGCCAGGCGCGCCGGGCAAGCCGTCCGCTCCGGTGGCACCCGTGGTGCCACGCGGGCCCTGTGGTCCCTGTGGGCCCACCGGGCCTTGCAGCCCCTGCAATCCGACCAGGCCCGCGGCACCCGGGATACCCTGCGGGCCTTGGGCGCCCGCAGCCGCGATCAAGGCCCAGTTGCCTCCGGTATTCACAACATCCAAAGCGGGATCAACGCCCGTCGAAGGCGCCACGGCCAGATAACTGGAGCCGCCCTCGGTGACCGAATCACCTGCGGCGTACGCTATCGCCGCGATCCAACCGCCTCGGAAATTGAAGCCCGCCCCGGTAGCACCGGTAGCACCGGTGGCGCCCGTCGCACCGACAGCGCCCGTCGCTCCGTTGGCACCGGACGAGCCGTCCACACCGTTGGCACCCGCAACACCTGGGACGCCTTGGGCGCCGGTCGCACCGGCGGCACCTTGGGCGCCCGTCGCACCGACCGCACCCTGCGCACCCGTCGCACCGGCGGCACCCTGGGCGCCCGTCGCACCGACCGCACCCTGCGCACCCGTCGCACCGACGGCACCCTGAGCGCCCGTCGCACCAGCAGCACCCGTCGCACCTGCGGCACCCGTTGCACCCGTCGCACCGGCGGCACCCGTTGCACCGGTTGCGCCTGCAGCACCCGTTGCACCCGTCGCACCGGCGGCACCCGTTGCACCGGTTGCGCCTGCAGCACCCGTTGCACCCGTTGCACCCGTTGCACCCGTCGCGCCCTTCGCGCCCGCTGCTCCGGCGGCACCCGTCGCACCGGCAGCGCCTGCGGCACCGGTCGCACCCGCGACACCTGTCGCACCGGCAGCACCAGTAGCGCCGGTCGCGCCAGTTGCACCGGTCGCACCCTTGGCACCAGCCGCACCGGCCGCGCCGGCCGCGCCCGCGGCACCTGTCGCACCGGTCGCACCGGTCGCACCCTTAGCACCAGCCGCGCCAGTCGGACCGGCAACCGTTAGACCGGTTCCAAGTTGACCCGTAACGGTATCGATCACCACGACGGCAGCATTCGCATCGCTGCTGAGGTTATTCGCAGCGACACCTGCAATATAAGTTGCCGTGTGTGCCGGCGAACCCAGCGTGGCGTTCGCCGTTACGCTGCCAATATGGATCGAGTTACTCTCAGTCGCTGCGCCCGCTTGGCTGCCCAGGTAAATGTTGTTCGAACCACTGGAGAGATTGGAACCGGCGTAGGCACCCAATGCCACGTTGTAACTACCCGCGGCGGAGTTCACCAACGAATAAGTACCTGCGGCAGTGTTGTACTGACCGGTCTGGTTCATCTCAAGCGACCAAGCACCCGAGGCTGTGTTGTACCCGCCGGTACCATTGAACAACAATGAATAGGTACCGTTCGCCGTATTCGCCCAGCCGGTGTTGTTGTTGCTGAGAGCGCTCCAACCACTGGCGGTGTTGTAATCACCCGTCGTGTTCGCACCGAGAGCACCGCTGCCGGCAGCGGTATTGCCCGCTCCGGTCGAGTTCAGCACCAGGGCTTGGTAGCCCATACCGCTGTTGTTGGCACCGGTACTCGTGGCGAGGACGTTCGTACCGACGGCCGTCTGATAATTACCGTCGCTAAATACCGAATCACACCCGATGCCATCCACGGAGAGGACGCAATGTGTGGCGTTTGCCGGCATGGGGCCCGTGGCACCAACCGGACCGGTCGCACCCGCGGGGCCGGTCGCACCGGTCGCACCCTGAGGCCCTGGGGCGCCGGTCGTGCCAGCACCGGTCGCGCCCGTTGCACCAACGAGGCCGGTGGCACCTACCGCACCGGTCGCACCCGCAGCGCCCACCGCACCGGTCGCGCCTACGGCACCCGTGACACCGATAGCGCCGGTCGGACCTACGGCACCCGTTGCGCCCGCGACGCCTGTCGCACCGGCAGCACCCGTTGCACCTGCGGCGCCTGTCGCGCCTGCAGCACCCGTTGCACCCGCGATACCTGTCGCACCGGCAGCACCCGTTGCACCTGCGGCGCCTGTCGCGCCTGCAGCACCCGTTGCACCTGCGACGCCTGTCGCACCGGCAGCACCCGTTGCACCTGCGACGCCTGTCGCACCGGCAGCACCCGTTGCACCCGCGGCGCCTGTCGCGCCTGCGGCACCCGTTGCACCCGCGGCGCCTGTCGCGCCTGCGGCACCGGTTGCGCCCGTAACACCGACACCGGTGGCACCCGTGACGCCTACACCGGTCGCACCCGTGGGACCTACTGCGCCAGTGGCTCCCGAAGGACCTGTGGCGCCGGTCGAGCCGACGCCCGTAGCGCCGGTCGCACCGGTGGCTCCCTTAGCACCCGCAGCACCGGCTGCACCGGCAGCACCCGTCGCGCCCGCCGCGCCCGCTGCGCCTGTTGCGCCTATCGCGCCGGTCGCGCCCGTCGGGCCCGCTGCACCGGTCGGACCGGCTACGCCAGTCGCGCCCGTAGAACCAGCGCCGGTAGCTCCAGTGGCGCCGGTCGCGCCCGTCGCGCCCGTCGCGCCTTTTGCGCCGGCCGCGCCGGCAGCACCTGCCGCACCCGTTGGACCCGTAGCGCCGGTCGCGCCACCCGCAGGACCGGTGGCGCCGGTTGCGCCCGTCGATCCTTTCGCGCCCGCCGCACCGGCTGCACCGGTTGCGCCTGTTGCACCGGCAGGGCCGGTTGCGCCCGTAGCGCCCTTGTCTAACGTTTCAACATCAAGATCGTACGTAATGGACCCAGAGGCACCGGCGGTCAGCACCAAGGCGTAACTGCCGTCAGGGGGCGCGGCCACCCAACTGGCACTAACGGATGCGGCTGTCGACGCGGTCACCGTCATCGCCACTCCGCCTACGGTCACCGTCGGTGCCGTCGCACAAGCACCCGTCGCCGTGGTGCAGAAGCCGCTACCGGCGATCGTCACCGAAGTAGGGGTTCCCAATGCTGAATAGGTCGTGGTGATCGAAGTAATCGCAGGCGCGGCAAAGGCCGAGCCCGTGGACATACCCAAAGCAGCGGCTATGCTCAGCCGTAGGCTCAATGAGCGACGCATTTTATAGATCCCCTGATTTAATAATTCTGTCGACCGTCTCTGAGTCGCCGCGCAAGGAACTCAACCCCTACTTTGAGGTAGGGTGACTTCCCATTGACAAGGCGCCGGATGGTGGAAGAACTGTATACGGGGATCTGCGACGAAAAGACCCTGATTAGACATAATTAGCGAAATGCCTAACATAATCTTTGCGGCTCGTGGCGTTGGAACCGTCGGTCGCCTACAGTCGGCTCTCGGTCGCGGTTTCGACCATCCCATCGGTCGCGAGTCGCCGCCATGCCCGCCGCACGGTATGCTGCCGACCGAAATGCTGAGCGGACACTGACCGAAGACCATGATTGTCATACGCAAACGCGCAGAGCGCGGCCACACCAACTTGGGCTGGCTCGACAGCTGGCATACATTCTCGTTCGGGGAGTACCACGACCCGCGCTACATGGGATTTCGCAGTCTACGGGTCATCAACGATGATCAAGTCGCACCGAGCGGCGGCTTCCAGACTCACGCCCACCGGGACATGGAGATTATCTCCTACGTCATCTCGGGCGAATTGGAACATAAGGACAGCCTAGGGAACGGATCCGTGATTCGTCCTGGCGACGTGCAGCGCATGACGGCCGGCACTGGGATCCGCCACAGCGAATACAACTCGAGTCACGCGCTGCCGGTCCATTTTTTACAAATCTGGATCTTGCCGGAGCAGCCCGGCCTGCGCCCGTCGTATCAGCAAAAGCATTTCCCTGCGACGGAGCGAACCGACCGATTGCGTCTCGTTGCGGACCGTCACGGCACCGGGGGCGCGCTGACCATTCATCAAGACATCCGCCTCTACGTCGGCACTCTGAATACCGGCGTCGCCCTGGAACTGCCGCTGCAACACGACCGTTACGGCTGGCTGCAAGTCGCGAAGGGGACGCTGTCGATTCAAGGGCAAACCGTCCAAGAAGGCGACGGTGTCCTCGTGGGTGAACAGGAAAAACTCTTGATCACTACGCCCTCTCACGCCGAAGTCCTGTGGTTTGATCTCGCCTAACGTTCCACCGACCGCACAGCATTAAGCCCACGATGAGCCAACCGACACCCATCTTGTCAAAAACCGAGTTTCTCCGGACGCAAGCGGTCGTCACCGATGCCTTGACGGGCGTTGACCGCATCACGCTCGGGCGTCAGCGTAGGGTTGCCATCGAACGCAAAATGGACGGATCGGAAGTCACCGGCGCCGATCGGGCGGCTGAGCGGCACCTTCGCGCCGTCCTCAAAAAACACTGGCCCGCCGATACCATTCTGGGCGAGGAATACGGTGGAACACTCGCGCTGTCGGGTCGTTCATGGCTCATCGATCCCATCGATGGTACGGCATCCTATGTATTGGGCATCGGCACCTTCGGTACGTTGATTACCCTGCTCATCGACGGCGTGCCAGCCTATGGATGCATTCATCTCCCCGCGATGAACGAGACCACCTACGCGGCCGTCGGGCAAGGTTGTTGGCTGCGTCAAGGCTCGTCACGACCGAAGCAAGTTCGCGTCGGTACGCCGCGTCCGTACGGCCAAGCGGATGTTGGCCTAACCAGTTATAAGGTCACGGACCTCGGTAAGCCGCGAGGCCCGTGGCGACTGTCGCGACTACTGCCGGAGGTAGGACGAGTGCGCCTCGTCGGTGATTGCGTGCAGTACGCTCTGCTCTGTCGAGGGGAATTGGACGGCGCCCTCGACCCTCGAATGAGTGCATGGGATATCGGCGCGCTAATGGTCTGCGTCCGGGAGGCCGGTGGCTACGTCGCCGACTTCACCGGCACCGATCGTGACGTTCTGACCGCGAGCACATTCATGGCGGCGAGTTCGAAAGCACTGATCAAGCGGATGGCCAAGGCGCTCGCACCGCTCTGAGCACACATCGCCTCGAGTCACTGCCCGTCAGCACGCGGTGACGGTAGTATGCGCGGATGCTGCACACCTCTACGATCGTTCAATTCACCACACTCGACTGGAGCATTATCGCCCTCTCGATTGTGATTAGTTTCTTGCCGGCACTGTTTTTCTTTCGCCGCGCCAGTCGCAATACCAGTGAATTCTTCACGTCCGGGCGCGCCGCCCCCTGGTGGCTCGTCGGCATCTCCATGGTGGCGACCACCTTTAGCACGGACACACCGAATCTGGTGACCAATCTCGTCCGCCAAGGCGGCGTGTCGTCCAACTGGTTGTGGTGGAGTTTCCTACTGACCGGAATGCTCACGGTATTTCTGTACGCCGGACTGTGGCGCCGTTCCGGCGTGCTCACGGATCTCGAATTCTACGAGATCCGCTATTCGGGGCCTGCTGCTCGTGCACTGCGCGCGTTTCGGGCGGTGTTTCTCGGTCTCTTCTTTAATTGCATCATCATCGCCGCCGTCAACTTATCCGCGGCCAAAATCGGCAATGTGCTGCTCGGCTGGCCCATGGGGCAAACGCTGTTGGTGTGCGCAGTCATGACGATTTTTTTCGCGTCGATCTCAGGCCTCTGGGGTGTCCTCGTCACCGATACATTGCAGTTCGGCATCACCATGACGGGCACATTCGCGATGGCCTATTTCGCACTGCAGCAACCGGCGGTGGGCGGGCTCGCGGGTTTGTTGGCACAGGTTCCGGCGTCAAAGCTCGCGTTACTGCCGGATTTCGGCGATTGGCCGACCACCCTGTCAGTGCTCATCCTGCCCCTGACAGTACTGTGGTGGAGTGTCTGGTACCCCGGATCGGAACCGGGAGGCGGCTCTTACATCGCGCAGCGCATGCTCGCCGCTCGAAGTGAGCGGGACTCGATTACCGGCACCTTACTCTTTCAGGCTCTGCACTACGCGTTACGCCCGTGGCCTTGGATCCTCGTCGCTCTTGCGTCCACGCTCGTGTATCCACGCTTACAAGATATCGCGAATGCGTATCCTTACGTGGATGCTCGCCTAATCGGTGATGACATCGCCTATCCGGCGATGATGCGATTTCTTCCGGCGGGTTTTCTAGGGTTCGTGGTGGCGGGTACGCTCGCTGCGTATCGATCGACGGTAGAGACGCACCTCAACTGGGGCACATCCTATCTGGTGCACGATTTCTATCGTCGCTTCTTGAACCCCGGTCAATCCGAGCGGCATTACGTGACCGCCGGCCGTGTCGTCACGGCGGGACTAATGATCATTGCGGCAGCGACCACCTACGCCCTTGGCACGGCGAAAGAAGCGTTTGATTTAATTTTGTCCATCGGCGCCGGGACCGGGCTTCTGTATCTGCTGCGCTGGTATTGGTGGCGGATCACCGCGTGGAGCGAAATCTCAGCCATGCTCTGCTCGTTCGTCGTCGCCATCGGATTTTTCGTAGCGCGGAAGTGCGGCTACGCCATTCCTGAGACGGTGAGCCTACTGACGTCAGTCGGCGTCACGACTGCCGTATGGCTCACGGTCACGCTTGTTGGTCCGCGTACGGATGACGCTACGCTCGATCGGTTCTACGCCCTCACACGGCCAGCCGGCGCGGGATGGGCCTACGTCCGTCAACGGTCTAAGGCCGCCGAATCGGCAGACTCTCTGCCGCAGGCGCTGTTGGCGTGGGTGCTGGGATGCGCGTTTGTGTATTCGGCGCTCTTCGGAACGGGGGCTTGGCTGTACGATCGCTGGCCCCAATTCGGCGTCTGTGCGGTGATCTGCCTCTTGAGCGGGTACGGGACGTGGCGCAACCTTCGTGCCTATCGGGCCCCGGCATGACCACCACTCAAGCGGTCATTTTGGCGCGAGGCCTAGGCAGCCGCATGCGTCAAGCGCAAGGCCTGTCGTTAACCCCCGAACAGGACGCCGCTGCCGTGCAAGGCGCGAAAGCGATGATGCCGTTCGGACGACCCTTTTTAGATTATGCGTTGTCCCACTTGGCGGATGCCGGTATCACCCGCGCCGTGTTGGTCATCGGTCCCGAGCATCAAGCGATGCGGGACTATTTCCACAACACGGCAACGGGCCGCCGAGTCAATCTCTCGTTCGCTGTACAAGAACGACCTCTCGGTACGGCCGATGCGGTGCGGGCCGCGGAAGCACAGGTTGGCGCATCGACGTTCCTCGTACTGAATGGCGATAACCTTTACCCCACCGAAACGATACGTCGACTCGCCGCTCTCGAGGCCCCGGGACTTGCAGCGTTTACGGCCGACTCCCTGATAACGGGCGCGGGGCTTTCACCGGAGCGCTTATTAAAATTCGCGCTGCTCGATATCGATGCCCAGAATGTTCTTCAGGACATCCACGAAAAACCCGCTCCGGATCATCCGCTGGCGCTGCGTCGCGAGCGCTACGTGTCGATGAATTTGTGGTCGTTTACGTCGAGTATCTTTAGCGCAATCGCTGCAATCACACCGTCTCCTCGCGGAGAGCTGGAGATTCAGGACGCCGTCCGCACCGACATGCGCGCAAATGGTGTCGCGTATCGCTGCATGCTGTCGGATGAACCGGTTCTAGACCTCTCCAGTCAGGCCGATATCGACCCTGTGGGGCGTTATCTCGCCGCACTGAATCCGAGGCCCTAGTGGTGCGGCGCTACTTTATTCCCGGTCGCATTGAGTTGGTCGGTAAGCACGTTGATTATGCGGGGGGTGCCTCACTGACCTGCGCCATCGACCGCGGACTGACCGTGTCTGTCGAACGGCTTGAGACACCTATCCTCAGGCTCGAATCCGATTCCCGTCGCGATCGTGCGGAACTCCCGCTCACCAGCGAGTGC
>Ga0316218_1004049_pt1 | contig 11500 bp, 9 predicted proteins | sample TBH18003metaG_FD_203634 | JGI IMG/M metagenome (GOLD analysis project Ga0316218, IMG submission 203634) | Freshwater microbial communities from Trout Bog Lake, Wisconsin, USA - TBH18003 | ecosystem: Environmental > Aquatic > Freshwater > Lake > Hypolimnion/Profundal zone | place: USA: Wisconsin... | reverse complement strand
CGGCCCGGACCGGCGTGCGTTCGGGCCCTAAAAAAATCTGGAGCCCGACTTCAGGTCCGATACGCTGATGTTGACGTTCGTGCCATCGACCTTGGCCGGCAGGTGCGAGGGGTTGCACCCCCCCCCGAGGCCGCGCCGATCCGCGAGATGGCGAACTTCTGGTTGCAGTTCTTGCACTGCATCTGGTCGCCGGCTTGCTGGTACCCCTTCTTCTCCTTGAAGCAGACGTCGCAGGCGTCGAAGGCGGTATGGATCACGCCGTCGCGCCCCTTCACGATGAAGAAATTGAGCTCCTTGCCGCTGTCGGCCAGCCGGTAGTAATGGGCGGACCCGTCGCTTACCTGGGCCACCGGAATGGAAACGATCCCGTGCACCGGATTCACCTTCTGGTACTTACCCATGCCGGGGAGGTTGAAGGCAAATGCCGCCGTCACACCGGCAAGCAGCGCCAGGCCGACCATCACCCCATACTTCATCCCTTTTTTACCATCGTTTCCCATCGCGAAGCTCCCTTTCCCCTGTTATTTTCCGCCGCAATCCTGGTTGCCGCAGCAACCCGAACCGCCCGACTGTTGTCCGATATCCCTTCCGGTGATCTTTTTGAACTGCGCCGGGGTGAGCACCGCCTGGACCTTGCTGGCGAAACCGGTCGCGACGACCTTCCGGACCAGCCGCTCCGGCGCCACCTGCTTCGAATCGTAGCCGGCGATCACCCACCCACCCTCCAGGTCCACCTCGGTCGCGGCGACTCCGCGCTCGTTCTGCAGGGCCTTGCTGACCTTGGCGACGCAGCTGCCGCAGGTCATCCCCGAGGTCTTCAGCACTACCACCGAGTCGGCGGTGGCGCCGATCCGCACGTAAAAGGCGCACACCCCCAGAATCGCCAGGACGGCGAGCACCAGACAGCTGTTGACCACGTTGTTTTTCATACTGACATCCCCGGTGCTGCGGCGGCTGCCGCGATCCGTTCCTGCCTAAACTAGCAACATCCTTGTCTACAAGGAGCGTGCCAGAGATTCATGAGAAGCTAACACCTCGATATCGCAGCAGCGGAGCGAGGGCACGGGGCGGACATTCTGTGGGAGTGGAGAATATCCATCAGTCGGCGTGGAATTTTCCACACCCGGGGGCCGGAGGGGAACTCGCCCCTCCGGCGCAGCGGCAGGGGAATCTACTTGACCGTGTACCAGAACTTGGCGGAGCGCGTCGTGCCGTCCTTCAGCTGGAACTTGGACATGACGCCGTACTTCCCTTTCTTGGACAGGTCGAAAAAGGCGCCGAATTCTCCGTGCATCGCCATGAGGTCCCGGGTCTGTTCCTTCTTGTCCGGTCCGAGGACCTTCACCTTCGCCTCCCCTTCGGTGAGGGCCTTGCCGCTCTTGGCGTCCTTGAAGGTGGCCGCGATGTAGTGGGTCTCGCCCTTTTCCATCGGCATTTCCATCTTCATCGCCTTCATCGCTTCCTTGGCGCCCTGGATCTTGAAGCTGACCTTGACGCCGTCAACCACCTCTTCGTGGGCCACGCCGGCCGCGTGGCCGCCGTGCTCCATCCCCATGTCCATGCCGCCGTGCTCGCCGTGATCCATCGCCGCCTGAGCCAGGACCGGTGCCGAGAGTGCCAAGGTTGCCGCCGCCAGAATGATCGCCAGTTTTTTCATCCGTGTCTCTCCTTTAAAAATCCGTTGAGTGGTTGAGTCGTTGAGTGGTTGAGTGGTTGAGTCGTTAGTGTTTCATCCCCGAGTATTTCAGCCTTCCCTTCTTCAGGTCGCGCACCTTCATCAGGACGAAGATCACCGGCGTCATGATCAGCACGTGCACCGCGGAGGAGATCATGCCGCCGATCATCGGCGCCGCGATCGGCTTCATGACGTCCGCACCGGTCCCGGTGGACCACATGATCGGCACCAGGCCAAGGAGCGCCACGGCAACGGTCATCAGCTTGGGCCGCAGCCTCAGCACCGCCCCCTCGTAGGTGGCGTCATAGATGTCCTGCTCGCTGCAGGGACCGTTGATCAGCTTCTTGTCCAGCGCCTCGTGCAGATAGATGACCATGACCACGCCGGTCTCGACCGCGATGCCGTACAGGGCGATGAAGCCGACCCAGACCGCCACCGACATGTTGTATCCCAGGGCCTTCACCAGGTAGACCCCGCCCACCAGCGCGAAGGGGACCGAGAGCATCACCATGCTCGCCTCCAGGGCCGAGTGGAAGGTGAAATAGAGCAGGATGAAGATGATCAGGAGCCCCGCCGGCACCAGGAGCTGCAGCCTCGCCTTGGCGCGCACCTGGTTCTCCCACTGCCCGCTCCAGGCGACGTAGTAGCCCGCCGGGAGCTTCAGCTGCTGCTCCAGCACCTTTTGCGCGCCCTCCACGAAGCCCCCCATGTCGCGGCCCCGCACGTTCAAAAAGACGATGGAGCGCAACAGCCCCCCCTCCGAGTTGATCTCGGGGGCGCCCGTGGAAATCTTCAGTTTGGCCACCAGGGAGAGCGGCACCTGGGCGCCGTTCGACCCCGCGATCAGGATGCGCTCGATGGAGGGGATGGAGTCCCGGTACTCCCGCAGGTAGCGCAGCCGGATCGGGAAGCGGTTCCTGCCGTCCACGGAGGTGGAGAGCGAGGCTCCCCCGAGCGCCGTCTCGATGACGTCCTGGATGTCCCCCACCTTGACGCCGTAGCGCGCGGCCGCCTCCCGGTCTATGTCGATGTCCAGGTAGTCGCCGCCGGTGACCCGCTCGGCGACCACGTCGGCTGCCCCGGGAATCCCCTTCAGGATCCCCTCGGCCTGCACGGCAAGGTCCTTCAGCACGTTCAGGTCGCTTCCGAAGATCTTCACGCCGAGGTCGGTGCGCACCCCGGTGGAGAGCATGTTGATCCGGTTGATGATCGGCTGGGTCCAGCCGTTGCGCACGCCGATCTGCTGCAGCTTGGCGTCCAGCTCGGAGACGATGTCGCTCTTCGTGACCCCGGCTCGCCACTGCTCCTTCGGCTTCAGGATGATGATCGACTCGAACATGGAGACCGGCGCCGGGTCGGTGGAGGTCTCGGCGCGCCCCACCTTGCCGAGCACCTGCTCCACCTCGGGAACGCTCTTGATGATGGCGTCCTGCACCGTGATCAGCCTCTTGGCCTCGTTGATGGAGACGTTGGGGAGCGTCACCGGCATGTAGAGCAGGCTCCCCTCGTCCAGGGGGGGCATGAACTCGCTGCCGATGCTCATGAACATGGGGACGGCGACCCCGAGCGCGATCAGGTTCAGCAGGATGGTGAGCTTCTTCCATTTGAGCACCCAGCGGATCACCGGCGAGTAGAGCGAGATGAAGAAGCGCGACACCGGGTTGGAGCTCTCCGGCGGCATCTTCCCCTTCATGAGGTAGAACATGAGCACCGGCACCAGGGTGATGGCGATGCAGGCGCTCCCCATCATGGAGAAGGTCTTGGTGAAGGCGAGCGGGTGGAACAGCTTCCCTTCCTGTCCTTCCAGCAGGAACACCGGCACGAAGGAGAGGATGATGATGGCGAGCGAGAAGAAGATGGCGCGCCCCACCTGCTTGGCGCTCATGATGATGACCTCGAGGCGTTTTTCCCGGCGCTCCTCGGGGGTCATCTCGGAGAGGTGGCGGTAGCAGTTTTCCACCATGATGACGCCGGCGTCCACCAGGACGCCGATGGCGATGGCGATCCCCCCGAGGCTCATGATGTTGGAGGTGACCCCCATGAGTTTCATGGCGATGAAGGAGCAGAGCACGGAGATCGGCAGGGTGAGCACGATGACCAGGGCGCTTTGGAAGTGGAGCAGGAAGATCAGGATCACCAGCGACACCACGATCGATTCCTCGGCCAGCGAGTGTTTCAGGGTCTCGATGGCGCGCTCGATCAGGTCGCTTCTGTCATAGGAGACCTTGATGGAGACGCCGGGGGGGAGCCCCTTCGAGAGCGAGGCGATCTTCTCCTTGACCCGGTCGATGACGTCCTTGGCGTTCTCGCCGTAGCGCATGACCACGATGCCGCCGACCGCCTCCCCTTCGCCGTTTTTGTCCAGAAGCCCGCGCCGGATGGCGCCCCCCATCTGCACGGTCCCGAGGTTCTTGAGGTAGATCGGCGTGCCCCGCAGGTCGGCGCCCACCACGATCTCCTCCAGGTCCTTTTGGGACTTGATGTACCCCTTGCCGCGGATCAGGAACTCGGCGTCCGCCTGTTCCAGGAGCCTGCCGCCGACGTCGTTGTTGGAGCGCTTCACCGCGTCCATGACGTCGCCCACCTTCACGTTGTAGGCGAAGAGCCGGTTCGGGTCGAGGTCGATCTGGTATTCCCGGACGAAGCCCCCGACGGAGGCGACCTCGGCGACGCCGGGGACCGTGTTCAGCTGGTAGCGGACGAACCAGTCCTGCAGGGTTCGCAGCTGCTCCAGGTCGTACCCCTTCCCCTCGATGGTGTACCAGAAGACGTGGCCGACCCCCGTGCCGTCCGGTCCCAGGGTCGGCACCACGCCGGGCGGCAGCAGGCTGGCCGCGTAGTTGAGCCGCTCCAGCACGCGGGTGCGGGCCCAGTAGATGTCCGCCTTGTCCTCGAAGATCACGTAGATCATGGAGAAGCCGAAGGCCGAGGAGGCGCGCACCGCCTTGACCATCGGGAGCCCCTGCAGGTTCACCGCCAGCGGGTAGGTCACCTGGTCCTCCACCACCTGGGGGGAGCGGCCGGGGTAGTCCGTGAAGACGATGACCTGGTTGTCCGAGAGGTCGGGGATGGCGTCGACCGGCGTGTGGTAGACCGCCCAGACCCCCCAGGCGACCAGCAGGGCGAAGGACATCAGGATGACCACCCTGTTCCTGGCGGAGTATTCGATGATTTTCTCGATCATGTGGAGCCTTTTTAAACCATGAAGGCGGATAGAGGCTAACCCGCGATAAAAACGGATGCAGAACCTTCAACCTTTGAACGCGGATGACGCGGATTGAGCGAATTCCCGCGGATAAAACAAAACTAAATCGGGTTAAATCTAAACCAAAACCTGAACCAGAGGATATCGACAGATCTATCTGGGTGCATCGGCCGAACTGCGCTTGGAGCAGACGACCCGCCTGAACTCGGGTTTCCTGCCGAAATTGAGCAGCAGACCTACTTCCATGTCGGTAGCCTTCAAATAGTTCATCAATTGTGCAGAATGTTCTTCTCGCAGGCATTCACAAGCTTTCATTTCTATTATGATCTTGTCGTTAACAGTAATATCAGCCACATAGTCACCGACGACGGTCCCTTTGTAGTAGACAGTGATGCATTGTTGCTGACCGATCTGGAATCCTTCTTCAGTCAATTCCATGACCATAGCGTTTTCATACACCTTTTCCAGGAAACCATACCCGAGGGAGTTGTAAACCCTGAAGTAAGCACCGATAATCATTTCCGTCACTGCTTGATAGAGCATGGCTCCCCCGGGACAATGATTTTGCAGTACTCCCATAAAAGGTTTTGCCGGATCCGATTTGGTTTTGCAGTACCCCTACTTTAAGGTTTTGATCAGATTTTAATTCGCACAATCCGCGTCATCCGCGTTCGAAGGTTGAAGGTTTAGCCTCCGCCCTTATCGTTTTTCAAGATCTGAGAATTTAGCCTCCGCCCTTATCGTTTTTCAAGATCTGCATCTACATCTTCATATCGCCCATATCCATCCCGCCCCCCTTCTTCGGTGCGGCCGGTTGCGCCGGTGCGGCTCCCTTGGGCTGGTCCATCTTCATCCCCGGCGGCATCGCCTCGCCGGCTCCGCCCCCCCCCTTAAGCTGCGCCTCGGAGTCGATCAGATAACCGCCGGTCGCGGCGACCTTCTCCCCCTTGGCAAGCCCCGAGATGATCTGCACGTTGTCCCCCACCCGGGCGCCCACCTGCACGTCGCGCTGCTCGAACATCCCCGCCTGGGTCTCCACCCAGACGACCTGGCGCTTGCCGGTGTCCATGACCGCGGAGGCGGGGACCGCCAGCGTCGGCCCCAGGGGCGACTTGATCAGGGCGTTCACGAACATGTCAGGCTTCAGCTTGAGCCCCGGGTTGGGCATCTCGACCCGCACCTTGACGGTCCGGGTCTTCGGGTCCAGGAAGGGATAGACGAAGGCGACCCGCCCGGTGAAGGGGCGCCCCGGGTAGGACTGGGAGGTGATGCTGACCGCCTGGCCGAGCTTCACGAAGGGGAACTCGTTCTCGTACACCTCCACCTCGACCCAGACGCTGGAGAGGTCGGCGATGGCGAAAAGCGGGTCGCCCAGGTTCACGTACTGCCCCTCCTGGACGAGCTTCTCGATGACGATCCCGGAAAGCGGCGTGTAGATCGGAATCCGGAGGTTCGGCTCGCCACCCTTCTCCAGGGCCGCAATCTGCTCGTCCCTCACTCCCATCAGCTTCAGGCGCTGCCGGGCCGAACCGACCAGCCCCTCCCCTCCCTGGGCGATGGACTGGATGGTGGAGTTCTTGAACTGCTCGCGGCTCTTCAGGGCGAGCAGGAACTCCTGCTGCGCGGAGACCAGGTCCGGGGAATAGACCTCGGCCACCGGTTTTCCCTTGGAGACGTAGGCCCCCACCGTGTTGACGTGGAGCCGGTCGATGCGCCCGGCGACCCAGGCGGTCACCTTGGCCTGGCGGGCCTGGTCGTACTGGACGATCCCCGTGGCGGCGATCTCCCGGGAGAGCGGCACCCTGGCGACCGCGACCGTGGCGACGTTGGCCATGACCCGCTGGGTCGGCGAGAGCGAGACGTGGGCGAGCAGGTCCGCCTGCTTTTGCTGCTCCGGGGTCTGGGCGCTGGCGGTCTGGGCCTGGGTGATCTTCTTGATGAGCTGCATGCCGCAGATCGGGCAGCTGCCGGGAGTGTCCTTGATGATGAAGGGGTGCATGGCGCAGGTGTAGAGGGGCTTGGAGCTCGCCTCCTGCTTGGCGGCGCCGTCGCCCTTGGACCAGCCGGCCAGTTTCTGCAGCTTTCCGCTCCTGTACAGCCAGCTCCCGACGACGACAGCCAGCACGACGACGGTCAAAGGGACCGTGATTTTCCTGTTTATACCCATGGGCGAAACCTCTTTGGCAAAAAATGACCTATGATCGGCGGTTATTAAAATCTCCCTCCCCCTGGCGGGTGTAGGGCCGGGGCGAGGGGGAAGGCGCCACTTGCGACTGCGTCGGCAGCGGCACCATCCCCCCTCCCGTGGTAGGGACCGGGGTCAGGGGAGGGGGGGGCGCTGGTTTTTCGCCGGGCGCTCAGTGACTTCCGTGCTCGTGCCCCGGCGGGCTGGCTGCGCCGGCGGACGGTTTCCCGGCCTCGCTCAGCGACGCGCCGATCAGCGCTTCGAGCTGCGCCTTCTTCACCTGGTAGTCCGCCAGCGAGTCGTAATACTCGTGCTCGTAGTTGAACAGGGTGGCCCGGTTGTCCAGCAGGGTGAGAAAGTCCACCTTGTTCACCCGGTAACCGATGGTGGCCGACTCGAGCGACTGCTCGGCCTGCGGGATGATCCCGTTCTTGTACAGCTCCACCAGCTTGCTGCGCCGCTCCATCTGGGCCAGCAGGTCGGCGATCGCGGAGGCGATGGAGTTGTTGCTGGCGTTCAGCTCCTCCGCCGCCATGGTCATCTCCGAGCTGGACTCGGCGAGCATGGCCTGGCGGCGCTCCTTGCGCACCGGCAGGTTGAAGGTGACGCCGAGGGAGTACATGTCGGCGCCGTCGCTGCCGGGGGCGGATTGGCGCTGCATGTACTCGAAGGAGACGTTGAAGTCCGGGTAGAATTCCTTCTGGGCCAGCGCGTAGGAGCTCGCCCCCTTCAGGAACTGCGCCCTGAGCCCCTTCAGGGCCGGACGGTTGGCCTCGGCCAGCGCCAGGAGCTGTTCCGCGGGGGGGAGCGGCCCGCCGATCCCGAAATCGGGGACCCGGCCCACCGGGGTGTCCGCGGGGCGGTAGAGCACCGCGTTCAGCCCGATGGCGAGGCTCTTTCTCTGCTGCTCCAGGGTGATCTGCATGTCGAGCAGCTTCGAGCGCTCGATCTGGGCCTTGAAGATGTCCTGCTGCGCCCCCTGCCCTATCGCGTACTTGGTCTGGGCCAGGGTGATGAAGCTGTCGAGCAGCTCGATGTTGGTGTGCAGGATGTGGAGCTCGTGGTCCGTGGAGGAGATCAGGTAGTACGCCTCCTTCACCATGCGGACCAGCTCCAGGCTCCGCTCCTCGTGGGAGAAGCGCAGGGCGTCGGCCTGCCTGGCCGCCACCTCCTCGCGCAGCGCCCGCTTGCCGAAATAGGGGAGCTGCTGCGAGATCCCGATCACCTTCTGGGTCATCGGGTCCCGGCCGAAGTTTACCGGATCGGTGACCAGGGCGTTTTGGATCTTCAGCATGAACATCGGGTCGTCGAGGGCGCCCGCCTGCTTCACGCGGCTTTTGAACATCTCCCAGCGGGCGGCGGAGGCCTTCAGTTCCGGATTGCCGGAGAGCGCGGCCTGGATCAGATTGTCGAGGTTTTCCGTCGGGGTGTTCTCGGCTCCCCGCGCGGGGCGGACTGCGAGCAGGGACACGGTGACGAGCAAAAAGGAGATGAACCTGGCGAACATGGCGACTCCAGAAGCGTTCAAATTAATTAAGGATTTGGACAGCAAGCGCCATGCCAAGTGCCTATCCTGCCGTTTTTACAGGAGCTGGCAACCTCCCGCCGTAAATTGGAGCGGAATATCCTACCAGCGGCTGTGGGATATTCCACACTCCGGCAGGTGCCGTGAAAAGCTCGCAGGTGAACGCAGGCAGGCGAGAGGATGGGCGGGGCAGGGGCCGGAGCTACCCCGGCGCCCCCTCCCGGCAGACGGGGAGGCTCACCAGGAAGGTGGCGCCCTGGCCGGGCTCGCTTTGCACCGTTATCGTGCCGCCGTGCCCCTCGATGATCTTCTTGGTGATGGGGAGCCCGAGCCCGGTGCCGGTCCCCTTGGTGGTGAAGAACGGCTCGAAGATCTCCCGGCTCGCCGCTTCCGAGATTCCCGGGCCGTGGTCCGAGAAGCGGATTTCGATGCGGCCGCTTTTCGGGTCCGCGCCCGTGGCAACGGCGACGGCGCCGCCGGCGGGGGAGGCCTGGATGGCGTTCAGAATGATGTTCATGAATGCCTGGCGCAGCTTCTCGCCATCCCCGGAAAACGGCGGCAGCGCCGAGGGGAGCAGCTGCAGGGAAACCCTGCTCTGCTTGGCCTGGGCGGAGAGCAGCGCCATCATGTTGCGCAGTTCCTCGTTGAGGTCGCACGGCCTCCTTTCGACCGGTTCGGGACGGGCCATCTTGAGGAAATCCTCCACGACGCGGTTCAGGCGATCCGACTCCTTCACCAGGATGTCGAGGAACTCGCGCCGGCTCGCGGCGGGAGTCTGGTCCTCCATCAGGATTTCGGCGGTGCCGCGGATGGAGGCGAGCGGGTTGCGGATCTCGTGGGCGAGGATCGCCGAGAGCTCGCCCAGGGCGGAGAGGCGCTCGGCGCGCCGCAGCTGCTCCTCGATCCTGATGATCAGTTCCGACTGGCTCTGCAGTTGCCGGTAGGACTCCTCCAGCCCCTTGGCGGTCTCCTCCAGCTGCCCCCGGCGCGCCGCCTCCTGCTGGGAGAGGAACCCGGTGATGCCCCCCACCACGTTGTAGAGCAGCACCTCAAGGTACTTCTCCATCTCCATCGCCAGGTGGCCCCCCCATTGGAACAGGATGTGGGGCGCGTAGCAGATGGTGACCAGGATGGCGCAGCCGACCCCCCCCCGAAACCCGAACCAGAAGGCGGCCAGGATGATCGGCAGGTAGTAGAGGCGCTGGAAGATGTCGTGCAGCATGCCGAGCCTGAGCGGCGTCGTGTAGTGCAGCAGGCTGATGCCGATCACGCAGGCGACCAGCGCGCAGGACTTCAAAATGTCGAATCTTTTCATGGGGCTCTCTGACTCCGGCCCGGCAGGTGGCAGGCGCGCGCCCCCCGGGCAACAAAAAGACGGGGAAACCATGAGATCGCTGAGCGCGCCCCGACATTTCCCCGCCGATTGACCAACTTTGGCTGCAGAATAAAGGTCACTTTCCCTCGGAGGTACCCCGTACTAACGTCGTTGCGGACCCGGGATGGGCGGGCCCGGCCCCTGCCGGCAGACGGCCAGCCTACCCCTTCAGGGCCTGGCGCAGCATGTAGGGGAGAATCCCGCCGTTTTTGAAGTAGTCGAGCTCGTTGGGGGTGTCGATCCGGATCCGGGCGCCGAACTCGCGGAGAGCTCCGTCCGCGCCGCGCGCCTGCACCTGCAGCGTCCCGCCGACCTCGAGCCCGGCAAAGCCGCCGATGTCGAAGCTCTCGCCCCCGGTGAGCCCGAGCGACTCGCTCCCCTCTCCGGGGAGAAACTGCAGCGGCAGGATCCCCATGCCGACCAGGTTGGAGCGGTGGATCCGCTCGAAGCTCTCCGCCAGCACCGCCCTGACTCCCAGAAGCCGGGTCCCCTTGGCGGCCCAGTCCCGGGAGGAACCGGTGCCGTACTCCTTGCCGGCTATCACGACCAGCGGCACCCCCTCGTCGCGGTAGCGCATGGCCGCGTCGTAGATCGGGAGCACCTCCCCCCCCCCGCCCGCGGCCGGGAAGTGCAGCGTGACCCCCCCCTCGATCCCCGGCACCAGCCGGTTCCGGATGCGGATGTTGGCGAAGGTCCCGCGCACCATCACCTCGTGGTTGCCGCGCCTGGCCCCGTAGGAGTTGAACTCCTCGGGGGGGACCCCCATCGAGATCAGGTACTTGCCGGCGGGGCTCCCCTTGCCGATGGAGCCGGCCGGCGAGATGTGGTCGGTGGTGACCGAATCCCCCAAGAGGGCGAGCGCGCGGGCGCCGGCTACGTCGGCCAGCGGTTCGGGGACTGCCGTGACCTCCGCCAGGAACGGGGGCTCCTTCAGGTAGCTGGAATCCTCCTGCCACTGGTAGAGCTCGCCGGTCGGGGTCTCCAGGGCGCTCCAGAGCGGGTCCCCCGCGAAGACCTCGGCGTAGTTTTTCTTGAACTGGACCGGGGTGACGTAGGCTGCCACCAGCTCGGCCACCTCACGGTCCTCCGGGAGGAGCTCCCGCAGGTAGACCGGGAGGCCCCCCGCGTCGAGCCCGACCGGGTCGCGGGTCAGGTCCATGCCGATGTTCCCCGCCAGGGCGTAGGCGACCACCAGCGGCGGCGAGGCGAGGTAGTTGGCCTTGACCAGGCTGTTGATCCTCCCCTCGAAGTTGCGGTTGCCGGAGAGCACGGAGGCGACGCAGAGGTCCCCCGCGCCGACCGCCCGGGCGATGTGCTCGGGGAGCGGGCCGGAGTTGCCGATGCAGGTGGTGCAGCCGTAGCCGACCAGGTGGAAGCGCAGCGCCTCCAGGTACGGCATGAGCCCGGAGGCGACCAGGTAATCGGTCACCACCTTGGAGCCGGGCGCCAGGCTCGTCTTCACCCAAGGCTTCACCTGCAGGCCGCGCCGCACCGCGTTGCGCGCCAGGAGCGCCGCGGCGAAGAGGACCGAGGGG
>Ga0316218_1004047_pt1 | contig 11503 bp, 13 predicted proteins | sample TBH18003metaG_FD_203634 | JGI IMG/M metagenome (GOLD analysis project Ga0316218, IMG submission 203634) | Freshwater microbial communities from Trout Bog Lake, Wisconsin, USA - TBH18003 | ecosystem: Environmental > Aquatic > Freshwater > Lake > Hypolimnion/Profundal zone | place: USA: Wisconsin... | reverse complement strand
TGACGAGCCTATTGTAAACGTTTAACGTTCCAAGGTTGATTTTCAACCGCAAGCCGTACGGCTAATAGAGAATACGCTCGGTCTAAAGTGTTTCATTTTAGATTTTACGAGGTGTACATGGTGACGGTATGTGTGGGCTTTTCCGTTTTACTTTTTACAGGTGATTGTGATTTCTTTTTGGGTGTGGTAGAAAAGTACGTCGCTACAAATTGTTCAATAGTCATGACATCTTTGCCTGAATCACGAGCTGTATTGACTTTGGCAGATTCCTTGCCCTTGTAAATGACAATATCTGTAAGGCCGGACACTGCGGACATGACCTTGCCGTTCGCAACTTCTATCTTGGCCAAGAGGTCTTCATCACGAAAGCCGCTAAATACGATTCGTTTACCTGCTAGCTTTGACATTTACTTTTAATGTTTTTATATTTTAATATCATTTCTGGTATATAGATTACTACAACAAATAAGAAAACACGATGTTGCCATATGATGTTTTGCAATTTATCGCCGACTATGCCGACATTGACAGCCGACGCTACATGGGTTTTTTGCCAAGAAAGATTTCAGCAGACGTGTTGAGCATAATGAATGACATGTTGGAGAAAAAGCACACGGCAAAATATCATGGGTACAACGGCCAGATCACAACATTCGTACCCACATCTTTGGTGAAAGATGGCGTCATGTCAGCCATGTATATGTCATACCATTACGATCAAGACACGTTGACAGTGATCCACACAACAGGCATATTTAATTGCTCTAGTCAAAACAACATAGGCTTTGACACAATGAATATTGTGCGCAGTGTCGGTTATGAAATATTTGATGTGTTTGATGAAAAACCCATGTGTATTCCATACAAAAACGGCGGACTCTCATGTCACGTTACTCCTTTCAATTACAACTCGATTTGTAAACACATGAATAATGAAACCACCTAGAATGTTTCATTACATTTGAAAAATAAATAGGATATATTTTATGACTTTTTGGGATTATTCAAAAGTCAGCGTCTAGTCCAAACGTGTCCGCGTCCCCGCCCTTGCCCCCCACCCTTGCCTTGGCATACTCGCTCTGCCTTGTGTGCTCGAAAAAGTTCGACTTGTTGGCAAGGCCGATGCGGTCCATGAACGGAAACGGGTTGTTGACATTGTAGATCTTGTTGTAGCCGAGCTGCACAATGAGCCGGTCTGCCACAAACTTGATGTACTGGCTCATGAGCTCGCTGTTCATGCCCAACATGTGGCAAGGAATCGAATCAATGATGAACTCGTCCTCGATCGCGACCGCCTCGGTGACAATGTCGCGAATGACCTGCTCGTCCAGCTTGTCCTCTGGGAGGAGCGAGTAGAGGTGAATGGCAAACTCGGTGTGCAGGCTCTCGTCGCGGCTGATGAACTCGTTGCTCAGGCACAAGCCCGGGAGGAGGCTACGCTCCTTGAGCCAAAAGATTGCACAAAAAGCGCCGGAGAAGAAGATGCCCTCGACACATGCAAAGGCCACAAGGCGCATCGAAAAGGATGATGACTTGTCCGTGATCCACTTCATCGCCCACTCGGCCTTTTTGGCAATGCAGGGAATGGTGTCGATGGCGTTCAACAGGTGCGTCTTCTCCTTGCTGTCCTTGATGTACGTGTCGAGCAGGAGCGAATAGGTCTCGCTTTGGCCTGTCAGGATGCCGTTGAAGACACCTGTGTGCCGGTGCGGCTCCTCGAAACAGAACATGGGCACCTTGATGTCCATCTTTTTGATGGTCGTGATGCGCAAGGGCATTGACTTTGTGTCTGTGTACACAGGGAGGACTGGCAATGTCGCGCGCGCACCCAGGTCCTTCAACTTGGTCAGTTCGGCATACGTGATGGTCAGGGTTGCTAGGCCAGAGGCTGTTGTGTCCTTGACCGATGTGATAGCCAAGGTCGTGAGGAGCAGTTGCACGTGCTTCAGGAACACCAAGTCGGTGTGCACGAGGACAACACCTGTGTCTGTGAGTGTGGCGTGCTTGAGGGCGCCTGTCAGCCACTCCACCTTGATCTTTTCACAATAGTTGACCGGCACAAAGTTGATGGGGCGGCAGTTGTACCTTGTCGTGTTGTACTTGGGCTTGGTGGTGCTGCAGTTGAAGGCATGGCTCCCATGCTCTTCGATGTTGCTAAACAAGTGCTCGTTTTCGAGGTTGAGCTCGCCCACAGACGGGTAGATGAACGGTGTGACCACCATGTCCGTCTCGAGGTCCTTGGTCATGATGCGGTCACCGTCACCGCCAATCAGCCACTCGTGGTTGGGCGTGCACACCAGCTGCATTCCGTTGGACACGGTGACATGGTAGGCATCCGACTCGTCGGCTGTCTTCATCACCATGACCTTGCTGAACACGTGACCGTTCCACACATCGACACACTTGCCCTCGACTGCTGCAATCGGAATGTAGCCGGTCTTGGTCAAGATCTCGGTGTCGGGCGAGACACAGTGGATGTTTTCCATGGCGATCTGGAAGCCATAGAAGCACTTGGCCTCTTGTGCCTTGACCTCGTTCATGAACCTCATCGACAGGTTCTCGTTCACAATGCCGTCGCTGCCTGCGAAAAAAGCGAGAATGTGCTTGATGAAATGCTGCTCGTTGCCATTCAAGTTGTCCCAATCAGCCTGGTCCTGAGACAGGTCAATCTCTTCGGCAGTCCAAAAGGCAGACAGGGCCTTTTTGTACATTTTGAAAATGCTGTTGTAGCGAATGGGAAACAGAACAAACCTGTTGGTCATGTCGGTGAGGATTGACTCGGCTGCCATTTTACTTTCTTTGTTCTTTTTTTGGATACTGTATATAGACGAGTTGTGTTTATATACTTTTGTAAAAAATATGATTTGTATTCTTTATGCTGGTTTCAAAAAGTGTTATGTTTCTGATGCTTGGCTTGACATGTTCCAAGGACTCGCGTTGACAATCACGGGAATATCAGGGGTGGTGCGGATATCCCAGCTGGTATATGCATTGATCCGTTTGAACTCGCTATTGCTCTCGTCCAACATGATCTTGGCCACAAACTTGTGATCAATTTCATCCGGATTTGCCTTTTTTACCAAGTAGAGAATATCGTTAGAGTTGATGGAGAATCCAGAAAACTCGAGGATGCTCTGGATCGTCTTGGGATTGTCAAGGATGATGTGCATGTACAGATTCTGATATCCCTTGCCTGTAAACGATTGTAAATTGCTAAAGAAATCTGAAAAGGAATACTTGGCATTAAGGTCAAAATCATAATTGGAATAAATGTACTGCAACATGTAGATGATGTGGTTTTGCTTGAGCGACGGGGGAAGGGTTGCATATGTATCAAGGGATGCGGCCTTGGCAAACGTGGAACGGACATGAAAAATGCTTTCAATAGGGGTGACGCGGGCATTGAGGGAAAAAACGTTGATGAGCTCGGCCGCACCAGGAAAGTCAAGGGCGAAATATAGCTGCTTGCCAATGACAAAGTTGTCTAGAGTACCCGTGCGGACAAGTGTGGAAAGTGTGGGGATAAGTGCATGGGGTATATAAGCAAGGCGTTTTTGTTGTTGGTTCTTGTGTGTGCATATGTAGTTGAACACGACCAGATTGTTGGAGTGTGTCATGTCGGTGGATGTCGCTTTTGCTGGCACAGGGTCCAATACTGAATATTTGCATTCAAGACCATGTGTGTCATTGTCCCACTGGCCATTATCTGAAAAGTGCGATATTGGCTTGAAAAGAGGCAGCCACTTTTGCTCCTCTTGATTATTTTTTGGCAACAGATCCTTGGAAGAAAGTACAGGTATGGGATTGGGTATTACTTCTTGTTCACCTTGTGGTTGTATTTCAGGTTCTTTTGCTTTTGATGTAGAGATATCTTCCTTGATTGCCTTGAAAGCTGCCTCGAGTGCAGGTGGCAAGTAATAGCAATCACGGATATCATTGTCGCGTTCTTCAATTGTCTTTTCAAGGACTTTCGTCGTAATGACATCTTGTGTTTTAGGTTTTTGCACATTGTCGATGGTTACAGGTGTATCGACTATGTTTTGTTCTGTCTTGGAGCGATGCATGCTCAAATTCCTTTTCCAAAAAACAGGAATAGCAATGTGTCTACTTATTTTTTGAATTTGATTTTTGTAAAATGTAAACAAGCTAGGATAAACAGATGTGTAATACTGTTTCGCGCGAGTGTATCCGGTGACCATCAAAAAATGCCACATCCAAAATGTATACATCCATGACAAACCGTAAATACTGGTCTTTCTGGTATGGTTGTTGCCTACAAACTCGGGATGCATGACGACCTTTTTAGTGGTGATTGTTTCATCAGGGTGAAACTGCTGAAGTACAGTAGTCACTGATTCCACGTCCACATTGGGCTCTTGCGCTATGATGCGGACATGCTTTGACGTACTAAAATGCACAAGAAAGTACGGCTCTTTGGTTGTGCCCATGCTTGATTAACGTTGTTGCATTAACAATTCTTTAAGTGGTGTTTTCATTTTACTTTTTACGGACAGTATCATCGCTCTCCAACTCATCATGTGTAGCGGTCAGTCACAGGTCTTTCAATTTTGGGTAAAGTATTTTGGCTAAATGTTCAAGGACAACATGAATTGAAAGTGTGAAAGCGCGTTGCACAAAACTGTAAATTATTTGTTGAAAAAGTAACATAAAGGAAAAAAATGGTAGCGAAAAGGGTCAATCCAGATATTTATACGGCGCTTTTTAATGCCATGGCGAGTGCTGATGCTGACACCATTGTAGAGAGTGTGAGTGCGCTAGTCACCGATAGCAACAATTTAATTGCATTCTTTATAGAGTATTACGCAACCAACAAGCTGACTGCCAACATGTATGTGGTCAAGACGCTCCATGAAAAGCTACGGGCAGCTTCACTACTTGCAAAAAAGAATATAGCTACAAATCCAGTGTTCTTGGCTTTGATGCTCGATGTGGCGGGCCTGCTTGTGAGTGGCAGCTACAAGTCGTGTGGGTGTGGCACCGTCGTGGTGGAGCCCTTTGACGTCTCTGCAGTCGAGGCGATCGTTGCAAATTTTGGAAAGAAGCGCCATGAAGAGCTGGTATTTTTACAAGAGGAAGGCAAGGTTACTAACGACCTGTACAAGATTTTGAATATTATTTATTACAAGACGCGGTATCAGGATAAGAAATCTGTGCTAGGACTTGTCGCCTTCATCACAAGTTTCAAGACTCTGGCGCTCGACGAACTGGCCTATGAAGAAAACCAAATGGTGAAAATGGGTAAAAATGATATAATTTGGTATTTTTGGAAATTGGCACTGCTCGTTGTAAAGCACAGGATCAATGTGGAGGCGGTCGAGGGGTTTGTGAGGGTTCACTTGCAACTTTTCACTCTTGGCTTTCAAAAGAAATACAAGGGGCCCAGGCTGTCGTTGATCGTGTGGGTCTTTAGCATATTGGCATCCAAGCACGTTTTGAAACATGTATGCTCGCACCCTGCCGAGTTTGTGGAGCTTTACACAGCTGGCCCCGATGTTGATTTTCTTGATGATGGAAATGTAGAATCCACAGCAAAGAGTGCGCCTGTCGATTGTGATTATTTGAAATTTTATACATGTATAAACTCTGATTTGAAAAAACAAGGTAGTTTATGAAAAAAAACACAAGGGTGGTGATTTTCGGATTTCGCAGTTTTTTATATTTTTATATCAATATAGCTTTTCTTGTGGTGGTCCCTTGATGATGATATACGCTCCTGATTTTTTCACTGTCCAATCTTCATGTGGAAGTTTGAATCAACTATGATTTTGCATCTCGAATCCGCCCTCTATTGTTTTATTTTTTACACGATAATTTTATTATTATTTTCTGAATTTGCAGAAGAAATATATAAATGATAAAAACAAGGTGGCTGCGAGGTTTAGTCCATGCGCCACGCAGCCTCGCCACGCGACCTGTACATGTGGTAGTGCAGGTTGAAGCCCCGGACGTGCTCGCCGTCCTCGAAGGCAATGTTGACCTTTTTGTAGGTCCTTGTTGCCTGGCCGATCCGTGTGATGACCCCTTTGAACCATTTTCGCTTGTTGGGCTGGCCAGGTGTCAGGATAGTGTAGAGCACCTTGATCTTGTCGCCCATCTTCATGGGGCGCAGCGTTGGGTTGTCGTTTTTCTTGCAGTCACGTCGCTTGAGCTCTGCCGCAACAGCCTCGAGGAGCGCCAAAAAAGACATGGATTCGTGTATGTTTCGAGTAGTACTAGACTATTTATTTCAAATTTCTCTAAATGCAAAGGGGTTTCAAAGAGATCCTTTACATCTTGACATGAAACTTCTTGCTATTGCAAATCTGACACGTCGACACTTGTGCAATACCAAATTCAAATTCAATTACCATTTTGTGTTCAGATTTATAAGCTATTGTTTAAGTTTACCAGTAAATAAAGTCTGTGGCATTTTCCAGGTTGTATGTGCTCTTGTAGTTGTCCACTTGCTTGTGCACCCCCTTTTTCATGTCGTCAAACTCGTACCACTTGCTCATTCTTTTGCACTTGTAAACGCACGTATAGTGACCGCCACGGGCTGATCCGTGGTGCACGAGAATGGAGCGCAAATAGATGGTAGTGCCATTGGCCATGGTGATCTTGGACATGGGCGTCACCGGCTCTGTCGACTTGCTCACACCATCCAATAAACGGTTGACGTGGACCATGAGGAACTTGCTGCAAGAAACTAGTGTACGGGTCTCTTTGCGTAGCTTGTACTTTTTCCGCCACAACGCTTCCTTGTCAAACGTCATCTTGATCACACGCTTCGGATAGATGGTGTGAAGCTTTTTCACTGATGCATCAACAAGGTCGAGAAAGGGGCTGCGAACTAATCGCGAGTTGACGAGTTGGTTGCCCTCGGCGCGGACCTCTTCCTTGAACTTGATGCAGTTGCGCACCTTGAACACGTCTTGTAAAAGCAATATGAAATCTAGGGGCTCGGCCTGCGCTCGCGTCCAATTTAATGCATTTGGACTGGTCTGGATCTTTTGCAACAGTTGGCGCAGGGGTGCGAGCGATGGTTGCGGCTGATTCTCTTTGAAAGATGTGGCAACCTTGTTGAGCTCTTTTTGGACGAGCTGGGTAGTGAGCGTATCTTTTTGTGGCTTCAGTTTGCACAAGAAGCGGCATGTGGGCGAGGTCGGGTCGTGCATCATGGCAAAAAGGATCGTGTCGAGGTAGCAGCTGTTGTTCTCGTTCTTCATGTTGGTGGTTGTTGGACACTTGTCATGCATATCCATTTATATTGGCAGCGGGCAATAAATAACATTGTTTACAAGTGCAATTTGATCACATATATGTTTCCTGTTTTACACTCAACCCAGTGAATAATGGAACACCTAAATGTTCACAAAATTAGGGGTTTTTGAAAGTGGTCCTCTTAGAGGTGACTTGGGATAACAAGTACACAACTGTCGCGTGGAGCCCTTTGGCCCCTGACTTGCTTGTTGCTACCTTGCCTCGTAGCCAATATGTTAAGGAGTCTCTATAGGCACTATGGGTGCCACTTCCTGAGCACGGCTTACAGCAGCTAAAATAGCTGTGTGCGGACTTTCGGTAAGTGTTTGATGCAAGGCCATTAGGGGGCGGAGGCCCGTCATACCTAAGCATAGCGACCCGGGCCAAGCTAATTCAATAGCTGAGCGCCCCATCAAGACATACTATTTCTAGCATGCCGAGCAGCATCATAAACCTTGGAAGATTCATGTTGTTGGAGATTGTTTCCATTCTACCCTTTTGTAGGGGTCTTATCCTTAAGTCAAATTAACCCTCAATAAGTTGTGAATGACATGTTTCATATTCTTGTGTTTATGGTGTCCATTATTCACTTGTCAGAGTGTAATCACATATGCGACTACCATTTCTCATTTTTAAATATATTTCTTGTCATTTTATAAACAACAATGGCACCAAGGTGCGGCTGCCGGAAAGAACATACATGCAAAGAGCTTCCAGAAATGTGCGTTTGGAATGGTGAAAAGTGTGTGAGGCGGATTATTGATAAATATGTCAAGAATGACAGTAAGAGTAGATCAGTTTCACCTGTTGCACAAAAGTCGTCATCACCCAAAAGTAAATCTCCAGTTCCAAAAAGTGCTCACAAGTCGCGAAGCAAGTCACCTAAACCCAGAAGTAAATCTCCCGTTTCAGAAAGTGCGCGAAAGTCACCTATTTCTAAAAGTAAATCAACAAATGTAAAAGACAAATCTGAATCGGTTGTAAAAAAGTCGAGGAGTAAATCGCCCGTGTCAAAAAGTAGTGTGCAAAAGTCAAAGAGCAAGTCGCCAGTTCCTAAAAGTAAATCCCCTGATAGTGCAAAAAATAAAATGGTTACTGGTGTGGGCATCGAATCCCTTGGGCGCCGCCATTGTCATTTCTATAGCGACGACCCCAAATATCCCCTGCCCACACTAGTTGACACAGAGACAGACCCCAAATATAAAATGAAATACGACACCAAATGGAAATCCCACAATACGCACATTGGTCAACGCAAGTTGCTACTATCAGAGATCCAGTTCCTCACAACTTATTACAAGGCACACCGCGGTCACCCCACTTTGCTCTATGTAGGCGCTGCCCCTGGGTCACACATGACATTCCTGTCATTCCTATTTCCTGCTGTCAAGTTTGTCCTATATGATGGCGCCAAGTTTGATCCCCGATTGAAAACGCATCCCGCGTTCGAGATCCACGAGGGCACGGATGGCTTCATGACGACCGAAAAGTGCAAGGAGCTAGTGGCCAAAAAGTACCCTAATCTTTTGTTTGTGAGTGACATTCGCCTTGATGGCGCCGACCACGATGCGTTCGAGCATGGCGTGACCCGTGACATGAGCTTGCAAAAGGAATGGGTAGAAATCTTGAAACCGGTCATGTCACTACTCAAGTTTCGCATGTCTTACCACATGAAGGAGCATGAAAAGATGACGTATTTGAAGGGCATTCTCTATTATGGCATATGGCCACGACCCGTGTCAGGGGAAACACGCTTGCTCGTTAAAAAAGCCGACATAGGAAAGGACGTGGCCTATGATTTCACGGATTACGAAGAAACAATGTTTTATCATAACAAGGTGCGGCGGTCGTTCTGCTATCCTATCGAGGATCGGTATAAGAAATATATGACTGGGGCGAAGAATACGTATTGCTCATGCTATGATTGCATGATGGAGCTCACAACGCTCAACAAGTACGCCATCATGTCGCGCCGGCCAATCGATGAAGTCGTCAACAATTTCTGGCAGCATATGAAGCTGCGTCCAATTTTTCAAGTCACAAAGCCAGCGGATACGAGTACAAACAAGGCAGGCAAGTCAGGCAAGGTCAGCGAAAAGAGGCCTCTGAAGTTGATCAACAACGAAAGCTAGACAAAGACACGGACCAAATGTAGTCACGTACGCACAAAGTCAATCAGTGAAGGATTTAGGTCAAGTATAGCACAAGGAGTCAGACACGAAGTTGCTGATTTACATTCAGGAAACGACACGAGTCTTGGATTCACAAAAGGTAAGTTCAATACATGTTGTATGTGTAAAGGATGGACCCAACCGACACACATGTGGAATCCTGAAAATAGTCAAGATTTATTGAAATTACACACGAAATCCATTGTTTCGCCACAATGGGTTAGCAGTGACGTTGTCCGTGGCAGCATTGTAAAATTGGTCATGTCAATAAACGGCGGCAATATGAATGGGTACACACCGCAAGATCTGACAAATTTGTATGATTATGTTTTTTAATGAACAACTGCAACTTAAACCTGATTTGAAACTTGTCGAATATTTTCCTGAAGATCCTGCAATATGCACATACCAACATTTGCCGTGTTTGGCTCGAGAACAACAAGATACTGTTATGACATCCCATGGTACAGGTGTAGGTGGCTCATATCTGCAAAAGTATTACAAAAATGATATTACAAGCAAGGCACTTGCACAAAGGACACTTGTACATCTACACAAACTCAAAATACACAAAAAGTAATAAAGGACATCGACCTATTTATATTTCAATTTGAATATTTTATCATGTACATTCAAAATATTTGCGAGTCTTGTAATCTTTACAGGACAATACTCGGCGTTTCCTGATTCAAAATCTAAAATATATTGTTCATTTACACAAGAGTTGTGCAAGTGTTTCGGTCGAGATACTTCGTTTTAGGCGGGCATCTGTCAAGAAAACCTGAAGCTCTTGCGGAATATGTAGGTAGTCGAAAGAACTATCAACAAATGTATCGATCTTCATTACAATGTATATATAAACAAAAAATGTGATGAAAATGAACAACATGATGTACGACTCTAGTGAAGTTCCTGAATGGCTACGATTTGCATTTTTGCAAACCGGGTACCGACGGGGGGGGGGAATACAATCTAATTTACTGACACTTTTTTCATGGCACAACCAAACTGTAAATGCATGGACTATGATTTTAGTAAGTGTATTTTCAATATCAGCATTCTCATTCTTGGTAGTTTCCCGTGGTTGTGACATTTTGCCATTCGCTTGCCTGACTATCGCAGCCATAATTCATATTCCGTTTACACTTGGATACCATTTATTGATGCCTATTTCGAAAGAGGTGTATGTAAAATGGAGGCATCTTGATTCTGCATTTATTTTCATAGGATTATGCTTTCTTTGCTTTGGTTTGTCCTATTACATATTTCCGATGCCTGTTGTTTTGGTCCTTACTGGCATTAGCACAGTGGTTGCATACAAATCTATAAAGAATATACAATGTGTCCAAGGAGCTTACAATAAGAAAAAGCAAGCAAAGCTTGTTGCTACCATGATCATGGTTTGCTTGTGTCCATTACTGTGTACATGCATTCAACTTGAATGTTGGTTGTACATGGCGATCATCATTGGATCATTCGTTGTTGGAGGCTATATTTACGCAGAACACATCCCTGAAAGGTTTTTCCCTAGAACGTTTGATTATATCGGGTCATCGCACAATATTATGCATGTTTGTATTCTTATGGCTCATGTTGTCATGTATATTGTTGTTTATAAAAGTTCTAAATTTTAATATGTACATTTATAAAACAATGGAAGGGTCAGAAAGCTGGCCACTTCATTTAGCTCCCAATGATGTCCTCAAATCAATCAACGCCATTGTTATAAGAACCCGTGATGGGTACAGAATACAACAACAATCTTCCAACATGTTGAAGTCTTACATCATGGCCAAGATGAAGAGAAAAAGTGAATCAGTGGGGTCAACATAAAAAAATGAAACAATGTGTATAAATATTCCGTGTATGAATGAGAATGAATTACGTACCATTCTCCTACGTGTTCGAGATGGCAAAGTACATCGACATGGATTCCGGAAAGATGTTCTTTGCCACAGCCAGTGTCGATGACATCACATCATTCTTCATGGGGTCAATCTATTACGATAGATACGAGCTAGTCAAATGGATGTTTGACCGGAGCGAGTCATGGCCCAACGAGATTTGGACAG
>Ga0316218_1004046_pt1 | contig 11504 bp, 11 predicted proteins | sample TBH18003metaG_FD_203634 | JGI IMG/M metagenome (GOLD analysis project Ga0316218, IMG submission 203634) | Freshwater microbial communities from Trout Bog Lake, Wisconsin, USA - TBH18003 | ecosystem: Environmental > Aquatic > Freshwater > Lake > Hypolimnion/Profundal zone | place: USA: Wisconsin... | reverse complement strand
TAAAGTTAAGGTTAAGCGTTTGCTGTAAGCCCTCGTTAGCAGACTCTCCGTCTGAGGTGTGCTTAGCTGTATCGTCACCTATGACTGAGCCATTCTTATCAGCGCCATGCACATTGAAAGACAAAAGCATGCCAAAAAATAAACCTAAGCAGGCATATTGATTTACTAATTTATATTTTTGAAGACTTAAATTCATTTATTCATTCTAATAAAATTAGTTAGCATTTTTAAGTTGCTTCATCATGAAGTAGGGTTGTTAATTGAATGTTTCATTTAAATACTAAATTGTAAATAATTGTAAATGCATGGACGCGTTTCTTTCTCTTGTTTATTACTGTTATTAATTTACTGATTAGGTTTGATATCCGCTAAAATTACATTGACAACAACATTCATTGAAAATTCCATTGATTAATATGATGATGTGTCTTAAAGCATTTTTTACAGTTAATTTAACTTAAAAGCAGGTTTAGATTAAATTATGACAACGCAAAGCAAAAAAATATTGGTTGTAGACGATGATGTTCGTTTACGGGAGTTATTAGAACGCTACCTAACAGAACAAGGATTTAACGTAAAGGTAGTTGCTGACTCTAAGGAAATGGATGCGGTGCTGGCTGGTGAAACCATAGATCTTATGGTGTTAGACCTTATGTTGCCTGGAGAAGATGGTCTATCCATCTGCCGAAGAATGCGGGGTTCTGGCGCTCTACTCCCCATTATTATGCTCACTGCGCGTGGCGATGATGTAGATAGAATTATTGGTCTAGAAATGGGTGCTGATGATTATCTACCCAAACCTTTTAACCCACGTGAATTACTCGCTCGAATCAATGCTGTTCTTCGCCGTCACGAGCGCCTTCAACCAAGTGCCCCTACCCCCACTAGTGACAGCGTAAGTATTGGAGACTTTTTGTTTAATACTTCAACGCGATCACTTAGCCTGAATGGCGAAGCAATTTCCATTACTAGCGGTGAGTTTGCGTTACTGAAAGTGTTTGTTGACCACCCACGTCAACCATTATCACGCGATCGTTTAATGCAACTTGCGCGCGGTCGTGAGCTTGATGTATTTGACCGAAGTATTGATGTACAAGTATCTCGTTTACGTAAACTCATCGAATCAGACCCTGCCCATCCACGCTACCTGCAAACCATGTGGGGCTTTGGTTATGTATTTATTCCAGATGGTGAAAGCGATTAATAAATCACAGTTACAAACTCGCCTGCTACCAAAAAAACTGCTGGCTAGAGTAATGCTTCTCATTGCCGTACTGCTGGCAATCGGTCAATTTGCATCATTACAAATTTTTGAATATTTCGAACGTGAACCACGTGCAGAATCTGCTGCATTGCAAGCTATTACTGTGGTCAACTATACTCGCGCCTCACTCATTGCCTCACAAGATAATTTACGTCTCGCGCTACTTTCTGAGTTAACTGGGAAAGAAGGTGTTCACGTTTACTATGCTGACTTTATGGAGGAGATAGAGCCTCTTCCAGCCGATCCATTTATTAGTCTAGTCGTTAAAAAAATTCGTGATCGTTTAGGTCCAGAAACTATCATTACAATGAATCACTATGGTGTGCAGGGGTTATGGGTTAGCTTTAATATTGGTCAAGATGACTTTTGGGTAGTCATTCCACGCGTTCATGTCGAACATCCCTTCCCTTGGCAATGGCTAGGTTGGGGTGCGTTGGTGCTTATGTTGTCATTAGCGGGCGGATATTTGCTGGCTGAACGAATAAATCGCCCATTAAGTTTATTAGTTAAAGCTGCCAACAGCTTGCGTAACGGCGAACAACCAGAAGAGTTACCTGAAGACAGTGTTACAGAATTGCGCGAGGTCAGCAGTACTTTCAATAAAATGGCAACGGCTTTAGCTGAAGTAGAAACTGAGCGAATGCTTATTTTAGCCGGTGTTTCACATGACATTCGTACACCCTTGGCTAGACTTCGACTTGCCGTAGAAATGTTACCTGATGAAGGATGTGGAAACTTAAAAAATGGCATGATTGAAGATATTGCAGATATGGACAATATTATTCACCAGTTTCTTGATTTTGTCCGTGGGGTCGAAGGTGAGCCCACTCAACTTATTGATATTAACTCGCTATTACAAGGCCTGCTTGAACGACAATCGAGAGCAGGTCGTGATTTAGTCGTTCAAATGTCCTCTACCTATGCAATACCAATCAGACCATTAGCCATGCAGCGATTACTGGACAACCTTGTCGGCAATGCTTACGCCTACGGCAACGGTCAAGTGCGGGTCACCAGCAAAATAACCAATGACCAAATAATTATTAGTGTGTTTGATAATGGCCCCGGTATTCCAGAAACACATCTTGAAAAATTATTGCGACCATTTGAACGTCTAGACACTGCTCGAAGTAATGCCGGCGGTAGCGGTCTAGGCTTAGCGATTGCAGATAGAATTGCCAAGCTTCATCACGGTAAGATTGAATTATTGAATCGGCCAGAAGGTGGTTTGGAAGCGCGCCTAAGCTTGCCAATTATGAGTTAACCTTTAAGGGGCTCGAACCAATTTAACTTCTCGCGCAAGCGCACCACTTCACCAACAATGATCAGACATGGCGCTTTTAATTGTGTAGTTACCACTTTTTCAGTTAAATCCTGCAACGTACCTGTAACCACACGCTGACGCTGGGTGGTTCCCTGCTCAATTACGGCCACAGGCATACTTGGCGCTACCCCATGTTGAATTAATTGTCGGCATATTTCTGCTAAGCCAACTAGGCCCATATAGACCACTACAGTTTGCCGTGGGCGGGACATAGCCACCCAATCTAAATCTAAACTCCCATTTTTTAAGTGCCCAGTAATAAACAAACAAGCCTGCGCATAGTCGCGATGAGTCAGTGGAATTCCTGCATAGGTAGAAACGCCATTAGCCGCAGTAATTCCTGGCACCACTTGAAACGGCACCCCTCGTTGCATCAAGGTTTCAATCTCCTCACCACCTCGACCAAATATAAATGGGTCACCACCTTTTAAGCGAAGTACACGCTTACCTTGTAAAGCAAGACTAGCTAATAACTCATTAATTTCCTCCTGCGGTAAGGTATGTTGGTCACGCGCCTTGCCTACATAGATTAACTCTGCATCACGGCGCACTAGCTCCATCACTTCAGGGCTGACAAGTTTGTCATATACACAAACATCACACTGCTGCATCAAACGTAAGGCTCTAAAAGTCAATAAATCAGGGTCACCTGGGCCCCCACCCACCAAATAAACCTCCCCTTGGTGTTGTGTTGGTGCAGCAGATAACGCATCCTCTAAATCCAGCTTGGCTGCGGCTTCTTGTCCAGATAAAATACGCTCTACAATCGACCCTTGTAGAACACCCTCCCAGAAAATACGGCGTTGTTGCGTTGTCGTGAATTTAGCTTTGACCTTATCTCTAAACTCTCCGGCAATATGCGCAATTCGGCCATAACCTGCCGGCAGCATCGTCTCAATTTTAGTGCGGATATAACGTGCAAGCACCGGAGCATTACCTTCACTAGAAATCGCAATCACAATCGGGGATCGATCAACGATTGAGGCCATTGTAAAGGTACATAATGATGGCGAGTCCACAACATTGACGGGGATATTTAAATGTTTAGCATCATTAGAAACCGCCATATTTACAACATGATCGTCAGTAGCGGCTATAACTAGACATGCACCTTGCAATTGAGTGGCTGAGAGATAACAAGTAGCGCTATAATTAATTTTTTTTACGTTTACCAAGCCCAGCAAATCGCTTGAAATCTCAGGTGATATTAACGTCACGGCGGCATTGGCTTTAAGTAAAGTATTTACTTTACGCATTGCGACATCACCACCACCAACCACCACACATAAGCGGTTTGTAATATTAATGAAAATGGGAAGTGCTTGCATATTTGACTTACCTAGCGTGTTCTAGTCTATTGATTTAACGGCATTTTACGTTGCTATAGCTATTTTACATTAAGCAAGTGATGCAAATGCGCTAAAATGCTATTTTAGTTACTGCAAGCTAACACATTGAATAACTCAGAAAAAAATTTGCACAAGAATTCGCCTCCACCCGTTGCCATCTTGAATGGGCCAAAAAAGGTATTTATTAAAACCTTTGGATGCCAAATGAATGAATATGACTCATCACGAATGGCCGATATGCTGAGCGCATCAGATGGAATGGTAGAAACCTTAACCCCTGAAGATGCTGATGTGATTTTGCTTAATACCTGTTCAGTTCGTGAAAAGGCGGAAGAAAAAGTATTTAGTCATTTAGGGCGATTTATCCCACTGAAGAAGGCTAACCCAAATTTAGTTATTGCTGTTGGTGGCTGTGTTGCATCGCAAGAAGGCGAAAATATTATTACACGCGCACCTTACGTTGACGTGGTATTTGGTCCACAAACTCTGCACCGCTTGCCACAGATGATCAAAAGCAGTCAAATTAGCGGTCAGTCACAAGTGGATATTAGTTTTCCAGAAATTGAAAAGTTCGACCACTTACCACCGCCACGCGTAGAAGGTGTCAGTGCGTTTTTAAGCATTATGGAAGGATGTAGCAAATATTGCAGCTTCTGTGTGGTGCCTTTTACTCGGGGAGAAGAAGTTTCACGTCCATTTGCCGATATTCTAACCGAAGCTGTTCATCTGGCAGCTCAAGGTGTCAAAGAAATCACGTTGCTTGGGCAAAATGTGAATGCATACCGCGTGGAATATGATGGTGTAGAAGCCGACCTAGCATTATTAATTGAATTAATTGCCGAAATTCCTGAAATAGAACGCATACGGTTTACTACTAGCCACCCAAATGAAATGAATCAACGCTTGATTGATTGCTTTTCTAATACGCCGAAACTGGCTCTGCAACTGCATCTACCAGTTCAAGCTGGTGCCGATCGCATTCTGATGGCGATGAAGCGAAACTACACATCCTTGCAATATAAATCAACGATACGTAAACTAAGGCTAGCTAACCCTAACCTGACTTTTACTTCGGATTTTATTATCGGTTTTCCTGGAGAATCAGAGGCAGAATTTGAAGCCACTATAAAATTAATGCAAGACGTAGGTTTTGATTATAGCTTTAGTTTTTTATATAGCCCCCGACCAGGTACTCCAGCTTCTTATTTGGCAGATGATACTTCACAAGAAATTAAGCTAGCGCGTTTAACTAGACTACAATCCATTAACGATGCTCAAGGCAAGGCGATTAGTAATGCAATGTTAGGATCGGTACAGCGTGTATTAATAGAAAGTACCTCCTGGAAAGATAGCAGTGAACTTGCTGGAAAAACCGACAACAACCGCATTGTCGATATCGCCGGACCGAACAGTCTAATCAATCAATTCGTCAATGTTCGTATTACTGAAGTCAACAATCCACGTCGCTTACGCGGCGAAATCATCAGCAACGAGTTATAGCATCATCATGGAAATCACCTTAAGCCCCGAAGACAACGTACGACTTGCAAATCTGTGCGGAGCCCTTGACGAGAATATTAAACAAATCGAATCTGCGCTTGAAGTGAATATTGCGCGTCGAGGCCCTCAGTTCAAAATCACGGGGGAATTGCAACACACTCGACTAGCTGCACAGTTATTAGAAAATTTTTATGCGCGAGCCAAAAAGCCAATTGATTTAGAAGAAATTCAACTCGGCCTAGTAGAAATTGATAAATTAAAACCAGAAGATGTTGCCAGTTCGATCGCACCAGTACTCATGACACGGCGCACCGAATTTCATGGCCGCACACCCCGTCAGGTTTCTTATCTACAGCAGATTCAGGATTTTGACATCACTTTTGGCATCGGCCCAGCTGGAACTGGTAAAACCTACTTAGCGGTGGCCAGCGCAGTAGATGCTATGGCGCGGGATAGAGTTAAGCGCATCGTGTTGGTGCGTCCAGCGGTCGAGGCTGGTGAACGTTTGGGCTTTTTGCCAGGGGATTTAAACCAAAAAGTCGATCCCTATTTACGCCCCCTATATGATGCACTTTATGATCTGGCTGGTTACGATACGGTGAATAAAATGTTCGAACGAGGCGCGATTGAAGTAGCGCCACTCGCTTATATGCGTGGACGCACGCTAAACCAAAGTTTTATTATTTTAGATGAAGCTCAAAATACAACACCAGAACAAATGAAGATGTTTTTAACCCGTATTGGCTTTGGCACTAAAGCAGTGATTACCGGCGATGTCACCCAGATTGACTTGCAGCGTCATCAGAAAAGCGGATTGATCGAGGCGCAAAAAGTATTGAAAGATATTAAAGGCATAGCTATGACACACTTTCTTGCAGTTGATGTAGTACGCCATCCCCTCGTTCAAAAAATCGTGAACGCCTATGAAGACTACGAGCTTAAAAACCAAGGCAATTAACCATTAGCCTTGCTGGCTTGCGTTAAATGTATAATACAAATTAAGCACCCTGAGGAGTTAGTATGACCCCGAATAAATTTAGCCGTTTAACCCAAGTAAGTCTTGGTGTAGTTGGGCAAGCTGTTCTGATTGTGATTGCTGTCGCCACGATTTTTGCTATTGTTCAGGCTGTTACACACATTTGGTTAGCGAGAGCAATCAGTGTAGGCGATTTATTGTTACTCTTTTTGTACCTCGAAGTTATGTCGATGCTAGACCACTACCTTGGTTCAGGTAACCTACCGGTTCGATATCCACTTTACATTGGTATTATTGCCTTAGCGCGCTACCTAGTGCTCGATATTGCCGACATTGATGCCTTTAGAATGTTTGCACTATCAGGCTCCATTCTTTTAATTGCATTGGCAATTTTGGTGGTACGTTATGGTCATGTGCGCTTCCCATATACGGACTGTCCTTCACAATCTAAATAATGCGAGGAATTAAATAACCAAGCTCCTCTATGGTCATTTAATGCACTTCAATGCCTAAACTGAATCTAACTCTGCAAAAAGCTTGTAACCATTTACAACTTCCTACTGTAAGCCAATTTCGTCAATGGGCAAGAGTGAGCATTCGCGTGGATACTGAAGTCACTCTTCGCATCGTTGACGAAGAAGAAGGCCGAAGTCTTAACCTAGCCTATAGAGGCAAAGATTACGCCACTAATGTACTCACTTTTCCACTTTGTGAAGAGCCACACTTAATCGGCGATATTATCATCTGCGCACCTGTAGTAGCAGCTGAAGCTCTTAGCCAAGGCAAGCCTTTGACAGCACACTTCGCGCATTTAACGGTACACGGAATATTGCATCTCCATGGTTATGACCATGAAACAGAAGCGCAGGCCGAGCTGATGGAGAACTTAGAAACTGCAATTATGATTAAATTAGGGTATGCTAACCCCTATCTCATTACAGAGGGCGCCAATTAATGGCTACCGAGTCGGAAAAACCTAGTTTATTAGAACGTTTAAGTCATTTTTTACTGCGCGAGCCAGAAGATCGGGAGCAACTAGTTGAACTGTTGCATGGAGCTTATGAAAATAATTTAATGGACTCAGACTCCCTCGCGATGATAGAGGGCGTTCTACAAGTGAGTGAAATGCAAGTGCGGGACATCATGATTCCGCGCTCACAAATGGATGTCATTGACATCACTCACCCGCCAGAAACCTTCATACCCCACGTCATAAAAACGGCACACTCGCGCTTTCCAGTCATTGAAGACAATAAAAATGACGTCATCGGCATTTTACTTGCCAAAGATTTATTACGCTATTACGCTGGTGAGGACTTTGATGTACGGGATATGTTGCGCCCTGCCATCTTTATTCCAGAAGCCAAGCGTCTCAATGTATTGCTCAAAGAGTTTCGTAGCAATCGCAATCATATTGCAATTGTGGTTGATGAATATGGGGGTATAGCGGGGATGGTCACTATTGAAGATGTGCTGGAGCAGATTGTCGGCGATATTGAAGATGAATACGATTACGACGAAGATGAAGATAACATCATCCAGAATGCTGATGGTCAGTTCAGAGTAAAAGCGCTGACTGAAATTGTTGATTTCAATGAGATTGTAGGTACTAAATTTAGTGACGAAGAGTTTGCGACTATTGGCGGCTTAGTCGTCAATAAATTTGGTCACTTACCGAAACGCAATGATGAAATCAGCTTCGATGGCTTGCATATCATCGTGTTACGTGCTGACAGTCGGCGTCTGCATAGCATCCTGGTTAAAGTAGTGCATAAAGATAACACCCTAAGCCAATAAAAAACTTTGCTCTCTTTATAGTGGAACTAAATCGCAAGTTGTGCATTCATACATCTGTTATTAATGTTTTTAATTACAACCTATCTCTCGTTACCTTAGGATGGTGCACATGAAATATCTAGTTTTAGTATTGACTTGTATTAGTCAAATAATGTTTGCAAAGTTAGCGTTAGCAGACACGTCTCCCACAGACAACTCTACAATACCGACGATTGAAAAAGACTTTGTCGGCGCCATTAATGGTTTTGATAAAGCTAAAATTGTTGCGCAATTTGGTGAACCAGCTAAAGCCGATGACGTTAAAATAAAAGGTTCCGATAAAATCGTAGCATCTATTTGGCAGTATCACTTTATCAATACCACTGCTGATGGCACCTATTACGAAACGACAGAACTCGATTTTGTCGATGACAAAGTGGTGACAGTGGTATTCATTAATAATGATGGAACCGAAGTTGACAACAACTCAGAAAAATTTGAGATACCTGCGGCTAAACCATACTCCTAAAACAATTAAAGCATTGATGTAGATAAAGGGCCTTTGGCCCTTTTTTCATTGAATCACCCTAACTGAAAGATCTCGCGATCGTTAAAAATCATTTTTAATGATTGCATAAACTTTGCCACTACAAGTTACAATTTGTCCATGCTTCCATTATTCCGTTATCGCGCGTTTAAATATTTAGTATTACTAATACTTGGAGCAATTGGGGTGCTTGGTTTTGCTCCTTTTTATTTCTATCCAGCAAACATACTGTCTTTAATTGGTTTGTTCTATTTTTGGCATCTCAATAGCTCGCCCAAACAAGCGGCTCTCGACGGTTTTATTTATGGACTAGGCCTTTTTGGCGGAGGCATTTACTGGATCTATATCAGCCTCAATGAATTCGGTGGTATGCCTAGCATGGCGGCCGGAGTGCTGACAATAATCCTTTGTGCATTTATGGCTTTGTTTCCAGCGTTAGTTGGTATGCTTAGTGTTTGGGCTTCTGGTGTGAGCTTATTGTCCAAACAAACGCATACCATGCTGCTGACTATTCCCGTTTCATGGGCGCTTACTGACTGGATAAGAGGTTGGATTTTTACTGGCTTTCCTTGGCTTAGCATAGGCTATAGCCAAGTACCCAACAGCCCTCTTGCTGGTTATATGCCAATCATTGGCGTTTACGGTGTTTCTCTGCTTGCTACATTCAGCGCAAGTTTACTTGGATTTTGGTTAGCCAAAAGCTTTATCCATAAGGCAAACTCAAAGCGCTGGCAACGAAATGTCATTCTCTTATTAATGCTTATTTGGTTAACTGGCGGCCTATTGAAATCAGTGGAGTGGACTTCTCCCATTGGCACTCCAATTAAAGTGTCGTTATTACAAGGTAATATTGCGCAGAATTTAAAGTGGCTCCCGGAAGTTGCCGAACAGACGCTAGGTCTTTATTTAAAGATGGCCGAGGCAAGCACAGCGCAATTGATTGTAATGCCAGAAACTGCTTTACCAGTCTTGTCCAGTGACCTGCCTACTGAGCTAATCTCACGCTTAAAAAATCATGCCATAACGAATAAAGGAGAAGTTCTAGTCGGCTTGGTCGAGCTCGAAAACAGTGAATATTTTAATAGCGTACTCAGCCTAGGCACATCACCGACAAACGTTTATCGCAAGTCACACCTAGTACCATTTGGTGAATTCATTCCATTAAAGTCAGTATTAGGTTGGATCTACCGTGATCTACTAAATATGCCCTTAAGTGACTTGTCTCGTGGTAGCATCCATCAAAAACCGATGCAAATCGCTGGCCAAAAAGTCGCCATGAATATTTGCTATGAGGATGTTTTTGGAGAAGAAATTATTCGCCAATTGCCAGAAGCTACGCTTTTGGTGAATATCAGCAATGACGCCTGGTATGGGGAATCTATTGCTGCATACCAACATCTACAGTTTTCACAGGCACGTGCCTTAGAAACTGGACGTATGGTTTTACGCGCAACTAACACTGGGGCGACAGCCATTATCGACCAACATGGGCATATAGTTGCTCATACACCACACTTTACACAGGCTACGCTCAATGGCTCAGCTCAAGGCTTTAATGGAAGCACCCCTTATGTAATATTAGGCAATTGGCTATTTTTAGCTCTGTGCTCATTAATGATTGCTTTTGTAGCCTGGTCGAAATTCAGCACCACCAAAAAAGTTCCTGCCTAAAGTTTTGGTCGACCAGCAAAAACAAAGTAAAATCTTTCTTTTCGCTTAAATAAATTTGAATTATGGCTTTAACTTTTCAGCAAATCATCCTTACCCTCCAAAATTATTGGTCTGAACGGGGTTGCGCTCTACTGCAATCTTACGATATGGAGGTGGGCGCTGGCACTAGCCATACAGCAACCTTCTTGCGCTCATTAGGCCCTGAGCCTTGGAAAGCTGCTTATGTTCAACCTAGCCGCCGCCCTAAAGACGGGCGTTATGGCGAGAACCCAAATCGCTTGCAGCATTACTACCAGTTTCAAGTGGTACTCAAACCTGCACCAGCGGACATTTTGGAGCTTTACCTAGGTTCATTAGAAGCTTTAGGGTTTGACCTGAAAAAAAATGACATTCGTTTTGTTGAAGATGACTGGGAAAATCCAACTTTAGGCGCTTGGGGATTAGGCTGGGAAGTTTGGTTAAACGGTATGGAAGTAACACAGTTTACTTACTTCCAACAAGTAGGCGGTATTAACTGCAAACCAATCACAGGTGAAATTACTTATGGTTTAGAACGTTTAGCCATGTATTTGCAAGGCGTGGACAATGTATACGATCTGACTTGGACACAAGGGTTGAGTTACGGCGATGTTTACCTACAAAATGAAAAAGAGCAGAGCACTTATAATTTTGAGCATTCCGATGCTGAGTTTTTGTTTACCGCCTTTAATGCCCATGAAAAGCAAGCTAAGCACTTAATGGAAAGTGAGCTTGCCCTGCCTGCTTATGAACAAATTCTAAAAGCAGCACATACCTTTAACTTGCTAGATGCACGTGGTGCGATTTCAGTTACAGAGCGTGCTGGATATATTGGCCGCATTCGTAATTTAGCGCGCTCTGTAGCGGCCAGTTATCTTGAAAGTCGTGCACGTTTGGGTTTTCCGATGGCAAATAAAGAACATGCCAATGAAGTGCTGGAACTACTAGCTAAAAAAGTCGCTTAATTGACTGTTATGCCCACGAACGAGAAAATAATGAGTACCCAAAATTTATTAGTAGAACTATTTGTTGAAGAGTTGCCACCTAAAGCATTAAGTAAATTAGGTGATGCCTTCGCA
>Ga0316218_1004043_pt1 | contig 11510 bp, 12 predicted proteins | sample TBH18003metaG_FD_203634 | JGI IMG/M metagenome (GOLD analysis project Ga0316218, IMG submission 203634) | Freshwater microbial communities from Trout Bog Lake, Wisconsin, USA - TBH18003 | ecosystem: Environmental > Aquatic > Freshwater > Lake > Hypolimnion/Profundal zone | place: USA: Wisconsin... | reverse complement strand
AGCAGCAATTTCAATTCCCGCCTCAAGCCTGCAGAGGTTCTGGTGCAGAATGGTCATGCGCGCCTCATACGCCGTGCCGATGTGTTCGACGATCTGCTGGAGCGGCAGGTGTTTTAACGGCATGCCCCGCTTTTCACAAAAATTTACGCTGGTCGCGCTATTTTCATAAGGCTTTAATCGCTAAACTTGTAAAAAGGAATATCGCAATATGGAAAATACCATGACTGATGCGCTGACCGCAGACCCTACTCAAAGCATCAGCCTGCTCATAGACCAGGTAGAAAAGGTGATCCGTGGCAAGCGCAAGCAGATAGAGCTGGTCATAACCTGCCTGCTTGCAGGTGGCCACGTGCTGATGGAAGACAATCCCGGAACCGGTAAAACGGTGCTTGCCCGCACGCTGTCACAGTGCATCAGCGGCGAGCGGGGCGGCAACCACGTTGTCTTTAAGCGCATCCAGTTCACCCCCGACCTGCTGCCTATGGACCTCATCGGAACACACATTTTCGATGACGTCAACAAGGAATTTGTCTTTAAGAAGGGGCCGCTGTTTTGTAATGTGCTGCTGGCCGATGAGATCAACCGCGCTTCGCCAAAAGTGCAGAGCGCACTGCTCGAGGCCATGGCCGAACAGCAGATAACCGTTGGCGATACTACACTGGTGCTGGAACGCATGTTCTTCGCCATTGCCACCCAAAACCCCATCGAGATGGAAGGCACCTATCCGTTGCCCGCAGCCCAACTCGACAGGTTCTATATGAAGATTTACTTCGGTTATGTGGACGAGCAGACCGAGCTGAATATCTATCGCGAATACCTCGACATTGCAAAAAACCTCGTGAATGCAGAACAGGTGCTTTCCCTGGCAGATATACTGGCGCTGCAGGCAGAGGCCGATAAGGTTTTTGTGCACGAAGAAATTGTAAAAGCCGTTACCAACATTGTGAGGCAAACGCGCGAGCATCAGGATATTTCTCTGGGCGCTTCAACGCGCAGCGGCATCGCATTCCTCAAATGCCTGCGCGCCTATGCTCTGGTTCGCGGCCGCAGCTATGTGATAGAGGACGATGTAAAAGACATCACCCGCGCAGTGCTCGATCACCGCCTTATCTATCGCAATAAAGATGGCAAGACCAGGGCGCTGGATGGTATCATCAACAAGGAAACCGACCGGCTGGCAAAGCTCAAACTGTACTAAATAGCAAACGATCAGGTCATTTTTCTGGCGTACCGGGCACAAAATGCCCGGTACGCCATTTTTATTAATAAAATAAATATATTTATGTAAACCCAAGGTAACACCAAAGCGCCTCGTCTATATAGGTGTAGTGGTTGTTCTGAATGCGAAAAGGCGCCTTTTCTTTATGAATGATAACCATCAAGCTCTTATAGATCAATAAAGTGAACCAATAAACCCTGTCAGCAATACCTATCCCTATCGGATACATAGCAAAGAGCCGGTAGTCTTGTACTGCCAGCCCCTATAAGACCCTGAACTGTAATACTGAGGTAAAAAAATGACATCGGGTGTGAGGATACACCACTTAAAAAAGACGGAATGGAAAAGAAGTAGTAAATTAGGTTTGACCCCAAAGCAGTAGCCGCTCGCTTATGCCTCAATACACTGAGCAGGATATTATTTCAGGATGCCGGAAAAATGACCGGGCTGTGCAGGAGCACCTGTACAGGACGCACTATAGCGTCTTCCTGAAGGTATGCGCCAGGTATGCCAAAAGCATGCAGGATGCAGAGCAACTGCTCAATGACGGCTTCCTCAAAATTTTCACCCAGATGGAGAAGTTCAGCAACACGGGCTCCTTCGAAGGGTGGATGAAGCGTATCCTCGTCAATACCTGCCTCGACTACCTCAGGAGTACTTACCTGAAAGAAGAGATGACCATGCACGTGCGCGCTATGCCAGTAGAAAATACCGAGATAGCAGTAAGCAACACAGCGATAGAGAGCATAGAATTCAGGGAACTGGTGAAAATAATTCAGGGTCTTCCTTCGATGACGCGAACAGTGTTCAACTTGTTCGTCTTCGAAGGTTATAACCATAAGGAGATATCAGAACAGTTAGAAATAAGTGAAGGCACTTCTCACTGGCATGTGCACCAGGCGAGAAATATGCTTCAGAAGAAAATGCAAAAAAACGAAGATCAAAAAGTGACGTATGAAAGCAAGAGAATTTGACGAACTGGTCCGGCAAAAGTTTGATCAGGACGACTTTGCGTACAATCCCGCTCATTGGGATCAGCTCGCAGAGGAATTGGACGGCCGTAAGACAAAGAGGCGTACTTTATTTGTATGGTGGGCTCCTCTGGTTGGTGTTGCCGCATCCATGGCTATTGCCCTGGGCGCTTCTACCGTGCTGCGTAATGGCAGCCGCCTGCAACCCATTATTGTTCACGAAGTAGCGCAGGCTCAGCACAGGCACATAGTGCGCGAGTCACAGTGCGATACACGGCCCGGTCTGCCTCAGGCTGGCGATAACACACAGGCAAATGATGTAGCGCTTAATACAACCGGCGCCCGGGAAGCCGGCAACGATGGCAACTGGTTCGCGATCCGCTACGAAAACGTAAAGAATTATAAAAAGGCCGCAGGTAACTATGAAAGTGACAGGTTTGCCGACAGAGACGAATTTGCCGCAAACGACCAGTACAAAAAGAAATCGCTGGCAGTTAAGGCAGCCGGGTACTATACATTCAGGGACGAAGAAAAACGCGCAGACCGCAAGTCGGTTAAAACCGCTATCATGATCACCGGTGGCGTTGCCCGCGGTAATCAGGGCAACGGATATACACTCGGCGCGTCAGCCCGCCACATGGTCAGTGAGCATATTTTCATAGAGGGCGATGTAGCTTTCGTAGGCACCTCAAATTCAATGCAGTCACCATACCTCGACATGACGCATCCTGCTGCTTCCGCTTCCGCTGCTGTTAGCCGCAGCACTGCCCGCATAACCAGCAATGCCAATAAAACTACCAGCGGTGCTTCTCCTGTGCAGCCAGTGGAATATCAGGGTACCATCAAAAACGCTACCGAGAATTACAATCTCTATTATGCGCAGGTTACCCCAACCCTTGGCTATAAAATAAGCCGCCTGTCTATAGGTATGGGCCCCGATTTCCAGCAACTGCTTGTCGATAACCGCCCCGCGCCATCAACGGTAGAACGTAATACCATCAAGGAAGACCCTACATTCGATATAGGTATGATGGGCAAAACAGAGTACGCAGTTACTCGCAACATCAAAGCAGCCGTGTTCTACAGGGAGAGCATCAACAACGTGCTTACCCCAATGGGTGGCAAATACATCGATCGCAACTATGTTCAGTTCCAGGTAAAATGCGCCATATTCAATAAGTAGTTTTTTTATAGCATGATGAGTTGATTTTCGCAGCCCCGCCACACGGGGCTGCTTTTTTTGGGCCCCGCTACACCACCAAAAAACAACGCGATCATGCCCCGGCAGGCTCACGGTGACACGGTTGAAGTTTTTGATTGGCAATTTGAAGTTTGGAATTTGGAATTTGGACTTCGGGATTTGGAATTTGGGATTTGGGATTTGGAATTTGGGATTTGGAATTTGGATTTTGGAATTTGGAATTTGGAATTTAGGATTTGGGATTTGGAATTTGGGATTTGGAATTTTTACTTTAGATCCCCCAGCATAGCCTTGGCTTGCTCATTGCCCGGATGCTTCACGATCAGGTGCAGCAATGCCTTACGGGCATCGTCCATGCGGTTATTGTTATGATACCATACGGCCAGGTTAATGAGATTTTGCTCATAATCCGGGTCCAGGCTATTGGCCCGCTGCAGGTAGTCGTAAGCAAGTGTATTATTTCCCTGCTGCATATAGATATACCCAAGGTTGGTATTGGCGCTGATGTGGCTGGGATTCTCAGATACAATGAAACTAAACACCTTGAACGCCTCGTCCATATGCCCCGTAGCTAACAGGCATATCCCATACTTATTCTCAAAATCCAGCGAATACTTCCAGATGTCGGCGGCGCGCTTGTACCAGGGTAGGGCTTTGTCTGCAGCATTCAACTGAAAATAACTTTCGCCGATGCGGTAAGCGGTCCAGGCATCAGCCATCTGTTCAGGTTTCATCTGGTCGGCATAGCCTGTCACCTTGCTATAGTCATTTTGCAGATAGTAAGCGCGTATATAGTCCCTGTTCTGTTTCTGATCGGCTTCCGTATTGGCATCCCTCCCTAAGTACAGCAACGCAGAATCAAGTAGGGCAGGGGCCTGGGCATAACGCTCGTAAAATTCCATATAGCCACGGGCAGTCGTTATGGCATCCGGATGATCGTTATTAAAGCAGCGCAGGCCCAGAAATGCGGTGATCTTGCCTTTCAGCGAATCCTGCCCCGGCCGTTTGCGGATGTAGTGATCTGTTACTGCTACATGCGGTATATCTATGCTGCTGTTGTGCGGCATATGGCAGGTAACACAGTCGTTGTTTTTTGCAGCGCGTACCGAAGCAGTTTCCGTACACTGCTGCTGGCCTGCGCTGCCGCCATGGCATCCCTGGCAGGCATTCAGGTATTGCGACCGCGGCGTGAACTTGACACTTACATGCGGGTTGTGGCAGGTAATACAGCTCATCTTGCCCGACTCCACATAACACCGGCTCTTTTTCATCCGCTCCACATGCGACGCCATGATCATCTTGTCCTGCGCGCCTTCGTATTCCGGCATAAAGACATTCATTACCGAGGATAGCTTCATGCCCGGATGAAAGTCATAAAAGGTCTTGCCGTCACTAAGCACCGCAATACCCTGCAGGTGGCAGCGTTGGCATACATTATTCTGCAGCTCGGTGGGCAACCTGCGCGGATTCACTATCGAGTAGTCAGGTCCCTTTGAAGTATCCACAATATGCCCTGCCTGCTTTTCGGCCACGTGCAGGCTGCCGGGGCCATGGCATCGCTCACAGTCAATCCCGGTCTTCAGTGTCGCATATTTATTCTCGCTGTTGGCAACAAAGTCAGGATAGCCATTGTGGCAGCTCATACACTCCAGTTCTATCAGGCGGGTGAAACGTGAGCTGGCGCCTTTTTCAAAGCCTGGGGCCAGGTCCCACCTGTGTTTCTGCGTATAGAAGGTAATAGGTGCCTGGTACAGGTAGCCGTTCACATTGAAGATGTGTGAATTGGTATGCTGTCCCGATCCCACTATGTAGTTCACCTTTTGTATGCGCTTGTGCACGGTATCGGCGCCTTCTGTGCGAAATTCCATTATATACAGGGAGTCATGGTCCCAATAAGGTTTGTAGTAGAAATCAAGTGTGGAATCATACACCAGCGCATGCTCCGGCGAAAAATCTGCGGCCGATTTCTGCCGGGTGGCATACCCGAACGATTGTCCAATTCCCGTTTGAATGAAGGTATTGTACACATCGGGGTGGCAGCCCCTGCAGGTCTCCATGCCCACATAATGAACACTGGTATCATACACATTCCGCCACGACGAGGTGTCCGTTGCACCCGCGCTGCTCTTGCCCGGCTGGCTACAGAAAAACGCCGGAAAGGAAACGCCCAGTATGAACACAGTAAGAATTAAAGCACGGACAATGCGGCTGGACATAGTTGCTTCAAATTTACGGAAAACAACGCATGAGCCAAGTAAAGCAACACAACTGTTCTTCCATTTCTATGTTGACTTTTGCTCTTGCGAAATCTACATTTGCATTATGGGCAGACTTCCCACGATTATTGTATCGTGTATCATACTTTTTCTCAGCCATGGTACCATGGCTTGCGAGCCACAAATCCAGTTGCAACTTGCGGATACGGTTTACAAATCTGATACATTGAAACTGCAGGTGCCTGACTTTTACCAGTTGCGCCAATACACCATTAAAGATACTGACTATAGCGTTGTACTCTATGATAAGAACAATGTCGAATTGACAAGCTGGAATAGTTTTGACGAGGTGAGCCACGCAATCATATACAAATGTGTTCGGCATGGTATTAGTAGTTCGAACATTTCAAAGTATGCAATCGGGAGGTACACGCGTAAAGTACAAGGCTACTGGTCGTTTGAGAATTATGTGACTGGTAAATCAGCCGAATTTCAGGAAGACAGGCGCAATATTATTTCTTTCGACATGAAGAGAACTCAGTCCACAGATATTGGCGGGCCAATGTCATTGCAGATAACAATTCACTGTTTTACGGTTTATTATATTTATTATAAATTAGTTCGCGTTGATCGGTAATAAGGCCGTCTACTATGTTCTATAGAAATACAAGAATTATGATTCCCAAGTCCGTGCTGAAAGCCATACTATTCGTCTTTATCATTCTGTTTCTGACGGCTATTCGCAGTGCCGCATCAGAAATGATACCAGCGCCAGCCAGCGACACCACCTACCGCAACGATACCATGTACGTTTTGGTTCCTGAATTTTATGAACTGAAGCAAAAGGGTAATAAGGATACCACCTACGACCTCAAATGTTACGATTCCAGGGACAGTGTGCTCAATAGCTGGTCCAGCTTCGATGATGTGCACTATGTTTCCATCTTTAAGAATTACACGGATTACAAACATACCTACCGCGATCAGGGCCACGATCTGCCCCTGCCTGTTTCTGTCATCGTTACGCGCTACGACAAGACCGGGCCGGGTAAGTGGCTGGGCATCGATTATGCAACGCATAAATATCGGGAACTGAAGGAGGACAAAAACACCATAGTAAAAACAGTGGTCAACCGTCAGCGCCTGCTCATGCAAAGGGTGATGCCGCCAGGGTACGAGGTGCATTACCTCGCCATTATTTATAAATACTACAAGGTTTCCGACGCAAAGAATTAATCCTCATTCCAGGTTGCGTGCAGCGCTTCCAGGTAACTGTTGTTGCCGGTAAGTGCTGCAAGCCGCGCAATCACCCTTTCCACCAAAGCATCAGGGCACGATGCGCCGGAGGTGATCATCACCCGCAAGGGCCTGTTCGCCGGCAGGTAACCGGTTGTCGTCTTGCTGCTATGGCTGTGCAGGTCAAAATGGCTCACCTCATTTGCCGATACCAGGCACTCCTCATTGTTGATGAAATATACAGGCAGTTTTTCCTCACACAGTTCCACCAGGTGCGACGTGTTAGAGCTGTTATACCCGCCTATCACAATGGCCAGGTCTGCAGCTTCCTCCAGCATGCCCGCCACCGCCGATTGGTTGTCATTTGTTGCATAGCATAGCGTATCGCGGGTGTCGGCCACGCGCTCAGCGCTGTTCGCAGCAGGGGTTTTATAATGCGTCAGCATCACATTTTTCAGGTAGTCGGCAATAGCCTGTGTTTCGCTCGCCAGCATGGTGGTTTGGTTCACTACGCCTATACGCTGCAGGTCGCGGCTCACATCAAACCCCGGGGAATGTTGATTTTTGAAGTCCTCGTAAAATTGTTCTGCCGGCAATTGGCCTGTTATATACTTGGCCAGTATCTGTGCCTGCGCCATGTCCCGCACTACTACCGTTGGCGTGGCCGCTGCACTGTGCGAGAAGGTAGCTCGTGTTTCTTCATGGCCGGGTTTGCCATGCACTACTATGGTATAGCCTTCATCGCCTATTTTCCCGGCACGGTTCCATACGCGTTCCACAAACGGGCAGGTCGTTTCGTAGCGGGTAGGGTCTATGCCCCGTTCGCGCAGTATCCGCTCCAGTTCCAGCGTGGTGCCAAAAGCTGGTATGATCACCACATCATCTGCCGTCAGCTCGTCCCAGCTCACCAGCATGCCGCCCTTCGTGTCCATAATAAAACGCACGCCCAGTGCTTCAAGGTCTGCATTCACGCCGGGGTTGTGTATCATCTCGCTCAGCAGGAATATCCGCTTATCAGGGTTTTCCTGCACCGCGCGAAACGCTATCTCAATTGCATTTTCCACCCCGTAGCAAAACCCAAAATGGCGCGCCAGTATCACTTCCAGCGAACCTATTTGCAGCAGTGTCGGTGTAAAATCACGTTTCAGCTTATCAGCGGCTTTCCGCTTTTGCTTAATGGCGCTCACCAGCGGGCTTCGGTAATGTACCGGAACATCAAAAGATTTCATGAAGCAGCAAAATTAGCAAATATCTGCTGCCGGCCTGCCGGGGTAATGGCGGGCAAATAGTTAAAAAACGGTCAGTCCTTCAGTGCCTTGTGAATATCCCAGACCCCGATCTTGCGGATCGGTATTTTTTTCGGGTGCCGGGTGATCATTTTATCAAAGAATCGCGCAAACGGGAAATACTCTATATCAAAGGTTTTCGAAGCAAAAACATAAATACTTCGGTTGTCCTTTTTTAACAGGCCATAATCAAATTTGTACAGGTATGATCTCTGGTTCAGGCTATCATCATAAATGATAAGCCCCCGCACGCTAAAGGCCTGGTCGTCATATACGCTGCTGTCCCTTTTTATCTGCTCGTTAGCACTGTATTGCTGGGTAGGGTAACCATAGCCAACTATATCGTAATTGTGGCTGCCGGGCCCTATTGGCAGGTCGCTCGCCGTCGATCCGTCCGCATTCAGCAACACCCCGTTGAATCGTTTTTCCAATATGGCCTGTTCGCATGTATCCATAAAAAAATACACACGGCAGTAATTAAAGTGGTCGCGAAAATCATTGATCATGGCCTGCCGCTCTTGTTCCCCATCGGCAATTGCCTGCGGCAGCCTTTTATCATGACGCGCTTCCAGCGTAGCAATGCGGTTAGATTCACTGTTCAGGCGCACCAGGATCACCTGCGGCGCCTCTTTTTTCTTTTTGCTGTTTTCCGCCCAGGCACCGGGCACTAAAGTGAAAAACGCAAAAGCGCTCAATAGAAGTATCTGGGGCACTTTTTTCATGAAATAAATATACAAAACAGTATGTAGCAATTTCATGGCCACCAAACATTATGACTTTTCTCGGATTTTCGCGCCCTTATTTCAATTATATTTGTATCACTCCAACTGACCCTCTCATTCTGGCACGCTGAACCTGACCCGATGAACTTTCTAATATGAAAAGAGCTGGAATCACTATTGTCTTGTGCCTTATCTGTAGCCTTGCATTTGCCCAGGTGAAGAAATTCGAACTCGGCGTCAATGGCCTCACGTGTTCGCAGTGTTCAAGGAATGTGGAAATGAGCCTGCGCAAACTGCCGTTCATTAAGGATGTCCGAATGAACCTGGAACATACCGAAGGCGAGATATTTTTTAAAGACAATGCCGATATCGATGTGCAGCGCATGGCACGGGCTGTTACCGATGCGGGCTTTTCCGTGCGCTATATGAAGGGTACTTACGCATTGTCCGGCATCAATGTGTCAGATGGTTCCTGCACCACTGTTCTGGGCAAAAGATTCGTCTTTATCAATACGCCTGCCCATACGCTTAACGGCGATGTTGTTCTTCAGTTTCTCGGCGATCGTTACATGGGCAAAAAGGACGCGCGCAACTGGAAACCCCGCATGAAGAATAGTTGCGGCGGAGATACTCAACCCTATTACGTGACCATCGTAAAATAGCATGCGCAAGATATTCATCCTGCTGGTCCTGTTGTTTACTGCCATTGCTGCCCGTTCGCAGGAATTATATCCGCTGACGCAGCCGGCAAGCACTTTGCCCAAAAACACACTCGGGGTCAAAGCATTCTATGAAGGTTACGACGAAAGCGGTACCATGCGCAATATTTTCAACCTCCGGCTGATGTATGGGCTCACTTCCAGGCTCACGGTCATGGCCACCGGCATTTTGTCCAACTACCACGGCAAATACCTACCGTTCGATTTCATCCTGCACGATCACTCGGGCGGGGGAAGCTCGGCAAGCACCAGCACGCCTCAGACGGGGATATACTATCCCTATATCTACGACGGTACCAATTTCTATGCCCAATACCGTTTTTTATCGTCAGACGATCAGAACCTTCACTTCCGCATGGCCGCATACGGCGAAGCCGCATACATCAATGTTCCGTCTCATGAAACCGAGCCCGACCTGTCACTGCACACCAGCGGCGCCGGCGGGGGCATACGTGCCACTTACCTGCGTAAGCATCTCGCAGTCACTGCAACTACCGGTTTCATCATCCCTTTCACTTACAATGGTCCCACTTTCGATCAATATGGTGGCCAGTACCCAACAACCATCCGCTACGGCAATGCGGTCAACTATGGCGTTTCATTGGGTTATTTGCTTTTCCCGCGGCACTATTCCAGCTACAACCAGACGAACTGGAACATTTACCTGGAGCTGATGGGCAAAAGCTACAGCGCCGCTAAGGTTTACCAGCAGGATGGCATCGTCACCTACTATCTGCCCTCCACCATCAGCCTGCTGAAGGCAGGTAGTTACGTCGATGCAGCTCCCGGCATCCAATGGATCATCCGCTCCAACACCCGTATCGATCTTTCCGTAACTTTACCATTCATCAACAGGTCATATACACACCTGTATCCGTTTTACATGCTGGGCATCCAGCGCTATTTCTACCTGTAAATGCACTTATCACGGCTACTCTTCACGTCACTTTCTTGCGCTGCAGCTTTGGTGCTGCTGGCCATCGGTTGCAAAAAGCCCGGTAATACGGTCACGGGCGGTGGCAAAGGCGGGCACTCTGCCATCTACATCACGCCAGAGCATCATGGCTTGTTCGTCGATAGCTGTACCATTTACATCAAATACGGCACCAACGATGCCCCTGCCTCTGGCGTGTATGACGATTCGTCCAGGTGCATACTTGCCGATACTACTCCTATTGCGGCCTTTACAGGGCTCACGGCAGGCCAGTATTACCTCTACGGCAATGGCTATCACACCGGCTACAGCCCGCCACAGGTGCGCGGCGGCATACCCTATACCATTTCAAAAGACTACGACACAACATCGGTCTATCTGCCCACATACACCTACTAAAAAATGCACATGTCGTATCAGCAAAATAACTATTTTCGTCCCCTACAATTCCTACAGTGCGGAAGATACTGATCGTTACCCCAAGAGTGCCGCATCCGCTTAAAGATGGCGGCAACCTGGCAACCCATGCCATGATCGAAGGCTACAGGCAGGCGGGCTGGCAGGTGAGCCTGCTCAGCATGAATACGCCGCAGTATTATGTGCAACCACATGTATTGAATGGTATCTATCGCGAACTGAGTCGCTTCGAATGGGTCGATATCTCACCCGAGGGGCGCCCCCTGGATGCCATAAAGAACTACCTCCTGCGCAAGACGCCGGCACACGTAGCTGCATTCTACCAGTCTGCCTTCGAGCAAAAGCTCGTTGCCATGGTCGCAGAGATCGATCCGGACGTGGTGCAGATGGAAAGTGTCTTTTTGTCGCCCTATCTGCCGGCGGTCAAAAGCACTTCCAACGCGGTCGTCGCACTCCGGCCACATCACCTCGAATATATGATCTGGCATGGCTTGCTGGAAAAGAACAAGAACAAATTCCGGAAGGTCTATTTTTCAAGCGTCAGGAAGCGGCTCAAAGATTTCGAACGCAAATGGTGGAAGGCGTACGA
>Ga0316218_1004040_pt1 | contig 11513 bp, 7 predicted proteins | sample TBH18003metaG_FD_203634 | JGI IMG/M metagenome (GOLD analysis project Ga0316218, IMG submission 203634) | Freshwater microbial communities from Trout Bog Lake, Wisconsin, USA - TBH18003 | ecosystem: Environmental > Aquatic > Freshwater > Lake > Hypolimnion/Profundal zone | place: USA: Wisconsin... | reverse complement strand
GCGCGGGCTGGGGCGCGGGCTGGGGCGCGGGGGCGGCGGGAAGGGCTCGGGCGGGCGCGAACTGGCGGCGAGGGGCGCCGCCGGCGGCGAGGCGCTCCCGCTCGTACTGGATGGCGCGCAGCTCCAGGTCGCGCGGGTGGTTGACGAAGCTGTAGTTCCACAAGCCGAAGTCCTTCGACTGCGCCGGCGGCAGCGGCTCGCCGCGCCCCGCCATCGGACCGCGCTGCTCAAACACCAATTTGAAGGTGTCGACGGCGCGATCGGAGAGCGTCTCGAATTCCCTCCAGTACCCTGTGAGGCTCTTGAAGTCCCCAAGCAGCGCGTGGAATTTCAGCTCGAATCTCTCGGGGTTCGGGTGCCTATCAGCGATGTCTCGGAGGAAATCCAGCTCCCTGGTGGTAAACCTCTCCTCGATTTGGTGGAGCGCGACCTCACGCAGGATGAGCTGCTGCTCCGTCTCCATCCACGTATAGAGCTGCTCGACGACGTGCTGCAGGCGCTCGTTGAGCTCGAAAAAGTGGTTGGTCTCCTCGAAGAAGGACGGGTCCTCGTTGCGATCGCCGCCAAAATACTCAGCCGAGACGGTGCCCCAAATGCCCGACTTGAGGATGTTGCGCGCGACCCGCTGCCCCCTGTGGCAAGAAGAGTAGAGCTCGTACAGCGCCTTATTGAGGCGCGCGCGCACCTTCGCGGTCTCCTCCGCGGACCAGCCGGCGTCCTCCGGAGAGCGCAGGCGCAGGAGGGCGTCGGCCTCCACGACGTCGTTGGCGCGCGTCACGATATCCACATGGTGGCTCCGTGCGTCCATAAAGAGATGCGCAAAGTCGCTCATGACATTCGTCACCTTGCGTCGGATGCGCTCCCACACGACGATCTTGGGCTGGAGCTGCTCCATGTCGACCGCCGCGAGCACGAGGCGATGCAGCGAGTGCAGGTCGACCTTGCGCTCGCGGCCTCCCGGCAGCACGCGCTGCGCGAGCGTGGCCGGCGCGGCGATGAGAGTGCCGTCCGGCGCGATGCCGCGCGCCGCGAGCAGCTCCTTGACGGTGCGGGCCGCCGGCGGGAAGATGTGCTCGGCCAACGCGACGCGTTCGGCGGCCTGGTCGACGGCCCTCTTGGCGGCGGTGATCTTGGTCAGCTGCTCGTTGAACTTCTGCGTGAGCTCGGCGATGGCGGCGTCGTTGGCCGGCGTGGCGTCCTGCTTCTGCAAGACGGCGATCTCCTTCTGGGTCTTGAGGGACAGGGCGCGCGCCTTGGTCTCCTCCTTCTGCCGCATCTGCAGCTTGGTCCGCTCGCACCGGAGTGTGGACATGATTTGGACCTCGTACTCGGCGTTGCGGACAATGTGCGCGAGCGTGAACTCGACGTCGAAGTCATCGTAGCCGGGCTGGCGCTGGCTTTGCAAGCCGGCGACGATGACGTCGGTCAGGGTCGTCGTCGGGGAGAGCGGCGGCGTGAAAGCCGGCGGGAACGCGCCCGCGATCAGCGAGTCCCAAGTCGCGCCCGCCGCCTGCGCCCTGTCGTTCCGCCGGACAAAGGACAGGTTTTCAAAATCGGTGCCCATTTCGTGCGGCAGGATGGCGGCGATGGTGGCGCGGTGGCGCTGCATCAAGCTGAGATGCTTGTCCATGTCCGAACACCGCGCCGAATTGTTGCCGATGAAAGACTGGACCGCGAAGCGGGTAATGATGCACTGGCAGCGCAGGCGCATATCGACGTAGGAGAGGTGCGCCGGCGAGAACGGGTTGAGGTACGTCGGCGCCTTGGTGCGGGCAGCTGTGGGCGGGCCGAAGTCAGAATTGGCGGGCAAGAAAAAAGCGAATCGACTCACCGCTTTCGACGTACTCGAAACCGACCGAGGAAGGGAGCGGCGGGGTATTCTTGAGGGCCAACACCGTGGGCGCGACGGCCTTGGCGGCGGCGTCCTTGATTATGTTCAACATTTCGGTCTGGCGCTCGGGCGAAAGGCTGGGATCGATCGAAAAAGTGATCTTGGCGGCCGCTACCCCCCACGTGGCGTAATCGAGAGATGCATGCCGATAGAACTGAGGGTCGGTCGCATCCGACGCGAAGCCGGTCTTGGCGATAATTTTGTTGCGCCGCTCCTCGGTTTTGTTCGACGGAATGGTGGCCATTATAAGAGCCCGAATGAAAAGTCTTAAGGGGCCGCGATAATTGGCGAAGAGAGAAATGAAGGCGTTCCTAGTGAAGCCGAGCGATGGCGAAAGATAAATATTGTTGCAAACCAGCAAAAAGTTGTCGTAATCCATGCGGTGCAATTCTTCGTAAAAAAAGAATCTCAATCCCGAAAAAGTTTTCACAAAGACGCCGCGGTCTTTCAAGCTGGACACGCGTTCGATCGAGGAAAGTTTGGTAAAGCATTGCGCCTCCATTTCGGTTTTGTGACACGTGGCCGCGCGGATTAGATTAAATTAATTTTCGATTTTAATCTATAGAGCTGTGGAAATTCCGGGCCGGAATTAATCCATAGAGCTGTGCGAATTTCGGGCCGGCAATTTCCGCGAGTGATGTGGTCAAAAAATATGGCGGAGCGCTGATGCCCGCGGCTCGCGATTTGTGGCAGATATAGAGCGCGGACCGTGTCGGACGATGGAGCAATGGAATCGACAAATTTTTTGTGACAATGGGTTCAAATAGAATTGTGTTTTCATGCGATTTCGTTGAATGGTAAGCTTGCAAGCGATTCGTCGAAAAAATTGGATGGCGGTTCGAGCACTGGCTTGACGCTGAATTGCTTTTTGAAGAGTTCGACGCTCTGTCGGACGTAGGAATTGGCTCGGAGAAAGAGGGCGGCCAGCTGGCGCAGCAGCTCCTCGTTGTCGCACCGAAAAGTCTCGCAGCAGGCGGTGGTGTCGGCGGCGTCTGCGGTGTCGAGCCACTGCTTGGTGCAGGATCGGACGACGTACTCGATTTTGGCGATGTACCAAAGGAATACGAAGAAGTGCCAGAAGCGCAGGTCCACGTAGACTTCGCGGCTGTTCTTGCCCGCGCGGCTGAGGTCGATGCTGTAGTCGAGCTCGACGCCCGTGAGGAAGCAGCGGCTGCAGCCGGTGAAGACCTTGATGGGCGGCTGGGCGGACGCCATGACTTCGCGGCAGAGGAGGGCCCACTCGCGCTGCTGCGGCACCTCGGCCATTTCGGCGATGAGGCCCTGGAGGTGCTTGAAGGCCTGGACCACGCGCGCCTGCTGGAGGTGCATGGCGATGGCCCAGGCGTCGCCGCGGTCGCGGCAGTGGATGAGATGCTTCTTGAAGTTGCCGTCGCTAATGACGTCGTAGGCCTTGCTGAGGAGGAAGCCCGCGACGTCGTCGCCGGCCGGCGCGTCCATCGGGAGTGGCGCGGCGGGGCGTGGGGTTTAAGTAGCCGGCGGGATTCGCGCGAATTTTTCGCGGCGTTTCGGGCGGCGGCGCGGCGGGGCGCGGCGGGATTCGCGCGAATTTTTCGCGGCGTTTCGGGCGGCGGCGCGGCGACGTGTTACAGCATAAGGCGCAGGCGGCGGCGCCCGCCGGTGCGGAGGACGCAGGCGACGCCGAGGAAGGCGAGGGCGAACCAGGAGGCGGCGACGAGCCAGTCGAGTCCGCGGAGGGCGGAGGCGGCCGGCTCCGGCGCGGCGAGGGTGCAGGCCTGGCTGGCGGCGCGCGAGGAGAGCCCCGGCGGGCAAGGGGACGGGACGTTGCTGCCCTGCACGCAGAAGCTGCCGGCGGGGCACGGCTGGGCGCGGCGGCCAGGCAGGCCGAAGTAGCCCGCCCTGGCGAGGCACTCGCGCTCGCCTGTGGCGCCGGCGGGGGCGACGGTGTAGGCGGGGCACGGCAGGCACTGCTGCGGGCCGGCGAAGGTCCCCTCGCCGCAGTTTCGGCAGGCGCTCGGGCTGGTGGCGCCCGGCTGGGGCGTGTACATGCCGGCGGGGCACGCGGCGCAGGCGGCGAGGCCCGAGCCGGTGGCGTAGGCGCCCTGCGTGCAGTTTGGGCAGCTGGTCCCCGCCGCGCCCGGCGGGCACAATACGCAGGCGGAGGCCGCCGGCGCGGGGGCGTAGGTGGCGCCGGCGCAGCGCGCGCACGCGGAGAGGCCGGCGGAGGCCGCGTAGGCGTCCGGCGGGCAGGGCGGGCAGAGGCCGCCGGTGCCCGCGCGGCCGAGCGCGCAGGGCGCGCAGCCGAGGCCGCGGACGCCCTGGCCGTCGGGGCAATAGGCGCAGGTCGAGGCCCCACCGAAAGAGTAGCTGCCAGGCGCACATGCCAGGCAAACGGACAGACCATAGTATGGTCCGTACTCCAACTCCGGGCAGGCGTCGCAGGCGGTGGCGCTGGGCAGGGGCTGGAAGAGGCCCGCCGCGCAGGCGAGGCAGGCGGTCGCGCCGGTCGCGGAGGCGTAGGCGCCTGGGGCGCACGGCGCGCAGAGCGAGCCGTTGCCGTGGTGGCCCGGAGAGCACTGGCAGGCCGCGGCGCCGGCGGGGGATGTGGCGCCGGCCGGGCACGGCGCGCAGGCGGAGGCGCCCGGCGCGGGCTGGAACTGGCCCGCCTGGCAAGGGACGCAAGGGTCGCTGCCGCTGTAAAGCTTGCATGTGCCGGCGGGGCACGCGGCGCAGGCGCCAGGCAGGCCGGCGGAGCCAGGCGGGCATGGGGGCGCCTGGCAGAGCGGGGCGCCGGTGGCCTCGTCGTAAATTTGCTGTTGCTGGGGCGGGCAGTCGAGGAGCGTGAGTTGCGCGGTGGCGTTGCCGACGAGGAGCGCGCCCGCGAGGCGGAGGACGCAGACGGGCGGGAGCGTGCCGCCGTAGCAGAGGCGCGCGTAGTCCGGCGGGCAAGGGTTGGCGGCGACGGCGTAGAGGAGGGCCGGTGGAGTCGAGGGGACGGCGGCGAGGACCGGGTCGTCCTGGCAGGGCACGCACTGGCTGAGCGGGAGGAGCGGGTAGAGTGCGGCGTAGGAGTCCGCCGGGCAGTCGGCGAGGGCGCGGCGCGACGGCCCGATGTAGCCTGGCGCGCCCCGAACGAGGGCGGCGTCGGCGGCGTAGAGGGCGCGCTCGAGGATGACGGAGTAGTCGCGGGAGCCCTGGGCGTAGACGCCGTCGACGCGGAGGGTGAGGTCGAGGAGGAGCGGGGTGTCGGGCGCGTAGGAGGCGAGCGGGTACAGGCTGGCGTTGGAGCCGTAGGGCCGCGCGCCGAGGTAGGAGAGGGAAGATGAGGCCGCGGCGGCCTGGGCGCGGACGGAGGCGAGGAACGTCGGGAGGTAGCCGCTAGCTGCGAGAGCGTCGTAGCCGTAGAGGGAGGCGACGGAGAGGTTGAAGGTCAGGTTGAACGAGGCGTAGGCGTTGCAGAGGCGGTCCGGCGTCGGGCAGAGCGCGAAGAAGGCGACGGTGCCGCACGGACAGACCTCGTAGGTGTTGGCGGGGCAGACGGTGCATGGCTGGCACACGGTGTCGGTGACGTTGGTGCATGGGGAGGCCTCGTAGGCGGTGCCGTAAGGGCACGCGGAGCAAGGGGAGCACGCGCCGCGGTCGAGGAACTGCCCCTCGGCGCACTCGATCCTCTGCACGGTGATGTCGTAGCCGATGAAGAGGCCGGAGACCGAGCCGTCGGCGAGGAGCGAGGCGTTGTAGCGCGTGCCGTTGGCGATGTAGAACTGGACGTCGACGGCGCCGACGCACACCGCGTCGTGCGTGCGGCCGCAGGGCGGGGACGCGACGGCGCCGTAGCCGCAGGCCGTACAGTTGAGGCAGACGGCGTCGTGGTCTGGGCCGCATGCGGTGGCCATGTAGGTGTTGAGGTCACATTGGGAGCAGGCAAGGCACATGAGGGCGGGCGCGTCGAGATACGAACCCGACGGGCAGGGCAGCGGGACGACGGTGAGGCCGATGTCCGGCTGCTGGGCAAGGGGAAAGTCAAGGCCGCCGAGGAGCTGCGTGAGGTTGAGGAGGGACAGGTCAACGCCCGCGGCGCCGAGGATGGCGAGCTCGACCAAAAGGGAGTTGTTGCATATGCGGTCGGAGGAAGGAAGGCAGGGCCGGAGCTCGGCCTGGCCAGGCGCGCAGGGCGTGCAGGGGATGCAGAGCTGGGTCTCCGGCGAGCGAAATTGCGCGGGGGTGCAGGCGATGAGCTCGACGTCGATGGCGATGTCCTCGGCGGCGGCGGGGTTGGCCGAGAAGTTGGCGAGGGCGGCGGGGGCGGACAGGAAGTCGACGCCCGACGCGACGGCCGAGACGACGAGGGGCGGGAGGCAGATGCGGTCGGAGGCGAAGGAGCAGGGCACCAGCTCGACGACGAGCGGGGGCGTGCAGTTGCGGCAGGCGTGGCAGCCGTCGTCGGCGTCGGAGTGGTAGTGATCGGGGGGGCAGGTCGCATAAATGGAGTCGGACGGGGCGGTCGGCCAGGCGGTGCCGTTGTAGGTGATGTTGCGGGGGTCGGTGCCGTTGACGAGGACGGTCACGGTGAGGCCCGCGCCGCACACGCCGACGGACGGCCCGCAAGGCGCGAGCTGGGCGAGGGGCGCGGGGCACGGCGGGCATGGGCGGCAGACGGGCCCCGCGAGGTAGTAGGACGGCGGGCACGCGCGCGCGGCCGTGAGGCAAAAAAACAAGTAAAAGACATGGGCGGAACATGTCATTTCTGTGGAAACAGCGCGGGGCAAAGTTTTATAATAAGATTTATTCTGTGGTTTGCCCTCGCTTATTCGTCGCTTCCGCTGCACTCGCCTTCTTCACGTACAGAGGCCACCTCTAACTCCGCTCTCGGCACCTCTGCCCCATACCTACGCTTGCGGCGCCTTTCGTCGCCGCGGCCATCCGCGGCCAGGGCTAGCATCTCCCTCGCCGCCTTTGCCGCGGCATCTAGGTCGTCGTCGGTCTCGTCGGCGTCTATGCCAGCCGGTGCTGCTGCCGCGGCAGCTGCAGCGGGGTCCGGCCCTCCTCCGGCGGCGGCGGGCGCAGCCGCTGCTGCAGCTGCAGCGGCGTCTGGCCCTCCTCCGGCGGCGGCGGCGGCCGCAGCCGCTTGGGCGGCTGCTGCTTCAGCCAACCAAGCTTGGATCTGCTCGGGGCTGGGAGCAGCGGCAGCGCCGCGACCTAGGCCCGCGCCGACGAGTCCAGCCAGTCCACCGCCACGACCGGCAGCAGGCATGGGGCCGCCACGACCGGCAGCAGGCATGGGGCCGCCGCCGGCCGCACGACCGCCAGCGGCACGACCGCCAGCGCCAGCGCCAGCGGCACGACCGCCAGCGCCAGCGCCAGCGGCACGACCGCCAGCGCCAGCGCCAGCGCCAGCGCCAGCGCCAGGGCCAGCGCCAGCGCCAGCGCCAGGGCCAGCGCCAGCGCCAGCGCCAGGGCCAGCGCCAGGGCCAGCGCCAGGGCCAGCGCCAGGGCCAGCGCCAGGGCCAGCGCCAGGGCCAGCGCCAGCGCCAGCGCCAGCGCCAGCGCCAGCGCCAGCGCCAGCGCCAGCGCCAGCGCCAGCGCCAGCGCCAGCGCCAGCGCCAGCGCCAGCGGGGGCTGGAGCACCGCGAGCACGCTTGCCGGCGCCAGGCGCAATGCCGAGCAGGTCGTAATGGTCAGAAGGTTTGCCAATCTGGACCATGGGAAACTTCCTGCGGATGAACTGTGCTAGCCGATGGAAGTCGGGGTGGGACTTGCAAAGATCCTTAAGGCCCTTCTGCGTTTGCAGATGGTAAATGTCTTCAGGGCTGATCAGGTAGTAGGTGTAATCCATCTCAATGTACTTGTTAAGATTAATCGCAATGTCCCCGACCTCATCCAACGTATTCATATGCTCTTTGTGAGGCAGCATGTCACCTGTACTGTAGTGTCGCAACAGGTTCTTGACATTACGCATGAACTCTTCGGGTTTGGGTTTCTTGTCCAGCAGATTCGAGATGTCTCTCTTAAACCTGCAATCTGCGCCTACACCGACAAGAAATTTGTCAAGGCGGTCTTGCTCCACAGGCTTGAACAGCTTGCTGCCAAACGCCGTCAAATAGTTTTTCCGCAGGTATCTCTCGCGGCATTCGTATATGCGCCCCTGCTTTGTCAGCTGGGAGGCTTGCCCGGCACCGAAGAACTCCTCGTCTGGGACATTAGTCAGCGCTTTGTTCATCAGCACGCGATACTCCTCCTTCTCCGCGTCATGCAGCCGGACGCCCAACTTCTTATCCCAATCGTTGTCGCAAACGTAATTGGGCATGGCTCGTTTCTCAAACGACTTGCGCGCGGCTGCGAGCGGCGCTTAAATATCAGCCGTACAGGAGGAAAAACGGGAGCCAGATCGCGTGGACCTGGATCATGCTGGTCTCGTGCGTGTGGTATGCGCTGACGCCGCGCATGAAGAGCTCGCGGCGGAGCTGGGAGAGGGCGGCGGCGCCGTCGACGCGCGCGGCGACGGTGAGGCGGGAAGGCAGGCCGCGGCGCCCCGGCGTGGTCTGGGCCGGCGCGACGCCGACGATGGAGACTTGCGACACGTCGACGCCCGCCGCCGCCGCGACGGCCTGGAGGAACTGGGCCTGCGAGGTCTGGAACTGGGCGTAGGTGAGCGGGAGCGTGACGTTGACGCGGACGGCCTTGGTGTAGGTGCAGACGTAGCCGGTGTCGCAGAGGCAGGCGAGCTTGGAGGTGCTGCCCGCCTGGGAGTGGGTGTGGAGCGGGCAGGCCTCCGAGTCGGCGGAGGACTCGCAGAAGGAATTGGGGGCGCACGGAGGGCAGTCGGAGAGGGCGGTGAGGCCCTGCGAGGCGGAGTAAGTGCCGAGAGGGCAAGGAACGACCACTGTGCCGCCTGTGCAGTAGAACGGGGCCGGGCAAGGGAGGCAGGCGCTGGCGCCGGTGGATTCGCCGTACTGGCCCGCGGGGCAGGCGGCGCAAACGGAGCCGCCGGCTGTGGGCTGGGCGGTGCCGCTCGGGCAGTCGAGGCAGAAGGAGGCGTTGAGCGGGGAGAACTGGCCCGCGGCGCAGGCGTCGCAGGCGCTGGCGTTGAAGAGGGAGTAAGAGCCTGGGGCGCACGGCGCGCAGAGGCCCTGCGCGAAGACGAAGCCCGCGTCGCACGCGCAGGCGGCGCCGTTGAGGGTGGAGACGGAGAAGCGGGGGCAGGGCGTGCAGTTGAGCGCGGCCGGAGGCGAGAAGAAGTCGGCCGGGCAGGCGGCGCAGGCGGTGGCGGCGGAGCGGGGCGCGGCGGTGCCCGCGGCGCAGTCGGCGCAGGCGGTGCGGAGGCCGGTCTCGTAGGCGCCAGGGGCGCACGTAAAGCAGAAGGTGAGGCCCTGCGACGGCGCGGCGGAGCCCGCGGCGCACTGGAGGCAGGCGGAGGCGGCGGGTTGGGGCGCGATATAGCCGGCGGCGCAGGGCGCGCAGGTCTGGGCGTGGTTAAGGTTGTAGGAGCCCGCGGCGCACTGCTGGCAGAGGAAGTAGGTCGGGCTGTCCGCGGCGGGGAAGTAGCCGTCGACGGCGTAGGAGACGACGAGCGTGGCGCACGTCGGGTAGGAGAGCGCGTAGGTCGCGGTGGCAAGGGTGGCCGTGAGGAGGAACGCGCCGTCGCAGGAGAACGTGGCCTGGGTCGGGACGTAGACGGTGAGGGTGCCAGCGCCGGAGGCGAAGGCGTGCTTGGCGATGTCGCCCGCGACGATGGTCTGGACGCCGCCCGACGCGCGGGCCTTGTAGAAAGGGTAGTAGCCCGCGTCGCAGAGGCAGCCCGACGCCGGCGTGGCGCCCGCGGAGTGGGAGAAGAGCGGGCAGAGGGTGCATGTGGAGGACTGGTTCTCGGCGAAGTAGTTGGCGGGGCAGGCGACGCAGGCGACGAGGTTGGAGTAGGTGCCAGCGAGGCAGAGCGAGCAGGCCGAGGCGGCGGCGTGGGACGCGTAGGTGCCTGGGGCGCAGGCCGCGCAGGCGCTGGCGGCCGAAAGGGAGTAGGCGCCGCTGGCGCATGACGAGCAGACTGCGGCGCCCTGCGTGGCGTAGTGCCCCGCGGCGCAGGTGAGGCATGAGGAAAGGCCGTCTGTGCCGGCGTAGGTGCCTGGCGCGCATGTGGCACAGGCAGATTGCCCCGATGGTGCGGCTGTGCCTTGAGTGCAAGGGATGCATGCCTCAGGGTATTCGCTTCCCGCGTCGGGGTCGGCGGTTCCAGCGTCGCATGGGGTGCACACTTCCGAGTTGTTGTAGCTCCAGGAGCCTGCGGGGCAGATCGGGCAGAGGAATGGGTAGACGAGGCGGTCGTAGTGGAAGCCCGCGCCGCACTCGCAGCCCGAGAGGTCGGTGCCGCCAGGCGAGTAGGAGTCGGTCGGGCAGAAGAGGCAGGCGGTGGCGGCGGGCGGCGCGTAGGTGTCCGGGAGGCACTGCTCGCAGGCGGTGGACCCCGCGTCGCGGCCGAAGGAGCCCGCCGGGCAGTAGAGGCAGTCGTCGGAGGACGCGGCGCCGTACATGGTGGAGTAGTAGCCGGAAGAGCAGAGGTGGCATTCGGAGGCGGCGGGTTCGTCGGCGTATGACCCCGGCGCGCAGAGCTCGCAAGCGGTGGCGCCGCCCGACGGCGCGTAGTCGCCAGGCACGCAGGCGGCGCACAGGTCGTACGGGAGGCCGACCGCGGTGGCGAAGGTGCCCGCGGCGCAGAAGTCGCAGGCGGTCTGGGCCTCGGCGGTCTGGAAGGCGCCCGACGGGCAGAGGAGGCAGGTCTGGTCGTAGGAGTGGCCGCCGGTCGGGCAGGTCTCGACGTCAAGGTATGGGAGCGAGGCGGCGATGGAGACGACGCTGGCGTTGTAGGCGGCCAGGACCGGCGCGGCGGCGGGCGCGGGCGGGGGCGCGGACGCGGACGCGTTGACGCCGGTGACGACGATGGTGACGCGCGCGGGGAGGGCGGCGCGGATGCAAAGGAACAGGAGGGCGAGGGCGGTGCCGCGCATGTCGCGCGCGGCGGGCGGTTCGGCTCAATATACTCGAGCGGCTTTACTTTTTGCCCCTGCGCTCTGCCGCTGGGGGCGCGAGCGGGAGGCCGGCGTCCGGCTCGAGCGGCTTTACTTTTTGCCCCTGCGCTCTGCCGCTGGGGGCGCGAGCGGGAGGCCGGCGTCCGGCTCGAGCGGGCCGTTGGGCTCGGGGGTCGGCGGGGTGGTCTCCGGCGGGGGCGGGGTCGTCTCGGCGATCTCGACGACCGTCTCCTCCAAAGCGTGCGCCGGCGCGAGGACGAAGGCGAGGACGAGCAGGAGGCAAGACCCGAAAAAAATATCGTAACGCATGCTGAGGATGCGTCGAGGAAACGGCTTAAATATCGGAGAGCGGCGAGAACACCATGAACTCGATGCGCGTGGAGCCCGTCGGGGCGTAGGAGATCATGACCTGCGCGCGCTTCTTGTCGACGTAGACGGACGTGTGGGCGCGCTCGACGCGGTGGGACGGGTCGCGGACGGGCAGGAGCTTGAGGTCCTGGAGGAAGCGGGCCTTGACGCTGGCGAGGAGGCGGTCGGAGGGTTCGCCCTTGCCCTTGGCGGCGAGGACGCGGAGCTCCGGCTCGACGGAGGAGGCGACGCGGACCCAGTCGGCGGCGCGGTCG
>Ga0316218_1004000_pt1 | contig 11608 bp, 10 predicted proteins | sample TBH18003metaG_FD_203634 | JGI IMG/M metagenome (GOLD analysis project Ga0316218, IMG submission 203634) | Freshwater microbial communities from Trout Bog Lake, Wisconsin, USA - TBH18003 | ecosystem: Environmental > Aquatic > Freshwater > Lake > Hypolimnion/Profundal zone | place: USA: Wisconsin... | reverse complement strand
TTCTGATGAGAATAGCGTCCTGTTAAGATGACATTTCCCAAGGATGAGTTACTGTTTTTATTTTTAAATCGCTGCCCATACCAAAGATCTGTATTAAAATAAGACACTGCCGTATCTAACATCGTGTAGGAATAGGGGGTTTGAAAATAATCGGAATATGCCCTATCCAGTGAAATTCCTCCGGCCCAGTCCCCTTTTGATTCTATAAACCGTTTCTCAATAAATGTATTCCACTTATTTTTACGGTAATCATTCGTATAGCCAATTCCCGTTCTAATAAACTTTCCATCAAGGTCACTGATCTGGTATCTGAATCTGCCCCCCCATTTGGGAATTTCAGTAGGAGTATTTTCAACCATTGCAGAAAACTGGTGGCCAATTCCGAACATATTCTGATTGGTTACCTCCCAATCGGTGGAAGTTGCACTCAGATCTCCGCTTATTCCGTATTCCAGTCGTTCTTTGATAATCACCCGAACATCTACGGTGTTTTCATTCAACGGAGAAGGAGATAGAATAATTGCGACATCCTCGATATATGGCAGATCCCTGATAAATTTCTCGTTTTCCGCCATGAGCTGCGGATTAACCAGGTCTCCTGAATCGAAAAGTAGCTGACCCCGGAGTTTTCGCTCTGTTGTCTTTAAGTGCATCGCATTTCCCGTTTTTTCCAGCCAGCCGGAAGCTTGCCTGAGCGTGTCCAGTAAAGTTGGTCCGAACACACCTAACTGCTGGATTCGGATATTCCCTATCTTTCTTCCGGCGAAGGGGGCAAAATAAAGTGAACTATTCACTGCCATCTGCCCTTTTGAAGGCTGATCACCTTTGATGATAATCGAGAAAAAATTTCTGGCAAGAAAGTTATTCTCCCCTTTGGTTTTTAACGCTGATAAACCGTTTCTATTTAAGAGCTCAATATTTTTATCCGATGATTTTCGTATCGTATCACCGCAATTATCCAATGTCTTTAATTGGACATAACGGCTGCTGATATAATCATTTTCTGCCCTTTCATGAGCCGAAAAGCTATCTGTTGGACTGGAATATAGTGATGCCAGGTGGATCTGATCAGGAATCGTCGGCAAAGAATTGTCCGGTCCGCCTGATTTTGTATTTGAAGCGAAGACAATATGGTTGAAAACCAATATTATAACTATGACAAGAAATCGATATTTAAACAATTTTATTTTCAATCAGTATCCTAACATTGAATTTGCGGTGTGATTATACAAATTTTCCCGGTCAAAATTATAATTTAATAAAAAAAATTCAGAACTAATGTGCTAATTTGGCCGTTATATAAATTGGCATTTAAATAAGAGCATTATTTCAATTGATTTATGAGAAAACCGGGAGCTATAATTTTCGATATGGATGGTGTACTAATTGATAGCGAACCAATTCATATTGACATCGAGAAGAAGATATTTGATAAACTTGGAATTGCGGTGTCAGCTGAAGTACATCGAAACTACCTGGGAGTTGCAGGGGATTATATGTATCAGGACCTGAAAACGAGGTTTGGTTTACCTGGTTCTTTGAGTGAACTTCTGCATTCTGATGATGCTTTCCGATGTGATTATTTTAGGCAGCTTGAAGGGTTAACCCTTAATGAAGGGGTGTTGAATTTTATCCTGGAGATCAAACAAGCGGGTTTAAAATTGGGTGTAGCCACCTCTTCATCCCCCGCCTTGGCAGCGATCCTGCTTGAAAGATGTGACATCTTTTCCTTTTTTGATGTCGTTGTTACCACCTTTGAAGCAGGCAAGAGTAAACCATTTCCTGACGTTTATCTGTTGGCTGCCCAGAAAATTGGTGTTGAACCAGCCGATTGTATCGTTTTTGAGGATTCCCCCAATGGTTTATCAGCTGCCCGGGGTGCAGGTATGTTTACCATTGCCGTTCAAACAAGCAGTGTTGATGTTCGGGACCTTTTAGCCGCAAATTCTTTAATCTGTTCATTTGAGGATACCTCTCTCCTGAAAATTACCAGATTATTCTCAGGCAATCATTCTGCCGAATTAAGCATCAAATAATATGGTGAAGAAATTTTTATCGAATGATGCCTTTATTGTTGTCCGCAACAAAAATTTCAGTCTTTTTTTATCCTATAGGTTTTTAATCTCTGTTGCGACGCTGATGCAATCAGTAATTGTCGGCTGGCAATTATATAATATCACCAAAGATGTTCTTTCACTTGGATTAATCGGTTTGACGGAAGTGGTCCCGCAAGTTGGTATCGCATTATTTGCCGGGCACTTCGTCGATATCTGGGACCGGAAGAAGATTATATTTTACACAACTCTTCTCCTTTTGATTGGTTCGCTTATACTAATCGTCTACAGTATTCCATCGTTAAATATTCAGCAAGCATGGGGTGTAACACCAATCTTTGTGACCATTTTCATCACCGGACTGGTGCGGGGAATTATAAATCCGGCCAATACGGCCTTGATTGGTCAGCTCGTGCCCCGGGAGGCGCTCACTGCGGCATCTACATGGAGTAGTACGGCATGGCATATTTCCGCGGTTACAGGACCGGCAATAGGGGGATTGGTTTATGGCTTTTTTGGAATCATTCCTGCTTATTCCCTGGTTTTTATATTCTTCTTTACTGGGATCGTTATTCTTTTGTTCATTAAGAGTCCCGGAAGAGTGGTTCAGCTACAGGGAGCTGCGGAAGGTATTTTTGAACGGATTAAAGAGGGGATATTCTATGTGTTTCATAGGAAGGTATTACTGAATGCGTTTGCACTCGATATGTTTGCAGTCTTTTTTGGTGGGGCGGTGGCAATGCTACCTGTGTTTGCCTCTGATATTTTGAAGGTGGGTCCCGAGGGACTTGGGTTTCTAAGAGCCTGTCCGGCTATTGGGGCAATACTAATGTCCGTAATTCTCACCTTCAGGCCACCGGTCTCGCGCTCTGGGGCCCAAATGCTTTACAGCGTTTTTGGTTTCGGGGTTTGTATGATTGTTTTTGCCTTTTCTAAAAGCTTTTTGCTATCCGTTTTTTGTCTTTTTATGAGTGGGGTATTTGATAATGTCAGTGTTATTATTCGTGCAAGTATTCTTCAGTTATTTACTGCTGACCAGATGAAAGGACGAGTAGCTGCTGTAAACTCCATATTTATCGGTTCATCCAACGAATTAGGGGCATTCGAATCGGGTGTTGCTGCCCGTTTTATGGGTCTGATTCCATCGGTGGTATTTGGCGGCTTGATGACTCTTATCATAGTATCTTTAACAGCCTGGAATTCTCCGACACTTCGAAAACTCGCACTTAAGGATCATGATATTATTGTGAAAGCTTGATAGTCAATGCGGCAGAAGTCTGCCTCCCACGGTTAAATCAAAATTTCACTAACCTCCGGCCATGATAATCGGTTGAGGGAATTAGTTTTCTGATCTCCTCAAAATTCTCCCAGGTAACCTTACCTGCAACGATAATCTTCAGCTGATTATCTGTTATTTTTATCATTTCGGTCAAAACCTTGCTCCCTTCAATGGCAGTGGCTTCCCCACCAGAAGTCAGAATACGGTTTACTCCTATCGCTTTCAATTGGCTGACTGCGAGCAGTAAATCATTTGTTTCATCAATAGCCTTGTGGAAAGTGACCTGCAGGGGCTGGGCAAGCTCAACTAACCGGGCTGTTCTTTCCACATCGATGGTATAATCCTGATTTAGTAACCCAAAGACTACTCCTGTAACATTTAGCTGCCAGCATATCTGGATGTCGTATTTCATGATCTCATATTCTTCTTCTGTGTAGCAGAAATCTCCCCCGCGTGGTCTGATCATAACCATTACCGGAACATCAAGTTTTTCCGTAACCTGCTTTATGGTCCCATAGGAAGGGGTCGTCCCTCCGCACGATAAATTTTCACAGAGCTCAATACGGGTAGCTCCGGCTGCTACTGCGGCAATTGCTTCCTGATAGGATTCAACACATACTTCTTTGAACGGATTCATTTGTATATAATTTGTTTTTTAGCGGCCAAATGGAAGAGCCATGATGATATATTCATTTCGGTTGGTGATTTCTTAATCATGGCTATTTCATCATAAACTAATTTGAAGTAAAAATACGAAAATTTGAAACTCTTCACCATGTTGGATCTGGCGTTATTATAAATCGCTCCATTGATCAATCGCTTTTTTTGTAACGAAAATTTGAATAGTTTTATCAGATTAAATTTTCAATAATGGAAAGGCGAAAGTTTTTTGGACGTTTAGGGCAGGGGACACTGGTTTCTTTTTTGGCAACCCCCTTATTTGCAAGAGTAAGGAAGGGTTCTTTACCGGAAAGGAATATCTGTTTGCTGAAAGACCGGGAGATCCGGCATATGGTTGTTTTTAAACTGAATCATGAGAAAGGATCGGAATTAACCCGAGAATTTTTAAAAGACGGTCAAAAAATTCTGAGTCAGATCCCGGGAGTCGATAACTTTCAGGTATTGAATCAAGTGAGTCTGAAAAACGATTTCTCGTATGGGTTCTCCATGGTATTTGCAACCAAAGCTGATTATGATTCTTACAGCAATCACCCGGATCATATTGCCTTTGTAGAGAACCGATGGAAGAAAGAAGTTTCAAAATTTATGGAAATTGATTTTAAGGTTCTGTAAATTAATCGGATATGGGAGTCGAGATTGAACGTAAGTTTTTAGTCCGGGATGAACATTGGCGCGGTTTGGGTACACCTGTTCATTATGCGCAGGGATATCTTGTTGCTGATGGCATACGGACAGTTCGCATCCGAATAGCCGGAGAAGAAGGGGTTCTGACTATAAAGGGGGAATCAAGCGGGATTAGCCGTCTGGAGTTTGAGTATCCGATTCCTGTCAATGAAGCTTTTGAATTACTGAAATTATGCGCTACACCTGTGATTGAAAAATTTCGAACAAAGGTCCTGCACGCAGATAAAATCTGGGAAGTCGATGAGTTTGAAGGGCAAAACACCGGATTGGTTGTCGCTGAGATTGAATTGAAATCCGAAGATGAACCTTTTGAAATTCCTTCCTGGATCGGCAAGGAGGTCACAGGTGATCTGAAATATTATAACTCCAGACTAGCCATTCATCCATTCCAAAACTGGTAGGTCACGATTTAAATCATATAAATTTTTCAAGCCAAAATTTCCTTTAATGTTTAAAAATATTTTGACGCTTATCTTCGGATTAACCTTCCCATTGTTGGTCTTGGCTCAAGGTCATACTACACTTTCTGCAAATACTCCCCGGCTGGTCGTAGGCATAGTTATCGAAGACTTTAATCCGGATTATGTTGAGCGTTTTTGGGACAGATTCGGGGATGGAGGCTTTCAACGATTGTACAGAGCCGGCTTTATCTGTGCCAATCATCACTATGATAATCTGATACAACGGCCCTCCGTGAATATGGCAACCCTGTCAACAGGAACTTCTCCATCTCATCATGGCATCATCAACGACAATTGGATCGACCGGCTGAAGAATAAAGAAGTTAATTCAGTGAGAGACGATTATTATACTACCGTTGGGGCAGACTCGGACGAAGGGGCCCGTTCGGCGAGGTGGCTGATGACTCCAGCACTGGGTGATCAGTTGAAACTGGTTACCAAAGGGAAGGCGAAAGTATTCAGTATTGCGCTCAATGATGTCTCAGCTGTACTCGCTGCAGGACATGCTGCTGATGGTGCCTATTGGCTGGATAACACCTCCGGGAAAATGATTTCAAGTTCTTATTATGTCGAAACTTTCCCAAAATGGGCCTTCGACTTTAATGGATTTAAAGTTGCTGACAATTACTTTAAACTGAAATGGGAAACCTTAAAGGATAAAAACTCATATTCAGAAAGCTATTCCGGAGAAAACACCGGAGAAAACGGATATTTTGGGAAATACAAATCGTTCCCATATGACCTGGGCAAACTAAAGAAGGAATCCGGCGGAAGCTATAAAATACTGAAAACTACTCCCTGGGGAAATACAATGGTCAAAGACTTCGCCCTTCAGCTGATTCCCAAAGAACAACTCGGATATGATCTGGTTCCCGATCTGTTAACTGTTGTTTTCTCTTCAATGGACTATGAAAGGTATTCATTCGGAGCTTTTTCAGTTGAAATGGAGGACACCTATATCCGGCTGGATAAAGAGATCTCTGAACTGCTTAAATACATTGAAACAGGTTATGGAACCGATAATATTCTGGTTTATCTTACCGGTTTGACCAGTACCTCGTATCCTGCAGATTATCTCAAAGAAAAGTATCACATGCCGGCCGGGATTTTCAATCCGGAAAGTGCCGTCGCCTTGTTGAAATCGTATCTAAATATCAAGTATGGGGAAGCTAACTGGATTGAGTTATTTGCCAATCAGATGATATACCTTGATCATGAATTGATTGAAAAGAAGAAGATTAATCTTCATGAGATGCAACTTGCCGTTGCATCGTTTCTAAATCAGTTCGAGGGTATTGCCTATGCCAAGGCGGCATTTGAGATGGAGGCGAATAATTTTCCGGGTGGTGTGCTTGAATCTTTTCAGAATAATTTCCACATCAAGCGTACTGGCGATGTTCTGATAAAATATGAGGATGGCTGGCAACCAAAAGATAAATTTAATCCGCTCGATTACACCGAAAACAGCCAGGTTCCTTTAATCTGGTACGGAGCCGGAATCAGAAAAGGGACCACCATGCAGCGAACCGATGCCACCGATATTGCCCCTACTATTGCCGCTTTTCTCGGAATTGCTCCCCCTTCGTCCGTAACCGGGAAGGTGATTGAAGAGGTGATTAAACATTGAAGGATTTAAATCTGAGATTTCAAAGTTATTTAAAATTTTACATAAAAATCATTAAGAATTATTGTTAATTAATTTTTAATATTGTTACTTGCGTTTGCTTAATAATTCCTACCTAAAATGAGCAAACCGAATTTTAATGCGTACCTAAACGCATTATGTAATCTTAATGAGGCGTGATGGCCTCGAAAATTCTGGTGAAAACTATAATACTGTTGGTTTGCGGAGCAGCAGCCTTAGTGATATCCATAGCGATGTTAACCAGTAAAAAAACAAAACATCTATCAGAAGATTTGTCACTAATTCAAACTGCATCCAAATTAGTTGAAATCGCTGATAGTGTCAGGAACTCAAAGCCTGATTCTGCATTACTTGAATTTCAGAAAGCCATTTTAATGCTTCAAAAACTGGAAAACAGCAAAGATGAATCTCACCTTCTTGGCATCTCCTATGTTGGAATGATGAGTATCTATGCGGAATCCGGAGATAATAAACAGGCACTAAAAAACGATTCCGTCGCAATGGCAATTGCTGCACGGTTTGGAGACAACCAGGTAAGAGCAAAAGCCTTAACCGTGAGAGGGATGATGGAGTTTCGCCTGGGCAACTATGAAATTGCTCTGGATTATTTTCAAAAGGGGATGGATCTGGCTATTGAAATTAAGGATTTCGAAATTCAGGCCAAAATATTTACTAACCGGGCAATGATCTGGTTTTACCAGGGTGATAAAAAGAAGACGATCGAGGGGTTTACCAACGCATTGGATATAGGCAAAAAGATCAAAAATAAAATGCTCATCGCAGGAAATTACATGAACCTCGCGATTGTATATACCAATATGAACCAGAACGATAGCGTTCGTTCATATTATCAGCTTGCCCTGAAATTATTCAAAGAATTAAATGACAAAGATGGCCAATTACTGTGCTATCAGAACTTCGGATCGCTTTATTACGATTACTCCGATTTTGATAAGGCAATCACCAATTATGAGTTGTCGGTTCAACTGGCAATCGAAATGCATGACAAAACCAATGAAGCAAAAGGATATCACAATCTTGCGGAAGTGTATATGCACATCGGGGACAATGCAAAAGCCACTGAATTTTTGTTTAAATCGATAAAAATCAAAGAACAGCTTAATAATAAATTGAGCCTGGCGCAAGGTTATATTGGACTTGGTGAAATGTACTATAACCGAAATGAAAATTCCAAAGCCCGTATTTATTTTGACAAATCATTGAAAATTAGCAGAGAACTAAAAAATATTAAACAGATTGGGAGTAACCTATGCAATCTTGCAGATCTATTCTGTGCAGAAAACAAGCCAGATAGTGCAATGATCTACTTTAATAAAGCCTTACCCTATTATTTACAGATCGAAAATTACCTGGGAATCTCCAATTTGTACATCAATATGGGGGCTGAGTTTGCTTTAAACAGGGATTTCCCGTCGGCTGAAAAATGTTTTTTAAAAGCGTTAAAGGAAAAAACAAAAATATCCGATCAGGAGGGTTATGCTATAGCAAACCATCATCTTGCAAACCTTTATTTGAACAAGGCATTAAAAGTTTCGGGGCAATCCAAAAGCACTCTGTATCAAAAAGCGGAGAAAGCCGGGCTTGAATCCTATAATAGGGCCAATCGGATTGGCACTGTCCCGGTAAAAAGAGATGCAAGCGGGATTTTAAAAAGGATCTATCAAAGTCAAGGCAGATATTCTGAGGCGCTGAAATACTCCGAAATATTTAATGCCCTTAGTGATAGTTTATTAAACAAAGATAAAATTCAAGCATTAACATTTGCTGAGGCACGGTGGAATATCGAAAAGAAGCAACAGGAGATTAGCAGTTTGGAAAATACCCAGAAGCTAAATCAAAAAGCAATCAAACAACAAGAGATAGAAACCCGACAACAAAGAATAATCATTTGGTTCATTGTTGTTTTGTTGATTTTAATTACCGGTATCACAATTTTGGCTAGCCTATATTTCAGAAAGAAGAGAACCATGGAGTACCAAAAACAATTGTCCAATAATACCATTTTGCGAATGCAGAACATCCGAAATGCACTCTCTCCGCATTTTATTTTTAATGTTTTAAATAATATTTGGGCAATAATGGACGATAAAGAAAATGCAAGATCACAATTTGACAATTTAATCATTCTGATTCGTCGCAGCATAATTAATACTGAAAGATTGACCATTCCTCTCATTGAAGAACTTGATTTTGTAAAAAGCTTTATCGAACTCCAAAAACTGCAGATGGGCAACAACCTGCAAGTTGAGTGGTATATTGAGGAAGGGATCAATCTTGACCTACAAATTCCAGGCATGATATTGCAAATACCTGTTGAAAATGCAATTAAGCATGGGCTTGCGCATAAAAAAAACAATAGGTTATTACGAATACATGTAAAAACAGAATCAAGTTTTTTAAAATTCATTGTTTCTGACAATGGATTTGGAATAAACCAAGCACCGTCTCCGACAAAGGGAACAGGAACAGGTTTAAAAGTATTGACAAATACTATTCATATTTTGAATCAGATTAATAAAGAGAAAATGTCTTATGAAATATTAAATCGTGGAGATGAAGATGGATCTGGTACAAATGTCATCATCAAAATTCCATTGAAATTTAATTATAATCTGAATTAGAGTACACTTTAATCCCAAATTTCGACCAAATAATGCCCATCAGGAAAATCAGACTCTCCCCATGTCTTGAACGGATATTATCATTGTCGTATAATCATTTCAAAAAACCATGGCCATCCATGAAATAAATGTAGCTATCATCGATAATGAACCGAATGCAATAAAAAAGCTTCGCGAAGAGATTGAAACTTTCCGTGAACCCAGGCTTAATGTTCTATTTACCACATGCGATCCCTTGATCGGAATTAAAAAGATAAAAGAAATGAAGCCTGATATCCTCTTCCTGGATATTCAGATGCCGGTGAAAAATGGGATAGAGGTTTTACGTGATTTGAGAGACGACACAGATTTTGATTGCCATGTGGTGTTTCAAACGAGCTATGAAAAATACACTATTAATGCTTTGCGTGAAGCAGCTTTCGATTTCATTATGAAACCTGTCGGGCGATGTGAATTGAGCAATATGATCAACCGCTTTTTAAGCTTGAAATACAAAAGCAGCTTCCGTGATAAGATAAACAGGATTATTGAGAATGGTAATCAACGAATTTCATTGCCCACTGCTGATGGTGTATTTTTCTTTCAAAAGGACGAAATTATTGCATTTGAATACATTGCCTATGACGAAGGTGTTAAACCTTATTGGTCAGCCATTTCATATGATAATCGAAAGATTACCCTACGCCGTAATATAAAAGGTCAATCATTGATGGAACATTTAGATAGCCCTGATTTTTTCATGATCAATTCCGGTACGATTATCAATTTAAATTACCTGAGTTTTGTGGATTATAAAAGGCGGGAATGTATTATGGTTCAGCCGTTTGATAAATTTAAATATCAAATTGCCCGTAATAAGTTGGCGCTGTTTAAAGACAAGTATGATAGTCAGATTTGAAAATGAATAGTAATCTGAATAAATCTATTCACATAAAACCTATTACTAGTGGAAACAAAATTTAAGCGTTGGATTTCGATTTCGCTATTCATTATAATGGTGAATTTACTTGCCCAAATCCCGCCAAAGGTTGTCTATCTGTTTTTCTACCCATTTCTAAGTCCATAACTTGAAATTTGAAATTGTCAGATATGTCGACGCAATTTCGGTTGTTCAATTAAAATTAGCGCAAAATAGTTTAAATAGTAAATATTTAAGAATAAATAAAATGAAATCATTATTTAAAAAGACCGTGATCCTTTGGGCAATGCTGGGTATATGCACATTTGGACTAAATTCTTGTAACAAGGACAGCGATGTACCAGCCGCCATTTCAACTCCCTTGATAGAAACGATAACATATTGTGACGTTAATGGGAAAGTTGATGGAACTTCTTCTTTTCAGTACGACGGACTAGGACGACAGACTAAACAAACAAACGACGAAACTTATTATACATTCGAATATTCAGGTTCAACAATTACTGAAAAAGATTATGATATTTCTTCTTCAGATTCAACAGAACCGAAAACATATACATATATATTAAATGAGAAAGGGCTGATTATTTCCTCTTTACAGAAAAACACAAATTATTCTGCAACTTATGAATATGATAACAATGAGTATCTTAAATATTTTATTGCCACTGATGGTGCATCAATAATTAAATATACATACACTGTTTCAGATGGGAATCGTACCCTTATCATCGTAAATAGATCATCAACTATAAAATCGGCAATGACTAACGGAGGTGCATCATTTAAAAAAATCTTTCCCTTGAAAAATAGGATATTTGAAAGTATGCAACAAAACTCTTTAAAATCGACAGATTCAGCTTTTGTTACAACTATCCAGTACAAATTCTTTACGGACAAAAAAAATACCATTGATATTGAAAACCAAGGAATATCCTTTATAGGTACACAGGATAAAAACCCACTAAAAGAAGAGATGGTAACATATTCTGACGGAAGCACTGTCACAACAATCTATACATACGAGTACGATGGCCAGGGGCGAATTGTTAAATGCTTGGATAGTAGTGGTGCATATACGGCAATAACCTATGTTAAATAAAAATGCCAATTTAACATTTACAAACTGAGGCCTGGGAACTTTAAATGGATATGCAACTGGATTCTATATAGGTACTGAATTTCTGAAAAAGCGAATTATCTGTTTTTGTGAGATTTATTCAATACTTAATTTTTTGATCAA
>Ga0316218_1003987_pt1 | contig 11656 bp, 13 predicted proteins | sample TBH18003metaG_FD_203634 | JGI IMG/M metagenome (GOLD analysis project Ga0316218, IMG submission 203634) | Freshwater microbial communities from Trout Bog Lake, Wisconsin, USA - TBH18003 | ecosystem: Environmental > Aquatic > Freshwater > Lake > Hypolimnion/Profundal zone | place: USA: Wisconsin... | reverse complement strand
CGGAACCATCACAGGGTACGATACTGTATGCGTAAACGCTACAACTACATTAACAGAATCTGTACCGGGGGGAATATGGAGCGAAAATACCGGGGCCGCATCGATAGATTCCGGCATAGTCACCGGTATTCATGGCGAAGGAGAAGGCTTCCCCGCATTTGATTCGGTTTTTTATACTGTTAGCAACTCATGCGGTAGTGCTGTAGCTTCTGTGCAGATAGTAGTAAAACCTCTACCTGATGCAAGTTTCATCCTTACGTTTTTTGGCGACGTATACCCGGTAACATCGTTGTGCTATAACCAGACTTTAGAAGTTAATCATGGGGACGGTGTTGATGGGACATTAATATCTAAACATGGGCATGCATATTATGATTTTATGGGTTCTTTATCTGCATACTCTGCAGGATTTGACACACTAATAAGCATCTCAACCAATTCCTGCGGTACAGATACATTTACGCTACCTATAGTTGTCTATGGCCCTCCAACATCCGGCAGTATAATTGCACCAAAAACAGAAATTTGCATTGGTGATACAATAATATTATCAGATACTGGAGCCAACTCAACAATTGGTGTCGGCTGGGGTATTAGCAACAACATTGCAGGTTTTTATTCTGATCAAGGAAAAGCTTTTGGGTTGACAGCCGGTATTGATACTATTACAATTACAAATTGGTTTTGTGGAGAAGCCTCCACATCTATAACTATCACTGTCAATCCCACACCGCAACTAAACGGCACAAACCATCTCTGCGCAGGCAGTAGATTACAACTCCCCGACTCTCTTCAAAACACGGTATGGAGCAGTAGCGCCCCATCAACAGCAACAATAGACCCGGGGGGCTTGCTGCACTGTATTGCCGAAGGCACTACACTGATCAGCGCGCGTATAGGGGCCTGTACAGCTGCACAAGAAATTACTGTAACTGCACCTCCCGCCCCCATATCGGGAATGGATATTGTATGCGCAGGCACTACCACAACACTATCTGATACGGGACATGGCACATGGAGCACACCCGACACCGGCATAGCGGCTATTGATTCAAGTTCAGGGATCCTATCCGGCATCAGCAATGGCAGCGCCACGATCTCCTTTACTAATGATCTAGGCTGCGAAGTAACCAAGCACGTTGCAGTAGTCAACTGCGATAAAGAAATTTCCATTTTCCCAAATCCTGTACAAAATGAGCTGATCGTACAGGCCGACTATCGTTTGTATAATTATTGCGTTGTAGCCAACTGTTTAGGGCAAATTATCTCCCGGCAAACTATAGATCAACCTATTACCGAGATCAATACCCAATACCTTGTGCCGGGCATATATATTATTTACCTCGGCGGGGTTAAGCCCACGTACCATAGTAAATTCGTGAAAGAATAAGTTGCGCATGCACTATTTGCTATCGCTGTGTTGGGTGGGTCGTACATAAATTTGGCATCCGGCCATATTCAACCATGATAAAAATCAAGGATAATATTGTATTATTATCCCCTAAATCAAACAAACACTCCCATGGGTATCGGTGTAAGAATTCTCGTAGGCATAGTAGCCCTTATCATTGCCGTATTGGTGGCCGCAGCTTTTGGCGGCGATGACTATACCATAGAGCGCAGCGTGGTCATCAATAAGCCTGCGCAAGATGTATATAACTACATAAGGATAATGGGCAACCAGGTGCATTACAGCAAGTGGGTAATGGCCGACCCCAACGTAAAACTGGCCTACACAGGAACTGATGGCACTGTAGGTGCCACAATGGCCTGGGACAGCCAGGATAAGCAGGTAGGCCAGGGGTCACAAACCATCACTAAGTTAGATGACGGCAAGCGCATGGACCTTTCCATCCACTTCATTAAGCCATTTGAGGGCAACAGTACCGCCTACTTTACCACAGAAGCAGTTTCGCCGAACCAAACCAAGGTGGTATGGGGCTTTTATGGTAAAAAGGATAAGTACGCGATGAAGCTCATGCACCTCGTTTTCAACCTTGAAAAATCGATAGGCAGCGACCTGCAAACAGGACTGAATAACCTGAAAGCCGTTATGGAGAAATAGTATCTCCCCCACCCTCCATAAGATATAGCGCCCCAAACCGGGGCGCTTTTTATTTGGCGCAAAAAAAACTGAGAATAATTTTGCGCAACCAAAAGGTTTCCTATATTTGTGCAACCAAAAGGTTTCATAAAAGATGCGCAGAGATGTTTTCCAGGCTATTGCCGACCCTACGAGGAGAGAGATATTGAACATGGTAGCCTACCAGCCACTGAATGTAAACTCGGTAGCCGAGCACTTTGATGTGAGCCGCACCGCCATATACAAACACATGAAGATACTCATAGAGTGCGGCATGATAGACATCAAACAGCAAGGCCGCGAACGCTACTGTGAAGCGAAACTGACCAAGCTCAATGAAGTATCGGACTGGATAGAACAGTACAAACAATTCTGGACCACCAAGCTCGACTCATTAGAACAATACCTGGAAGAACTGCAAAAAGAAAAACCGATAACCACTAAAAAGAAAAAAAATGACACAAGCAAATCAACACGATGACCAAAGGACAGAGCGCACCATGAGCATCACCCGCATACTCAATGCGCCCCGCGAGCTGGTATTTGAAGTATGGACCAACCCGGAACATATCAAGAACTGGTGGGGGCCTGATGGCTTTACCAATACCATATCCAAAATGGAGGTGCGCCCCGGTGGCGACTGGGAATTTGTAATGCACGGGCCTGATGGCACCGACTATAAGAACAAGCACAGCTACGTGGAAATAGTGCGGCCCGAGCGCATTGTGATGAACCACATAACGGGGCCTAAGCACCAGGTGATAGTAACCTTCGAGGACATGGGCGACAAAACAAAGCTACACTGGCAAATGACATTCGAGACAACGGAAGAAAAGGAAAGAACAATAAAAGTATTCAACGCAGCCGAAGGACAAAAGCAGAATGTGGACAAACTGGCCGCTTATCTTGCCGCAAATGCCTCAGAGATAATACCTGCAAAACAGCTGACCATAACCCGCACCTTCAACGCAACGCCCGAGCTAATGTTTCAATTATGGACAGACGCTAAACACCTCAAACAATGGTTCGGGCCGAGGGGGTTCACCATACCTACTTGCGACATAGATGCCCGTCCCGGTGGCAATATGCGCCTGGACATGCAGGGCCCCGATGGCAGGATATACCCCGGAGCAGGACAGTATATAGCGCTAAAAGAGCCTGGTCTGATCGTTTTCACCACAAGTGCATTGGATGACAATGGCAAGCCCTTGTTTGAAAATATGAACCGTATTACATTTACCAAAGAGGGTGATAACAAAACACTGATGACGCTAACCGTAGTCGCAGCTAAGATAAGGCCGGAAGGTGTGCCATATATAGCCGGCATGAACGAGGGATGGAAACAAACCCTTGATAAACTGGATGAATACGCAAACAATTTTTGATCACAAATAAAACACACACACACAAATGAAAAAGACAAAGATCATCTTCTGGACAGCAACGATCATCTTCGCATTACTAATGCTGGCATCAGGCATACCGGACATTCTAAATTTGGCCGATGCCAAAAAATTCATGGCCGCACTGGGCTACCCTGCCTATCTCACACCCTTCCTGGGCTGGGCAAAGTTGCTCGGCGTTATTGCCATACTCGTGCCGGGCAGTTATCCACGTATCAAAGAGTGGGCCTATGCAGGTCTGTTCATTGACCTTACAGGCGCGCTCTATTCCAACTTATGCACCACCGGCCCATCGGCGGCTATGCTGATGATGCTGATATGGGTGGTGCCAGGTATTGTTTCTTATATCTATTATCACAAACGGCTGAATGAAGCCGGTAAATAACACCGTATGCTACAAAGCATAGAAGTATTCAAAACAAACATTCAGCTACCGAAACATGCCGCTGCAGTGGGTCGGATTCTGTACATCAAATTCCCCACACATACTATTGACTTTGATCTCGAGGATTGCGACAGGGTACTAAGGGTAAAGGGAAGGAACATTGTACCTGAGCAAGTAATGGACTGCGTAAGAGCCAATGGCTTTGAATGCGAAGTAATGGAGTAAACATTTTATAACAATAAAACTAAAACACAATGAGCAACACAAAAGAATTAGTGATCACACGCACCTTCAACGCTCCGCGCGAGCTGGTATTCAAAGCCTTTAGCGAAGCAGAGCGCATGGCCAAATGGTGGGCACCTCCTGGTATGGCCATAGAGGTGGTACGATTCGAATTTAAGCCTGGTGGCATGTTCCTGTATTGCAGCAAGAATGAGCAATTCGAGATGTGGGGAAGGTTTGTATACAAAGATATTCTATCACCTGAGCGTATCGTGTTCATCAATTCGTTCTCAGATAAGGATGGCAGTATCGCCAAATCACCCTTCCATCCCGTATGGCCATTAGAGGTACACAACACCCTTACTCTTACCGAAGCAGATGGCAAGACCACCATGGAGCTGCGGGGCGGCCCCATTAATGCCACAGCCGAAGAGCAAAAGGTATTTGAAGAAAATACAGGCAATATGCAGCAAGGCTTCAAGGGCGTGCTGGATCAGTTGGAGGCGTATTTGGAGAGTGCGGAATAGAGTCGTTTCTCCTTTTCCAAAAGAGCATGGCAGAACAACCATGCTCTTTTTTCATTGATTGCTTAACCTATCAACTTACCAACATATCAACATATCAACTTATCCTCATATCAAGCTATCAATTTACCAACCTTAACCGTATCTTTGCCCACTCTAAATAAAACTTAGTATGTCATCAACCTGGTTTCGTCGTAATAAGAAAGGGATACTGACCAGTACCGAAGAGAAGAAGGAAACACCGGACGGACTGTGGCACAAATGCCCCGAATGCAAGGCTACCACTACCGTGAAAGACCTGCATGATAATCTATACGTTTGCCATCAATGCAATTACCACAACCGCATTAACTCAAAGGAATATTTCGAAATACTGTTTGACAACAACGATTACGAATTGCTGTTTGAGAACATAGTACCGAAGGATATGCTGGGCTTTGTAGATATGAAGCCTTATGGCGCCAGGCTGGTAGAAGCACAGAAAAGCACGAGCCTCAAAGATGCCATGACCGTAGGCACAGGCGAATTGAATGGCCAGGGCTTTGTAATAGCCTGTATGAACTTTAATTTCATTGGCGGGTCTATGGGCTCGGTGGTGGGCGAGAAGATAAGCCGTGCTATAGACTACAGCATAAAGAATAAGTTGCCGCTCATGGTCATTTCAAAGTCGGGCGGGGCACGTATGATGGAGAGCGCTTTCTCACTAATGCAGATGGCAAAAACATCGGCCAAGCTCACACAACTGGCCAAGGCGCAGCTACCCTACATATCCCTGATGACCGATCCTACCACAGGAGGAGTTACGGCTTCGTACGCTATGCTGGGCGACATCAACATTGCCGAGCCTAAAGCCCTCATCTGCTTTGCCGGGCCGCGTGTAATAAAGGAAACCATAAAGAAAGACCTGCCTGAAGGTTTTCAGCGCTCCGAGTTTCTGCTGGACCACGGCTTCCTTGATTTCATAGTAGACCGCAAAACACTGAAACATAAACTGTCGCAGGTATTGGAGTGGTATATGAAACCAAATGTCTCAATGGCGTAATCGCTCAATGACTCAATGCCCGTATAGTGAATAGCAGAACCATTAATTCTACAATGAAGAAATAATTTCAACTCCCACTGCCTTGTCTGAGAACGTTTATATAAAGAACCGCCCTGCCACCTATGAGTATGCCATCGAAGACAGGCTCAAGGCTGGCATAGTGCTTACGGGTTCTGAGATTAAATCGGTGCGCAATGGCAAGGTGAGTTTTAATGACAGCTATTGTTTTTTTGATAACGGCGAGCTGTGGCTCAAAAGCCTGCACATAGCCGAGTATGTAAATGCCGGCTACGCCGGCCACCTGCCCGTACACGACCGCAAACTGCTGCTGCAAAGAAAAGAGCTGAACAAGTGGCACATGAAGACTAAGGAAAAAGGCTTCACCATAGTGCCGCTCAGCATGTTCATCAACGAAAAGGGCTTTGCCAAAGTAGAGATCGGCCTCGGCAAGGGCAAAAAGCTGCACGATAAGCGCGACAGCACCCGCAACCGCGAGGTAGAGCGCGAAATGAAGAGGCACCTCAAGTAGTAAAGTTAATACCAGGGTGCAAATTCCAAATTACATTTCGATAGTTATCGGGGAACCCAGTCCCATCTTAGACAACGTACTAAACTGCAACAGTTGCCACGGCCTTTAGGCCGTGGTTGAGCAGAAAACGGGAATGGCTTTAGCCGAAATTACTCGCGAGATTACTCCCACCCTACGCAACCTCCTCTGCAAACGAAATACCATAATGCGCCAGCTCTGTAAGCACAGGGCGGTATACAGTTGCCATATTGGGCAGTACCACGCCTAAAGGCTTCACTATCTTTTTGCCCAGTACCAGCTTGGCAAGTATGGCTATCGGAAGGCCTACAGTCTTGGCCATAGCCGAGTGTTCTGCATCATCGCCGGTGATGACCATAGAACTGGTAAGGGCTATCTTTTTATCGCGGTGCGTGTATTCAAATTCGTGCTGCATCACCACCATATCCTTATCGCCTGGCTGCATCTTCCATTTATCCTGTAGCAGTGCAAGGAGTATATCGGCAGAAGAGTGGTTGCCTGCGGGCAACGGCGTATCGCTATACAGCCCCAGCCATTGCAGCATACTTATGACCTTATCATCTGCTAGGGAACTCAGCTTAGCGGCTACCTGCTTCAGATCGGCAAGGCCGGTCTTCTTCTTCATCCATGCGGCATAGGTGCTGCCCTTTCCTTCGTACGCATCAGTTGCATCGGTAAGGCCCAGTGCAACGATAGCATCCCATCCTTTGCAGAACGAGGGATGGCGCAGCGTGGCCCGCATGAAGGTATGCGTATCCGGCACATCGTATATGCCCAGGTAATGCAGCGAATCTCTGTTGGGGTAATAAGCCAGTGAGCCGAGGCCGGGTACCTGTATCTTTTTGTTTTGTTCAAACATTTTTTCGTAAGGCACATCCACCTGCTTGCCTTTTGAAAGATATTGTGCGCCCGCAGCGCCTGCGCTGATCACGTTCTTAGGGTTCCAGGTGAATTTGTAGTGCCACGGATTGTTATCGCTCTCCGGGGCTATGAGGCCGCCGCAGTAAGATTTAAAGCTCGTGATAATACCTGCGGCGCGGTGTATGCTGTGTATGATCTTGTTGGCCGTCATGTGATCAATGCCGGGGTCCAGCCCCATCTCGCACATAAACATAAGGCCTGCGTCTTTTACTGCCTGGCTCATGGCCTTCATCTCTTCGGATATGTACGATGATGTGATGAGGTCCTTCTTATGTTTCAGGCAGTCTTTGGCAAGCAAGAGGTGCAGGTGTGGCGGCATCAGCGATACTACTATATCTGCACGCTTCACCAGTGCTTCGCGCGCTGTGGTATCGGTTATATCTATCACTGCTGCTTCGGCATGTTTATTGCCGCCGGTCTTTTCTTTAATTGCAGCAGCATCGCCATCGGCTATGATCACCTTCCACTTATTACGCCGGGCATGAGTAAGAATATACTCTATAAGATATATTGAAGACTTGCCAGCGCCTGCGATCAGAATTGTTTGCATATATTACACGCTAATTACTCCCTTAAATTAAATTGGGCTTATTAAACAACCACAAACTTAATATTATTGCTTAATAATTTTATAATTCCCTTTACCTATATTTTTAACAAATAAATTTCAGTAAACTATGTCAAAAACAATATGGAAAAATCATGTCACTCTAGACGAGCTTAATGCGCTCTCAAAGGATACCATGGCCGCCACATTGGGCATTGAGTTCGTAGAAATAGGTACAGGCCACCTGAAAGCGGCCATGCCGGTTAATATACGAACAAAACAACCATACGGTTTGCTGCATGGCGGCGCATCTGCCGCATTAGCCGAAACTATAGGCAGCGTGGCCTCATGGATGAGCATAGATACTGAAAAACAAATATGCGTAGGCATAGAGATCAACTGCAACCACCTGCGGGGCAAAAAGGATGGAGTAGTCACAGCCACCGCTGAGCCACTGCACTTGGGCGCCACCACCCATGTGTGGGATATACGCATAAGAGACGAAAAAGAAAAGCTGGTATGCGTGAGCCGCCTCACCATAGCTGTACTGAAAAAGCAGTGAGTATACCCTACTTCCTCTTCGGCACGCCAAACAACCAACTGGTGAGCATAGGAATAAAGAAAATGGCAAGGGTAATACCAGACGTGAGCCAGTCGGCAGTATGGCTTTCAAGCATCTGTGTAAGCTGCGCCTGTGGGTAAAAATGCTCATACAGGGAGAGCCCCAATTTAATACCCAACAAGGCGATAACGGCATAAGCGCATGTTTCGAGGAAGGGGAAACGCTCCATAAGCTTTACAAAGCCCTGCGCTACAAACCGCATGGCCAGTATACCTATAAACACCCCGCAAAGAATGATGATAATGTTCTTAGAGAAGGCCACCGCAGCAAATACATTATCAATAGAAAAGGCAAGGTCCATCAGCTCCACAGCAATTACTGTAGCCCAGAAGTCACCCAGGCGGCCTACAGTGAATTTGTAGAACTTACTGTTTTCTTTTTTCAGCTCGGCAGCGCCATGGTCTTTATGTTGCTTCTTTTTCCACCACTCCCATACCAGGTACAGCAGGTATAGCCCGCCCACGGCTTTTAGCCACCAGACCTTTACCAGCAGTGCCGCAAATATCAGGCATATACCCCTGAACAGGTAAGCCCCAATGATGCCATACTTCAATGCGCGCTTGCGCTGCACCCGCGGCAGCTCCAGCACCATAGTGGCCAGCACAGCAGCATTGTCCACCGATAGCAGGCTCTCAATAATAACGAGGTTGCCAATGATGAGCAAAGTGGCGATGGGGTCTTGTATGATCTCTTGTAGCAGTTGGGTCATTTGGCGTATAGATACTCCTTGTGGTCAAAAATAGCTATAAAAAAATAAAGCCGCCGCAAAATGCAACGGCTATTGATAATCCGGCAGATAGCTATCTGTCAATCCACTTTTTCTATCGCATCAATAACAACAATAGAGCACATTTCAGGAGTTTGGTAATGCCAGTTAAGTTTTACGTTAATAGGAAAGGTTGCAGTTGAAAGATCTATGCCACTGCCGGCAGGTAGGGAATCGAACGTGCAAGCGCCAAGTGAATCGTCAATAACGATCCAATAGTTACCACCACATGAGCGCATAAAGGGGCTGGAGCCCTTGATCACACCTGTGCTGCTAAAGGATGTTGCAGTCCTGCTTTTTTTGCAGGAGGAAACAAGAGCTGCCGCTGCAATAAGAATGATGGCTAAATTTTTCATGAAATGTATTTAGTTGCTGTAAGGAATATTTAGTAATGACATACGAACAATATTGGTTGAATAAAAACCATATACAACAATAATCGTGCCGAATTATTGATTCTCTTTTACGTAACATAGTCACATGTCATCACTACGGATATTAACGATACCCTCTTATTGTTTTACAAACTTTCTTACATGCATATTATTGATCTTGAGTAAGTAAACACCCGTCGGCAAAAAAGCAATATCCAATTGTATCTTTTCTGTATAATACTGGCGGTCATAGACCACTGCGCCCAAAATATCTGTAAGCGTTATCTGCTTTATTTTTTCGGAAGAAACAATGTTTAGTTCTGTAGATGCGGGGTTAGGAAAAACCTGTAATTGATCAGCACCAGTTGATAAAACCGGGGTACCGAGCGGGTAGCCACAGGAGACGCTATCAATTTTTGAATAGACGATATTGTCCGATTCAAAAATGTTCTCATCATCAAAATGGTAAAAATAAGTTCTGCCCATATCCCATTTGTACATAGCATTTTCATAAGTGAAATCAAGTCCGCGTATGTATATATAGCCTGGCAACACGGTTTGATACCTTGGCCCCGACAGGCAATCAGAATTATCCTCGGGGTAGTAGAACAGGTAAATACCATCCGTCATCTGCTCCGGAATAAAGCCGGGATCTGCAATAGAGTAATGACTATCAGAAAAAACATAAGTTCCTGCATTACTGATCAGCCCGCAGGGTTCGCCGTGGGTACAGCTATAGTTGGTCCCTTTCAGGGTATAAGTAACGGTATGGGCGGTAGTACTTTTGCTGATTATCGTATCACCAATAAAGTCAGACCCGGTTATTGAAAACGGGGACATGCCATAGGTGTGTATGCTTTCAAAAATATCGCCCATATCCCAGTTATGCAGTTGCACATCATTTGGCAGTACGAAATCAACGAGCTTAAATATTGCAGTAAAAGCTGTGGGCTGCGTAGCTGCTGCCAGCGTGTTAATTGTTGCCGCATCTTCGGTAGACCTGTCTAAAAAAAAGTCTTGCCTTTGCCGGTATGCCGAATCAGGTTTATGATAAGGGAAAGTATACAGGTCAAAAACCTGCACAAAACCACTGTTTTTGCCCAGTATGATGGTAAAGCTATCCAGCGGATCAGTAGTGACAATGCCCGAAGCATTTTGAGCAGTGACCAGGATATTCTTTACAGAATCAAGGACTGAAAGAATGGTCATCGTATCAGTCGATACAACGGTAGCCTTATAATACAGGCTGCCGGTATCTCTAAAGAATACCCACGAATCACCTGTGTGCGCCTGTGTTTTTAGGATCACAGAATCACTACCCCAGTAATTGTCAAAAATGAAAGTACCGTCAGTTAGCTGCAACACTTTTTTACCAAGCCAGCTTCCACCATTGGTATCAGAAAACGGCATCACCGAGGGATAGTTATACGCGCCCCTGCCCGTATGGTACGGATAATAGACAACAGTATCGCCTGTTAACTTTGAAGAGTCTATTCGTATACCACGCAGGTAGTTATTCCCGTTAATAAAATAGTGCGTTACACTACTTTGAAGGCACTGGTAGTTCTGCCCGTCAGCTGAAGCGCAGCACATCACACAGAAACATGCAAAAAAAAGGGGTAACCGGTTTTTCATAGTTTGTTTTACAGTATAGACGTAAAAGGGATCACAATTGTTAGGAACAAACTATCCTGAAAAAACAATCCCTAATGCGCCTGGCCACTGATGAAATCATTGAGCGCCTGCTTGTTGGAATCAAAACTGAACACATTGCCCAGTTTAAAATAATTGGCTGGGTCTGTGACATGTATATAGGCAGCCTTAGCCACTTCCAACTTGCTATCGTCAAAAGAGAACAACTTGCACAGCTCCATCACCTGGTTGGTGTTGAAGTAGTTGCTATTAATTATCGCCTTTGCGGTAGATAGGCGGGTATCATCAAAATTAGCAGCGGCTATTGTTTTCTTCGCATCGCTAAAAGACTTGGGATCCATAGCCGTTGGGCCTATACCGGGTCCGGGCTGGCTATAGTCTGTCACATCATTGTGTGCAGGGCCTGTTTGTGCCGGGCGGCCGTAACTCACCACATATTCATCTTGTGCTGCGCGGTAGTTATGTTCTACCTCCGTGCATTTTACAAACCTCAGCCATGCGCCATCCCTGCCCATTACTATTTTCAAGGTCATGTTTACTGCCTTACCATCTACCGGGTCGGCTATG
>Ga0316218_1003982_pt1 | contig 11665 bp, 13 predicted proteins | sample TBH18003metaG_FD_203634 | JGI IMG/M metagenome (GOLD analysis project Ga0316218, IMG submission 203634) | Freshwater microbial communities from Trout Bog Lake, Wisconsin, USA - TBH18003 | ecosystem: Environmental > Aquatic > Freshwater > Lake > Hypolimnion/Profundal zone | place: USA: Wisconsin... | reverse complement strand
GATAGCTCTTGGCCTCGCGGATGATGTGGCGCGCCACAAACTCCGGCGTGTCCTCAAACATGTGAATAAAACCGTGCAGCTCGCGCAGGATGTCGTTGGGAATGTGGCGGCTGGTCTTGGTCTCGCCATACACATAGATGGGCACATCCAGATTCTTGCGCCGCACCTCTTCAATGAAGTGGCGCAGGTTCAGCACGGCAGGGTCCAGGTCCGGGCCGGGCGTGAACTCTTCGTCGTCAATCGAAAGGATAAAGGCGCTGGCCCGGCTTTGTTGCTGGGCAAACTGGCTCAGATCGCCGTAGCTGGTCACACCCAGCACCTCAAACCCTTCCGACTCAAAGGCCTGAGCCAGCGCCCGTATGCCCAGCCCGGAGGTGTTTTCCGAGCGAAAGTCTTCGTCGATGATGATGATGGGAAAGCGGAACTTCATGGCGGGTCTCCAACGACAGGGCAAAAAACAGGGCAGCGCGAAGTGTACGGACTAAAAGTGTGCGATTTGTTGCAGTGCAAGGCTTTTGGCAGACAATGTGGCGTCTACAACACAGAGTAAACCCTCGCATGGCTGAATCAACCATCTGGTGGCTTGCCACTGGCGGCGCTATCGCCGTGGAACTGCTGACCGGCACTTTTTACCTGCTGATGCTGGCCATTGGCTTTGCCGCGGCTGCCCTTGCCGCGCAGCTGGGCTGGAGCCAGACCGCGCAAACCGTGGTCGCGGCCCTGGTGGGCGGAGGTGCCGTGGTGGGCTGGCACCTGCGCCAAATGAAACGGCATCGCCAGGAGCCCGCCGCACAGGCCAATGCCAATGTCAACCTGGACATAGGCGAAACGGTGCAAGTCGATGACTGGAATGCCGATGGAACGGCCGACGTGCACTACCGTGGCGCGCGCTGGACGGCCATGCATCGCGCAGGCGTCACTCCCAGCCCCGGCGCACACCGGGTCGCCGAAATGATAGGCAGTCGGCTGCTGGTCGACAAGATCTGATCCCGTACAACCCCACTGGAAACACCATGGAAATTGCAATCACTTTACTGGTCATCGCCGTCATCTTTATCAGCCGCAGTCTCAAGGTGGTGCCCCAGCAACACGCCTGGGTGATCGAGCGCCTGGGCAAGTACCACGGTACCCTGACACCGGGCCTGAACATCCTGGTGCCATTTGTGGACCGTGTCGCCTACAAGCATGTGCTCAAGGAAATTCCGCTGGACATTGCCAGCCAGGTCTGCATCACCCGCGACAACACCCAGCTACAGGTGGACGGCATTCTGTATTTCCAGGTGACCGACGCCATGCGCGCCAGCTACGGCTCCAGCAACTACATCGTCGCCATCTCGCAACTGGCGCAGACCAGCCTGCGCTCGGTCATCGGCAAGCTCGAACTGGACAAGACCTTTGAAGAGCGCGACATCATCAACGCCCAGGTGGTGGCCGCCATCGACGAGGCCGCTTTGAACTGGGGCGTGAAGGTGCTGCGCTATGAGATCAAGGACCTGACGCCGCCCAAGGAAATCCTGCACGCCATGCAGGCGCAAATTACCGCCGAGCGCGAAAAGCGCGCCCTGATTGCAGCCTCCGAGGGCCGACGCCAGGAACAGATCAATATCGCCACCGGCGAGCGCGAAGCCTTTATCGCCCGCTCCGAGGGCGAAAAGCAGGCGGTGATCAACAAGGCCCAAGGCGAAGCGGCGTCCATCACCGCCGTGGCCGACGCCACCGCTGCGGCCATCGAGCGCATTGCCGCCGCCATCCGCCAGCCCGGCGGCGAACAGGCGGTGCAGCTCAAGGTGGCCGAGCGGGCCGTGGATGCCTATAGCAAGGTAGCCAGCGAGGCCACCACCACGCTCATCATTCCCGGCAATATGAGCGAGGTGTCCACGCTGATTGCCACCGCCATGAAGATGGTGCAGACCAGCAAGTAAGTCGGGCGGACTGACATAAACTGTGATCGAACAGACGGGGATCATTTTGCAAACCAAAGCGGCAGAGGCGACGGGTAACGTCCGGTCATTCAATCGGCGGGACCATGAACGCCATGCGCCGGTGGAGCGTGCGGCGATGTGGTTCAACACCGGCGCAAGCATTGGTGAAATCTGCGAAATCAAGGACGTCAGTCTGTCCGGATTTGCCATTCAATGTGATGAGTGGCAATTGCCGGTGTTCCTGGCAACTGAAGGTCACTCCATTTACTGTGTGCTTCTGTTGGGCGAGGCCCATTTCGGCTGCATGGCACGCATGGTCGAGACGGCAAGCCCCCATTCCGGCCGCCTGGGCTTCCACTTTGAGGCGGTACCGGAGAGCAGCATGCGCCTGCTGCAAGGCCTGATCGACTGCATGGCCCAGCGCCAATCTCCGGCCGCGGACTGATAAGCGGCAACAAAAAAGCCCTAGCTTCGCAGGGAAACTAGGGCTTTCAGGGGTTTGCTTGCGACGGCTGAAGTGAATTGCACCGCGATTTGCGGCTTGATCTCCCTTTAGTTGCTTGGGCAGCATGTTGAAATGATTCGAACCCGAACTCCGACCATGCCTGACCACCCCCCCCTGTCCATGCTGCCATGCAGCTCTGCTCCTGCGCTGCACCTTGGCGTGGTCTGTGCAGTGGCCCGGGATGTCGTGGCCTCCAGGCTGCGGGCCCTGCTGGTTCGCGGTGCCTGCGTGCTGGCGCTGCCCCTGCTGCTGGCGTCATGCGCCAGTGATTTTTCACGGCAGGCCTTGTCAGAGAAAGCGCGGGTGGAGAAGCTGGGGCATTTGTCCATGCCATCCAAGGCCATAGGCCTGGGTGAGGAAGGCGATGACCAGGGGTCGGATGTGATTTCAACCCAGGGTCGACCGGACTTGATTCCAACGCCGCTGGATGATTCCGACCCTTTGCCCCCATACACCGTGCCCTGGCTGTCGTTTGTGAACACGCCGCTGCAGGATGTGCTGCAAGCCATCGTGGCGGACTCCAAGCTGCCGCTGGGCATCGTGTGGGACAACCCGGCAAGCCGGATCAGCCGCAGCAGTGTTTCCATGACCCGGCTCTCGGGTGAGCTGGGCAACGTACTGGACAAACTGGCAGAGAGCTACGGCTTCTATTGGCGATTCAAGGACGGCATGCTCAACATCACCGCCGACCGCCAGTATGTGGCGCCGGTGCCACCGATTGCCGACCTGTTTGAGTCGCTGCCCATCATGGTGAAAACGCTGGGCGGCACCGATGTATTTCTGGACAAGAGCGCGCGCATGATCACCTTTCGTGCCGGCTCCCAGTCCTTTGCCAAGATCAAAAATTACCTGGAGATCATGCGCAAGAACCGCTCGCTGATCGTCTACGACACCTACATCTGGGAAGTCATCCTCAACGACGGCTCCAAGATGGGCATTGATTGGGGCGCCCTGCCAGGCACCGTGCCTGCCACAGCGATAAGCACCAGCCTGGCCAACGCCAGCGGATCCGGTGCGATCGGACTGGTCAACGGGGCATCCGGTGGCAACGGCCTGGCCCTGAGCTTTGCAGGATCGCGCTTTTCGATGAATCTGCTCATCGACTTCCTGCGCTCCCAGGGCACACTGAATTCGTTGTCGCAACCCAAGATCCAGTTGCTGTCGGGTGGCAAGGCCACCTTGAAGGACGAAATCGCCACCACCTATGTGTCACGCATTGGCAGCCCCAGCATCTCGGGCGGCACGGTGATTCCGGGCTCGGTAGAGACCAGCCAGGTCATGACCGGTGTGACGCTGGAGGTCAGCGGCGACGTGTCGGACGGCACCATCTATTCGGACATCTCCTTGCGCGTGTCCGATTTGATCGGCATGGGTTCGGCCACCGTCAGCGGCAGCACCATCACCCTGCCCACGACCTCCAGCCGCGAAGTGCAAACCCAATCGCGCGCCAAGCCGGGCGACACGATTTTGCTGGCGGGCATTCAATACGACAAGCTATCCAGCTCGCTCAACAGCGGCATGGGCATTGTGCGGTCCAACCAGTCAGACATCCTGCGCTCCGAACTGATCATTGTGATGCGCCCTCGTGTCAAGCATTTTGTACCCAGGGCAGACACGGAAAAACTGCAATCGCAAATAGCTGCCACGCCCTTGCTGGCAGCACAGACGCCCGCTAGCGAACCCGGCAGCGGAAAGTTGCAATCAGCAGCATCGCCGGCCACTCCTGTGGTGGCCTTGTTGGAAGGCCGCTCCTGGGTTGCAGAAAAGGTTCTTGCCCGTGGTATCTACTGGCAGCTCGGCGCCTTTGCCAGCAGCAGCAATGCCGAAAGCTTCAAGTCGGAGTTGGATCAGCAACTGGGTTGGCGCCGGGATTCCGGCCAGGGCCTGTACGTTATTGCGCCGGACCGCAAAGGTGCCGACAAGTTGCATCTGGTGCTGGCCGGTCCGTTTGCCGATCGGCAAACCGCCGAGGTTTGGGCGACGCGTGGCCGCAGGATCGTGGGCAACAAGCCCGTTCTGGTACTTCTGTAAACCGGCGATGAAAAACCTTGCATCCTGTTTGACTCTGCTTCTGTTCGCTTGCATGGCAACGCGGGTGCAGTCGCAAGAAGCAGTCGGCGCCATGAATCCATGGATGGACCCCTTTGCTGCCAACAGCAAACCGGCTGTACCACTGCCCCCGCCGATCAAGAATTTTGTGCCCCTGCCGCCCATGCCGCCGCCGCCTTCGACGAACGCGGCGTTTCCCGTCGGGCTGCGCGCCCTGCTGATTCGTGACAACGGTGTGGGCCTGCTGGGCGCTGCGGACACGCAAGCCACTTCGATCGCCGTCGTCAATGGCAAGACAGTGCGCATAGGCGATCAGGACTATCTGGCCGAAGTGACCGCCAGCGACATCAGGCTCTACCTGACGCCCAAGGGGAAACTGGTGTGGCAGGGCACCTTGGGTGGCCCGGCCCAAGTGATCGCGCCGGTGGATATGACGCAGGTGCACTTTACGCCGCCGCTTTCGGCCGGTGTCAATCCGGGCCTGCGCGCATCCGGCGCGTCTTCAGACGCCATGATTCGCAAAAACGCGGTGCAGTGACATGGCCATTCCCCTGGAACTGCAACGCACGCTTCAGCTCAAACCGCTGGGCGTTGTGGAGGGCCATGTGCTGGTGGCGCCGCTCTACCCCCTCACCGCACTGGAGTGCAGCCAGATTTCAGCCAGTGAAGACGGACTGCCCGTGACGGAGCTGCCGCTGGACCGCGCGGCGGTGCACCGCTATCTGCGGGGCATTTCTGCCTCTGTGTTTGCCTCGCAGTCCTCCGGCGATTTCGCGTCGGGCTTCAGCATGAGTCTGCTGGAAGCGATCGAGGCCAACGCCTCCGACCTGCACATCCGCCTGCTCACCAATGGGGAACCTTGCCACATGCGCAGGCGCATTCATGGCTATTTGCAGGAGGCCCTGCCGCTGGACGTTGCCACGGCACGCCGCTTTGTCACCTGGGCCAAACAGAAGGCCGGCTTGGATTCCTCCGACCATCAGCATCCGCAGGAGGGCCGCTTCTCGCTTCAGGCCAATCACGTGACCGTGGAGTTTCGCGTCAGCTGTTCGGGCCAAACCGATGGCGAGACCATGGTGATACGGCTGCTGGATCCGCGTAAACGGCTCTCGCTCAAGGCGCTGTGCACCAATGCCGCCTTGGGACTGTGCCTGGAAAAGTTGGTCGACATTGAAACAAAACAGGGCGGCCTGGTACTGGTGTCGGGCCCCACGGGGGCAGGCAAGACCACCACGCTTGCCGCATTGACGGGCGCTCTGCCACTGGACCGCCTCAAGGCCGTGGCCATTGAAGACCCGGTGGAGATTCGCACCGAGGGAGTGGACCACCTGGAAGTGGACAGCGCGCAAGGCCTGGGCTTTGCCCAACTATTGCGCGCCGTGTTGCGACAAGACCCCGACATCATCATCATTGGCGAAATCCGCGATGCGGAGACTGCAGAAATTGCCTTGCGCGCGGTGGAGACCGGCCATTGGGTCATGGCCTCGGTCCACGCCGGCTCGGTCGTGGAGACCATTTACCGCCTGACCAGCCTGCTGCCACCCAGCTACGAGGCGCTGGGGCGGCTGACGTTGCAAACCCGGCTGCACGCCGTCATCAACCAGTTGCTGGTGCCCATTAAAAATGGCCGCCAACTCTCGATAGAAGCCCTGTTTGCCGAGCCTTACCATTCTGCATTGCCGTGGTTTGAGGCCACACCCAATCCAGCCAAATTCCCCGGCTGCACGTATTTTCCGCGCGCATGAAAACCGCCCACAAACCCAGGCTCTGGCAACGCGAATACTTTTCGGCGGGCTACAAAATTAGCTTCCTGAACTCCCTTCATCTGCGCTTGCAAGCGGGTGAGTCGGTCGGTCACGCCCTCGTCTCTGTGATTCAGTCCGAGCCCCATCCGGCCAAGCAGCGCGACATGCGCCCTGCCCTGCAGGCGCTTGAACAAGGCGAGTCGGTGGCCACGGCCATAGCTCAACTGGGCTTTTTTGACCCCACGGCCCTCGCCATACTGCGTGCCGGCGAAAGGTCGGGCATGCAGGACGCCATTCAGTCGGCGGCAACCCACCTGAGCATCCGGCAAGCCTGGATTCGCCAGCACGCACTGGTGCTGTTTGTGTTGCTCAACGAGTTGGCTTCAGCAGCCATGGCACCGGTGCTGGTGCTGCAGGAGATACTGCCCTGGATCCGTGAACATATCAGCCCGCCCGCCACCCCCGAAGCGCTGCAGACCTTTCAGCACGACATGGCATGGGCCGAGAACCTGACGATCGGCCTGATTGTGCTGACGGTGTTGCTGCTCTCGCTGGGTGCCATCAATGTGTACCGCGTCAGCCAGCTGCGCTCACCGGCTCGTCTGCTGATGTTTTTCGCTGACGGCGCCATGGCCGTGGGTTTCAGGCTGGCTGCGGCCATGCTCAAGGCCGGCGTGACCATTGAACAGGCAGCCAGGGAGCTGTCCACGCATTCACCCGGCTGGTCCAGTCGCTATTGGGTGGCGGTGCACGCCCAACTGCAAAGGGCCACTGAGCCAACCCAGGCGCTCATGCAGGCCGGCCTGTATACGGACGAGCGCGCCCTGCTGTCCAGCCATGCCAATGCCAGACAACTGGCTGCAATTTTTGGAGTTTTGTCTGACGACCGTCAGCAAAAAGCCAAACGGGGGCGCGATCTACTGCTGCTCGGTGCTACCGTGCTGACGGTCGCCTATATTTTCATGAGCCTGGGTATCGCCATCTGGATTTACATGACCTACAACAGCATGCTGTCGGCCGGGCTGGAAGCCCTGAGCGGCGGTTTCTGAGCAAGACCCTCATGGAATCATTTACCCCTCGCAACCTTATTTCGGGCCACCTCAAGGGCTCCCGGAAAAATCCCGTGGAGGCCGCAGCTGCGGCTGCCGCCGGTATTCTGGGCACCGAAAGCATCGCCCTGGTCTGTAGCTGGATTCGCGGTGAGATCTGGTATCTGGCGGCTCCAGCGGCCGACCTGGCCAGCCATCCCGATGCCAGTTGCGCGCTGGGCGCTGCGCTGCCAGGAGCCAAGGGCCACGAAGGTGACGGCGCCTACCAGTGCGAACTGGCCGGCGGACTGTCTGCCATGGTGGTCAAGCAGGGCGACGCGCTGCACAGCTTTGTCGGCACGGCCGCCATGGTCAAGCGCTTTGCGCAACAAGAAGGCGCTGCTGCCACCCACACTTGCGCCGGCCCGGGAAGCCCCTGGCAGTTTCCGCTGGCGGCGGCCATACGGCGCGAGACGCGCCTGAACATCGCCATCACCGCCGCTGGCATTCTGGTGGCAGTGGCGGCTTCTCTCACTTGGGGCTGGGCGGCGTACGGTGTGTCACAGCAAGACAACTTGTTCGCCAAGCTTCAGGCCGAACATCAACAGGCCTGGACCAGCGCGCTGACCCTGCTGTCTGCACCGACCAATCCCAAGGCCCTGACCGATTTGCAAAAAGCCGTGGCGCAGGCAGTCCAGGAAAAGGGCGTGCTGCTGCAATTCGAGTCCCACGAAGGCCATTCCACCTGGACCCTGAATGCCAACGGCCAGGTCATTGCGGGAGCATCCAATTGAAGCTGCTCATGCCCTTGCTGGCCTGGACTATTGCGCTTATCACCACCGCTGGTGCTGCGCTCGAATTGCACCACGCGCGCGACGGCACAGATGCCACGGCCGCGCTGTCCGCCGTACCCCGCTTCTCCATCAAGGAGACCGCACTGCTGCAAAAGGACTATCAGGCGATTCAGAAAAAGACCCCGGTTTATGGCAGCGTTGAAATTGTTCCGGGCGGCAGCAGCCTGATCGTCAAGGCCTCCGCCCTGTCCGATTACGCGGCTTGGCGGCTGACGCTGGACCAGGTGTTGCTGGACAACCCGGGCATCTCATGGCGCATCGACACCCTGTGCTCGGGCCGTTGCCCCGGTGGTGAAGCGCACCAGGCCATTCTCAGGGGCGTACACCTGTCGGGCAGTGTCGAACAAGGCAACAGCAGCACTCTAAGTATCACCCAATCATCCACAAGTGTCTCAAGTCTCAGCCCGGTTGGCCGATATGGTAAGGGTAGGGGATAGTTTTATTGGCAGTTGCGAGAGGGTATGCACCTCGCAACCGCATTCGAGGTTCTCGTTGTTAGTTTCAATATCATAATCAGGAAGATCATCATGAAAACGCGCATACATACAGCCAGTAGCCAAAAGGGCTTTTCGCTCTTAACCGGGTTTATCCTGGTGATCATTATGTTTGGCTCGCTTGCGTTCTTCCTGGCGGGACAGGGCATTAACGCAGGGTTCGGCAGCGGCTATTCAAATACTGCAAAAGTATCTAGCATATTGGCATCCGCAGGCTATATCAGCACCGGTTTCGATGCGGTAACACTGGATGGCACAGCACCGGCAAGCGTCACATTCGACTCCGCGGCAACCACCGGAATATTCAATCCAACATCTGGCGGCGCATCACCGCAACCCCTGGATGCGAGCTTGTTCCAATTACGCGGTGTCGGCTCCACCATGGGCGCTTTAGATGGTTATTGGATATACCGCGGGAATGACATAGCGATGAAAGGGGTTGGTGATCCGACTGCGGTTACTCCTGGAGATTACACAGTGATGATCTCTGGCTTGAAACTCTCTGTATGTCTGCAAATCAATAACACGCTCCATGGCACTCCGTTGACCGGAGTGGGATCCGCTCCTATATCCCTTGGTGCGCTCGATGGTGCAATTGTGGGCGCACCTTCCTTGGCAACGCCTTCAGTGGCTTCGGTAACATCAAATGCTGTTGCATTTAATCTGGCAGGCGTGGTAGCTCTGACGGCTTCATACAATGGGTGGATGAGTGGTTGCTATGCAACCACTTCGACCACAGGCGTTGCACCAGCTCCAATTGTTCCCAACTACGTATACATCCACACACTGCTTGCCATTTAAGAAAACGGATAGCTCAGCAACCGGGCAGTCTAAAGGACTGCCCTTTCTTTTTCTACAATCAAAATGTCCCGCCAATCCGGTTTTTCGGTCCTCACCCTGCTGCTGCTGGTAGCGGCATTGGTGGGTGGGCTGACCTTTGTGCTGATTGGCAGCGGGCCGAATATCCAGGGGCAGCTCAGCGCGCAAAGCACGGCGCAACTGGTGGCACAGGGTCAGCTCATACTGCACCGTATTACGAAGTGCGCAACGGACTATCCCAATGGCGACAACGGCACGGCTTTGCACAAGGCCTACCCGGTGGACACCCATCCGGGTGCGCTGGCGATTACCAGTTTGGTCTGCCCTGGCAGCAGTCAGAACCTTTGGAGCGGTGTGGATGGGGTCTATCCGCCGGCGCCCATCACCGGCTTTGCAGCCTGGACCTATACCAACGCCAGCCCTGCCGTGATCTCCATTCAAACCCTGCAGCCCGCCAGCTATGCAGCCGCGATTACCGCTGCAGCCACCAGGATGGGCGCTGCGGCATCCAGCACGACAACCGTCAGCGCTGGTGACACGCTGACTATCAAGGTGATTGAATGACGCGCCGCCGGCAACAGGGCAATGTGCTGGCGCTGGTGATGCTGGGTTTGCTGGCCGCGGGTGTGCTGGCTACCATTGCCTATGGCAGCTACTACCAGATCGCACGCGGTACCACGGACACCGTAAACCGCGCCAACGCCTCGGCCCTGCTGACGCAGGCGGCCTATACCTTAGCCGCAGAGGCCGCCGTGGCAGGCGATATCGACAGTGACGGCGTTACCGAACCCATCGCCGGCAGCGTTGTGCTGAACGATGGATGGGAAGTACCCACCAGTTCCGGCGCACCCAAGACCGACACCTGGGGCAGCAAGATCCAGTACTGCGCCTGGGATAACGGCAGCGTCAACGCCAGCGGCGGACGCCTCACAGGCGCTAACCCGGCATCGGTCAGCAGTCTGCAATTCGCATTGATCAGCGCCGGACCGGACAAAGTGTTTAACACCAGCTGCGCACAGGTGCGGCTCAGCTATCTGGCGGGTTCGCCCGTGGTTGCCAATGGTGACGACGGCGTGCGCACCATGACGGTTGCCCAATTGAACCAGGGCGTGGGCGGTACCTATTACTATGGCGACGCCGTAGCCAGCGTTTCGGCGCTGCCACTCACCGATGCACCGGCCGGGAAAATGCGTATCGTCAAGGACACACAGCTTGCCTACATCTGGAACGGAAGCAGTTGGCTGCCAGCCAACGCGGGTGCCTGGCTGCTCTTGACCGACGCGGCTGTTGCGGCCAGTTGCACCAGTTACCCCGCAGGCGTGCTGGCAAGGGACAACGCCGACAATCTCTACATGTGCACGGCCAATGGAGCCAGACCCTGGAAGAGGGTGTCGCCATAATAGCCCCGGCAACAAAAAAGCCCTAGCTTCGCAGGGAAACTAGGGCTTTCAGGGGTTTTACTGGCGGAGCAGGCGGGATTCGAACCCGCGGTGGGTTTAACCCCACGCACGCTTTCCAGGCGTGTGACTTAAACCACTCATCCACCGCTCCAGAGCCTCGTATTCTAGCATCAAGCCGGAGCTGTTTCGCCGGCTAGCAGGTGTTTTCGTTTCAATTACCCGGATCCGGCAATGCCTGTTCAATCGCTTCGCGCACGGCCTCCTCGATCTGCAGATGCAGGGACGGCAACAAAGCGCTGAACTGTGCCTCAAACAGTTCCTGCGCAATATTGCGCAGCTCGGCTTCCAGCTGGGGCTTGACCAATCGGATCAGTTGCTGGGCCAGCGCGTGTCGGTCGGGCACCACGGCCGGCACGGGACTAGTTGCAGACCGCTCGCCCACCGGTGCGGGAACAAAGGCGCCGGAATTGCCCGGCCGGACCACCTCGGTCAAGGTGGGCAGGTAACGGGGCGGAGATCCTTGCGCCATGATCAGGCCCGGCTCAACAGATCGTGGCGGGTGATGGTGTAGCCGCGCCCGGTGTAATGTTTCCAGCGCAGCCGGGCCAGATTGCGGTCCTGCTCGTCGGTGCTGACGACTTCAATGACGCGGGCAAACTGCTCAAATCCTTCGGGCACCTCCTCGCAGAGATTCACCAGAACCGGAAATCCGGGCTGCAACGGAGCATGGTCATCGAGCAGCAATACCGAAGACCGGGAGCGCACAGCCTCGCTCGCCGTGGCATCGCAATGGGTGACGAAGTCGGTGGCGCCCACATTCCACAAGGCCAGATCCAGTGCGGCCCGGTC
>Ga0316218_1003976_pt1 | contig 11672 bp, 12 predicted proteins | sample TBH18003metaG_FD_203634 | JGI IMG/M metagenome (GOLD analysis project Ga0316218, IMG submission 203634) | Freshwater microbial communities from Trout Bog Lake, Wisconsin, USA - TBH18003 | ecosystem: Environmental > Aquatic > Freshwater > Lake > Hypolimnion/Profundal zone | place: USA: Wisconsin... | reverse complement strand
TTCTTTGAATACTTTGGATATAGTGAAGATGAAATACTTGTCGTATTCCCTAAATATAAAAGAGGGTAACGATTGTTAAGTAATTTTAACTTTCAAATTAGGACACTACCTAACATTGGGAAATCAGGGCAAAGAAAAAGGCAACTCCCACAGGAATTGCCTTTCACAAAAATGATATGTAACTGTTATTACCTGATCAATGTTATATTACCTGTTCTGATATACAGTTCGCCGGTCACAGACACAGCTTCCAGTTCATACACATATACACCAAATGGCTGTGGCACACCCTTATACTTGCCATCCCAGCCTTCATTGATATTTTTGGTATCAAACACCTCTACACCCCAGCGATCAAAGATGTGGAAGTAATTAAGCGATACCGCGCCTCTCGGTATCAGCTTGAAGTAGCTGTTAGGCCCGTTGCCCGGCGCAAACGCATTGGGTATGCCCAACAATGTGTATGGGTCTACATGTATGATGATCGAATCATCAATTGCACAACCCGCTTCAGTAGTGGCATGTACCTGGTAAGTAGTATGCGTTGTGGGGTTGGCTGTCGGGTTAGAAAGATGTACATCATTGAGCCCCAATGGCGGAAACCACGTAAAGTTCACACAATTCGTTTGCGTAGGGATCTCGTAGCTGTCTCCCGGATAAATGATCGCAGAGTCAGGCATATAGATCACCGCCGCAGGGTGTACGTTTATACGTACGGTCAGGGTGTCCTTACAGCCATATTGGCTTGTAGCGATCAGCGTATAATCCTGCGATGTGATCGGGTGTACCCATGGCGACACCGCAGTGGAATCGCTCAGATACACACTTGGAGTCCAGTTGTTGGTTATCGTACCCGAATTGCCCGGCAGTGTATCATACACCAGCAGTTGCACCGAGTCGCCGGGGCAAAGATCGTATTGTGTGCCTGCAAGGCTGTCGTAGTAACCGGGGTGCGTATATATTTCTATAGAGTCGGCATATGTACACCCAGCCGGCGTGCTTACGGTCACCACCATCTTGGTCGTATCCTTTCCGGTCAGCACTACTGTTTGCACAGTAGAGTCATCAAGCATAAAGCCGGGCGACCAGCTATAAGTATAGCCCGTATACCAGTTAGGGAATACATTTGCCGTAAGGTGCATGGTATCGCCCATGCATATATCTATATTGGCATTTGTCGCTCCTATAGTAACTTTTGTAGGCGTAGGCTCCACATCTATATGGAAGGAGTCTACAATATCCGCGCAGCCTGGGTACGATACTGTCAATGTATATGTAGCAGATGTATCCGCATAGATCACAGGGTCGTAAGTATTTGAAAGGGATATACCTGCCGATGGCGTCCATTGATAATTGGCCACATAGTTATTGGTCACAAAGCCCACTGTGGATATGGCTGTTGCCGGGTCTGCCTTGCATATCTGCACATTAGGCATCGTAAAGGTCAGCGTGTCATATACGATCGTCACATTAGTGGTATCGTAGCGCACACAGCCTGTATCGGTCACCCTCACCCAGTACTGGCCTGATGTGGTTACGATCAGTGAATCTTTGTTAGTGCCGTCTATCCACCTGTAAGTATAGGCCGGGTCATAATATTCTACCAGCGTATACGGATTGCCCAAGCAATTAGATATAGCAGACGGCAGCGCCAGTACAGGCACAGCATAGAAGTTTATTTTTACAGTATCTCTGCCCACGCAGGTAGTACTGTCGGGCAGCCCGGTGATCACATTCGTGAAGTAATACTCGCTGTCCACGGTCACATAATAAGTGCCATTGGTAGCCACCTTTATACTATGCGCGGTATCGCCAGTACTCCAGAGGAAAACGCCATGAGGGAAGTTGTTGAACAGCGTCACTGTGTCGCCCAGGCACAACTTCAGGTCAGGCCCCAGGTTCACAGGTATCGGCGATTTTGTTACTACTATCGTATCTTTCGATGTACAACCATAAGGCTTGGAGATCACTAACGAATAAACATTGCTGCCCGCATTTGGATATACCTCCAATACAGTATCAGATGTGTTCAACACCGTATAACCTCCGGCTGGTGGCAGGCTTTCCCAGGTATAGTCTGAACCTATAGTTTGCGGATTTGGGGCCAGCGTCATGATGTCAGAGCATATGGTCGTATCATTGCCCAGCGAGAAGGCCTGCGCATCGGGGTTAAAATTCAGCAGCGATAAGCGTTCTGCATTGCTCAGCTGGCGGTCTATAACCGTTATATCATCTATCGCGCCCAGGAAGCCCGATGGCCCAAATGCGCCGCCGGATGTATTATACCCTACACTAAATAAACTCCCTGCCGACATGGGATTGTAAACAGGCGTAGGTATAAAAAAGCCTACCGTTGCATTCGTACCGTTGTCTGCGCCAACGTAAAAGCGGTAACTGCCGCCATTTTTTACCAGCATCAGGTTATACCAGCCGTCCGTTGATCCGCTTAAACCTTGCAGAGACGAAGGACCTCCGGTAATCGGCGTACTCAAAAATTCCCCGACACCGCCTATCAATACACTAATGTTAGTACCAGCCGTGCCAAACGTTCCATTATCCATCACAAAGCCATAGCCATCCGAGTTGGGGTTACCGTTATACGCAATAATAGCAGATTGTGGCGTTGCGCCACCCGCTGTCGGATTGATCCATACCGAATACGTAAAGTCGCCCGTAACACCGCTTACAGGCAGGTAACTACTGTAATACATAGCGCTGTTGCCGCCAAACATATAGGCATTGTTCGCAGCGCCAAACCGGTCTGTAGTGCGCACAGCAGGTACCGTGGGTATAGCCAGGCTACCATGGTTCAGAAGTGTGTAAGGGCCGCCTATCGGCAGGCTGTAATCAGCGGTATCGCCACCACAAAACGGCCACCAGGCTTCCAGGTTAGCAGTTGCCGGCATGGGGTTCACTTCTATGCGGTAGGTCACATCGCAGCCCGTGCTGGGCAGGGTGTATACAATATCCACCAGCCCTGCGGATACGCCTGTTACCACACCTGCAGCTGTCACCGTTGCCAGTGTGGCATTTGCACTGCTCCATACGCCACCACCTGTGGCATCGCCCAGCGTTATGGTAGACCCGGAGTATACGTAAGTAGGCCCGGAGATAACAGAGGGGACGGTGTTCACAATCACTGTAGCAGTGGCCAGGCACCCGCCCGGCGCTATATAATCCAGTGTGGTGGTTCCGCTGCTCACACCCGTTACTACGCCCACAAAATTCACTGTTGCTACTGCGGGTGTAGTGGTCGCCCACGATCCGCCCGATGGCGTGCCTACAGCCGTTGCTGATGCGCCCACACAGGCATTGATTGGGTTGGGAGATATAGAAGGCACGGGCCTTACTGTTATCAGTTCGGTGGCTATGCAGCCCGGCCCGTCGTTATAAGTTATGGTGGTATTGCCCGCAGTCACTGGCGTTACTGTGCCGGTACCCGCATCTATAGTTGCTACACTTGGACTGCTGCTGCTCCAGGTCCCACCGGCTGTCGCATCTATAAGTGTGATGCTGCCGGCGCCCAGGCAGGCCACATTGGGCCCTGATATAGCTACCGAATTTACCACTATGGGCGTAGTGGTATAGCAGCCGGTGTTCACCACTGTATAAGTAATATTGGTAGTACCTGCGGCTACGCCATGCACTATGCCTGATGAGGTGCCTACATTAGCTACGCCCAGCGCGCTGCTCGTCCACCTGCCGCCGCCGGTGGGGTCGTTCACTGTCGTATTAGAGCCTATACATATTGTGCTGGCTGTAGTCGTTATAGGGCCTGGGCTGGCGTTTACGGTAAAGGTAGCCACCGCGTATATAGGGTATATATTGTACGATATGGTTACCACGCCCGAAGATATACCCGTAACGATACCTGTAGATGAGCCTATGGTAGCTATAGACGGCGCACTGCTCGACCAGTAGCCCAGCGGCGCATCAGCATCATTAAGCGTATAAGACGTGCCTATGCACAAAGAGCCATGCGGCCCGCCGCCCGTAATGGGCATTACCTGCGCAAATAAACCATGCGCGCACAGCACCAATGTTAAAAGGAGTAATAGTCTTTTCATAATACCTTTATCAAGAAATATAAGAATAGTATACAAATATATAAAAACTAAGCAAAAGAACTACTTAGTTCACATTTTTCTTTACCCACAGCCTGTTTTTCGCCCACATTCTACACCTTTCCACCACAAATCACATGCCGAAAAAATATTCTTTAACCAAAAGCAATTCATATTCCATATCCTTTCATTAAAAGACAGTATTTTTTAGTCAAAGGATAGGAAATGATGTTATTCCTTTAAAGCCACAAGGCTTTTCACTTTGCAATTCCTTCGCGCACTTTGCGTGTAACCAAATAACAGGTAATTACCTAATAGCTGAACGGCGCAGCCGCAGTAGCCTTAAATTCACTCCACAATTCAGCCACCACATCAGCAGCAGGCTTTATCTCTTTGATGATGCTGCTCACCTGCCCTATCTCCAGTTCCCCCTCGTCCATTATCCCTTCAAACATGCCCTTCTTGGCGCGGGCCCGGCCCAGCAAGGCTTCCAATTCTTCTTTTGACGAACCTGCATCTTCCGCGGCCTGCACCTCGTTATAAAATTTATTTTTAATGAGCCGTACAGGGGTCAGCTTTTTCAGCGCCACTATGGTATCTCCCTCGCCGGCATTGATGATGGCTTCTTTAAAGTTTTCGTGGCTCGATGCCTCCGGTGTGCATACAAACCTACTGCCCACCTGCACACCTTCTGCGCCCAGCGCCATAGCTGCATACATGCCCCTGCCCGTGCCTATGCCACCCGCCGCTATTAGTGGTATGCTTATGGTGGACCGTGCAGCAGGCACTAAGCACAGCGTAGTAGTTTCCTCCCGGCCGTTATGCCCGCCTGCTTCAAAGCCCTCGGCTACTACAGCATCTACACCCGCATCCTCGCACTTGCGGGCAAACTTCGCGCTCGATACCACATGCACTAATGTTATACCTTCGGCCTTCAGCTTTGCCGTCCATATTTTGGGGTTGCCTGCCGATGTAAAGACGATCGGCACTTTTTCTTTAATGATGTGCGCCACATGTTGCTCTATATCCGGGTACAGCAGCGGCAGGTTCACCGCAAAAGGCTTGTCTGTAGCGGCTTTGCACTTGCGTATATGCTCCAGCAGCACATCAGGATACATGCTGCCTGCGCCTATAATACCCAGCCCACCGGCATTGCTCACCGCCGCCGCCAGCCGCCAGCCCGATGCCCAGATCATACCCGCCTGCACTATTGGATATTGTATACCAAATAACCGCGTTACCCGGTTGTCAAAACCATCTTCTGTAAACTTTCCTTCAAAAAGCATGAACCCATCTTTATTTACAGGATAATATTAATGCCTTTTCTTGAAAAACAACACTTCCACTAAATCATCCCGGCCCCATACCATTCCTGAATGCTATCCCAAAGCTAATAGCAGCCAGCGACAACGATAACATCAAAGCCAGTAATAGCCCCGGCAATACCTTCACCACTTTCTTTTGGCTGCTCAATTTCCACAACAAAGGCACCGTAATGAAAGGAGTTACCGGTATGCAATACAACAATACCTCACCAATAGCATCAACAATATCGCCATTCATTATTTGCAACTAAACGTAACTTTGGACTTACTTCATTCCATTGAGTCTCGTCCGAACGTATCGTTCATCCGGTGGGCATTGAGCCATTCAATCACATTCCTCCACATTAGATCACATTCCCCACATTGCCGAATTGTCGAATTACTTACTCTCCATCCGCACCACAGGCACTATCATCTCTTCCAAGGATACCCCTCCATGCTGAAACGTATTCTTGTAGTAGTTCACAAAATGATTGTAATTATTCGGGTAGCAAAGAAATACATCCCCCTTGCCAAAGATGAACGTAGAGCTTACATTTGGCCGTGGCAGCCCTGCAAGTTTAGGATCGCGGAAAGCCAGCACATCCTTCTCTTCATACTGCAGGTTGCGGCCGTGCTTGTAGCGCAGATTGGCAGTGGTAGCGCGGTCGCCTACGCACTTGCTTGGTGTCTTCACACGTACACTACCATGGTCAGTAGTGATCATCGCCTGTATGCCCTTGTCTGCTATTTTGCGCAGCGCCCTGTGTAGCGGTGAGTGTTCAAACCAGCTCACAGCGAGCGAGCGATAAGATATTTCATCACCCGCCAGTTCCTTCAGCACTTCCATTTCTGTACGCGCGTGAGATAGCATATCCACAAAATTATACACGATCACCGTCAGGTCATTGGTCAGGCAATTGTGTATATTCTCTTCCATTATTTTGGCATCATCATTGTTAGTGATCTTGATGTATTGCCACTTCAGCTTATCCATTTTCAGGTGTTTCAGCTGGTTGGCCAGGAAATGTTCTTCATACAGGTTCTTGCCACCTTCTTCATCGTCATTCTTCCACTCCAGCGGAAAATTCTGCGCAATATCAATAGGCAGCATTCCGGCAAATATCGCGTTGCGGCAATACTGCGTAGCCGTCGGCAATATGCTGTAATAAAGCTCGTCCTCCAGTATCCTGAAGGACTCTGTAATGATGGGCTGAAAAGCCTTCCAGTGGTCCAGGCGCAGGTTGTCTATCACCACCAGTATGGTAGGCTTGCCCTGCATCAGGTAAGGCGCTATCTTTTGCTCAAAAACCCTGTGCGACAGCAACGGGCCGCTTTTGCCATCCTTTATCCAGTTGGCGTAGTTCTTGGTGATGTATTTAAAGAATTCCGTGTTAGCCTCCGCTTTCTGCGATTGCAGCACTTCCATCATTTCCTCGCTGTCGCTCTTGCCCATTTCCAGTTCCCAGTACACCAGCTTTTTATACAGCTCTTTCCACTCTTCATGGTTAGGGTTGTTGCTCAGCGCCATGAACAGGTTCCTGAAATCCTGCTGGTACGCAATCGTTGTTTTCTCAGACACCAGCCGCTTGCCATCCATTATCTTCTTCAGCGACAGCAGCACCTGGTTGGGGTTCACCGGCTTTATCAGGTAGTCGGTTATTTGCGCGCCCAGCGCGTCTTCCATTATATTTTCCGCCTCATTTTTAGTGATCATCACCACGGGTTGCAGCGGCAGCATTTCTTTTATTTTGGCCAGCGTTTCCAGCCCGGTAAGGCCGGGCATACTCTCATCCAGCAGCACCACGTCCATCTGCTTTTCTTTCAGCAGTTCCAGCGCGTCATAGCCATTGCTCAGCGGCGTTACGGTATAGCCCTTGTTCTTCAAAAAAAGTATCTGCGACTTCAATGAATCTATTTCATCGTCTACCCATAATATTTCGCCCTGTGTACTCATGTATAGTTGTTTGGTTTTTGACTGGTTAAATGTATTGCAAAAAATACTCCTTATTGATAATTCACTTTCAGTTTAACGCAATTTTGTAAACTTCAGCATACGTACATTAAAAACAGTACCATCAATGCCACATTTGGAATAACGTCTGCCAGCCATTACTATTGCATCCGTAAAGTTAAAAAGATATGAACACCCGCATAACCATAAGAAAAGCCACCGCTGCCGATTGCCCCCGAATTATGGAGCTGGTAACAGAACTGGCCATATACGAGCGCGCGCCGCAGGAGGTCACCGTAACCATAGAGCATTTTATAGAAAGCGGCTTTGGGCCAAATCCCGTATGGTGGGCATTTGTAGCCGAAGAAGGCGGCATCATCAAAGGCTTTGCGCTCTATTATATCCGCTACTCCACCTGGAAGGGCCAGCGCATGTACCTCGAAGATATCCTGGTCACAGAAGCCGCCCGTGGCGCGGGCATCGGCGGTATGCTTATGGATGCGCTCTTAGAAGAAGCCCGGCAAAAGAACCTGGCAGGCCTCACCTGGCAGGTCCTCAACTGGAATGAGCCAGCACTCAATTTCTACAGGAAATACAATGCCTCCTTCGATGAAGAATGGACCAATGCCATGATCAATTTCTAAGAAAAGGAATTATCACTCGCAAACTATCTATTATCTACTATCTACTAAAGACTAACGACTATCTACTAACGACTAATGCACCCTCAACTCATCATCAAAATCATTAGCATGGGGGCATTTGTAGGTAGTAAAGTTGAAGGACACACTGATAACCGCAAGCGCATACTGATCGTAGCTGCTGGTGTTGCCACGCTGCTTGCCCGGCCTGCCCAGCGCTGTAGCGCTGTTGACATTTTCTGTCGATCTGTCTTGCAAAGCAGCCGCCACAGAGCCCGGCTTAAAGCTGTTGATACCCACATAGGTGCTGCTCACATCATCCAGGTAGTCAGTGGTCGTCAGCCGGTCTACTATCTCGAACGAGAAGTTCACCCCGCCCTTTATCCACCACTTTATACCCGCTCCTATAGGGAAGCATGGGCTTACAGTGCTGTACTTACGGCCACCCTGCCCTGCATCCTGCCCCTCAGTGCCCAATGGCCTTAAATAATAGGTATGTCCCTGGTAGGTGGTGTATGGATTGTAATAAAATGCGCCAATACCACCAGTGAGGTAAGGAGTAAATCGGTGCAGTTTATCTCCGGATATAAAAGCAAAGAAATTAAACTCAGCCTGCAAGGCCACCTCGGCTATATCACTCTTAAAGTTCAGGTTGCGCTCCATTTCAAACGGGTCTTTGTTGTATTTATCGTCATAGCCCACCTGCGTATACATGGCCGATGCCTTAAGGGCTATATAAGAATTGATACGTTGCCGCGCATACAGCCCACCTGCCGGGTGGATGGTCTTAAACCCATAATGGTCATTAAGATCACCGAAATACTGCGACCCGCCCATGGATATACCGGCCTCTAATGGCGTAAAATACTTCTGCGCGCTGGCTCCACCACCGCTACAGGCCACAAAAAACAGTATGATAACTATAGCCCTAAAGCGCATATACCCCCACATAACGGCAAAAATAGCCTTTTATTGCTTCGCCCGCCATAGCTTTTTCAGCGAAGGGGGGTATCACCGTTATAACTTTAGCTAAAGATAGTGCAAAAGGCCAAATTCAAAATTAGCTAATCAGCTAATCCTGCGATCAGCTAATCGGCTCCTCACTTTCCTATAAGTATACCTCACCCTGCCCTGGCGCACTTTAAAGTCCACCTCCACCTCTTCCGGCTCAAAAAGACCTAAAATAGCCATCCATAATCTTTTTACAGATACCCATACACCCTGTTTACGCACAGGCACAGTTCTCTTCCCACTCATATCCACATATTTTATGGCCACAGGCTATATTTATAAAATCAATGCCACTATCTTTGGAGCTATCAAATGTCACCCTGAACCTGCCGAAGGGCTTCCTAAGCCAGCCAAACGACAACTTATCAACCCATAATTCTGTCATCCTGAGCCGGCCGAAGGATAACCAATTAATCTTATTCCTCATTTTATTTGGTTAAAAAAAGAAATATCCATACCTTCGCCGTCCCAAATTTTCCGGCTACCCCTAAGAAGCCATTGGTTGCGGTCAAATTCACTTTTACCTTTTGACTTAAGACTTTTGACTTAGAAGGGTATCCAAAGTTCCCGCCGGAAGATGGGATTAACTTTTAAAAAGCTATTATGGCAACAGAAAACAATCTTCAGAATTACGAGCTGATGGTCATCTTCACTCCCGTACTTGCGGAAGAAGATTTCAAAAACGCTCAGAAGAAGTTCACGGACTTCATCAAAGAAAATGGCGGGCAGATCTCCCACCAGGATGCATGGGGCCTTCGCTCACTTGCTTACCCGATCGGTAAAAAGACAACAGGTATCTACTACGTGCTCGAATACGCAGCGCCTACGACCCTGAACGCAAAAATGGAGATACAAATGAACCGCGACGAGAACATCATCCGTCACATGGTTACTCATATCGACAAGTTTGCTTTGGCTTACAACAACCGCAAACGTAACAAAACAGCATCCGCAGAATCAGCATCTTAAAATCTTCCACGATCATGGCAAAGCAAAACGAAATAAAGTTCCTCACGTCCCAGAGGGTTGAAAAACGCCAGAAAAAATACTGCCGTTTCAAGAAAATGGGCATCCGTTATATAGATTATAAAGACGGAGAATTCCTCAAGAAGTTCCTCAACGAGCAAGGCAAGATGTTGCCACGCCGTATCACAGGCAACTCCCTGAAGTACCAGCGCAAAGTGTCGCAGGCGATAAAGAAGGCCCGCCAGATGGCCATTTTACCTTACGTTACTGACCTTTTAAAGTAAACTGATCATGCAAGTAATCCTCATAAAAGACGTTGACAACCTGGGCGCTGCCCATGAACTCGTGGAAGTAAAACCGGGATACGCCCGCAATTACCTCATTCCACAGAAATACGCAATCGAGGCGAGCGGCTCTAACTCCAAGATCATGGAAGAGCGCCGCAAGCAATTGCAGAAGAAAGAAGACAAGCTCATGGCCGAGATCACTAATGTTACTACTGTCCTCAAGGCTGCCCCTGTAAAGGTAGGCGCCAAGCTGGGCATCAGCGGCAAGATCTTCGGTTCTGTTACTGCAATACAGATAGCACGTGCTATCCGCGAGCAGAAAGGCTATGAAATAGACCGCCGCCGCATCAGCATCACTGATGATGTAAAGGAAGCAGGTACTTACAAAGCTACCATCGACTTTGGTAAAGACAATGTTGTTGAGATCGAATTCGAAGTAGTAGGCGAATAGTCCTCCACTACACTATATTTTAAGAGACCATCCTCCACAAAGAGGATGGTTTTTTTGTAACTTAGCATCATAATGAAATATCCACGTCTCCTTTCTTCCGGTGCCAATAACAGGGTGGTTGCTGTTTCTGAAACAGAAGTCGCCAAACTGTTCATTGGCGATAGCCGGTCTGATATAGGGTCGGAGGCAGAGAAGATGAAGTTTGCCAACACCATCAATACACTTGTCGCCCGCTTTGTCCGCCTCGATTTTGATGAAGCCATGCAGGCCGAAATGCTGGTGATGGAGCGCATCTACCCTATCGACTACCGCGCCTACGAGGTAGAGAAGCGCGAGCTGTGGTGGGAGGTATTTGAGCACGAACTGCACGAACTGCACAAGGCAGGCTTCGTACACCGCGACATCAAACGCCCATCCAATCTTACAGGCCTTGCGTTCGACAACATATTGCTCACTACACAGGGTCTGCGCCTTATAGATGTGGGCATCTCCGCACTCCGCACACAAGTAGGCGACAACATCTTCAACAAATATCTCGAAACAGAGCTACAGGAAATGGCAGAATTCCGCGAATACTTCCTGAACCGCTGATCACTTGGCCGTACTCATGGGTATATTGGGGCTTGCGGGGTTAACTGTTACTTCTAGCAGTGCTGGTTGAATAACCAGATCCATATCCTCCATGGGTATAGCACCCAGCAATACATCTTCACCCAATACCATAGCCCCGGTAAAACAATTACGGTTCTTAAACGTGATCATCACTGGTCCTACATAGGGCACCAGCCTTCTGCTCCCATCAGCTATGGTCACTTCCCGCTCTTCCAGTTGCTTCAGCTTTAGCTGATTGGCAATATGCTGCGGTATGCTGTATGTAGTCAAACTAAAGTGGACTTATTGTTAGATAGTGTTTCTTGATTTTTTAAAGTTAAAAAAGTTTCTTTTGTTTTCAGGTGATAGGGGTAAATTTCTGTAAAAGATATCTGCTTTTTCT
>Ga0316218_1003960_pt1 | contig 11709 bp, 6 predicted proteins | sample TBH18003metaG_FD_203634 | JGI IMG/M metagenome (GOLD analysis project Ga0316218, IMG submission 203634) | Freshwater microbial communities from Trout Bog Lake, Wisconsin, USA - TBH18003 | ecosystem: Environmental > Aquatic > Freshwater > Lake > Hypolimnion/Profundal zone | place: USA: Wisconsin... | reverse complement strand
GCTACTATATCTCCTTTTACCGGCAATAATTTTTATTTGCATTTCACCGGTATCGGTACAATCACGTGGACGAGTACGGCAACCAGTTCTTATACCAATATCTTAGTAGATAATGGCGCAATTTTGACTCTTGGCAGTAATGTACCATTGCCCGTATCTGCAACAATTGGCGATGCAGTGAGTACTGGGGGAACACTTAACTGTGGTACTTATAGCATGAGTGGTGGAGGAAGCGATATGTTTACCGTGGCGGATGGTGCGACTATATATACAGCAAATGCGGGTGGCCTCGACTCTTCTCTGAAACAAATGGCCACCAGGGTATACAGCCAAAGGGCGACCTATGAGTATGATGGCACAGTGCCGCAGGTAACGGGTGTTACATTGCCGGATACGATAAGCAAGGGTGGTGGCTTCACAGGCACAGTAAATATTTATAACCCCGCAGGAGTAACTCTTTCAAAGGACGAATTATTTGCGGGCAGCACACTGCAACTGATACAGGGAACATTGACCAATGGCACCCATTTTGATATGATTGGCGCCGGAATGGTAAATGTGGATGAAGGTACTTTTGCATCAGCGCCGACTTACCAGAATGATAGTGTTACTGTGACCTTTGAGTCATTGGGCTCCGGCGCTACTGCTGTTACAACAGGATATGAATTGCTTCCAATCTCCACCTACGGCAACAATGATACAATTGGGAATGTATACGTGTCCTACCCCGGGGCTACCATTACACTCGGCTCATCTGTTTTGCTGGAAAATATTTACGTGACCGCGGGCACACTTAATGCTGTAGGAGACACCATCAACGTTATCGACGGCAACTTTACTAATAACGAAAGCATATCCTCATTTGTACCGGGAACCGGCAACGTGTTGTTTCTTGGAGCATCGGCTACACGCACATTCATTGGCGGCTCTGCTTCTTCCGTGTTCAATAATGTAACGGTAAACCGGCCAGTATCCGGTATCTCTATTGCCGATAACGAAACGATCAATAGCACGCTTACACTCACTAATGGCACGGTAGCGATAGGCGTAAATACGTTGTTCCTTGGCCCAACGGCATCCGCTGTAGCCGGTACATTCTCCAGCGCTAACATGATCATCGCTGATGATGCAGGGATAGTAGCGAAGATAGCAGGCTCGGATGGCGGTTACTTTTTCCCGATAGGGGATAGGAGTGGCGCTTATGCACCGATATTGGTCGGTGCGTTTGCGGGTACCGGAAGTTATGCGACTGATAGTTACTTCGGCGTAAATGAAGTGCCTACGAAACACCCCCTTAATGCCAGCAGCAATAACTACCTGAACAGGTACTGGAATGTGGCCATTAACGATATAACCAACGCAAAGTATGCTGCAACATGCACCTTCCCGGGCGGGGATGTTACAGGGTCTTATACATTAATGTCAATGGGCGCCACCGGCGGTACACCCTGGCGTAAATACTATCCTGCTACTGCAACTACCATCACCTCTATAGACACCATATTTGGCGGCGCCTCATTTACCGGTATTGGCACTCTTAGCCCTACTGTAAACGTAACACCAAGCTTCGAGGAGTGCGGCCTGATCGCTACCACACTTAATGTGCTTTCCAGCACCAGCGCAACGCCAACGTATACTTTCACTTGGGCGCCGGCTACAGGGCTTTCCAGCACTACCGGCTCTTCGGTGGTTTTTACTCCTGTGAGCGCACCAAGTGTAAATACGTATACCGTGACCATAACAGACAGCAATGGCTTTACAGGTACTGCTGTAACTGTAGTTACAGTGAATGTAGCGCCAAATATAGTGGGTGGTATTACCAATTCCACTACTACTCCGCCTTCATGTGTTGATGGTGCAATAACATTTGGTCCGGCTGGTGCGATATCGAATGTGACTACTTATTCGTGGACCGGCCCCGGTGTATTCAGCAGCGGCGCAAGTACGGCAACACCTATTATAGACTCGGCACAGCTGAGCTCGGCGGGTGTTTACTCGCTTACTGTTACCAATGGCCCCGGCCTTGGGTGCACTATTACGTATACTACCACCGTAGTGGTCAATGATACGGCTGCGCCGGTGATCGTAACCGGTGGCGGCTTGTTTTGTAATTCTGCCGATATAACGGCTACAGGCGGTGGCGCGGGCAATACGATCTATTACGAGGATGTGGTACCCGTGGGTACATCAACATTGTTCGTTCCTTTCCCTGTCACAGAATATGCTTCAGGTACCTACTACTTCAGGGCTGAAACTCCTGCGGGCTGCTGGGGCACGCCAAGCAGTGTAACAGTAACTATCAACCCGCTGCCTAACGTACACGTTATGGCAATTGCCGGCGAGGTAGTACCCGGTTTTTATTGTGCCGGCGATACAGGTGTTCATATTGTTTTGTCGGACGGGTCTGATACAGGAATTTCTTACCGGGTATACCATGCGGGTGTAGCGGTAGGTACTGCAAGGATGGGTACCGGCACTACCGATACGCTGGATATGGGCTTGTTCAATATGGCCGGTAATTATGCTATTGTAGCTACCAATACGGCTACAGGTTGTACAAGTAATGTAATCAGCGTTTTGGATGGCACAGACAGCATTATGGTCACTATTGTTGCATTGCCCGACCGTACAGTAACCTTTGATCATACACCCGGCGCAGATGGCGGGTATTGCCCTAATGTACCCACGCCTGGAATAACAATAGATATACCACCGGTAGGCATAGCGGGCTTTACTTACCAGTTGTACCATAACGGCGCATTGTTAGGTACTCCTGTATACAGCGATGGCTCAGATGCAGAGTTCTTCGGCACATTTACTGACCCAGGCGTGTACAGGGCTGTTGCTGTAGATCTTACTTACGGCTGTGTGGATACACTTATAGACCATGATTCTATCTGGATCAACCCGCTGCCCAATGTATACAATGTTACAGGGCATGATACCGAGTGTGCAGACGGGCCGGGCTTCTTCCTTGGGATGAGCAATGGTGATGCCGGTGTGACGTATGCTATCTATGAGAATTTATTCAGCACCGGCTCCGGAGCCGCATTTGCTACTGCAAGCCCCAGCACTTCGGGTGCATTTTCTTTCAGTACCTTATCGCAGGCAGGCCCTGCCACGCCGGGAGATTATTATTATACGGTTATCGCTACCAATGGCTTTGGCTGCGTAGATACCATGGCCGACTCCGGTAATATACATGTGAACCCATTGCCTACAGATTATGGCATGGCCGGGGGCGGGCAGTATTGCGCCGACTCTGCTATTGCTTATACCGTTTTTGCTTATGGTACAGATGCAGGGTTTAATTACCAGCTTTATAATAACGGTGTGGCTTATGGCCCAGTGCGCGTAGGCACCGGCGATAGCCTCGAATGGGCTGCAACTATAGACACCGGTACCTATTCACTGGTAGCAACCAACCCGTTAACGGGCTGCTTTATTACTTTTGGTACAACAGCACGCATACAACAAAACCCAAGGCCGAATATTTATGCAGTATCTGGCGGCGGCACAGAATGTGCTGATGGCCCAGGATTTATGATCTCCCTGCCCAACTCTGATGATGCTACAGTAACTTACTACCTGTATGAGAACGGTTCGATCGTGAGCACATTGCCCGGCACCAGCGGTGCACTGAGCTTTGGCCCTGAGCAGCCGGCAATAGCCACACCCGGCAATTATACTTATGATATAGTAGCTGTAAGCGCGGCAGGTTGCTACAACGCTATGACCGATAGCGGCTATATACATGTGAACCCATTACCGGGCAGCTTTACTGTAACAGGTGGCGGCGCTTATTGCATCAATGATACGATCAAATACCACATAGGATTGAGCGGGTCGGAGATAGGTGTGCAATACCAGCTATACCGTGCCGATACCGCCATCAGGAGCGCATTGCATGGCACAGGGGTATCGCTTGATTACGGTCTTACCGATACTGTAGCTACCTATACAATTGTAGCTACCAACCCAGGAAATACCTGTACGCTGAACATGCTGAGCAGCGCTACTATTACAGCTAACACACTGCCTACTGTAGAAATAGTAACAGGCGGCGGTAGCTACTGCTACGGCACAGGCGGCTTGCCTGTAGGGCTGGCCCATACAGAGATAGCGCCCATCAGTTACCAGCTATATAATAATGGCACTGCTGTTGGTACAGGGTTTACCTCTACCTCTGCAGGTAGCGCTATAACGTTTGGCACAGAAGTACTTGCAGGCACTTATACAGTATCTGCTACCAATACGGTTACGGGCTGTAAAGACAGCATGGCCAACCCGGTACACATGATCATCAAACCATTGCCTACGGTATTTACTATAGCAGGTGGTGGCAGTTACTGCACCGGCGATACGGGCCGCCACATTTACCTGAGCGGCTCTATACCATCGGTGAAATATACTCTGTTTCAATCCTCTACAGCAGTAGATATATTGAGGGGTACGGGTTTCGGTCTTGACTATGGGGTATTTACCACGCCAGCCACGTCTTATACTATTTCTGCGGTGGATACTGTTTCGGGCTGCTCTACCAGCATGGCGGGTTCTGTGTCCATATTTGTGAACCCACTGCCACAGGCGTGGAATGTAAGCGGCGGCGGCACAGCCTGCGCAGGCACAGGCTTCCCCGTTAACCTTGTAAATTCTAATACGGGTGTGCGTTACCAGCTATACCGCAACAGTGTGCCGGTCGGTACGCCTATTGCAGGAACAACAGGCTCTTTAATAGACTTTGGCACGGAAACCATATCGGGTACGTATACCGTGATCGGTACTGATGTGACCACGCTTTGCGCGAACAAAATGATAGACAGCGCGACAATAGAACTGAACCCGCTGCCTGTTGTGTTCCCGATGACAGGTGGTGGCACACTTTGCGCAGGTGGCACCGGCCATGAGATCGGCCTTGCCGGCTCTGAAGTAGGCGTAACTTACCAGATGTACACTGCAGGCCTGCCGATAGGCGGACCGCAACTGGGTACAGGTTCGGCCATTGAATTTGGCGCTGAAACACTGGGTGGCACCTATCTTGCTGTAGGTGTAAATGCAACTACAGCCTGCTCAGATACCATGCGCGATACCGCAGTGATCATAGTACACCCATTGCCCACACCATATGATATGAGTGGCGGCGGCACTTATTGCATCTCGGATACGGGTGTGCATGTGGGCCTTACTCATTCAGACACAGGTGTATTGTACCAGCTGAACCTGGATGGTTTCCCTACAGGCAGCCCTATGGCAGGCACAGGTGATTCGCTCGACTTCGGGTTGCAGACAGCGGCAGGTACGTACACCGTTAGTGCGATAAGGACCAGCACCGGCTGCACCGGCGATATGAGTAGTACAGAATCTGTGACCGTTGTGACGCACCTGACCCCTGTAGTAACACTGACTGCATCTCAAGGCACGAACATAGCCGTAGGGCAGGCAGATACACTGATAGCACATGTGACAGGCGCAGGCAGTTCTCCAACCTTCCAATGGTATATCAATGGCAACCCGATACCGGGCGCGACAGGCGATACTTTCTTCTTCAACAGCTATTACTTCGACCTGGATTCTATAGTGTGCGCGGTAACCAGCCACGGCCTTTGCGGCGATATCACTACCAACCAGATCATTGTACTGACGTTATACACCAATGGTGTGCAGCAGGTATCGGTGAACAACAGCGATATAAAGCTGGCACCTAACCCGAACAAGGGTGCCTTCACGGTGAAGGGATCGCTGGGCACTACGGCAGATGAAGAGGTGGAAATGGAAATAACAGATATGCTGGGCCAGGCCATTTATAAAACAAAGGTGATGGCCACCGGCGGTATGCTGAATGAACAGATACACCTGGGCAATACCCTTGCCAATGGTATGTACCTGCTGACGGTAAGAACAGCCACACAAAACAATGTGTTCCATTTTGTGATGGAACAGTAGGGTATTGTATTTTGATAAAATAACAGCGGGCGGCACGGTTGTGCCGCGCGCTGTTATGAGAACGAGATTAACCCCGGCGCTAAAGGGAGATGTTATCTGCGTTCCTGTGCGATACCGCCCTCAAAGTGGGATCATGTATCGTGGTTGGGCAGGGCAAGCCCAGCCCCTACTGCGAGAAAATGTTTCGTACTACTAATGGGTGTTTTTTTTGGACATGGAGGAATTGAGCCCCTTCCGAACAGACATGTTCATCCGGACTGGCATTGAGCCATAGAACCATTTTTTCACGTGGTTATCTGTGTGGTATTTCATAGATTTGCTGTATGCATATCGGATTGTATTTTGGCAGTTTTAATCCTGTTCATACGGGCCACCTTATAGTGGCCGACCACGTGATCTCGCATACCGAGATTGATAAAATATGGTTTGTGGTATCGCCACACAACCCGCTTAAAGACTCGCACTCGCTGCTCAATGAATATGACAGGCTGCACTTAGTGAACCTGGCGATAGAGGACAATCCGAAGTTCAGGGCGAGCAATGTGGAGTTTCAATTGCCTAAGCCATCTTATACGATAGATACACTTACTTATCTTACAGAGAAATTTCCGCTGGAGCGTTTTTCGGTGATCATGGGAGCAGATAGTTTTCAGAACATACACAGGTGGAAGAATTTTGAGCAACTGGTATCGCGGTATTCTTTTGTGGTGTACAACAGGCCGGGCTTCGAGGTGGAAGATACCTACGGCGCCGACATTATGCTGCTTGATGCACCGCTGCTGCATATATCGGCTACATATATACGCAAGCAGGTGAAGGAAAAAAGGTCTATCAAGTATATAGTACCTGAAGAGGTGGAGGCGTATATACTGGCTAATAAGTACTATGTGAAATAGCGGGGGTGAAGCAAATGCGCGGAGAGGTAAGTTACCTGAATTGTTAAAAAGTGAGCGTAGGGTGGATATATGTGGTTCGCTGTGTATCTATTTCGTAATTTTGGCATGATATTTATTGTATCAGAGGAGAAACCAAATTTATTGATCCTTTAAAAAATTGCATTATGGCAAAGATCGGGAATACTATTGCTACCTTGTTGGTAGGCGCTGCTGTAGGTGTAGTTGCAGGCTATGTACTGGCTACAGACAAAGAAACAAGGCAGGAAGACCTTGAAAAAGTAAAGAAAGGTCTGAATGGCCTGAAGGGCAAATTTGCCAAGAAGGCCCAGGATATGGAAGAGGAAATATACCACTCCTAAGCCTTTCGGGGGATGACTTATTGTGGTGACTTTTGCTTTATCTTTAAGGGATAATGCAAAAGAGCCACATCTTTTTTGTATCTTGTTATTAAGCCAACTACCTGATGAATATATTCGGACAGTTAAAAGAAAAGATAACGCGGTACCTGGATGTGTATATAAAACTGATAAAGGTCAATTTTATAGGGCGCACTGCGAACCTGCTTAGTTATTTTCTGTTTGCCACGATAGTGATCTTCATCTCTTTTTGTATCATCCTGTTCTTCGGGTTCGGGCTGGTGGAAGGCCTGGTAGCTGCGGGCTTGCCAAAGGTGGCTTCGTTCTTCATCGTTGTAGGTTTTTACTTTTTGCTGCTTATTATAGTGGTGGTGCTGCGCACGCGCATTACCCGGTCTTTTGCGGGCGATGTGGTGAAACTGCTCACTAAAGATGATGAAGAGGAAGAAGCAAAAGAAAAGAGCAAGGACTAACCTAATATAAACACATGAAGCTTTATCCGAAACGGCTGCGTAGTATGGATGACCTGGAGCGCGAGCGCCGGGCGTTGCAGCGTGAGCTGAAGCAGATGGATAAGGAGGAGATATTGTCGGTAGAAGGGCTGCTGGGAAAGAAAGACAGAGGCGAAGGCAGTGATGTTTTTGATACGATAATAGACATGCTGCCGGTATCGAACCCGCTGGTGAAAACTGGTATAGGCATAGTTAAGGATATACTGAAAAAGAGGAACGCCAAAGCAAAGCCCACTGAAAAGAAAGTGCCGCACGAAAAGAAAGGCCCCGGTATTGTAGCCCGCGCTGCGCGCGAGTTTATAGGCGGTTATATAAAATGGAAAGTTGTGGAGCTATCGTTTAAAGCGCTGAGGTATTTGGTGAACAGGAGTAGGGCGAAAAGTTAATTGGTTAATTGGTTAATTGGTTGATAAGTTGATAAGTTGATAAGTTGATAAGTTGATAAGTTGATTGGTTGTCGTTCGATAAGCTCACGATGACAATTGGTTCTCCTTCGTTTGGAAAAAGCTATGGCGGACAAAGCAGGTTGATGTGAACGTATTGCGATGGCAATGCGTTTTTTTGGGCCTTGCAGTATCAATGAATGGCAAGAATGGGGATGTGGCTGTGGTGGGCAATGGTTTTGGTATGGCCTTTGTGAAAGAGGCCCTGGAAGAACGAATGCTTGTGTGGTATGAGCGCGAGGAGGTCTATGCCGTGGGTGGTGGTGAAGGCGGTTATGGCCTGGTCTACATCGGGCTGCGCGGGGATGATGTGGTAGACGGGATTTGCAGAAAAGAGTGTCTGCTTGGCGGTGGCATCAATGTCGGCATCATCGGCAGGGTTGTAGTCGTCGGTGCGCACATTGAGTACGTGCAGTGCTGCGCCGAAGAGGTTGACCATATCCCTGAGCTGTGTGAGCGCCGCATCAATGCCGGAGTGCTCATTGGCGAAGGCAAAGCATACTTTGTCTATGCCGTGATAGGTGGCCGTGGGGGGGACTGCAAGCACGGGGTAATTCAATTCTTTCAGCGCTTCATAGAGTGTGCTGTCGGGCCATGTATCCTGTTCCTGTGCGTTGTTGTTGCCTACAATGATGAGGAGTGGTTTATTATGTTCCTGCGCGTATTCTGCGATCACTTCTACAGTGCCGCCATAGAATATTTTGCCGTTGATCTGTAGAGTAGGGTAGGTGGCGCGCATCTCTGCAAGCAGCTTTTCCATTTGCAGTTCTGCATCGTTCTCTGTATCGGTAACGATGGAGGTAGGCATGGGTATATCGCTGAATACAACAGGCATCATGAACGAGTGGATGATCATCACTTCGGCATGTTGTGCGGCTGCGAGGTCGCAGGCATAGCGGGTGGCATTTTTGGCTACGTCTGAAAAGTCGGTTGCGGCGATGAGGAGTGGCATGGCGTATGTTTTTATGAAAGGTATAAAAAATATGCCGATGGGAACTATAATGCCAATTAAACATCAAATTCCCTCGGAAAAGTTCCCGCAAAGGGCGCAAAGATATGCGCACATATGGTGTTTTAAGTTTGCAAAGGCGCGTTTAATGACTATTGTTGAAGTACATTTGGTATAAGGTATAAAAAGTAATAGTTACGAAAATAACAAAGCGCCCTGAAAGAGCGCTTTGTTTAGAATGATCGTGATGCTAAATGTTACGCATCTTGCTTGTATTTTTTGCCGAAGAAGAAAGGCAGCGCTTTTCTGAATATCATGGCTGCGGTGCCGAGGAGTATGTTTATATCGAGGCGTATGCTGCGGTTCTTCATGTAGTAGATATCCCACTGTATCCTTTTGCGCAGCTCGCGCTCCACGCTTATTTCGCCTATGTAGTCTTTTATCTGCGCCATGCCGGTCATACCGGGCAATACTTCGAGGCGCAGGTTGTAATAGGGTATGCACTCGGAGTAGTAGCGTGTGTGGTAGAGCATGTGCGGCCGTGGGCCTACGATGCTCATATCGCCGAGCAGTACGTTGAAGAACTGTGGTGTTTCATCAAGGTGCGTGAGGCGCAGGAATTTGCCGAGCTTAGTAATGCGGTCGTCGTTAATGGAGACCTGCTTGATATCTGCCTCGTCATTGACAAACATTGTACGAAACTTATAGCAGTTGAACTCAACGCCCATGTAGCCGGTGCGCTTCTGTACGAAAAATACAGGGCCTTTGGATGTGAGCTTAATAAGTAATGCGATGATGGGGGTGAGCCACGACATAACCAGCAGCACGAATACGGCAGATATAGTAGCATCCATTATGCGCTTTGCTGTGAAGTAATAGTTGGCAGGCTCGTGAACGAGCAATTGCTGGTTCATTTCATGAAACAGGTACCTGATGCTGGCTATATCAGTTTGCGGTATAGCGGTTTGCCTTTCTATGGGCAGGTCTAGTAAGATGTCTTGTTTCATTTATTGTTTTAGGAATCCACTGTTTATCAGCAAAAATCGTGCTAAACTTTCTATATTACAATACCTGTTTTGTTATAAAAAACTTACTTCGGGTGCAAAGATAATAATTAACGGTAAAAAATTCCTGTGTTTCCCTAATTTGCATGAAAATGGAAAATATCTGTTGGGGGAGTAAGTTATTTGGAATATAATTTGTTAAATTTACTTTTCGTAATTAATAAACTTGCTTTAATTTTAACACAATTGTGAACTTTCTGTGCATAAAAAAGCATAGGGTTTACTGTAAAAATTATAAAATTTAATCATTACCCTGTATATTTATCAAAATTTTAAACAAATCAATTATGAAACGATTCTATTTTCTGAACCTATTAATCGTTAGTACGATCCTAATTGGATGCGCCACAAAAGTATCGGCGCAGCTCACTACATTCAACTATTCCGGCAGTATGGCCACTTACACGGTAGGCAACGGTGTGACCGCAATAGGCGTGGATGTGCAGGGTGCATGTGGCGGCAAGGAATATGGTGGCAGCTATGGCGTAGGTGGTGCTGGTGGGCGTGTACAGGCTAATCTTGCTGTATCGGCCGGGCAGGTACTCTATATGTATGTAGGTGGCATAGGCGGTAATGGTCCTACAGGCAGTCTTACCACAGTAGCGGGTGGCTACAATGGCGGCGGCAGCAATGGCGGCAGTTATTATGGCGGCAGTGGTGGCGGTGCTTCTGATATTCGTCTCACCAATAGCACTGTTAGCACTTATACGACTACCAACCGTGCGATCGTTGCCGGTGGCGGTGGCGGCGCAGGCGAGTATTGCTTGTGCAGCACTGATGTTGGCGGCGCTGGCGGTGGTACAACAGGTGGCAATGGTACATACGCGGGAAGCTATGTTGCAGGGTATATGGGTGCCGGTGGCAGCCAAACTGCAGGCGGACAATCAGGAACGTATTATGTTCCTACCACAACTCCATACATGGGTGCAATAGGAATTGGCGGTATAGGCTACCCCAATGGCGGCTATGGCGGCGGCGGCGGTGGCGGCTATTATGGCGGCGGCGGTGCCGGCTATGATGGCTCAGGTGGCGGCGGTTCGTCTTATCCTGCAGCAGCAGGAGGCATCGTCTCAAATTTGACTCATACGCAAGGCTACAATCTTACTTCGAGCTTTACAGCAGGTAATGGTGTTATCATTATTTGCTCCCCTAACTTGGGTTCCATAGTTGGTTCCAGCACAGTATGTACTGGTGGCACCACTCCTTTAACTACTTCTGGCTCGGGTGGTACCTGGTCGAGCAGTAATACAGCGGCTGCCACTATTGATGGCAGCGGTAATGTTACCGGTGTGGCCTCTGGTGTTACTGTTATCACTTATGCTGCAAGCACAGCTGCCTGCGGCGCAGGATATATTACGACTACAATAACCGTTAATCCGACACCTTCTGCAATCGCGAGCGTACCTGGTGTATGCCTTGGTTCTACGATCACATTGAGTGATCCTACCGGCGGTGGTACATGGAGCAGCACTAATCTTACACGTGCAACAATTGGCTCATTAAGCGGCGCTATTACCGGCCTTTCATTAGGCTCTACAACGGTGTC
>Ga0316218_1003956_pt1 | contig 11719 bp, 7 predicted proteins | sample TBH18003metaG_FD_203634 | JGI IMG/M metagenome (GOLD analysis project Ga0316218, IMG submission 203634) | Freshwater microbial communities from Trout Bog Lake, Wisconsin, USA - TBH18003 | ecosystem: Environmental > Aquatic > Freshwater > Lake > Hypolimnion/Profundal zone | place: USA: Wisconsin... | reverse complement strand
CTTGCTAACGTAAGTGCAATCAACACATCAATCAATCCTAACTATACAGTTAATAATATTACGACAGACGTTTATGGTCGTATAACAAACTATACAACTCAATCAATATCTGGTTTAACAGTATCTCAAGGTGGTACAGGACAATCAACATTACCAATCGGTCAGATTGTAATCGGTAATGCAACAGGTGCTGTTCAAGCATTAGCAAACGTTGGTACTGCTGGTACATACGGTAATGCAAATACGATTGCTGTAACAACAACTGATGTATATGGTCGTGTTTCTGGTGTAACTAACACAGCGATTGCAATTACACCTTCACAGATTACAAGCACAACAGGTACTGGTGCAGTTGTTCTCGCTAACGGTGCTACATTAAGTGGTACAACAACGGCCGCTACGTTGAACGTTTCAACATTGAATGTTACGAACTTAAATGTAACATATTCAAATGTAAACACAGTTGTTGCGAACTCAATTAACATTGGTTCTTTAACATATTCTGCTACAGGTGCTTTCGTTGCGTTCCAAGCAAACTCAAACAACTATCAACAAGTTGTTGTGCAGAACTCAAATCAAGGTGCTCAAGCATCAGCAGACTTCATTGTTTCTAATGCAGATTCTACTGACGGTTTCTTATATGGTGATTTCGGTATTAACGGACCTAACTACTCAGCTGGTTCTGGTGCATTAAGTACTGCAAACTCTGTTTACTTGTATGCCGCTAATGCTGAACTTGCAATCGGAACTTCATCTGCAAATGCAATTCACTTCGTAGTTAACGGTGGCTCAAATGATGCCGCAACAATTGCCTCTAACGGTGTATTCTCATTAGCTTCTGCATTGTTAACATCTTACGGTGGTACTGGTGCTTCAACATTTACCTCAGACGGTATTATCTACGGTAATGGTGGTGGTGCATTGCAAGCAACACTAGCCGCTGGTTCTTCAGACCAACTATACACTAACCAAGTGTTGACAGTTACTAACGCTGGTGTTCCAGTTTGGGCATCTGCTGTCGATGGTGGTACGTTCTAAATAGATTGTTATTAATATATTAGGAGTTTGAAATGGATAATGAAAAATATTTGAGTGGTTATGTTGAGATACTAAAAAATGCATCAAGTGAATTGCAAAATAACAACTTTATGTTACAAGCGAATTTGAGATTTTTGGAATCTGCTCTCAAGGAACAAGGGGAGCAGACCCAAAAATACATGATGATGGTTGCCGATTATGAAAAAACAAAAGAAGAAAAAAGTGAAACTGAAAATGAATTAGTAGCACAACTACAAAATGAAAAAGTTAAATTACAAAATGAGTTAAATGAAAAGAATAATGGTCTTGCTGATAGCCAATCAAGACTTGATGCTATTAAAATAGAATTGCGTGATGAAATTCAACGATTGAAAAATCAAGTTGAACATTTAACTCAAGTTAATTCTACTATGCAATCGGTACAAGATGAAAATACTCAATTGAAACTTGAAATTGTAAATCTGAAGCAGAATGTTGCCGCAACAGTTGCCGTTAGTCAAACTCCACAAAAAAATAAGTCTTTCATTAAACAAAAGACTTTGGTACAAACGAACGTAGAAGACGGTGGAAATTTCTAAGTAAATGGCAAATACAACAATAAGAATTAAAAAATCAGGTGTATCCGGTAACGTACCTGGTTCCTTAGCCCTAGGTGAGTTAGCAATTAACTACACCGATGGGTTGTTGTATTTTGCAAATGCGACCGGTATTCGAGCGTTTTCGGCTAACGATTCAGTTGCCGTTAATGCCGTATATTCTTTTGCCAACACAATAAACACTTATGCATATTCCGCATATGCACAAGCAAATGCCGCATATAATCAAGCCAACACTAGCGGTTCTTCAACGGATGCATTTGCAAGAACTCAAGCCAACTCAGCTTTCAACCAAGCAAATGCCGCATTTGCAAAAGCAAACACAGGCTCTGGTTCAGGTTTAGTTTATACCGCAAATACAACACCTCCAGCATCAGGCAATAACAAAGGTGACCAATGGTACAATACAACAACTAATGTATTGTATGAATGGGCTACTGACGGTACAAGTTATTTCTGGCTAGACACAAGTTCACCAGTATATTCCAATACAGCAAACGTAAACGTTATTACAACAGGTAACGTCAATACTAACGTAGTCTTTGCAAATAGTTTATATATTGGAACGCAAAATGCAAATTCATATATACAATCATACATTCAACAAAATATGATAAGTCCACTAATGTTTGTAGGACTATAGAGGAAATACCATGCCAGTCAATTACAAAATTTTAGGACAATCTAATCCTGCCGCTAATACTACAACAACAGCATACACGGTTCCTGCAAACACACAGACTGTAGTATCAACGATTGCTGTTGCAAACTTGTCAGGTAACTCATCAAGTTTTTCAATTGCCGCAAGACAAGCAGGTGCTACATTAGCAAACTCAATGTATCTTGCTTATAACACATCGATACCGCCTAATGATACTATTAACTATACGATAGGTGCTACATTAGGTAACACAGACGTTGTATCCGTATCTTCAAATACCGGTGCAGTAACATTCACACTATTTGGATCTGAACTTTCATAATGGGAATTCGTAGAGCCGCTATACAAACAACTGCTGATAGAACAGTATCTTATCAGTCAGGACAATCTACTAACGGTACAATCAGTAGTGGTGGAGGTGGCACACTCGTCACTTCTATTGTTTATACTGATAATAATTACAACACACTAACTGCAAATGCGGCCGCTACAACATTCGGTACATTTAGAATTCTAGGTACAGGATTTGCAAATGGTGCTAACGTAATGTTAGCCAATACGTCTGCTGGTACAATAGCCAATGTAACAACAAATACATCGTATGTTAGTTCAGGTGAGATTCGTGCTAACGTTAGTGTGACTGCTGGTAATTATACACTCTATGTTTTAAACCCTAATGGTTCAGCGGCTATCTATTATTCTGGTATTCTTTTTGAACCGTATCCGCAATGGACAACAACAAGCTATACATCATCAGGTATCGTTAACTTACAATTATTAACTTCTTCAACAGCAGTTGAACAACCTATCACTTACGCATTGGTGTCTGGTACACTACCAACAGGCGCTTCATTGTCGGCTAATGGTTTAATTAGCGGTACTGTGACACAATCGAATACTGTTCAATCATATACATTTACGGTATCCGCTACAGACATCTATAATGAGTCAACTCAAGCATCGATTACTTTAACAATTGCACTAGCAGATTTATATTTTAATCAAACAACATTACTATTGAATGGTGAAACAAACACAAATACATATATTCAAGATGCAAGTACAAATAATTTTGCACTAACAGTGACCGGAGCAGCAACACCCAATAGATTCTCACCATTATGGGGCACAGGATATTATGGAGTTGGGTTTACTGGAAGCTCAACATCTTTGAGTGCTGGCACTAGCAGTAGTTTTGCCTTTGGTACAAATAGTTTTACTGTTGAGTTTTGGGTTAATATATCTGCATATAACAGTTCATATACTAGCTTAATTAGTACTAGAAACGGTGGTAGTACCGGCTTTGATGTACAAATATTTAATAATAGTGGTACTTATCAATTAATGATAGGAAATCCCAGCGGAGCAATTATAAGTGTCAATAGTGTTACGTCGTTGAACACTTGGCTGCATATTGCAGCAGTTAGAAGTGGGTCAACTATGTATTTGTTTGTGAACGGATCACAGGTTGCGTCAGGAACATCAAGTTACAATTTTACGGAAACAAATTTTTATATTGGTGCTGGTTCGGGCGGTACCATCAATGAATGGGCAGGATACATTTCTAATCTTCGCGTATTAAATGGAACAGGGTTGTATACTTCTTCATTTACACCTAGTACAACACCACTGACTACAACAAGCCAAGGTGCAACCAATTGTATTTTATTGACTTGTCAAAACGCAAATTTCTTAGATAACTCAACAAATGCATATACAATATCCCCAACAGGCACAGTCAAGGTAGCGTCCAATCAACCATTTGGCGCATTGCCCAGTAACGTACAAAGTTACGGAAGCAGTTTGTTTGATGGTAGTACAGGATATTTAACTTATACTGGTGGAACAAGCCAGCAATTTGGTACAAATAATTTTACCGTTGAATGCTGGATATACCCAACAGTCGCACCGGGGACAAATGGTATGTACATTATTGATGCCAGAGATAGTACCCATACAGGAAATTGGGCGTTTTACTTTGGGTCTGTTAGTGGAATAACTTGGCTTTGGAATAGTTCCGCCGTAGTAAGTAATTCAACTACGTATAGTGCAAATACTTGGTATCATGTTGCATACGTTAGAAATGGTTCAGTTGGAACTATCTATGTAAACGGAGTTTCTGCGGCCACTGGTACTGATAGTAATAACTACAATATTTTGGCTAACACATCGTACATCGGTACAAGATATACCCAAGCTAATTTTGCACAAGGCTATATTACTAACTTTCGTATAGTTAATGGTACCGCAGTATATACTACAAACTTCACCCCACCAACCACACCACTAACTGCAATCACAAACACCTCTTTGTTAACATTACAATACAAGAATGGCGCAAACAACAATGTATTTTATGATGATAGTGTGAATAACTTTGCTATAACAAGAACCGGTACACCAACACAAGGTACATTTACACCGTTTAGTCAAACTGGATGGAGTAATTATTTTGATGGTTCTAGTGGATATTTGACTATTCCTTCATCTTCTCAGTTAAATCTTAGTGGCGCAACAGCATGGACATTAGAAGCATGGATATATTGGAATGGATCAAATTCACAAGCAGGTATCATTGAAAAAGATGGAGTTAGTGGAAGTTCTTATGCATCATATGGTATACAATTAGGTGGTAGCGGATATGTTGCACTTATTCTGGGATCAGGAAACGGAACCTCATCTCAGCAGTTTATGGCTTCGACCGTGCTATGTCCAGTAAATCAATGGACACATATCGCTGCCACACTAAATGCAGGTACATTATACCTTTATCAAAATGGTGCACAGGTAGCATCAGCGACCAAAACTGCCACGATAACTGATGGCGGGAAGGCTGTATATATAGGATATGAGCAGGGACAAGTCGCCGCCAACTTCTTTGGTGGATATATTTCTAATGTTCGCGTAGTTAATGGAACAGCAGTATATACTTCGGCATTTACACCCTCAACAGTTCCATTAACTGCGATAGCAAATACAGTATTGTTGACATGCCAGTCAAATAGATTTTTAGACAGTTCTAGTAATGCCGCTACATTAACACCTAATGGTACTGTTCAAGCTCAAGCCTTCAGTCCATTTGCACCAGGTGTAACATATTCAACAGCAAATAACAGTGGTTCTATATATTTTAATGGCTCTTCAGATTATCTTTTAGTTTCACAAAGCAATGCACCACTTCTTAGCGGTAATTTTACAGCCGAGGCTTGGGTTTATCCAACTACAATAAGTGGTAGTCAATGTTTAGTTGGTACTGCAAACTGGGAATTTTATTTTACAAATGGTGTTTTAGCTTTTGTATATCAAAGTGTACAAGGTTACACTTCAACCTTAACTCTAGTACCAAACCAATGGAATCATATAACATTTTGTAGGTCTGGTTCAACTCAATATTTCGGTCTCAATGGTGTTGTACAATCTCAAGCAGGCAGTTCAACAACACCTGCCGCTAGTCCAATGACGGTCGGCTGTAGTTATTATGCTAGTTCACCTAGATATTATTTTCCAGGTTATATAAGTAATTTCAGATTTACAAACTCACAAGCATTGTATACCGCAAGCTATACTGTTCCAACTGCACCGCTATTACCAACATCAAACAGTGCATTAATGCTTTCTGCAACTAACACAGGTATTCAAGATGCTACTGGTAAAAATGATATCATTACTGTAGGTTCTACAATGACCCAATCGAATACAGTTAAGTATGGTTCTGGTGCAATGTATTTTAATGGTGCGGGAAATTATCTATTAACTCCAGCACCGGCCAATCCTCTGGTGTGCTCATTTGGCGGTTCATTTACTATTGAAATGTGGGTGTATCTAACATCAACTGGGAATCAATATCCTATATTTTCAGGATATGGTAGTTCAAATTCTCAGGGTGGTGTGCAAATATCAATTGCTAGTGGAACTGCAACTGGTTCTATTTACATTGGTAGTACTGCATATAATGCAACCAATTCAACATCTATTGCTCAAACAACATGGACACATTTAGCCCTTGTTAGAAATGGTAGTACACTAACTTTATATGTAAATGGTGTTGGTGGTACTGGTGTTTCTGCATCAGGTGCAACGAACTATAGTTCATCATTTAATTTTTATGTTGGTCAGAATTATAGCACTTCATATCCATTCACAGGTTACATAGATGACCTCAGAGTTACAAATGGTGTTGCTAGATACACCAGCAACTTTACACCAGCAACTTCAGCAGATTTAACGCAATAAATAGAGAATAAAAGGAGAAAATTGAGATGAGTCATTTTGCACAGATAGATGCTAACAACATTGTTACCAGAGTTCTTGTCATTGAACAAGACATGGTGAACACTGGTCTATTTGGTGAACCAAACACATTTATCCAAACTTCTTACAACACGAGAGACGGTGTTCATTATGATCCTGTTACCAATCAACCAGATAATGGTGTTGCTTTAAGATATCGTTATGCTGGTATCGGTATGATATACGATACTGGTAACAATGTATTTGCATTGCCAAAACCTGAAGGTATGCACAGTTGGGTTTACTCAAGCAACACATGGTCTTGGAAACCACCAATAGACATGCCTACCGATGCAACACCTCCGAATTATTACCAATGGGAAGAATCTAACACTTCTTGGATTCTAATAACAGTAACAGAATAACATGGCATTTCCAACCTCACCCACTAATGGTCAAACAGCAGTAGTCAATGGTATATCGTATACCTATAACTCTACGACTAACTCGTGGGGAAGAGTTGCTCAAAGTGTTCGCATTACATACACATCAGGACCTACACCACCGGCCAATCCTCTTCAAGGGGACCAATGGTACAACAATACTACCGATGTGCTTTACGAGTACACTAATGATACTGTTTCATCTTATTGGTTAGACATACAGACACCAGCATTTGTTGGTTCAAACGCAACAACAGTTACAGGAGTATCGACAGGTAAATCACTTGCAATGTCGATAATATTCGGAGCACAATAATGACAACCCCTAATCTAGTTCAAGTAAACTACCTAAACGGTAACACAGCAGTTCAGAACGTTTCAACGTCAGCAACGGCTATTATATCGAACGCTAACGGCTCCAATCAATTGTTTAGAGTTGATAGTTTAGTCATCTCTAATATCTCTCAGAACATACAATATGTTACAGCAGATTTATATAGAAACAACGTGCCGTATCTTGTCGTTTCAACAGTTCAAGTACCAGCAAATACTACATTAGGTATTTTAGATAGAATCTTATATGCTAATGAGGGTGATGCAATTCGTCTGACAGCAAGTAACAACAGCACACTTCAAGCAGTATGCACTTATGAGGTTATGGGTTAATGTTCAATTCTGGCTACAAAGGTATCAGAGCCGTTGACGGTTCCGGTATCGTAACACTTAAAGATGTTGAGGTTCAACAGACAAGTCTGCAACCTAAAATAACTTCTTGGGCATACACTAACGGTGCATATGTACCATATCCAGATACCGCTATTGTTGGTGGTGAAACGATTGTTATCTATGGTTCTGGTTTTCAGAATGGTGCCAATGTCTATATTGGTTCAACAGCGGTAACAAGTACAAGACTGGATCAAAATAGAATTACATTCACCGCACCAAGTCAGAGTGCTGGCTCTTATGTGTTGTACGTAGTTAATCCTAACGGTAATGCGGCAGTTTATGCACCCGGCATTTATTACAATAGTTACCCCGTATGGAACACAACAACATACGCTAATACATTCATAACACCAACATCATCTGTATCGTTCAATCTTAATGCAACAGATTCAGCAAACCTTACATTTACTTTACAAAGTGGTTCTTTACCAACAGGACTAACTTTATATCCGAGTGGTTTAATTTCTGGTACTACGACTGTAGCGAATACTACAGTTTATACATTTACAGCAGTTGCAACAGATTCATTTAATCAAGCGTCTCAAGCCAGCATTATATACACAATTACATATATTTTTACAGACCCTTATTTTAATCAAACAACATTACTGTTGAATGGTGAGACGAATACAAATACCTATATTCAGGATTTGAGTACAAACAATTTTGCTTTAACTCCTATTGGTGCGGCAACTTCAAATCGTTTCAGTCCATTGTGGGGAGGCTATTATGGTAACCAATTTGATGGTAATACAGGATATTTGAGTGTAAGTGCGGCCGGCGGATTATTGGGCAGCGGAAATTTTACACTTGAATGCTGGGTAATGTTATTGGGACCATCAACCAACTCCAATGGCGGATTACAAGATGTTGTAAGTGACTTGCTGGAAAATATGGGCACCAGTGGTACCAATACCTTGTGTTGGCGTGTTGACTGGGGGAGCGTGGATTTAAGAAGTTCGTTGGCCGCAGTATACGGTGTTTGGTATCACCTTGCAGTAGTACAAAATGGAACTACAGTTACATTGTATGTAAATGGTTCTTCAGCAAATGGTGCCAGCGGGACCACAACAACATCAACAGATATTACCAGTACACAAATTGGTTCAAATTTAAACACAAGTTTAAACCGAAGATTAAACGGCTACATCAGTAATTTGCGTATAGTAAAAGGCACAGCATTATATACTGGTAACTTTACTCCCAGCACCACTCCTTTAACTGCCGTTGCAGGAACCAGTTTGTTGACATGTCAAAGTCCATACTTTGTGGATAACTCAACAAATGCATATACAATATCTCCAACAGGCACAGTTAAAGTAGTACCCAATCAACCATTTGGTATTGTGCCTACAACCGCAACATCGAATACGAATAATGCTGGTTATTATAGTGCACAGTTTGATGGTAGCACAGGATACTTGTCAACACCATCGAACACCGCATTTGATTTTTGGAGTGGTAATTTTACGTTTGAATGTTGGGTATATCCAACAGGATCTTTATCAAATGCTATTTTAATGAGTGTTGGTAATTCTTCAACTGGTTCTCAGATAGAAATCTCAAGTGGTGTACTAGGGATATATTTCAATTCAAGTGGCACTAATCCAATAACAGGATCGACATTATCAGTTGGGACATGGAGTCATGTAGCACTTTCAAAATCCGGTACAACCTTTTCATTATTTTTAAATGGTTCAAGAATTGGAACATCAACATCAACATCTTATTGGACAGGAACAACAAGTCTATGGATTGCGGCTAATGAAGCAAATTCAAGCCAATTTTTACAAGCATTAATATCTAATGTTAGATTAGTAAAGGGTACTGCAATATACGACCCAACACAAACAACATTGACTGTACCAACAAGTCCATTATCAGCAGTTGCAAATACGGTATTGTTGACTTGTCAAAATTCAATGATTGTTGATAATTCGACTAATGCGTTTACACTGACACCAACTGGTAAAGTAATTGTTTCACAGAATCAACCGTTTGCATCACCAACGGTTACAAGTATCAATACAACACCAGCAAATTATGGTTGTGTTTTAATGGATGGTAGCACTGGATATATTAGTTCTAATGTGACACCATTAGGTGCTGGAAATTGGACAGTTGAATTTTGGATGTATGCAACAACAACATCTAATCAATATATATTATCTTTAGGTGCAACACCGGATTGGAGTGATGGTTATGGAACTTATTTGATATATTATAATACAGCATCGGTGCCATATTTTGCATGGTCTGTTGCGTTCAATGGAAACAATTTTATTGCACCACCTATAACTAATCAATGGGTACATATTGCAATCGTACAGATTGGCACAACGGCAAAAATATATTTAAATGGCGTTGCACAATCAACAACATTAACAAACACCACAAACTTAACTGGAAGTAAACTTCAAATAGGTCATGGTGGTGCAGGTTCATGGTCAACTTTTAATGGTTCAATTGCAAATTTTAGAGTTGTTTCAGGTACCGCAGTTTACACAAACAATTTTATACCACCAAATCAGCCATTAACACCAGTAGCAAATACTGCATTACTAACACTACAGAATAAAAACTCGGCAAACAACAATGTATTTTATGATGATAGTGTGAATAACTTTGCTATAACAAGAACCGGTACACCAACTCAAGGTACATTTACACCGTTTAGTCAGACTGGTTGGAGTAACTACTTTGATGGTAGTTCAGGATATTTAAGTATATCTAGCAATACAGCACTAAATCTTTCATCGGGAGATTTTACTATTGAGTGTTGGTTTTATATGACTACAGGATCAAAAACGAATGAGATTTTAAATAAAGATGGAGTTAGTGGGACATCGTACTCACAATATGAAATATACGTTTCTTCCTCAAACATGTTATCAGTAAATTTAGGAAATGGTAATGGAGTATCACCTACAGACACAGATTATGGGGCATCTACTAGCGTATCTATAAATGCGTGGCATCATGTTGTATGTCAAAGAACAGGTACAACTATTTCTGTTTATTTGGATGGAGTTAGAGTTACTAATACCGCACAAGTTACTGCTATGACTGATGGTGGTAAAGCATTACTATTGGGGCATCAATCGGGTGCATCATCAGATTATTTTTCTGGCTATATATCTAATATACGTATTGTTAAAGGTACGGCAGTATATTCTGGTGCCTCCATTTCGGTTCCGACATCACCGTTAACTGCAATTGCAAACACAGTATTATTAACTTGCCAAAGCAACAGATTTTTAGATAATTCGACAAATGCATTTGCATTAACTCCTAGTGGTACTGTTCAAGTACAAGCCTTCTCTCCATTTGCACCAGGTGTGTCGTATTCATCAGCAAACAACGGCGGTTCTATACTTTTTAATGACGGTTCAAGCAATTTATCATATGGTTCTAGTTCACAATTTGCCTTTGGAACTGCTAACTTTACTGTTGAGGCATGGATATATATTACATCGTTTGGTAATGGATTTGGTATTTTTGGTGTCGGTGGTGCAAGTGCCGGATCCTATGGATTATATGTTTATAACTCTTCAGGACAAAAAATACAATCAACCAGATATGGTGACAGTGCAGGTGCAGGAACAACTAGTACAATTTTAAGTTTGAACACGTGGTATCATATTGCCGCAGTTAGAAATAATGGCACCGCATATGTTTATATTAATGGAATATTAGATTCTAGTGCTACATATTCTATGGGTTCTGTTACAAATTCAGGTGCCAATAGCGGAACAATTTGGAATAGTACAGTAACAGGAACTGGATACATTTCAAATCTAAGAGTAACTAACAACCAAGCAACATATATAACTAACTTTACACCACCTACTGCACCATTAACACCAAATGCAAATACTTTATTGTTACTTCTAGGTACCAACACAGGTATTCAAGATGCCACTGGTAAAAATGATATTGTCGCATTAGGTTCTGCAAAGACGCAAGCAAACACAGTTAAGTTTGGTTCTAGTGCAATGTATTTTGATGGTTCTACTGGGTATTTA
>Ga0316218_1003945_pt1 | contig 11751 bp, 8 predicted proteins | sample TBH18003metaG_FD_203634 | JGI IMG/M metagenome (GOLD analysis project Ga0316218, IMG submission 203634) | Freshwater microbial communities from Trout Bog Lake, Wisconsin, USA - TBH18003 | ecosystem: Environmental > Aquatic > Freshwater > Lake > Hypolimnion/Profundal zone | place: USA: Wisconsin... | reverse complement strand
TTATAATCGGCAATGGCATTTATAATATCGGACCGCAGAATGATCTTATCACCTACCTGCGCAATGATTTTATCAGCAATAACTTTTTTAGGTTGAGCAAAGGCAACACCAGTCAATAGCAGAGCAGAACACAAAAACAGTTTATATGAAATATTCATCAGAAATACTATTCTATTTAATTGAAAAGTTTCCAAAGATATAAAGCAGACGTTGTATGGATTTTTTTGCGTATTCTTTTAACAAAATAGATACTAGAACAGGCTGATCTTCCCTGTTAAAAATAATTTTTATAGTAAATGTGTGCATTTTACACATTAATTATATTACTTTAGCGGTTCAAAACGATATAAATTGTGGCTTCCATTGAAAATCTGGATGTAAAATCATCTGCGAAAAAGAAAAGTAATAAGGAAATTTTGCCTGCTAAAAAGGAAACAAAATCTTCTGTAAAAAATAAACAAAGTATTGAGGGGACAACTCTTGAAAATAAAGTTATGGACATTAAAGAATCTAAAGCTATTGATAAAAATCTTTACGATACAATATTTTTTCATATTGTATTTCATACTACTTATGGTCAGAATCTATTCATTACCGGCAATCATGAAATATTTGGAAATGGTGATGTAACCAAAGCCATCCCATTACATTTTCTGAACGATGGTATCTGGACTGCTGAGTTATTGATTAATGAAGATCATTATAGTGAAAAGGAAATATCCTATCACTATCTGCTTCGCAATGCCGATGGTTCATTTATATATGATGCCGACAACGACAGAAAAATAAATCTGGAAATATTAAAGCATAAAAACATTCTGATACTGGATGCATGGAATCATGCAGGTTACTACGAGAATGCCTTTTATACCGAGGCTTTCAGGAATGTTTTACTGAAAGATAAGTTCACTGTTTTAGAAACTAAAGTACCTGAAACCGTTACCCATATCTTCAGAATAAAAACACCCATGCTGGCCAAAGGCGAAACAGTATGTATGGTGGGTAGCAACAAACAACTGACTGAATGGAATTCTGCTAACCCTATTTTATTGGGCAGGAAAGCAGATTCCGATAGTTATGAAGTACAATTGAATCTTACCAAAACGGCTGTTCCATTTGCCTATAAATATGGCATATACAATGTAGCAGAAAAGAAATTTATCCGTTACGAAACAGGTAACAACCGTATGTTGTTTGATGGTGCTTCCGAAAATAAATTAACCATCATCAACGATGGGTTCCTGCAAGTACCGTTACATCATTGGAAAGGTTCGGGGGTAGCCATTCCGGTATTTAGTCTTCGCAGCAAAAACAGTTGGGGCATTGGCGAATTCAATGATATTAAACTGTTGGCTGACTGGGGCAATCAGGTTGGGCTGAAACTGATTCAGATTCTGCCTATCAACGATACTACTGCCAATCATGCCTGGACCGATTCTTATCCTTATGCAGCTATATCGGCTTTTGCATTGCATCCAATATATCTGCATTTACCTTCCGTTACTTCCGACAACTCGTTGATCAGCGAGTTTGAAGATGAAAGAATCAGATTAAATCACTTGCCTCATATGGATTATGAAGCAGTGATTAAAATGAAATGGAGGGTTATCAATAAACTGTATCCTATCATGAAAGAAGAAATCTTTAACTCGAAAGAGTATAAAGATTATCTGAATAAAAACAAGCATTGGTTATTACCATATGCGCTGTTCTGCTACCTGAGGGATCTTTACGGTACTTCTCATTACGATACATGGCCGGAAAACAATTCCTATGCTCAGACTGATGTTGCCAAACTGATGGACGAAAATGCAGAGAATTTCGACGCTGTTGCCATTCATTGTTTTGTTCAATATTTATTGCATGTTCAACTGAAGGAAGCTACTGAATATGCACATTCCAAAGAACTAGTATTTAAAGGCGATATAGCTATAGGCATCTTCCGTTATGGAGCCGATGCATGGCAATCACCTGAACTATACTATATGAATGCTCAGGCGGGTGCTCCTCCCGATGACTTTGCCGTTAAAGGACAGAACTGGGGTTTCCCTACTTACAACTGGGCCCGTATGAAAGAAGATGGATTTGCCTGGTGGAGACAAAGGTTCGAACAGATGAGTTACTATTTTGATGCTTTCAGAATAGATCATATTCTTGGTTTCTTCCGTATATGGACCATCCCATTAAATGCAGTGGAAGGTATCATGGGGCATTTTGTTCCTGCTATCCCTATTCGTATCAGTGAGTTGAATCAGAAAGGTATTTATTTCGATTATCTCCGTTATACACGTCCTTTCATTACCGATGCTGTGTTAAACGATCAGTTTGGTAACGATGCAGGTTTCGTTAAAAACAATTATCTGAACAATGCAGGGTATGGCAACTACTCCTTAAAACCTGAGTTCGATACACAGGTTAAGGTGGAAGCTTATTTCGATGGTAAAGAGGTACATGATTTCAACAAAAAAATGAAACTGGGTCTGTACGATTTAATCAGCAATGTAATCTTCTTTGAAGAAGAGGGTAGTAGTGCAACTGCATTCCATTTCCGTTTCAATATGGAAAGCACCCTTTCATTCAAATACCTGGATCATTCAGCCAAAGAGAAACTGAAAGAACTTTATGTAAATTATTTCTTCCGTCGTCAGGATGATTTCTGGATGAAGGAAGCTATGAATAAATTACCTGCTTTACGCAGGGTAACCAATATGTTGATCTGTGGGGAAGATCTTGGCCTTGTTCCTGCCTGTGTTCCTGATTTAATGAAACAACTAGGATTATTAAGTCTGGAAATTCAAAGAATGCCTAAAGACAATTCTAAAGAATTTTTCCATCCAAACGACGCACCTTATTTAAGTGTTGTTACTCCTTCAACTCACGATATGAGTACTATCCGTGGCTGGTGGGAAGAGGATAAAACCAAGATGCAGCATTTCTATAACCACGATTTAGGCAAAGAAGGCGGAGCACCTTATTTCTGTGAAGCATGGATCAATAGATTGATTATAGTACAACATCTTTATTCACCTGCCATGTGGTCTATCTTCCAGTTGCAGGATCTGATGGGTATCGATGAGCATCTCAGAATAGAAAACCCTAACGATGAACGTATCAATGTACCGTCGGACCCTAAGCATTACTGGCGTTACAGAATGCACATTGGTCTGGAACAACTCATCAATGAAACTGCATTCAATACAGATCTGAAAGGCTTAATAGATCGCAGCGGCAGAAACGAGTCATAAATCATCTATAAGAGTTGATATAAAAAAGAGGGAGAATTTACTTGATGTAAATTCTCCCTCTTTTTTATATTCTCCCCTCCCTGTTTTCTTTAGTTTTTCTTTCTTTAGTTTTTTGTATTCTGTATTTCAAATTAGCACATTAACTAATCAGCACATTATCACATTAAACTCTTGCTTTCCATGGTATTTCCACCACATTCCCCACATGTCCAATATACCTTGCCAGCACAAAAAGATAATCACTTAGTCGGTTCAGATACTTTATTACCAATGGATCTACAAACTCATCTTGCGACAAAAGCAATACCACATTTCTTTCTGCTCTTCTGCATACGCAACGCGCAATATGGGCATTCGAAACAGCAATACTTCCTCCCGGAATAATAAAGTTTTTCATCTCCGGCAATACCTCGTTCATCTTATCTATTTCCTTTTCCAGTAGTTCAATATCCTTTTCATTCAGATCGGGTATTTTCATGGATGTTTCCTTATCAGGGTCACAGGCAAGAGAAGATCCTATGGTAAACAATCTGTCCTGTATCTCCCTTAATAATTCAATGCTGTGTTCATCCGGAAAACTATCAGCCACCAGGCCAACAAAGCTGTTCAGTTCATCTACTGTACCGTAGCTTTCTATGCGTATATGACTCTTTGGTACCTTGGTTCCACCAATTAAAGAAGTTTTGCCGGCATCACCGGTCTTAGTATATATTTTAAATGACATTTAGTTCTTATTATCGCTTTCCACATGACCGTCTCTCAGACGAATAATTCTTTTTGCAAAACGGGCAATTTCTTCTTCATGTGTCACCAGTACAACAGTGTTACCTGTATCATGAAGTTTACTGAATATCTCCATTACTTCTATCGATGTTTTACTGTCCAGGTTACCTGTAGGTTCATCTGCCAGCAGTATCGATGGATTATTCACCAATGCACGTGCAATAGCTACTCTTTGTATCTGTCCCCCACTCAACTCATTTGATTTATGATGACTTCTGTCCTGCAATCCCACTTGTCTCAAAGCCTCTTCAGCTCTTTCTATTCTTTCTTTCTTTCCAACACCAGCATACACAAGTGGAAGCGCCACATTCTCAGCAGCATTCAACCTTGGCAACAGGTTAAACTGTTGAAATACAAAACCTATTTCTTTATTTCTTACAGTAGCCAGGTCATCATCAGGCATCCTGCTGACATCTTTATTATTCAGAATGTATCGCCCACCAGTAGGCGAATCCAGACAGCCTAGTATATTCATCAGCGTACTCTTTCCGCTACCCGATGGCCCCATCAATGCCACATATTCGTTTTTCTCTATCTGTAAAGAAATACCTTTCAGTACTTCCAGAGCTTCACCTCCCATAAAGTAACTCTTCCTGATAGATTCCAATGCGATTAATGCCGACATATAACAATGTTTTAGCGGTTATTTCTTAATTACTTTAGGCACTTTAAAGAAAGTGTCATCCTTAACGGGCGAATTCTTCAAAGCTTCCTTCCTGTCTATACTACCCTGTATTTCATCTTCTCTCAACACGTTAACAGCATCGCCCATATGCTGCAATGGCTCCACTCCGGTGGTATCTACTTCCTGCAATTTTTCAACAAAAGCAATCATGCCCTGCAAATCATGTTTGAACGCCTTTGTTTCCTCTTCTGTAAAACTAAGCCTCGATAGGTTAGCCAGATGTTGAATCATTTCTTCTGTTACTTCCATAACAACAAAAATATGAGTTTGATGTTTAGTACACCCTAAAAAATGATAAAGCCCCAAAAATCTGCGTTCAGTGGTCATCAGCAATGCTTAATAGACATCATCAGTATTACTATCAATGAATTCTTAAGTTAGGGTGAAGTTTTTTAGTATTTAAATCTTTGAACCTGAGCATTAGCCGAAGGTTACTCTTTAGTTTTTGTTTTCTGTATTTCAATAGTACATTTATTTGGCTTTGTCTGCGGCCGGACTATCATTCCAATCTTTATGTGAGCCAGCTGTTCAAATTCTGAATTATTTACTAAGCTTGTCGAAGGTAACAAATTTCGGAGCCCAAAAGATATACTCTGCCCCTAACACAAACGCAGAATACCATCAAATGAATAATATCTGGAATAAGGCTATCCATTTGTATATTTCTTTCCCCTTGAATTAAATAGACGCTGTAAAATATCCGGAGGTCTTTTACAGGTATCCGGTACTACATAATGAATCCATGTAGATGCTGATTAGATTACAAAGGACAAATATCCCATTAATAAATGGATAGACCCCAAAAAAAGAGACGGGTGACTGATACCTGGTGACTAGTAACCTGGTACTGGTGAGGTATAACCGAAGATGGGTGATAGTAACCATTTATAGAGCACCCGTTACAAATGTCATGTGACAGGTAACGCGTCATCGGTGAGGTGTCACCAACATTGCGTTACAGGTGACCAGGTTTGGAAACTTTATTACAAATATCCGGTGAATAGTAACGCAACTCTGGTGATTGGTCACTTTTGGGAAATTAGGGATGACAAATAAGTGGATAGTTTTAAATAACTTTACTATTTCCAATATCAGGATTTCGTTTTTTATTATATGAATTATAATTAAATGACCCTATAAACCAAACCTGTATTTAATCTCTCTGAGTCTAATTCCTAGCAGCTCTGCTGCGGGGTATTTTAATTGCTGCTCTTTATGAGCGGATAAAAAAAATAAGCAACTTTTGATTTGGCAACTTCCTGGTTTTCAAGACACATAGTTGAGTAAACTGTATCATTTAAAAAGCTTTGTAAGAAAAGCTTCGTCTCTCAGTATTTTATATTTTTCGTAAAATGTCATTATCAAACAAAAATAAGAAACATTAATAAATGTTCCATATCGATGTCCCAACTTATACAACTGACGGTATTGTTTTTTATAATAATTAATTAACGCTTAAATATGTAAGATTACCTACAAAACAAAGTCGCCTCAATTGAGACGACTTTATCTTTTTTCTTACTATCAAAACTATCAAGTGTTTAGGGAGAATCCTGTTTTAGTTGGTATAATTATTTTTCAATTCTCATTCTATAGAATGAACGCCATACGAATATTAAGGCAATAGTTAAGAATACTAATCCTACATAAGGTGCTACATCCCTGAAATTCTTGGAGATAGCAATCTCCATAGCCAGCAATCCAAATAAAGTAGTAAACTTTATAATCGGATTCAAGGCAACCGAAGAAGTGTCTTTAAACGGATCACCTACGGTATCGCCAATCACCGTAGCATCGTGTAGCGGTGTTCCCTTTGCTTTTAAATCAATCTCTACCACTTTCTTGGCATTGTCCCAGGCACCACCGGCATTCGCCATAAAAATAGCCTGGAATAAACCAAATACCGCAATGGCAATCAGGTAACTTACAAACAATGCAACGGCATTGTTTCCGCCAATACTGGAAGGGGAAGAGAAACAGGCAAATGCAAGTGCAAAGAAGAAGATTCCAACAAAAATATTGAACATCCCTTTCTGAGCATACTGAGTACATATTTTAACTACCTCAGTTGACTTTTCAACGTCGGCTTTTTTAGGAGCACTTGGATCAAGATTAATATGTTCCTTAATATACTTCACTGCCCTGTAAGCTCCTGTAGTAACAGCCTGCATAGAAGCACCCGTAAACCAGTAGATAACAGAACCTCCCAGAATAAATCCTAAAATAGTATATGGATTTAAGAGGTTCAGAATCTTTTCAGGTTCTATCTGCAGGGTATTTTTAATCATTAATATTAAAGAGAAAATCATAGTAGTTGCCCCTACTACTGCAGTTCCTATCAATACTGGTTTTGCTGTTGCTTTAAAGGTATTGCCAGCACCATCGTTTGCTTCTAAATAATATTTCGATTTTTCCCAGTCAGGTTTGAAACCAAAGTCTCTTTCTATTTCAGCATCTACATCAGGTACTTCTTCAATCAGCGACAATTCATAAACTGATTGAGCATTATCGGTTACCGGACCATAACTGTCAACGGCAATGGTAACAGGTCCCATACCCAGCATACCAAAAGCCACTAAACCAAAGGCAAAGATGGAAGGATAAATCATAAAGCCCGCCAATCCAAAAGTACTGGCAAAATAAGCAGTAAACATCAGTACAAAGAATACAAGTCCCTGCCAGAATGCCGAGAAATTACCGGCAACTAATCCTGACAGAATAACTAATGATGCACCACCTTCTTTACCTGCACTTACAATCTCCTGAATATGGGTAGATTTTGGAGAGGTAAATATCTTGGTAAACTCCGGAATGATGGCTGCACCAAATGTACCGCAACTGATAATGGTAGCCAGTATCCACCACATATTGGGATTGCCGTTAATATCCGGAATCATTATTTTACTGACAATAAATGTTACAATAATCGACAATATAGAAGTAGTCCACACCAGATGGGTAAGCGGAGCTTCGAAGTCTATATCTTCTTTTTTGCTGTACAATGTATCGCTGATAAAACTATTGATATAAAAGGCCACAACAGATGTAATTACCATCAGGATACGCATCACAAATATCCATACCAGCAAGGCAGTCTGAATAGTGCCTGTAACAGTAGGATTCATTCCCAGAGCTGTACCGCCAACCGCTAATAAAATGAAAGAAATAAGGGCAACACCTGTTACGCCATAGGTTTCAAAACCATCAGCCGTTGGGCCAACAGAGTCACCAGCATTATCGCCGCAACAATCTGCTATCACTCCGGGGTTACGTGGATCATCTTCTCCAATCTTGAAAACTACTTTCATCAGATCAGAACCTATATCGGCAATCTTTGTAAAGATACCGCCTGCAATACGCAAAGCAGAAGCACCGAGTGACTCACCTATAGCAAATCCAATAAAACAAGCACCAGCAAGGTTAGAAGGCATGAGTAGCAGAATAATCAACATCATCATCAGCTCTACACAAATCAATACAACACCAATACTCATCCCGGCATTTAAAGGAATCTTCAGCAGGTTTAATGGTTTTCTTTTTAAAGAAGCAAAAGCCATTCGGGCATTCGCCAGGGTATTCATTCTGATACCGAAAGCGGCTACAGAATAAGAACCCAGAATACCTACTACCGTCCAGCTTAATATTAGAAATACACCACCCGCTCCAAAGAGTGCATTTCCTTCATGATCCTTGGCCAGGAATCCAAAGTATCCTGCTACAGCAGCACCGATAAATACAAATAGGATAGCTAAGAATTTTCCTTGTTGCTTCAGATATGCTCCACAAGTTTTATAAATTACGTCACCAATTTCCAGCATAGTTCTATGTGCCGGCAGACTCTTTATTTTTTTGAATTGATACAATCCAAAAAACAAACCAAGAATGGTAATCAGAAAACCCCAGTACAGTATTTTCTCGGAATGAATTGCTTCCGGAATTTTTAAATCTGCTTCACTTGCATAACTAAGTATGGGAAATATTAAGAAACTAATGACAATGGCCAAAACCCGACTGATCTTTTTCATATCATTTATATTTTATTGTAAACTAAATATTTACACTGCAAAGCTATTTTTGAATGAATCATTAATTTATGACAATCATCAGCTTTTAAATATTGATTAATGAATTGCCTCTTACAAACGATTGCGTTTATGTTAATCAACATAGATATTCCCAATATCGGCAATATGTAACAAAAGATTAACATTGTATATTTTGTAAATTCTAAGATTTGTAAATCAGTTAAATTCTTTTCAGAGGAATAAATAGCAATTGTTCACTTTAAAAAAAGATTTTATGCTACTGCGTTTACTACTTTCAATTAATTGATGAATATTAGTTATAACTTCTATAAAAACCTAAGCCCTTACCTTCGCCACTTGTTTATGAAGTTACAAATGAAAATAAAGCTGTATAGCCTGAGCTTAATTGTTCTCCTGACAGCTTGCAGCAATAATCAGCAATTGAAGGTGGATTCACCAGAAACAGATTCTGTAATACATACTACTGATACTGTGCATACAGTTAAGAAAGATACTGTAAAGGCTAAAGTATTTCATAGTACTCCCATAGTATATGATACCACTAAAAAATATATTTACCTGACATTTGACGATGGACCACAAAATGGCACACAAATATGTATGGATATCTGCAAAAGCCTTGATGTAAAAGCTACATTCTTTATGGTAGGGGAACATGCCTGTTCTCCCAAAACCAATAGTCTGGTCGATTCAATCAGAAATGGTTACCCCTTGTTTTTGTTAGCTAATCATAGTTACTCACATGCCAATGGGCAATATCATAAGTTTTATCATCAGAGTGAGTCTACACTGGAAGATTTTCTGAGAACCCAAAAGAAACTACAGGTTCCATTAAAAATCATTCGTCTACCCGGTAATAGTGCATGGGTACGTAAGAACGAAATAAAAGCAAGCAGTCTGGTGAAACCCGTTTGTTTATTGCTGGATAGTGCTGGTTATAATATAATAGGTTGGGATCTGGAATGGGATTTTACCCGGGATAAACATTGTTTTCCCAGAGAATCTGTTACTAAAATGCTTGCATGGATAGAAAGGTGTTTTACCGATAATGATCTGCATACAAAGAATCATCTGGTCATATTATCGCATGACAGAATGTTTCAGCATCAGCCTTATTCCGATTCTTTGAACAACTTTATAAAGGCTCTGAAACAAAATCCCAACTATGTTTTGGAAACCATTGATCATTATCCGGGACTGAAACATTAAAATACTAAGGCGATAATTCGTTAATCACTGTATTAACAAATTGTTTTAAGAAAGTTAAATCTGAAAATATTAATTCATAACGGTAATTATTTACAAGTTACTAATATCCCGGACATTTATACGACAGGAAATTGAAGGAAATTCCTAGCTGTAGTGTTGCATATGAATCGGTACGGCTTGAGTTGCCTCTTTGTCGGCCCTGAAGACCTATTCTGCTGCCTGTTTCGTAGCTTCTATCCTGCAATTCATACGCTATTAAAGCATTGCCTCCTGCATTTGGGTTGAATGAATTGGGTGAATAGTTTCCACTTACATCATCTATATAATCGGTATTGGTAAAACGGTAACAAAGTTCAGCATAAAAATTTGTACGACGGGTCAGGTTTACTTTTATACCCAGACTAAGCGGAAAACATACAGCTGTTTTACTATATGTTTTACTGTTAGTAGAACTAAACTGTCCTTCGGTACCATAATCTCTTAGAAAATATTTCTGCCCATTTAAATAAGCATAAGGATTATAGGAAAATGCTCCGATTCCTAATCCAACGTAAGGAGTAAAAGTATAATCGCCTCTTAAGCCCGGGTAAAATTCATAAAAATTAAAATCACCCATTACAGTAAACTCCCAAACATCGGTATTGAAACTTAAGTTTCTTCTTTGTTGAAAATAATTACTGCTGTATTTATCAGCATAGGCTAAAAAAGCATAGGTACCGGTAAACTTTATTCCTAAATAATTATTAAACTGTTTGGTAAAAAATAAGGAAGCGCAGGATTTAGGATGATCCAATGCTACATTAGGATCAAGATCGCCAAAATAATGAGCTAACCCTGTAGACGCACCAAATTCAGCTAACTTCTGATAGTTCTCCATAACCTGAGAATTACCAGCAACAGTAAAGGCAAGAAATAAAAAGGATAATATGAATTTCCTTAGCTGCATATTAAAAAAAATAGTTATGTAAAAGTGTGTAAAATAAAGAATAGAAAATGTTAATTCCTTTTATCCAGTCCCCACATCAATTTGGTTCTTAAGGTTGATAGAAAACTATTCTCATTCAACCTGATAAGATTGGCACTGAATTTTTCTTTTCTTACAGCAATCTGACAACTCATATCCACTATTTCTCTCCTTGCATCAAGGGCGCAGATAAAATGTTCGGTTCTGCCTTCTATTTCAAAAGAAATTACACTTTCATCTGAAATGATGATTGACCGTACGTTTAAATTATGTGGTGCTACCGGTGTAACAACAAATGAAGATGATTCAGGAAAAAGAATAGGACCATTACAACTCATATTATATCCTGTAGAACCCGTAGGAGTAGATATTATTAATCCATCTGCCCAGTAAGAATTCAGAAATTCACCATTAAGATAAGTGTGTATCTTAATCATTGGAGCAGTATCTCTTTTGTGTATTGCAAATTCATTTAAACCAAAAGGTGCACTCTCAAAAATAGCTCTGTTGGCATCTACATGCAACAGGCTTCTTTTATCTATTACATATGTTCTGTTAATCAATGCTTCTACAGCAGTTGTCAGTTCTTCCCTGTTGATATTTACCAGGAATCCTAACCTGCCAAAGTTGATACCAAGTATAGGAATATTTTTATCTTTAATTAATGTTACAGCATCCAGAATGGTACCATCACCACCAATGGTTATCATACAATCAACTGATTCATCTAAATCTTCTGATACCTGAAATGGAGTTAAATTATCCAGCAGTTTAGAGGGTAAAGGAAACTTGCCTAACAGCGGCCGGTATATTAATACT
>Ga0316218_1003944_pt1 | contig 11755 bp, 17 predicted proteins | sample TBH18003metaG_FD_203634 | JGI IMG/M metagenome (GOLD analysis project Ga0316218, IMG submission 203634) | Freshwater microbial communities from Trout Bog Lake, Wisconsin, USA - TBH18003 | ecosystem: Environmental > Aquatic > Freshwater > Lake > Hypolimnion/Profundal zone | place: USA: Wisconsin... | reverse complement strand
TGGGAAGCACCAGTTGCCTACCCAACCGATGGTCAGTCGTACGTCTGGGATGAACCGACCACAGCATGGAAATTGTTTGAGGAGCCAAAATGACTATCTCTCGCAACCTATCTATCTTGGCGGAAGGAGTCAGCTCGTCTGGCGTGCTTGCCGTGACCAATGGCGGCTCCGGCACGACGACCAGCACCGGCACTGGCAACGTGGTCTTGTCGGCGTCGCCCACGATCACCGGCACGCTGTCTGCTGCGACCATTGCGGCCAGCGCCTCGATCAGCGACAGCATCGGCAACGTCCGCACCGTTCCTCAGAACTCGCAGACCTCCGCCTACACGCTCGTGGCGACCGACAGCGGGAAATACATCGACATCACCACGGGCGGTGTCACGGTTCCCGCGAGCGTCTTTACGGTCGGCCAATCGGTCACGATCTACAACGACAGCTCGTCCAACCAAACCATCACGCAGGGCACGTCGGTCACGATGTATTTGGTGGGCACGGCGACGACCGGCAACCGCACGCTGGCGCAGCGCGGGCTCTGCACCGTGTTTTGCGTGGGCACCAACACTTTTGTCATCACTGGCGGGGGGCTGACGTAATGTCGATCTATAACGTACTCCTTGGAATAAGTCCGGTGACACCGGGGACGCAAACTCTTACTGGATCAACCACGACATTTGTCGTTCCCCTTTACAATACTATTTCATTTGAACTTGAAGGTGGGGGTGGCGCTGGATCAAACGTAACCCCAGGTGTTGCTTTTTACGTTGGTGGTGATGGTGGAACAACTCAAATTGCTTCGTTAAGCCTTGTCGCGAACGGAGGCCAAGGAGGCCAATCGTCGGGCAGTACTGCGGCTCCTGTATCTACTGGAGGAACAGCATCTGGAGGAGATATTAATACAACTGGCGGCCAGGGCTCAGGCGGTTCAATAAATGGAACGCAAAATAATGGAACGGGCGGCACAGGGGCAGGGGCCATTGGTGGCGCTGGTGGAACTCGCGGCGTTACTGGGTCCGTTACAGGAAACAATGGCAGCAATTATGGCGGCGGCGGCGGGTCCGCATTTAACACTAGTGGTTCTAACTGGGCGGGCGCTGGCGCTGGCGGTGGATACTGCAAGAAAACTTATACATCTGGCGGACCTACGGCAGGTAGCACATTAACCGTTGCAATTGGTGCCGCTGGAGCAGTTAATGCTTCAGGTACAAACAAAGGCGGTGCTGGTGCGGGCGGCGCTATTGTAGTTACATGGTCATAAAAACTAGGCAGAGATTACCGGGGTTTCTGTTTTAGCAAATTAGCCCGGAAGATGAAGGACTCAGAAAATGGAAATGCAGATCAATATTACGTTTACGGTGGTAGAAGTTAATCTGGTGCTTGCCGCGCTGGCGCAGAGGCCTTGGGCGGAAGTTGCGGGCTTGATGGAAAAGATCAAGGCCGAAGGCGAAGCTCAGATTACTAAGGCAACGATGGTGCCTGCGGCTTATTCTGAAGAAAAGTAAATTGTTCCGGGGGCAGAAATGTCCCCGGTATACTGGCAGAAAGGCAAAGCTGATGGACCCAATTACGATTCTTGCAGCGGCTAAAGCCAGCTATGAAGCATTGAAAGCGGGAATTGCTGTAGGTAAAGAGCTGCAGCATATGGCGCAGGATCTGAGCTCGCTGTTTGGTAGTGTAGCGCAGATTACTAGAATAGCGGCAGAGCCGCATCGTGGAAGTCTGCTGGCGGGGAAAAGCGCGGAGCAGATGGCGATGGAGGCCTATGCAGCCAAGGCGGAAGCTGACCAGCTGATGGCAGATTTGAAAAATCAATTCGTTGGTCAGTTTGGGCTGGCGGCGTGGGATCAGGTCGTCGCGCATGTGACGCAGATTAAAAAGCAGCAGCGGGCGGAAGCCCTGGAAGCTGCGAAGGCGCAAGAGGAACTGATGGCAAATGTGGCGGGTGTGGGTGCAGTGGTGCTGATGTTTTTGGTTATTGCAGTTGTTGGGATGCTGCTGCTGATACGTTGAAAGGGGGAAAAGATGGCGAAAACTCCTGCATGGCAAAGAAAAGAAGGCAAAAACTCGGCCGGTGGGTTGAATGCCAAAGGGCGAGCGAGCGCCAAAGCTGAAGGCCACGATTTGAAGCCTCCGGTTAAAGCTGGGGATAATCCACGCCGGGCAAGCTTTTTGGCCCGCATGGGCAATATGCCGGGGCCGGAACGGGATGCAAAGGGCGAGCCGACACGGTTACTAAAGTCTCTCCAGGTTTGGGGCGCAAGTTCAAAAGCTGATGCTAAGGCTAAGGCCAAAGGAATTAGCTCACGGTTGAAGGGGAAAAAGTGATGGAATTCTTTTTGAAGCTGGCTCCGCTGCTGGAGCAAATTGCCCCGACCATCGCAACTGCGCTGGGTGGTCCGCTTGCAGGTGCTGCGGTGAAAGCGCTGTCAGGTTTGCTGTTGGGTCATGATGCGGGTACTGCGGAAGAGGTCAGCACTGCGCTGGCAGCTGCTACTCCGGATCAGTTGGCAGCGGTTAAAAAGATAGATGCTGATTTTGCCGCACGGATGAAAGAGCTAGATATTGATCTGGCAAAAATTTCAGCCGATGATCGGGATTCGGCGAGGAAGATGCAGATTGCCAACAATGACTGGGTGCCGAAGGCTTTGGCCCTCGTGACGACAGTTGGGTTTTTTGCCATCCTCGACTGGTTGCTGGTAAATGGTATGCCGAAGACCGGCAGTGAGGCGCTGCTGATGATGCTTGGCTCCCTTGGTACGGCTTGGGGTGGGATTATTAATTTTTACTACGGCAGCTCGGCTGGTAGCGAAGCTAAGAATAATCTGTTGGCAGCGGGTAAAGGGGTTGCGAAATGAAAAATAATTTTGCAGCCTCGCTGGCAATGGTGCTTAAAGAAGAAGGTGGATTTGTAAATAACCCGAATGATCCCGGTGGGATGACTAATCTGGGCGTGACCAAAAGGGCTTGGGAATCCTGGGTTCAGAAAACGGTAAGTGAAAATGTTATGCAGAAATTAACTCCGGCGGATGTTGAGCCTTTTTACAAAGCTCAATATTGGACAGGGGTGAAGGGCGATCAGCTGGCGCTTGGCTTGGATTATGCGGTTTTTGATTTGGCTGTGAACTCTGGCGTGAGCCGGGCGGTTAAATTTTTGCAAAAATTAGCAGTTGTTCCGGCAGATGGTGTGCTAGGCCAACGGACGCTGGAAGCAATTGCGGAAGCTGATGCTAGGCAGATGATCGACGGCATGTGTGAGATGAGAATGGACTTTCTAAAAACTCTTTCCACTTTTAAAACTTTTGGCAAGGGCTGGAGCGAAAGAGTGGAACGGGTAAGATTTCGTGCGATGACTATGGTCGAGGTTCAAACTTAGAAAGTAAAATCATGGCGCCTGCAACTGTGGATGATACCAGGGACATTGTTATTGAGACAAAAACAAAAGTGCAGGAGCTTGACAAAAAAATTGATGGTATTATATTGACGTTGGAAACTCATAAAGCGTTGGTTAATAGAACCGCTGGCGCTTATTGGGGTGCGGGAATCATCGGTCTGGCAAGTGGCTGGGTTGGAGCGCATTTTCCCGGACTGCAAAGCATTTGGCGATAGCTGGGGAGCGGAGCCATGGGACACAGGGTGATAGTTGGGTTGGAATGGGCAAAGTTGCTAAAGTCCCGCCCAAAGTCTATTCCAGTGGGTCGTCCCAGAGGCGTGAAGGCTAAAGGTATTCATTATGAAAAGGAACTGGCGAAGTTGCTGCCGAGTGTGAGCGCGGGACGCTGGTTTGAATTTGAAGATAGGAATGGGCATGGCCATTGCCAGCCGGATTTTGTGTTAAGTTTTGATTCTGAGCTTGTGGTGCTGGAATGTAAGCTTACTTGGGTTCCTGCCGGGCATACGCAGATTGAACAATTATACCAGCCGGTGCTGGAAAGCCTGAGCGCAAAGCGTGTGCTAGGGGTAGTGGTTTGTAAAAATATTCTGCCACAAATGCCGGTGCCGGTGTTTGGGGATCTGGCTTCGGCGATAGCCGGTGCTCGGAACGGGCGGGCCGTGTGGCATTGGCTCGGCGTTGGTGGAATAGGTGAAATTGCCCAGGCGGCATAGCCCTTGGGCCTACGGCTCCGGTCCCTTCGGCCGGTTAATCGGGGGCCACCGGCCCCCTGGTATTGGAGAACTGGCATGAAAAGACTAGCAGGTAAAGAAGCGATGATGAATCGCGCTGAGGAGCATGAGCCCAAGCGGGTTGTCACCAAAGCCCCCGCAAGCGCGCATAAGGGCAAGTTGGCTTCGGATGTGGGGAATGAAACTCGCGCCGATATGAAGGGCACCCAGATGGGCGGCTCGGCAGCCGAAAGCGCTCGCAATCCGCTGCATCATGCGATGCGTGAGCTGCATCATCAGCATCCGATTGCCCATCACGATCATGGCCCGCATCATGGCCATGACCATCATATCCGCCATGAGCCCCTGCACGGCATGACTCCTCACGGCGGGCATAAGAAGCATCATCACTCTCACGGAGGCTAAGCCATGAAGAGGCGGCTTAATGATACAGCCGCTATTGTCAGGGAACCGGGCGGAAATCTGGAGCATTCCGTTTCCGTCCGGCGAATTGACAACGGCTTTCTGGTTTGCAGGACCACTCACAATGAAGGCACTGGGACTTTTACCCGTAGCGAAGAGTTTTCCAAAAACGCTCCGCGTGTGGGTATGCCCCAAGTGAAGAAAGATGCCGCTGGCTATGGCGAAGGTTCGCTGTCGGCTGCGGTTGAATCTCTGCGGACCAAATCCGGGATTTAAGGAGTAAAGCAAATGTCCAAGTTGAGCATGTTGACCTTAGGGGTGATCGGTACAGTTCTGGGGCTGACAAGCTTGGCTTGGGCACAGCAGCCGGTGCAGGTTATTCCTAGCCCCGGTACTACAGCTGGAGGCAATGTTTCTAGCACAATTACAACGACTAATACATTTCAGCAATTGTTTCCGGCTACGCCACCTGCTCCGGCTGGTGGGCCTGGGCGTAAGGGCTGCTATATTGTAAACAACGGCACGAACAAAATGTATGTCTCGGAAGGTATGGCGGCAGGTTCAGCAACTATTGCTACCAGCATTCCCTTAGCCGCCAATGGCGCGTTTAACTGCACCTTTAATCAGACTGCGTTGCAAGGCATTATTGCCATTACTGGTACTGCGGGAGATGCGTTCTATGCTGCGCAGTTCTAAAATTGCTAAAGCAATTTTGCTGGCAGGACTTGCGTTTGCGGTTCTGCCGGTAGCGGGGCAACTAGCTCAGGCTCAGGCAATTTTGCCTGAAGGGCTTACGCAGTTTACTGATGCTAATGGTGCGCCTTTGGCTGCGGGGAGTGTGGGGTTTTATATCCCTAGCACTTTGACTGGAAAAACTACTTGGTCGGACTCTGCGCTGTCAGTGCAGAATGCGAATCCGGTTCCGCTGGATGCTGCGGGCCGGGCGGCAATTTGGGGCAAGGGGAGCTACCGCCAGATTGTAAAAGACGTAAACGGAAACCAGATTTGGGACCGAGTAACTTCGGCTACTGACTGGGGTAATGTAACAATTACTGGCGGTAGCATTTCCGGTGTGGCGTTGGCCGGTGCGGGTTTGACTGCAAATTCGGTTGCCAACACCGCATTGGCGCAGATGCCGACGAAAACGGTGAAGAGCAATTTGCTGTCAAGCACGGCCAATGCAGCAGATAATACCGTCACTTCGGTGCTGGATGTTATCGGCAGCACCCAGGGCTCGTTGATGTATCGTGGGGCTACTGCTTGGACTCCGCTTACGCCCGGCACGGCGGGGCAGTTTCTGCAAACGGCCGGTACGGCGGCTAACCCCAGTTGGGTTACTGTGCCAAATGTCGCGGCGCAATTTTCCGGCCTTGTGATTACCACTGTTGGCGGTGGTGTAACTGCAACGCTTACAGCCAATAGCGCGCTGTTGAACAACGGAACGATTTGGCAGTCAGTTTTTTCTCCCAGCTTGACAATTTCAACCGCGACCAACGGGGCCAATGGGCTGGATACCGGGGCTGTTGCGAACAGCAATTGGTATTCGGTTTGGATTATCTACAACCCGACTACAAGTACGACTGCGGGTCTGTTGTCGCTTTCGGCTACAACTCCGACGTTGCCCAGCGGTTATACGTTCAAAGTCCGCGCCGGTTGGGTTAGATATGCTACTGGTGCGTTGGCTCAAACTTTGCAAATTGGGCAGCGGGCGCAATATGTTGTTTCGGCTGGTACGCAAACGCCGAACACAGTTGTCTTGGCTAATGGTCCCGCGGGCTCGATCAGTGTTCCCACTTGGATTGCTGTTTCTTGGGCAACCTGTGCGCCGACTACTAGTTCAGCACTTTCTCTTGGTATTGCCGGTTCTGGTGTTACTTCGAATGCTATTCTTGCACCAAATAGTCAATATGGCGGTGCCGGATCGACAACAAATTCTCCCTTGCTTGCATCTTATGGTTCTAACTATAGCCAAGGCCCTGCGATTTTTGGGGATATAGTTCCAGAAACAGCCAATGTTTATTGGGCAGGTAATTCTGGAACTGTTCTTTGGTGCAAGGGGTGGCAGGATAATCTGTGAAATTTGAGCAAGGAAATGGTCTTCTTGCTCAATAACCGGGGCAAAGTCCCCAAAGGAGCGCATGATGCGTTGTTTGAATGGAGTCAAGCTGGCGCTTGCGCTGGCTCTTACGGCTGGAGCTTGTGGCGAGGCTTTAGCGGCTGGTTTGCTGACCAACGGCTTGCCGCCTGCCGGTGGAACGCAGTATCCTAGCACATTGCCCCTTACGGGTAATGAGGCTTTTGCTGCCGACACCCAGCTTCCTCAGGGCTTGAACCCCGCGTCGGAAGCTGTCACCACGGGTCAGTTGGCTGTCTGGCTGCAGCCGGTTGTTACCTCCAACACCAGCACCAGTGCGGCTACCGCTACTGTCGCTCAGATGGTGCCTACGGCTTACGGCGAGCAGGCGATTTCGCTTCTGCTCACTGGTACGCTGTCGGCCGGCGCGAACCTTACCACCCCGACGGCTGCGGCCATTGTGGCGGCGTATCCTTTCGCGGTGGCTGGAACCAGCAACATCGGTCAGAGCTGGGTTATCCGGATTAGCAATGAGTCTTCCGGTGCGTATGCCTGGACGCTGGTTGCTGGCTCGGGTGTGACCCTGCCGACCAGTGTTAACATTCCCCAGTACGGCGCGAAGAGCTATCTGGTCAAGATTGTTAGCGCGACCTCGGTTACGTTTACCGATCTGGGTAACTAAGATTTGGACCGGGGCAGCTGCCCCGGTCTTTTTCACTAGGTGAAGGGAGATAGCTGATGAAAAAGCCGCATAAAATGACGATGAAAGAGTTTGAGCATTCGGCCGCTGATAAGAAGGCGGATAAGAAGGCGCTGAAGGAAATTAATAAGGAAAAGGCTAAGGCTAAGCCGAAGAAATAACCGTGACCATTGGGGGCCATCAGTGGCCCCCTTTGCAAAACAAACTCACAACCCCGGACCCAGCTCATGGCCGTTACAGCAGAATTTCCCGAGCATTTACAGTGCCTTTTTCGGCCTAAACGCTACAAGATTCTCTATGGGGGTCGTGGCGCAGGGCGAAGCTGGGGTGCGGCGCGGGCACTTTTGCTGATTGGGACAGAAAAGCCTATCCGTGTGCTTTGCGCCAGAGAGCTGCAGAACTCAATCGCTGAATCAGTTCACAAAGTTTTAAGTGACCAGATTGATTCTTTGGGTCTGCGGGGCTTTTATGAGATCCAAGTTGGCAAGATCATCGGGGCCAATGGAACGACTTTCAGCTTTGAAGGTATTAAGAACAATACGACTAAGATCAAATCTTACGAAGGTATTGATTACTGCTGGTTGGAAGAAGCCAACAAGGTCTCCCGCGCAAGCTGGGGTGTATTGATTCCGACGATTAGAAAAGAGAACTCTGAAATCTGGATCACGTTCAATCCGGAGTTGGAAACTGACTACACCTATTGCCGCTTTGTTAAAGATCCGGTTCTTCGCCAGGCTGAGGGCATGGTCAAAGGTGTGCTGGAAGATGATTCAAGCTATGTCATTCGTATGACTTGGGCAAACAATCCGTGGTTTCCAGACGTGCTAAAGCTGGAAATGGAAAATGATAGGAAAAGGGATTTTGACTACTACCTGAACGTCTGGGAAGGGCATTGCCTGCAGAATCTTGAAGGCGCGGTTTATGCGAAGGAGCTTCGGCGGGCGCAGGAAGAGGGCAGGATTTGCTCGGTGGATTGGGATCATGAAAGTCCGGTGGATACGTTCTGGGACCTCGGCCGACGGGATGCTACGGCTATATGGTTTGCGCAGCGGGTGGCGATGGAATATCGGATTTTGGGTTATTTTGAAGACACCGGGTATGAAATTAATCACTATCTGAAAGAGCTTCAGAATAGAAAATACCTCTACGGCCAACATTATCTCCCGCACGATGCGAAAGCAAAGCGGTTGGGGAGTAAGAGAACGATTGAAGAAATAGTTCGCGCTGCGTATCCAGGTAATGTTAGAATTGTGCCAAAGCTTTCGGTGGCGGATGGGATCAATGCGGCCCGGACGATTTTTTCAAATTGTTGGTTTGATGAAGACGAATGTGCGGATGGTCTTGCGGCCTTGCGGCATTATAGGTATAAAGTGGTAGACGGGCAGCTGTCTAACGAACCGATGCACAATGATGGCGCGGATGCTTTTAGATATCTGGCTGTGACTTTGCGTGGTCCCCGAGATGATTCTGTTCAACGGGGTATGGCGAATAAAATGGGCTCGGCGTTGAAGCGCCTGGGCGGTATTGGGTCCTCTGGCTTAGGATGGATGGGATAATGAGCGATATTGATGTGGATGACTTCTCCGCCGGAGCGCTCACGGACGATCCGATCGTCAATGAGGCTATGAAGCGTTGGACCCGTGTACAGGAATGGGAAAGCGTTGCGCGGCAGCGGTTTCTGGACGATCTGAAATTTCGTCACGGAGATTCGGATAATGGTTATCAGTGGCCAGGTGCAATTAAGAATCTGCGCGATGCGGATAACCGGCCGTGCTTGACGATGAATATCATTCGTCAGCATAATTTGATAATCTCCAACGAGGCCCGGAAGAATAAAAGCTCTGTCAAGTTCAAAGCTATGGGCAACGGAGCGACCCAGGAATCGGCCAATGTCTTTGCCGATATAATGCGACATATTGAGGACAAGAGCCGGGCGCAAAATGCCTATACCTTGGCGCGAAATTTTCAGATCGACGGCGGAATGGGCTGGGTGCGGATAGTGACAGACTACGAGTCGCCGGATTCGTTCGACCAGGCTATATACATCTTGCCGGTTAGGGACCCGCTTTCTATCTATCTCGATCCGGATAGGACGCAGGATGATTACTCCGATGCGAAATGGGGTTTTGTTTTCGACTGGGTGCCGAAGGACGAGTTCCGCGAGGCCTATCCGGATTTTGTCGATCTGGGTGTGGATGCGCCGCTGGGCAGTGGGACCATTGCTAACGCTTGGGATGCGAAGAATCATGTGAATATTTGTGAGTATTTTCGCAAGGTCAAGAATAAAGATAAGTTGGTTAGCTTTGAGCATATGGGGGAGAGGAAGACTGTTCGACATTCGAAGCTGCATAAGAGTCTGCACGGGATGCTGAAAGATCCTGCCACACGGATTCGCGATGTGGAAGATGAGGTTGTTGAGTGGTATTTGATTGTCGGGCAGGAGATCGTTGACTCGACTATTTGGCCCGGCAGGTATATTCCGCTCATTCCGGTGATCGGGGAAGAAATTGTACTTGACGGCATCCTCGACCGGAAGGGTCACACCCGGGCGATGAAAGACGCGCAGCGGATGTATAACTACAACGCTTCGGGGCAGGTGGAATTTGGTGCCCTCCAGTCGAAAACCCCTTGGATCGCAGCCGCCAAGGCGATTGAGCAGTTTGAAGACATCTGGAACACTGCGAACAAGATCAATCACTCGGTGCTGGTTTATAACCATGTGGACGATGAGGGGAATCCCGTGGCCCCGCCGATGCGGATTGATCCGCCTGCGGGCTCGCCTCTGTTTGCCTCCGGCATGGAGACCGCTTTTAACCAGATGATGATGACCAGCGGTCAGTGGCAGAATCAGATGGGGATGATGGGGAATGAGCGGACTGGTGCTGCCATCGGCAAGCGGCAGGAGCAGGGCGATACCGCGACGTATCATTTTCAGGACAACTATGAAAAAGCTCTGATCAATATCGGGAAGCAGATTATTGATCTGGTTCCTAAGGTCTACGATACCAAGCGTGTGCTGAAGATGATGGCTGAAGATGGGGTGGATTATGATCTGGTCATAGATCCGGCTCAGAGGGAAAGCTATTATCAGGAGCTTTCGCATGATAATGAAGTGGTGAAGCGGATTTTCAATCCGCAGGTGGGGCAGTATGATATTGCTTCTAGCACTGGTCCGGAATATGGAAGTAAGAGGGAGAAAACTGTTGAAGCTTTAACTTTGATCCTGACGCAGAACCCCGGACTGACTTCGATCATTGGTGATATTCTGCTGTCGGCGATGGACTTTGATAAGGCGGATGAAGCGGCCCGGCGGCTTCGCCGGATGGTTCCGCAGCAGGCGCTGGGCAATGGTCCGACGCCAACAGAGCAGCAGCAACAGCAGCAAATTCAGCAGCTGCAGGCATTGCTGCAGCAGCAGCTGCAGGAAGCTGGACAGGCGAAGCTTGCCCATGATCGGGATAGGCTGAAGCTAGTGGGCAAGGCCGAGATGCGGGATATTGATGTTTACAAGGCGGAAACTGAGCGTATGAAGGCGCTGCAGGAGCAGCTGCCTATGGACCCGGAAGGGTTGAAGCAGATGGTTAGGAAGTTGATGGATGAAGCGGGTAAGGTGGATTTGGGGAATGTGGTTCGGGCGAATGAAGGGGAATTGACGGACGGGACGGATGATGCCGGGGCGGGGCGTGTAATGGCCACCACCACGCAAACGGGATCGGCCGACACCGACGGGCGTCCGCCGTTACCCCATGCCCGCAAGGCCCCGGACGGCCATTATTACATCCCCGATCCCACGCGCCCCGGCAAACACATCAAACTCACCCCAAAGGGAACCGCCCGATGACCGAAACCACCGACGGCACAAGCCTGGATCAAATCCGGGCCCAGGTGCTAAAGCGCATTGCCTCCGGCGAGGCGCAGCAGTATAATACCTTGTATGGCGGTGGCAGCTTTCAAAGCTATGCCGATCATCCTAGACAAAGCTTTATCGGGCCGACAGGGAAACCTACTTCAGCTGCGGGGCTTTATCAGTTTGAGCAAGGAACCTGGGATGATCAGAAGCGAAAGCTCGGGCTGAAGGATTTCACCCCGACTTCGCAAGATGCAGCGGCTTGGGATTTAGCGCAAAGTCGCTATCGCGCGACAACGGGGAAGGATTTGGCTAATGAGTGGCGGAATGGAAATACTGACCTTAGTCCGCTTGCGCCTACATGGCCGAGCTTGGGCAGCTCCGGCAGCTCCGGTATGGCCACGGCTACGGGCGTGGCTCCGCAAGCTAGCTCAGGCGCTGGAACTGCTGGTGTTTTGGCCGGTGGTCCTGCTGATTCTGGTGATATGGCTGGTGGCTCTGCCCAGCCGGCTGGTAGCAAGGCTTATGCGGTTTTGCAAATGATGCAAAAGCTTGCACCGCAGCACCAGTTTACACCAGTGGACTACGATCCGTGGAAGTTTGTTCCAAA
>Ga0316218_1003934_pt1 | contig 11795 bp, 7 predicted proteins | sample TBH18003metaG_FD_203634 | JGI IMG/M metagenome (GOLD analysis project Ga0316218, IMG submission 203634) | Freshwater microbial communities from Trout Bog Lake, Wisconsin, USA - TBH18003 | ecosystem: Environmental > Aquatic > Freshwater > Lake > Hypolimnion/Profundal zone | place: USA: Wisconsin... | reverse complement strand
CCCCCTCCGGCCGCGCCCGTGGTCCGTGAGCCGGCCGCGCCTACGCCGCCGGTTCCGGACGTCCCGGCAGCCCCCGTGGCGCCGTCCGGATGGGTCGCGCCCCGGCCGGATGCGGTGCCCCAGGCCGCACGAGGGGCAGTGTCATCGGGGATTACTGTAGACCTGCCGCCGCCGAGACCGCTCGCCCCCGCACCGGGCCCCACCACCCGGATCACTTATGCCCTGGTGGGGCTCCTCGGGGTGATGCTGTTTGCCGGGTCGCTGGTGTCCATGTTCCGGCAGGCCAATGTGGCCAATCTGGTCACCGGACTGGTGGGTGTGGCCTTCATGGCCCCCGCGGCAGGACATTTCCTGTTCAGCCTGATCTCTGGTCGTCCGTCCCGGTCGGCCTTTCCCCAGGCCTGACCCGCCGAAGTATCAGGCAGACATGAAAAAGGCCGCCTCCCCGGGGGGGAAGCGGCCTTCCATCGTCGCGTCCGCGGACGCGATCAGCAAACCTGCCTGTGAGCGACAAGCGCGTTCAGGCGTGATCCTCGGTCATGAGGCTCCAGGTCGCTTGCGACCGCGGCTGATGACAATGAGACACTGGATCACCTCCTTTCTGCTGTTCAACAGGGATCCTCAAAATACGCTGCGACTCGCGGATTCAAAAGACCTATTTAGAGGCGCGGTCAGGGGCGAGGGGGAGACGCAGGGCGCATGGATGCGGACGACTTCGACGGGGATGCCGCGGGCTGGATCGGCCAGGGCCGCGTCCGGGTGCGCAAGACCCCGACGGCCCTGCTGCTGACCTGCGACGGCCTGACCACCCAGGCCAAGTACTACAAGCCGCTGTTCTACGAGTTCTTCCGCAAGGAATGGCGGGGCGCGCGGCCGGCCTGGGGGGACCATGCGGTGGAGATCACCATGCACCATGTGGGCGAACCGCCGCTGCTCGACCTCGACAACCTGGCCAAGGCCCTGCTGGACGCCATCAAGGGCTATGCCTTCCACGACGACAGCCAGGTGGCCCGCCTGGTGGTGGAGCGGTGCGAGGGCCCGCGGGAGCGGGTGACCATCCGCGTCACGTCCCACCGGCCCCGGGGCGGGTGAGCGGACGGCGTCGCGCTATTTCTTGCGGAACTGGTCCAGGGAGACGATCTTCGGACCTTCCTCGGCCGGGTCTGCATCGTCGGCTGCGACCGTGGCGGCCGGGGCCTCGCCCTCCGGACGGGCGGAGGCCACGGGGGCGGGGATGATCTCCGCCTCCACCGCATCGGGGGACGGCCACTGCAGCAGGAACTGCACGCTCGGGTCATAGAACCGGGTGATGGCCGCATAGGGCACGGACAGGCGCTTGGGCTGGCCACCGAAGCGCAGGGTGATGGCGAAGAAGGTCTCCCCCGGCGCCAGGTCCCAGAACTGGTGCTGCAGGACGATGGTCATCTCGTCCGGATACTTCTCCAGCAGGTCCTGCGGCGTGGACACCCCGGCGGCGCGGGTCTTGAAGGTGATGTAGAGATGATGCTGACCGGGCAGGCCGTTGCCGACGGCGGCCCGCTTCAGTGCCGCCTTGACGACGCCGCGCAGGGCCTCCTGGGCGAGCAGCTCGTAATTCATCAGGTCGTGGGCGGGCCGATCTTCAGACATCACGTCCTCGGGAACTATTGGAGCCCGAGAATACACCATTTCCTGCCGGGCTGTCGCGCCCCGCGATGCATCCCCTGCGGCAAATTCACGTGACGGCACCGATCCCCGCGTCCGCGCCCCTTTCGCAGGGGTGGTCGGCAAGGGCGAGGGGAGGGACGAAAGTGTCGGGGAGAGTGGGGGGGTTCTGTTGCCAGGCCCCCCCCGGGCCCCGCCTGACAGCGCTCAAGCCGTCAGGACTTTAGAGGTCGAGATGACCGCACTGCATTACGCAGCGAGGGCATACTCTTGAGCGAAGTTATCGTTCGCAGTTATAAAACGGGCCGATCACGGGGACCCATTCCGAGAGAAAGCAACACCTTTACACGTCTGTCGATGCTGATCGGCCCCATATCCAGCCGGTGATAACCCCGGGAAGGTCATGGTGGAGCCGCCGGGAATCGCACCCGGGTCCAGTCCGCTTATTTCGTGCGCGTTTATCTCCATAGTCAGGCCGAAACCCGACCCCCCACATATAGACCCTGCGACCCGTCAGCGGAAGGGCTGTCCGATTGACGCCGCGTCAGGCTTGTCGCGAACCGGTGCGCCGCTAGATTGGGGTCAAGAACAGCGGCGGCGACCTGGTCCGCACAGCAGGAGAGACCTCATGATCGGCATCATCGCGACCCTGACCATCCAGCCCGGCAAGGAATCGGAATTCGAGGCCGTGTTCACCGACCTGGCCGCCAAGGTCCGGGCCAACGAGCCGGGGAACGTGCTCTACCAGCTGACCCGTTCGCGGGAAAACGCCAGTGTCTACAAGGTTCTGGAGCTCTATGCCGACCAGGACGCCCTGACCGCCCATGGCAAGACCGACCATTACCGCGCCGCGGGACCGAAGCTGGGCGGCGTGCTCGGCGCGGCCCCGACCATCGAATATCTCGACAGCGTCGGCTGATTTCTTCCAAGACGTCAGGTTGAAGAAATAAGGCGCGTCGGAGGCCCGGCGCGCCTTTTCGTCGTCGTGAACAGAGGCGAACTCATGGACGGCGGGCCGTCGTCTTGACGTCTGTCGGCGCGCCGGAGTGTGCCCGATTTGCATTAACTTGCGGCAATGTCGTGCCCGGGGACTTGCGTCGGCGGGGCAAGCGGTCCACCTCCACGGGTTGACGGGGACAAGAGGGCAAACTGTTCATGCAGCGGCTTACGCGACAGCGGGTTGCCGGTATCGGCCTCGCGCTCGCTCTGGCAGGGTGTGCGCCGGGGGGCAAGGTGCATGGTCCGGATGTCCGGCTCCCGGCGACCTTCGAACGGCCCGCGGCTCCGGAGCCGAATGCGGCCCAGATGCCACAGGCCTGGTGGACCCTCTTTGACGACGCTCAACTTGACCGGCTGGAAGCCGAGGCGCTGAGCCGGGCCCCGGACGCGCGCACGGCGCTCTCCCGCCTGACGGAGGCCTATGCCATCCGTTCCAGCGCGCTCAATGCCTACAACCCGCAAGGGGCGCTGAACGGCCAGGCCTCCGACGCGCACAACCGCACCACCTATTCCGGCATCAGCTTCTCCGGCCCGGGGATCGGCAGCGATCCTGCCCTGGCAGGGCTCGCAAACCTGTTCCTGCCCGCCGACGACACCAAGACCTATCAGGGCGGCTTCAGTGTCTCGTGGGAGCTAGACCTGTTCGGCCGACGCAAGGCGGCCCGCCGGGCTGCCAATGCCGACATGCTGGCCGCGCGCTTCGACTTTGAGGCCAGCCGCCTCAGCCTGGAAGCCAATGTGGCCACCAGCCTGTTCCAGGCCCGCGCCCTGGCCGTCCAGTTGGAGGATGCCCGGGAAACGGCAAGGATCGCCGCAAGCCTGGCCGAACTCGGCCGCAAGAAGGCCGAGCGCGGCCTGTCTTCGGCCTCGGACTCCGCCCGGCTGGACGCCGATGCCGACACCGCCCGGTCGGAGGCTGTGCGGATCGAGGCCCTGGCCACGGCCGCCCGCCGGACCCTGCTGACCCTGATCGGGCGCGGTACGGAGCCCACGAACGCGCTGACGATCGAGGCGCGGTTGACCCCGCCGCCGGTCCTGCCGACCACGGCGCCCAGCGCGCTGCTTCGCCGACGACCCGACGTGCGGGAGGCGGAACAGAAGCTGCGATCCGCCATCGGCACCCTGACCCTGGACCGGCTGGCCCTGCTGCCGACCCTGACCCTCAATCCCAGCGTGGCGGTGCAACGGTCGGAAGCCAACTATACGTCCGAGACCTCCATCTGGACCCTGGCGGCGGGGGCCTCGGCCCCGATCCTCGACCGTCCGCGGCTGATCGCCATGGCGCGCCTGCAGAAGGCCCGGGCCGAGGAGGCTTCGGTCCTGTTCGAGCAGACCATCCTCAATGCCTATCGGGACGCGGAGAACGGCCTCAACCAGCTGGACGCCGACCAGTCCCGCCTGACCCTGCTGACCCAGGCCGAAGCCCGCAGCCGCTTTGCCTTCAAGGCCAGCGAGCGGGCCTATCGGGATGGATTGATCGACCTGACCACCCTGCTGGATGCCGAGCGCAGCTGGCGCGCGAGCCGGAGCAGCCTCACCGCGCTGCAGGCCGGTGCCCTGAATGATGCCGTGTCCACCATCAAGGCCCTGGGCGGCGGGTGGTCCGGCGCGCCGAAGAAGCTGAGGGAATGAGCGATATGCGATCCAATGGGCCCGGATCCCCGGTTCTGACGACCCTGGCGATGGCGTTGCTCGCAACGACGCTGGCCGCCTGCGGGTCTGCCAAGTCCAAGTCCTCGAGCAACGACCAGCCCCTGACCGCGACCTTCGCCCCGGTGGAGATGCGGACCATGGACAGCGGTCTGTCGGCCTCCGGCCTGCTCGTCCCCCGGGAAGAGGCTGCGGTCAGCACCCAGCTGGACGGCTACCGCGTGGCCGAAGTGCTGGTGGACCAGGGGGCTGACGTGGCTGCCGGCCAGCCTCTGGCCCGGCTCGACGATACCCTGCTCAAGGCCCAGCTGGAGCAGGCCGAAGCCGCCGTGGCCAACCAGGAGGCCAATTTCGAGCGCGCCGAGGCCGAAGCCCGCCGGGTGGATGGTCTCGACGGCCAGGGGGTCATCTCCCAGGAACAGATCGACGAGCGCCGCCTGGCCGCCCGCACGGCCAAGGCCCAGCTGGCCTCGGCCCGCGCCCAGCTCGGGGACCTGAAGGTTCGCGAAGGGCTGATGACGGTGCGCGCACCGGTCGCCGGTCGCATCCTGGAGCGCACGGTCCGCCCCGGAGACGTGGCCAGCCACGCGGCGATCATGTTCCGCATGGCCCGGGACGGGGTGGTGGAACTGAATGCGGAGGTGGCCGAAGCCGCCCTGACCCAGATCCGGGCCGGGGAAAAGGCCGATGTCGTCCTGGCCGGAGGGGCCACGGTCACCGGCGTGGTCCGACTGGTCAGCCCGCAGGTGGACGCCCAGTCCCGCCTCGGTCACGTGCGCCTGACCCTTCCGGTCCGTCCGGACGTGCGCCCGGGCGGCTTTGCCAGGGCGCAGTTCAACACCCGGGGTGCCGCGACCCTGGCCCTGCCGGAGCGGGCGGTGAACTTCGATGCCGACGGGGCCTCCATCATGGTGCTGGGGGCCGACCAGCGCGTCCACCGCCAGAAGATCCGCACCGGGGCCCGGTCCGAGGGCTTCGTCCAGCTGCTGGAGGGGCCGCCCGCCGGCTCCCAGGTGGTGCTGGGCGGAGCGGCCTTCCTGCTCGACGGTGACAAGGTCCGCGTGGCCGGGGCCGGCGCGAAATGAGGATCCGCATATCCGCCTGGGCGATCCGCAACCCGACACCGGTCGCGATCCTGTTCGTCGCCCTGTCGATCTGGGGCGTGCTGGCCTACAACGCCCTGCCCATCAAGCACTATCCCAACGTCAACTTCCCCGTCGTGGTCGTCAACGTGACCCAGAGCGGGGCGGCGGCGCCGGAGATGGAAAACCAGATCACCCGGCCTATCGAGAATGCCCTGGCCAGCATCCAGCATGTGAAGCACGTCACCTCGTCGGTGACCCTGGGCTCCACCAGCATCGGGCTGGAATTCGACCTCGGCACGGACATGCAGAAGGCCACGGACGACGTGCGGACCGCCGTCGACCGGGTCCGGCCCAGCCTGCCGTCCACCATCGATGCGCCCCAGGTCTCCCGCATCGACGTGGATGGGGCCCCGATCCTGACCTACACGGTGGCGTCTGACACCCTGTCACCGACGGAACTGGCCTGGTTCGTGGACGATACCCTGTCCACCCAGTTGCAGGCCATCAAGGGCGTGGCCCAGGTGTCCCGCGTCGGCGGCGCGGACCGGGAGATCCAGGTCCTGCTCGACCCCGATCGCATGGTCTCCTTCGGCGTGACAGCCCCGCAGGTCAGCAGTGCGCTGGCCCGCTTCCACGTGGACAATACCGGCGGCCGCGCCGATGTCGGCGGCCAGGAACAGTCGGTCCGGGTGCTGGGGTCTGCCCAGACGGTGGACGACCTGCGGGCCATGACCATCCCGGTGAACGGCCACTATGTCCGCCTGGCCGACATTGCCGAGGTCGGTGACGGCCCGGCGGAGGAGCGGCGCTTCGCCCGCCTGAACGGCCGTCCGGTGGTGGCCTTCCAGGTCAGCAAGACCAAGGAGTCCAGCGACGTCTTCGTGGAGCGGCTGGTGACCGAGAAGGTCAAGGAGATCGCCGCCCGCAATCCCAAGCTGACCATCCATCCGGTGGTCTCCACGGTGGACGAGACCCGGCACAGCTACGAGGCCACGGTCCACGTCCTGCTGGAAGGCATGGCGCTGGCGGCCCTGGTGGTGTGGCTGTTCCTGCGCAACTGGCGGGCCACCATGGTCGCCGCCATCGCCATGCCCCTGTCGCTCGCCCCCACCTTCGGGGTGATGATGCTGCTGGGCTTCAGCCTGAACGTCATCACGCTGCTGGGCCTGACCCTGGTGATCGGCATCCTGGTGGATGACGCCATCGTCGAGATCGAGAACATCGAGAAGCGGATCGAGCGCGGGGCCACCCCCTATCGCGCGGCCCTGATCGGGGCGGATGCCATCGGCCTGGCCGTGGTGGCCTGCACCATGTCCATCGTGGTGGTGTTCACGCCGGTGTCCTTCATGCCGGGCATCTCGGGCCAGTTCTTCAAGGAATTCGGCCTGACCGTCGCCGTGGCCGTGATGTTCTCCCTGCTGGTGGCGCGGTTCCTGACCCCGCTGCTGGCGGCCTATTTCCTGAAGCCCACCGCCCATCCCAAGCCCGCGCCGGAGATGCCGTCCTTCTATCGCCGCATGCTGCGCTGGGCCCTGTCGCACATGTGGGCCAGCGCCGGCATCGCCGCGGTCCTGGTGATCAGCACGCTTGGCCTGGTGGTCAGCGGGGCCCTGCCGGTCGGGTTCCAGCCCGTGGGCGATCCCGGCTACTTCTATCTGAACATCCAGGGACCGCCCGGTGCCACCCATGCGGACATGGAGCGGATCGTCCAGAATGCGACGACGGTCCTTCGGCGGCAGTCGGACGTGGAACTGGTCTTTGCCCAGGTGGGCTCCGGCGGGGGCGGGGACGGCTTCAACGGCGGCGGCCCGGCGGAGGCCAATACCGGCACCATCACCGTGGTCCTGAAGGAGGACCGCGCCCACACGACCGAACAGTTCAAGTCCCTGATCCGCCCGGAAATCCGCCGGGTGCCGGACGTGCGGCTGACCACTCTCGGTGGCTGGGGGTCGTCGGACATCGACATCGTCCTGTCCAGCGAGGACGGTCCCAAGCTCGACCAGGCCCAGCTGGAGCTCCAGCGGGAGATGCGCACGCTTTCGAGCCTCTCCGACGTGCGGCCGTCGCCGCCGCCGCCGGGGCCCGAGCTGGTGATCCGTCCCAAGCCTGACGACGCGGCGCGGCTGGGGGTCAGTGCGGACGTCCTGGGCGCCGTCATGCGGGTGGCCACCATCGGCGACATCGATCCGGCGGTGGCCAAGTTCTCCGAGGGCAAGCGCCGCCTGCCGATCCGGGTGCGCCTGCCGGAATCCCAGCGTCGGGACCTGGCCAAGCTGTCGCAGTTGCGGGTGCCCACGGCCGATGGCGGGGCCACCACCCTGGACAGTGTGGCGGACCTGTCCTTCGAGTCCGGACCGGCGACCATCTCGCGCTACAACCGGGAACGCCGGGCGTCGGTGCAGGCGGACCTGAACAACTCCCTCCTGGGCACCACCACGGCGGAGGTCTATCGCCTGCCGATCATGAAGAAGATCCTGGCCGGCAAGGTACCGGGGGTGAAGCCCACCCAGTTCGGCCAGGCCGAGGCTTTGGCGGAACTGATCCCGGCCTTCCTGGGGGCCATCCTGGCGGGCATCGCGCTGATCTATGCGGTGCTGGTCCTCTTGTTCGGCAGCTTCTTCAAGCCGATCACCATCATGGCGGCGCTGCCCCTGTCGATGATCGGGGCGATCCTCGCCCTGATCGTCACCCAGCAGGCCATCACCATGCCGGTGTTCATCGGCATCCTGATGCTGTTCGGGATCACGGCGAAGAACTCCATCCTGCTGGTGGAGTTCGCCATCGAGGACGAGCGGGCGGGCACCCCCCGGGTGGAGGCGCTGATGAACGCCTGCCGGGAGCGGGCGCGACCGATCATCATGACCACCGTGGCCATGGCCGCGGGCATGCTGCCGACGGCCCTGGGCCTGGGGCAGGGGTCGGAGTTCCGACAGCCCATGGCCATTGCCGTGATCGGCGGCCTGATCAGCTCCACGGCCCTGTCCCTGGTCCTGGTGCCGGTGGTCTACGAGTTCATCGACATGTTCGAGAACTGGGTGTCCCCGTTCTTCCGTCCGATGATCACGCCCCGGACACCGGAGGACGACCTGCCCATCCGCGACGAGGAAGACGCCCTGGGCAATGCCGGCTAGGGCCGGTCCGCTTCGTCGACGGTGCGGATTGCCACGGACCCAGACTCACCTCTGTTAGGTCGTGGGCCGGATGGCGGCCCTTTGGACTCCGGGGGCCGCCATGGCTGACAGTCCTCCAGGCTGGGGTGAACCGGTACCGTTCTTCACGGCGGTCACCGACGGCATACCCAACTATTCCATCCAGGTGGCCGCGGGCCGGTGGATGGTGCTCATGGTGTTCGGATCCCTCGGCAATCCGGCCTGTGCGGAGGCCCTGGCCCGCGTCCTGGAGCGCCGGGCGCTGTTCGACGACCGCGACGCCCTGTTCTTCGGCGTGACCATCGATCCGGCGGACCGGCTGGAGCGGGGCCTGTGCAACAGCGAGCCGGGCATCCGGTTCTTCTGGGACCTCGACCGGACCGTCTGCACGACCCTTGGCGTGATCGACAGTGCCTATCTGCGACCGACCGTGTTCCTCATCGACCGCCAGTTCCGGGTCGCCGCCAGCGGACCGATCGAGGCCATCGACGCCGTGCTGGACCAGTTGGCCGCGGCCCGGCAGGCGGAGGTTTCGGACGACGCCGCAAGCTTCCCGCCGATCCTGATCGCACCCCGCATCTTCGAGCCGGAGTTCTGCACCACCCTGCTCGCCTATTTCGCCGGCCAGGGGGCGGAGGAGTCCGGCTTCGCCATCGATGTGGACGGCCGTACCGTCACCCACGTGGCCGCTCATCTGAAGCGCCGCGAGGATGTCGCCATCGAGGACGAGGGACTGCTGGCCGAGGTGATGGAGCGGCTGGAGGGGCGCCTGCTGCCCCTCATCGAGCGGTCCTTTGCCTGGCGGCCGACGGAGATCGAGCGGTTCCTGATCTGTCGCTACCGGGGCGGCAACCAGGGCTTCTTCAGCGCCCACCGGGACAATGTCACCGCCGGGACCGCGCATCGGAAATTCGCCGTCTCCATCAACCTCAATGCGGAAGACTATGCGGGCGGGGACATCCGCTTCCCGGAGTTCAGCCGCCAGACCTTCCGCCCGCCGACCGGCGGGGCCGCGGTGTTCGCCTGCGGCCTGCTGCACGAGGTGACGCCGGTGACCGAGGGGGAGCGCTTCACCTTCGTGCCGTTCCTCTATGACGCGGACGGGGCCCGGCTGCGGGCTGCCAATGCCGGGAAGGTGGAGGGGGACCTGGCCGCCGGCCGCAGGTTCTCGGCCCCGTGAAACCGGCCGGCCAGCGATCCATCCCCGGTCTGCCGGAGCCTGTCTGAATGCCCCTGCGCAAGTCCCGCTTCATCCACATGACTCCGGTGGGAGATGGCCGGGTGCTGGTCCTGCATGCGGTGAACCAGATGCGCTGGGTGGTGGATGCCGATCTCGCCCAGGTGATCGAGCTGTTCCAGGTTCCCCAACCCCTGTTCGAGAAGAGCCTTGGCACGGCCCTGCTGACCGCCCTCTTGGAGCGGGAGGTGCTGACCGAGCTGACGCCGGAGGCCGAGCTGGCCGCCCTGTCGGCGGAGCTGGGGGCCACCCACGGGCGGGACCCGGCCGCGGCGGTGGAGGCCCGGCGACGGGCACGGCGCACCGGCGGCGAGGACTACTGGACGGTGACCGAGGCCGCCACGGTGGAGGGCCTGTCCACCGCGGGACGCCGACTCGACGTGCTGTTGTTCGGCGACTGCGACGTGCAGATGGAGCAGGACTTCCTGCGGCAGGAAGGCCAGCGCCGTGGACTGGACCTGCAGATCGCGGCGAGCTTTCCCGACGACATCGCCATGGCCGTCGATCGTCGCCACGACCTGATCCTGGTCGGGGCCCTGCGGGCCCGCCATGCCCTCATGGACCCGGTGGATCCCGCCACGGGCGAGCCCCCCACCGGCCTCTTCCTGCAGTCCGCCCGGCACATGATCGAGCAACTGCGCGCGGTGTCTTCGGCCCCGATCCTGATCGACAACCTGCCCGAGCCCACCGTCCAGCCCCTGGGCTTTGCGGAGCGGGGCCTGCTGGGGCATCGCAACCGGTTCCGCCTCGCCAATATCGCCCTGGCGGAGCTGGCCGAGGGCTTTGCCGATGTCCATGTGGTGGATGTGGCCGCGGCCCTGGCGGCGGCGGGCCAGGCGCGGCTCTTGGACGACGGGGAGGTGGGCTTCACCCATTTCGGCTCCCCGGGCTGGCTGCTGCAGCGGATCGAGGCCGAGAAGGCCGCCGTCCACGGACTGCCCCCGGACCTGACCCGGCTGTCGGAACAACTGGACGGGGATCCCTATCTGCGCGAGCGGGTGCTCGCCGCCACCCATCTGGACGCCATCCAGTCCGTGACCCGGCACGAGGCCAGGAAGTGCGTGATCGTGGACCTCGACGGGGTCCTGTGGCCCGGCGTCCTGGCGGAGACCGGTGCGCCCTTCGCCTGGAGCGCGGAGGTCTCGAGCCCCTTCTCGTTCATCGGCCTCTATTTCGGCCTGCACGAGGCGCTCCTGTGCCTGAAGCGCCGGGGGATCCTCCTGGCCTGCGTCAGCAAGAACGACGAGGCCACGGTGCGGGACCTGTGGACCTATCCCGATCATTATCCGAAGGACCGGCTTCTGACCCTGGACGACTTCGTCACCTACCGGATCAACTGGACGGACAAGGCCGAGAACATCCGCGCGATCGCCGATGAGCTGGGCTTTGCCCCCTCGGCCTTCCTGTTCATCGACGACAATCCAGTGGAGCGGGAGCGCATCCGCCAGGCCCTGCCCGAGATCGCCCTCTTGGGAGAGGACCTGGCGGGTCTGAGGCGACACCTGCTCACCGACCCCCGGCTCCAGCCCCCGGTGGTGACCGCTGACAGTCTGGAGCGCACCGCCATGACCCGGGCCACGCTCGAGCGCGGGCGCAGCCGGGACAGCTTCGACGACCGGGATGCCTTCATCGCCTCTCTCGGGATCGTGCTGGACTGCCGTGCTCTGGCGTCCGGCGACGACACCGCCCGGGTGGCGGAGCTGCTGCAGCGGACCACGCAGTTCACCACCACCGGCCGAAAGTTCCCGTCGGCGGAGCTGTCGCGGATGCTGGAGAGCGGCGTGGCGTCGGTGTTTGTGGCCCGGGCGTCGGACCGGTTCGGGGATCACGGGGTAGTGGGGGCGCTCATCGTCGAGGGCGAGGAGATCGTCGCCTTTGCCGTCAGCTGCCGGGCGCTGGGCATGGACATCGAGCACCGCTTCCTGGCCTTCGTGCTTCAGGAGATGTCTGCCCGGGGCCTTCGGCTGAGGGGCCGGATCGTCGAGACCGAACGGAATTTCCCTGCGCGCAACATCTATCGCGACAACGGCT
>Ga0316218_1003922_pt1 | contig 11829 bp, 27 predicted proteins | sample TBH18003metaG_FD_203634 | JGI IMG/M metagenome (GOLD analysis project Ga0316218, IMG submission 203634) | Freshwater microbial communities from Trout Bog Lake, Wisconsin, USA - TBH18003 | ecosystem: Environmental > Aquatic > Freshwater > Lake > Hypolimnion/Profundal zone | place: USA: Wisconsin... | reverse complement strand
AGGTTCTGCTGAGCCGAGGTGTTAACTATGGGCCGATACCGGAAAATCACGAGCGCATTGCGGCGCTGTGGTCAACCATTCTGGGACACCCGGTAACGCCAGTACAGGTAGCGTTATGCATGATTGGGGTAAAAATGGCTCGCCTGATGGAAACGCCTGACCATCAGGATTCGGCAGTGGACATAGCTGGATATGCCGCCTGTCTGTACGAGTGCCAAGAATGATTTGCTTTACCCTTCCCATGCCGCCCAGCACTAATCGCATCTGGCGCGGCAAGGCGAAGGGTGTTTACCGCTCGGCTGAGTACATCCAGTGGATCATTGTGGCTGGGAACATGTTGAAGTCGTACCGTCTTAAACCTGTCAGCCCACCATATGCGGTGGTCTATGAGTTTGGTCGGCGCGTCACAAAGAAAGGCGCTGTGTCCAAGGTCCGCATGGATGTAGCTAATCGTGAAAAGGCCCTGAGCGACCTGCTCCAAAAGATGGGCTTGATTGAGGACGATTGTCTAATTGAGGACATGCACTTGCGCTGGTCTGCCGATGTTGAGCCTGACATGGTACGGGTATCGGTGGGGACGCTATGATCTGGACACAGAGGCGCGTGGAAGAGTTGCGCACTCTCTGGAACACTGAACTCAGTGCCAGTCAGATCGGCAAGCGCTTGGGTGTTTCCAAGGGCGCGATAATCAGCAAGTCCCGGCGGATGGGTCTTAAATCACGGCGAGTAGTTGCTCAGCCCGTTAAACAGGTCCGGGGCCAGCCAACTGGGCATAAATATGCACCCCTGCCGGTTTTGTGGCAGGGCGTATTAGACGCCGTGCTGAACCTCAAACCCGATAGTTGCAGGTATCCTATTGGTGATCCGGTGCAGGCCGGGTTTCGCTTCTGCTCCGCCAAGACAGACGGCAAAGTCTACTGCCCTGAACACCACGCCTTGTGCATCTTGCCGTCTAAATACCCTACAGGTGGGTCTGGAAAAAGCTGAGATTAGGTCTAGGATGGGCGGGCGGGAGAGGAATGGCATCCTCGAACCCCGCCCTGACATAACGCATATGAGGTGCGCCATGAATACACGCCGCATGGAGGTGCGACATGTGCTTGATATTTTATAGAGATTTTGCCCTTTCCGCAACATCAAGGAAGGTGGCGAAACGTGGCTAAATTCCCAGCACTACCGCTTTGGACGGACGCCTATTTGGGCGACACCATAACGCTCACAACGATTGAGCATGGTTGCTATTTGCTGCTTTTGATGACGGCTTGGCGTACCGCAACATGCGATTTGCCGGATGACGATAAGTTTCTTGCCCGGTCTTGTCGCATGACCATTAAGCAGTGGTTAAGGGTCAAACAGAGCCTCCTAAAACCACCCTATTGGCACCTCAAAAGTGGTCGCTGGTTTAACAAAAGATTGCTCGATGAACGCGATGCTGTCAGACAGCTCATAGCCCAACGGTCAAACGCTGGAAAGTCTAGTGCTATGAAAAGATTGAATAGAGACTCAACGAGCGTTGAACGGGCAGACAACGAGCGTTCAACACCCACACCCACACCCACACCCACACCTATACCATTAAAAGAAAATAACCCCCCTATGTCCCCCCTTGAGGAACCGGCTAGGGCGGCTTCGCCGCAGGATTATTTTTTCCGGGGGAAAGTTTTCCGTGTGAGCGTCCACGATGCCCAGCGTTGGAAGGAGGTTTACAACCTCGTCCCAGACCTGCGAGCGGAACTTGAGGCGGCGGATGCGTACTACGCCGACAACCCCCCCAAAAACGGCAAGTGGTATTTCGCCGTGAGCAACTGGCTGAAGCGGGTGCATGTTGCAGCGCAGCAAAAGCAGGAGGATGAGCGCCGTGCCAAGCGGACATGGAATTGAGGGCGAGGAAATGATCCTAGATTGCCACCAGACGGGCAGGGGGGCGTCCTACAGGCCCGTTTTGGGGGTGGGGCGTATCCAACAGCCTCGACGGGTCGCAAACCGCTCAGAGGGCAAATTTTCAGGGGGGTCATTTTGAGGGCCGTGGACCGCCTCCGGGCGCTTGGCGTGACCTTCCGCGACAAGCCGGGGGAGCAGCGGTGCATCTGCCCCCAGTGCAAGGGTGGGCGTTCCAAGGAGCGTTCCTTAGCCGTCCAGATCAGACCAGACAGCGTGATTTATATTTGCCACCGGGCATCCTGTCCGGGGTTCAGAGGAGCATTTTTCGATGATGACGCCAGAAGCAATTTTGTGGGCCGCAAACCGGGGAATATCAGAAAAGACCCTTGGGAAAATGCGCGTCGAAGGTGGTCCAGCTCGGTTTGATGCCACGGCTGAACAGGCCATTGTTTTTAACTATTTTGAAAACGACAAGCTGGTGAACCGCAAGGTCCGCAGCTTGGCCGGGAAAAAGTGGAAACAGCAGCCGGGCGGCAAACAGGTTGCCTATAACTGGGACAGCGTGAAAGCCGGACCCAAGGATGTGTGTTTCATTGTTGAAGGCGAAATGGACGCTTTGTCCCTAATTGAAGCTGGAATAGATGCGGTGATCTCTTGTCCCGCTGGCGCACCAGCTGAGACATCGGACGATCCTTCCAGTGGCCGTAAGTATGTTTGGGCGATCGACGCAATGAGCGAGGGCCTCAAAGATTTCAAACGCTATGTGATCGCCACGGACAATGACGGTCCCGGCAGGGCCTTGCGTTCTGATCTGGTTGCTATCCTTGGCGCGGCTAAAACATGGTTTGTTGATTGGCCGGAAGGCGTCAAAGACGCAAACGAGCTTTTGATGGCCGAAGGCAGTCCTGAAACCGTGCGCGAATATCTGCGCCAAAACGTGAAGGCTTGGCCGGTAAAAGGTATCTGGACAATGAGCCAGCTACCGGAATTAGCACCGCTGGAATTGTGGGATATCGGCTTTCCTGAGATGGAAGGCAAGATCAAGATAGCCCCAACAACTCTGAGTGTAGTTAGTGGATTTCCGGGCAGCGGAAAGTCACACTTGTTTCAGCAAGTCTGGTTTAATATCGCAAGAGAGTACGGCGTGAAGGTTGCCATCTTCAGCGCCGAAACCAGAATCAAACCTTTTCTTCGCAGGAACTTCCGCCAATTCTATTGGAAGCAGCTTGAACATACTTTGACGCCGCATGAACTGCGCGAAGCAGATCAGTGGATCGAAAATCATTTAGTGCTGATGGACGTAGGTGATGAAGTGCCAAATATGAAATGGCTGGTGGATAGCATTGAGATCGCTACGCAGCGGCACGGTTGCCGCGCGGCGTTAATTGATCCGTGGAATAAGATTGAAGAGGATTATGACCCGCGCGAAACAACAGAAACGCGATGGATTGGCAAGATGTTGGACTTGCTAATCCAAATGAGTCGCGGGCTTTCCATTCATACCCAGATCATCGCTCATCCATCAAAGCCTGACGCAGCCTTCAGGCGTAGCGCACCAGACTTGTATAGTATTAGCGGGTCAGCACATTGGGCAAATCGGGTGGATCAAGGATTCTCAATCCATAGAGATAAGATTATTGACGGCGGTGTACATCAAACTGGAGCTGAATTAAAGTGCCTGAAAAGCCGCTTTGCCGATCTGGGTTATCCGTCTGCCTTCAATATGGATTATGACGTTGGCAGAGGTGTGTTTCGGTGCGTGGAATTTGAAAGCAAGTTGCAGACTGAGTTAAGCAAGGTGTAAATCTGTGTTCATCTTGGGCGCACTCAAGATCGTGCGCATTAGGCCGCACGGGCGAACCTCCGGGCCCTTATTGAACGGTTTTGTTTTCGATGATTACGCGCACCGTATCGCGCATAAACTCCGCTTCACGGTAGCTCTCAATCGTTGCCTTGAAGGCGGATAGACTGGCCTCGATAGCCGCCTCAACGTCCGGCTTGATCCGGTCCATGATCCGCTCGCGCAGCTTGTCCCTGAGTAAGTCCTCCAAGCCCTTGAGCATCGCCCTAGATGCTTCGTCGCCGGTCAGTTTGAAGTTGCTTGCCATTTCCGGCCCCTAATTTATCAAAGTTTTGTAAGTTTATCTGTTTGTTCTGGGTACGAATAACCTAAGAACTGTTCGTCTTCATCATTTCCGGGGCCGTAGTGTACCCAAACACCTTCCAATATATCAGCGGCCTGTTTTTTTTCTTCTACTTGCAAATTTCTGTCCCTGAAATCGAGCGTATTGTGACCAAAGAAGCGCCGACAATTGTTTATTTTATGAATTTTTCGTTGGACAGCAGACAAACTAGTGCCGATTGCCGCTGCAACTTCTTTACCGCTATTCATTCTTAACCGTAATTTGAAAATCTTATTGTACCTGCTCCAGCTTGTGCCTTCCAATAGGTGGATCGCACGGAATGGCAGTTGATCCGACCTGATGTTTTTTACTAAACTATCAATAACACTTGCAATTTTCATGGGCGTTTAAACTCCAAGATTGCTGCCGGTGGGTCTAGAAAAGTCAGTTCGTCCTCATCAAACGTCCCTAGTTCTGGATCATCAGGGCAATAGAAGCCTGACTTGCCGGTCCAGTATTTGTATTCCGGTGAAGCCACCACCTCCAGTGGGCCGAACTCGTAATGCTCGACCAGTATTTTACGGGGTTCACGCATCTGGGGCCTCGAATCCTAGGGCGCAACGCTGTTCCCATTTTTCCGCCGCATAGGCCGGGTTTTTGTCCCACGCCTGAATATCTGAGCCGCCGCAGTCGTCTTGATCGCACCAGATAACAAACCCGCCGCAAAAATCATCTAGTGTCATGGGGGTGCTGCCGCAGACGGGGCAGACATGGAAAGTGGTCGTCATTATGCGTACTCCTTCTTTCCGCCGGATGTTTCATTATCGGCCCAGCCAGCGGCGTAGGCTGCGATTTCTTCTTCGGTCATGCCTTCGGCTCCAAGCATCAGCGATTTGCCGGTGCCGCCCAAAAAATAGTGAGGGGCGAAGGGGCGACCGTACCAGTTGTCAGCCGATCCGCGATCAAAGGGGCCGCCGTGGCGGGTGTCGTGGGTGGGGAGGCTGGGGGCGGTCTGGGTGTTCATGTTAGCGCGCTCCCATCACAACGGCGTTGTTGATGTTATGAGCGGTGAAATTGCCCCCGAACCTTAACAAGGCGAACGCCTTCACGAAGTAATCGTTGTGCGGCGTGCGGATGTAGGTTTCGGCAGTGTTCCGGCCCGTGCGGATAACCCGGTGGCTAAAGCCGTTCGTGTCGGTAAACTCTATGGCGGTGGTTTTGGTGTTTTTCATGTGCGTGGCTCCTTGGTTGGGGTGGTGGCTGGGGGCCGAAGCCCCCGCCGGGTTAGGCCGCGATGCGGCGGATGTTCTGTACGACGGTGACCGAGGAAGTCTGGGTCACCTTGGTGCAAGCCTTAATCTGCGCGGCGGTCAGGAACTGAGCCAGCAGGTCCTTGTCGATGGTGGGGCGATCAGAAAGCTGGTGCTTCATGGCAAAGTCGAACCCGTCAGCGGCGAGAAGTTCGACACCGGAGGCCAGAAACTCCGCCCTCAGAGCGGCCATTTCCTTTTCGATGACCTTGGCATTTTCGCGGAGGACGATGTAACGGTCTGCAATATTCATATCTAAACTCCATCTATCGGGGCCAGAATTGGCCGGTCAATCAACACAAGTTTTATAGGCCCAATGGGCCGGGGATGTCAAACGGCAAATGGAGGGAATTGCAAAAAATTTGCTGAATACCCTCCTTGTTGGCCGATTAAACGCAAGAAAACCTATATATTTCAGCTACATAAATCGGCCAAAAATAATCGGCAAATCGGCGGCAGATTAAATTTCAGGAATAAAGGGGGGGTTTTTACGAATTTGCCCTGTCACCTAACAAAGCCCAACATTTGGTTGTTTTCGGGATTAAAGGGGGGGTTAACCGGAATTATGCCCCCCCCCTGTCACCTAACAAGTCCCCACAGAGATCAATCCATTCGGCTGTTGCTGTGGCAGGCGATGCCGTGTTCGTTCAGGACCTTGGCAAAGGCGCGGGCATAGGCTTCCTTGCGCTCCATGCTCTGGTTGAACTCATGGCAGGCGATCTCAAGGCCATTGGGATAGCCGGTGCGGGCCATGCCATTTGCCTTGGCCCACTTGCCGAACGGGGTGTTTCCCTTGAGCCAGACCCAAGCGAACCCGCAGGGGCCTTCATTGATGCAGTGGACCTCTGCACCGGGCTTAGGACGGCCCCAGATGTCGGCTTCGACCAGATGCATGGGGGTTGGGCAGGCGGCATTGCCAGCGGCCATACCGGCTTCGTGGGCGTTCATGGCGAGGCTGGCGAAAATCGAATTGGTGGTCATGTCAGTATCTCCGTGGGTGGCTGGGGTTAGGCGGCGCGCGAGGGGGCGCGACGCGCCTTGTCGGCGGCGTTCAGGGCTTCTTGCTCGGCGTGAAGGCGGGCGATCACCTTGCGGTGGGTGGCCTCGGCCTTGGGCTGCTCCTTCTGAAGGGCGCGGGCCAGCAGGCGGTAGGCCACCTGAAGGTCCAGATAGAGGGTGTGCTGCTCACGGAAAAGCACCTGATCGTGGGTGTCCGTCAAAGCGAAGGTGCTGGCGGCGTACTGGCTGCGCGCGCCGCGCACCGTCTCGGTGGAGAGGTGCTGTAACTGGCCGACAGAGGCGAGCTTCAGGGCCGCTTCGACAAGGGAGGGCTGGGGGCTGAGAACCTCAACGCGACCCAGTTCGCTCGACAGGGCGGAGGCGATGACGGCGATGCGGGGGCTGATGCGGATTTTGGTGGTCATTTTGTATCTCCTTGTTGATCTGATGGAAGGATTATAGGCCCATTGGGCCTCATGTATAGGGGGAAAATGGGGGTAGGGCAAATTATTTTGTTTGCATCACCGGCCCATATGGCCCATAAAGGGCGGGTCGATTGGCGGCGTTTTGCTGCCTAAAGTGGAGATAGATGATGAATTTCAAGGTGATACGCCTCCGGTCGCTGCCGGGTGCTACGGATTGCAGGTGCGGAGTGGGCCTCCCACATGGGTCAACGGCCCGCTGGTTCGGGTCCCGCTGGTGGGACTGCTGGGATTGTTACATGTGTAGGGGGCGCAAATGAGCCGGAACTATGGTGTTCGTTCTTGTTATGTTCCGCCCGAAAAAACCCTGACTTTTGGGGAACGCCTACTGCTGTTTTGCGCAGCCTTCACTGGTGCTGTGTTGCTGTTCGCGTTGATTGCGGGCCTGATGTTTTTGGCGCAAATACTGGGTGACATGCTGACATGACCTATCCGAAACTCACGGGACGGGATGCGGTTTATGCAACCGCGATAGAATATCTGGAGCGGAAAAGGCGCGACGCGGCATATCAGTCGATAAACGACAAAAACTATCCGATGATCCGGCTCTGCGCCCAGCGAGGCATGTCTCGGCGTCGGCTGATAGAAATCTATGGAGATTTCGCGGTTTTGTCTGCGCTGGAAAATCACAGCGAGGTGCCAGATGGTGGACGATGACCTTGAACTACCAGCTCGCGCTAAAATAGTTTTCGCGCTATATTTTATCAGCGCGTGTTTTCTCCAAGTCGTTGGATTGGTTTGGCTAATCCGCGCTGTATGGAGGTGGATCAGTGGTCATTGAGGACGCCAGAGAGCTTCTAACAATACTGCGCGACGATAATCCAGAGGGCTACGTTGATGCCATTTGGTCTATGCGCTACCCGCAGCCGTCCCCGAAATCCGGTAAAGGCTGGCCGTGCCGCGTTTACGAAAACAGATCATCCGCCAAAAAAATCCCGCACAATTTTCGGGTCTTTCTAAACGATACGCTATGACACCTTTGGACGTAAAACATTTCCGCCGCGACTATGATCTCAGCCAGCGCGATCTGGCCGAATTGGTGGGTACTCGCTCAGCCAGAACAGTGCGGAGGTGGGAACACAGTGAGCGTGACATCCCCGACAGCGCCGCGATCATCATGGCTATGATCAGGCAGGATGAGCAGCGCATAGATGAAATCTACTCGATCAGGGGCGAACTAAATCTGCCGCCCATCGTGGACGCTAATGACGAAGTGGTGGGCTAGTGGCTATGCCGAAGAAAAAAACGCTCATGGGCAGGCCCACCCTGTATGACCCGGCCATCAATACCAAGATTGAGGACTGGATGGCGCAAGGCTATTGTCGGAGTTCGGGGATTGACAGGGGGCCGTCTAGCTACGTCCCGCGCCGTATGTTACCAAATGTCGTCGGACAGTGGCGCGAGTCATAGTCTGGCGGCAGCCTGCCGTTGTTGATGCTCCTCCAGCGGCGGGCTGCACCCAGCGGAGCGAACGTGGATTTTAACGATTTACATGGCATTGAACTAACCGACACGCGGCGGGAGTTGAGCAGGCATATTTGCGAAAATAGCCTGTATGAGTTCCTGCGCCGCGCGTGGCAATGGGTGGACCCCAGCCCGTTTGCTGATGGCTGGCCCTACAAGCCTGCATGTGAGCAGGAGTTAGGGGTTCCGCGCCGTGGACTGAAGGTGCTGAAGTGAACCTCCCCAAGGAACTTCTGGACATATTAGACGATTTGGAAAAATTCGACGCCGAACGGGACAGGATGGCTCAGGCCATATCTGAGGCAAACGCCGGGAACAAGCTGGGTTGGAGATACCCGCCCGATTTGATCGTCCCCGACGACATCCGGCAGAGTTACCTGACAGGACCAGCACATTGACACCCGCAGAAATGAAAAAAGCCCGCGCCAAACTTGGCGACCTGAAAACCGCTGAACTCGCGCAGATCATCGGGATCAGGTGGGACAGAACCGTTAGGAAATGGGAGAGCGGTGAGAGAGCAATCCCTGAGCCTGTGGCAATGTTGCTGAATCTCTTCATAGAGAACCCGGTCCTGATCTCTATGTCCGAGAAGTTCCGTCCCGTGTATAAGAAGGCTGGAACAAAGGTGAACAAGAATGCCTAATTACATTGTCAAAGTCGCTCTCAATGACGAGTTGGTTGGATTTTACTCGGTCGAGTCCACAATAGAATTGGCAAACCTTGTAGACGAATCTGTCGATCCAAGTCTGTGCCAATACGCTTTACTGCCGTATGGGTGGGGCATAATGTTTAACGGCCCAATAATGATACCGTCCAAAACGTACCCAGAGATGTCCCAGACAGGTTTTACGCAGGATGTTTTCACAACCCTGCTTGGAGACCATCCATGCGAGTGGAAAAATATGTTTACGATTGGATGCGAATAATGCCTAGGAAGAAAAAGGATACAATCACTGACAAAGCACGGGGTTTGTTTGTGCAGGATGGTGAATTGGTGACAGATAGTCCTGAAATAGCTGTGGAACCAAAAAGCGTGGGAAGGCCCAGCAAATACACAGGTAAACTGGCCGATATGATCTGTACTCGCATCGCTCTGGGGAACAGCCTGAGAAAGGTTTGCCTCGCGGATGACATGCCGGACATCACAACCATAATTCGGTGGACTAGGGAAAATAAGGAATTTTGCCAACAATACGATAGGGCTTGCGTAGATCGGGGCAATCATCTGGCTGAAGAAGCGTTGGAAATTGCTGATCAAACCCCTGAGACAGAGCCTGTTAGGGACAAGGATGGCGAGATAATCGACATGCGCCTGCACTCTGCCTACGTCTCATGGCAGAAGAACCGGGTGGACGCCCGCCGCTGGTTTGCGAGCAAGATGTCCCCGAAGCGGTTTGGCGATAAGGTCCAGACCGAGGTTTCCGGGATCGACGGCTCTGCGATCAAGGTCGAGACCGTTGCGCTGGACGTAGCCAGCCTGACCCCGGAGTCCCGCGCTGCTCTCAGGGCTGCGCTGGTGGAAGCTAAGTCCAAGGGATGAGGCCAGTCTATGAGACTGCCGGGGACCTGACCGCAGAGGATCGCGTGTCAGATATTCTGTCGGCGGCTTGGGGGTTCGATCTGGAGAAGCTGCCCCGGCTCCATACGTTCGACCGCGCTCTAAAGCGGGGCGGTGTCCTGCGCGGGTATATCGAGATCAAGAACCGGAAGAAGTCCTATCCGACGTACCTGATCAGCCTGAAGAAATGGCGGGACATGCTGATGGTATCAGAGGCTGCAAATGTCCCGGCTGCGCTGGTGGTCTGCTGGCCGGTCGAGGGGGAGATGAAGACCAAGGTCATAAGGATCAGTCGCGCGAAGGTTGGCATAGTCGAGGGTGGCCGCAGGGACCGGGGCGATCCCAAGGACATTGAGGATATGGTTGAGATACCGATGTCCCAGTTTGACGATGTGTTCTAAGCGCCAGACCTTTGTCTGCTCTGACTGCGGGCAGTTGTGGAAGCTGCTGCACATGCGGACATGCCGGTACTGGGTTGAGAAGTCTAAGGTAGTTACGAAGTGGCAATGTAAATCGGCCAATCGGGCCGAATGTTTCATGTGAAACAATTCAAAGGAGGCCTTGTGTCGGAAGATATTCCTAAGTGGAGTGATGTTAAATTGCCTAGGTCAAGTGCAATGGAGAGGGACATCAATGAATGGAAGGCCCAAATTTTCCTTGAAACAGAAGACCTGAAATCACAAGAAATAATGGTTAACGCCATCAAAGTGTTTTTGGAGGAAATAAAAGTCGCAATAAGTCGTTCAACAGTGTTCAACGACGAATTAGCGGAGTATTCCGAAAATGTAGTTAAATTGTTCCCTGATATAAATGAATGGAAACGCAGGTCTGCATTTCCTCAAGGGAACCAAAGCTGGCTTGATGACCAAAAGTAACTTCTATGTTATCTAGGACGCGCCGATAGCAGGCCCCTTTCCTGCTGCTGGTACGGCCTGTCTCGGTTTTGCTTCCCGCTATCCGGGACAGGCCACCTAAGTGGGAATAGGGTATGATCGTTGATGTCGGCGGCAAAATGTTAGATGCGGACGAAAGTCTGCGTCTGCTAGACCAATATGAGAACGAGCAAAGCCTGTACGAGTTCCTGCGGAATGCGTGGAAGACCATTGACCCGTCGCCTTTCACGGATAGCTGGGCCATAGAGGCTATAGCAGAACACCTTCAGGCTGTGACGGATGGAGAGATACGCAGATTGATTATAAACGTGCCTCCTAGGTGCGGTAAATCAACTATAACATCCGTGTGCTGGCCCGGGTGGGTATGGGCGCAGGAGCAGATAAGCCCAACTTCCGGGCCGGGTGTTAAGTTCCTGACCGCCTCCTACGCGCAACAGCTATCAATTCGCGATAGCGTGAAGTGCCGCCGTTTGATCGAGTCCCCGTGGTACAGGTCTCTCTGGGGTTCACGATTTGCTCTCACTAGCGACCAAAATACAAAATCAAGGTTCGATAATTCCAAAGGAGGCACCCGGCTCTCCACTTCGGTCGGCTCGGCCCTGACCGGGGAGGGTGGTGCCTGCATCTTGGTAGACGATCCAAACGCAGCGGCTGAGGCCTTTAGCGAAGCAAACATTGAGACAACCATTGACTGGTGGGACAACGCCCTCAGCACCCGCCTCGATGATCCTAAGACCGGCGCGTTCGTGGTGATCCAGCAGAGGCTGGCTGAGAACGACCTGACCGGCCACATCCTAGAAAAGCAGGTGGGAGACTGGTCCCACATTTGTTTGCCCATGAAATACGAGCCGGATCGCAGCTTCACCACGGTGATTGGGTGGAAAGACCCCCGCACTAACGAAGGCGAATTGCTGTGGCCGGAGCGGTTTGGCGAGCCTGAAGTCAAGGCGCTGGAAAAAGCACTTGGCCCTTGGGCTGCGGCTGGGCAGCTACAGCAGCGGCCTGAACCCAAGGGCGGCGGCGTCATCAAGCGTGAGTGGTGGCAGACTTGGCCTAGCGATAACTACCCCCCGGTCGAATACATCATTGCCTCATTGGACACGGCCTACACGACCAAGA
>Ga0316218_1003909_pt1 | contig 11867 bp, 12 predicted proteins | sample TBH18003metaG_FD_203634 | JGI IMG/M metagenome (GOLD analysis project Ga0316218, IMG submission 203634) | Freshwater microbial communities from Trout Bog Lake, Wisconsin, USA - TBH18003 | ecosystem: Environmental > Aquatic > Freshwater > Lake > Hypolimnion/Profundal zone | place: USA: Wisconsin... | reverse complement strand
GCTGACGCCGTGGTAGCCAAGCGGGCGCGTCGTCGCGAGGAGTCGCACAGGAAAGTAGCCCGCACACTGCAAAACGGACTGGGACTACTTGTTGTCGCAGCTCTCTCGGCGGTAGCAACCGTTGCAGTTCTTGACCACGTTTCTACGGCGACTGTTCATCTCCCACCATCCACCAGCACGACGACAGCCCCCACGACCACAACAACGGCCCTTACGTCGGTGACGTTGTCCGCCGTTGGTGACACCGAACTGGGTAACTCGCCCACCGTGCCACCTGATCCGGTCGCATGGTTCTCCCCCGTTCGGTCAGCACTCTCTGCGCAGATTGAATTCGCCAATCTCGAAGGCACCATGACCACCGCATCAACGTCAAAATGCGGCGCCCCCTCACCAAGCTGTTACGCCTTTAAAGTCCCCACCGCCTTCGCCAAGGTCTACCGACACGTTGGTTTCACCGTCCTCAATAGTGCCAACAATCACAGCCACGACTTTGGAAACCTTGGCGCCGCCCAGACCTCCCAAGCACTGCTTGCTGCCAGAATCGTGCAGGCTGGCCTTCCCGGTCAGATCGGCGTCGTTACGGTCGGGACCACGAAGGTGGCCTTCTGCGACTTTGCCCCCTACGAAAACACCAACGACATGCTCAGTGCTTCTGGTGAAAAGACACTCATCGCCAAGGCCAAGACTCTGGCCTCAGTAGTGGTCGTCTATATGCACTCGGGAGCCGAAGGAACGAACGCCGATCACGTCACGCGGTCCACCGAGATGTACTACGGCGAAAATCGAGGCAACCCGTACGCGTTTGCGCACGCGGCAATTGACGACGGCGCCAACCTGGTTATTGCGAGTGGTCCTCACGTGCTTCGTGGCATGGAGTTCTATAAGGGCGCCCTCATTGATTACAGCCTCGGTGACTTTACGAACTTTCACAATTTCGCCACCGTTGGCAATCTCTCGATGTCGGGAATTCTCCACGTGACGCTCTCGTCACACGGTGGTTTCGAGTCGGCTCGGTTCACCTCAATCACGCTCGCCTCAACGGGTCAAGCGTTTGTTGACCCGGCTAATCGTGCTCGAGCGTTTGTCAACAGTCTTTCGAACACAGACTTCCCTACGTCCGCCGCCATCATCACCCCGACTGGGCAGATCGTCCCCGCTCGTTAACAGCCGCCGGCGGGACCAGCCGGCGCCGTACCGGTGCTCAGCCCATCAACCATTCCCACGTTGGTTGGCCGCGGATTAGGTCCGAGATGGACGACGAACCACTTTCCGTTGTAGGAAATCAGCGACGCCACGAGCACAGACTTCTCAGTCCCGTTCTGGGAATACACGACGCGGACGTTCGGGAGATGCCAGTACCCAAATGAGTTCTCGCACACCCCCGCCGGGATCCAGCCAGGAGTTGTTCCCGTGAGTCGGATGCCAACGAAGTGCGCGGGCGTTCCTCCCGTAACTGCTTGATGGTAGGCAGCAAGGTCGAGTCGATAGAAGGCCAACAGTCGGTCAGCGTAGTCAGTGGCGGGATTCGCAATACGACCGGTCTTCATGGTTACGTAGGCCGAAGCCGGAAAGATGAGTGGCGCGGCCTCGCTCGACGAGTTGCTCACAATCGCTTCAAACAGCTGACCAAGTTCCGACGTCAATGATGGTCCGAGCGACGGTTCCGCTGTCGATGAGCCCCACGCAGTCGAGGGCAGGAAGGCACCTCCCGCCACGAGGAGTATGGCCAAGAGTTTCCCTACACGCGTCCGTAGTCGAGTTGGTCTACTCATCGAATCGGGGCACTTTTCGCTACTAACGTCGCAGTGCCCGCGCGTCTTTGGCCACAGCTCGCTCAATCAATCGACCGACGCCGGCACTTAACGCGACGGCCTGACCATCTGAGTAGTTGACCGCAAAGGGAAGGTCTCCTACGAATCGTGCTTTTTTGAGACTCATAGTGGTTTCGTCGTTCAGTGCTTTCCACTCACAACCGAAGTGCAACTGCAAGCAACCTTGCTCCCAATCAGAAATAACCTTTTTCAGGTCTCGGTGCATCGAGGTCGAACGGACCCAGCAACCAGCGTTGCTGGCAAGTGTCTCCAGCCATACTTTCGTATCTTGATTCAAAAAATTCCACGTCTGGCTAAAGCAGCACCAGCACCAAAATCCCATATCTACGAAATCTTCACCCTGGAATGTGCGCGGAACGGCCTGGGAAGATTGGGCAACACGGTGCCCTCCGCAGCCACACGTGGCTTCACACCTTGGGCAATAGGCGAGTTTTTCAACGCCCCCTCGAAACACCAGAGAGTTCACAGTCATACTCCTCCGTCGCAGCTAGACAGCTTCGGTCCATTTTGCACGTTACCCGCGCGCCGCGCTCGCCACGGAGCGCCCTCGACCGGTTTATTTTCTCTCAGCGATCAGAAGAAAACTACGAAAGTATGTCTTTTGTAGTGAATCGGCTGTAGCTGAAAGCTCCAAAGATAACGATGTAGGCCAGTTGCAGTAACGCGTTGCTCCACAATGAGTGCAAGCTGAGGGGATTTCTCAGGAGATCGGCAAAACCTAGCCAGTAGTAGCTCAGGAGATACGGATGGATGACCGAAACCTGTGGAAGCGATCCAAGGATCTGCATAACCGTCGAAACAATTACGGTGGCCGCCATCGCCCCGACTGGGATCACCGTCAATGTTGACAAGAAGAGACCAAGAGCGGAGAGGCCTAGCAAGGAAATTGTTACGTAGACGCCAATGAGAAGGATTCTGACAATCGCGGCGGGAATTGAAATCACATTGCCGGAAAGTAGCGTCACCGGTCCAACGGGGAAGAGGATCGAACCAATAATGATGGAGGTCAGAAGCAGTGTGGTCACCGCAGCAACGCAGAACGCTGCTGCCCCAACAAACTTCACGAGGAGAAGGCGACCTCGCTTCACCGGGACAGTGAGTAGATAGCGCAGCGTCCCAGTGCTGGCTTCACCAGCGATGGCGTCACCAGCCACCACTGAAACCGTCAGCGGCAGGAAGAGAGGGATTGCGACAACCATCGCAGTGAAGGCAACGAACAACCCGTTGTGGCTCACCCGGTCAATGAAGGGCGGCCCTTCGCCGGGTGCGACCGTGGCGCCAGAGAGTTTGACGGCCACCGAGAGAGCTATTGGAATCAACGAAATCGTGGCGAGCATTGCCCACGTACGTCGACGACGGAAAAGAATTGAAAGCTCAGTTCCAGCGAGAGATGAGAATGGATTTCTAACGCGCAACTTCGAACCCTTCACCAGTCAGCAAAACGAAACGTTCTTCCAATGTTGGAGCTTGAACTGTGAACGCGCAAACCGCCACTTTCGCCTGAACTAACCGCTTGACAATTTTCTCCGGCTTGATTTGACCAGAACTGAGGTCTGCCGAAACGACACATCCGTCTGACGTTGCGGTGATGCCATTTTCACGAAGAACCTCAATGGCCGCTTCTACATCCGGAGTTTCGAGCGTTAGTCTCATGGTTTCACTGGCGGAGAGTTCCGCGATACTCCCCTGCGCCACAATTTTTCCTTGGCTCATGACGGCGAGGTGAGTGCAGATTTGCTCAATTTCAGCGAGCAAGTGACTCGAAATAAAAATTGTGATCCCCTCAGCCGCGAGTGAACGAATCAAGTTGCGAACCTCGCGAGTTCCTTGCGGGTCAAGACCGTTCGTGGGCTCGTCGAGAACCAGGAGTTCTCGAGGCTGTAGCAGTGCATTAGCAATGCCGAGTCGCTGTTTCATGCCTAGGGAGTAGGCGTGAACCTTCTTACTGGCTGCTTGAGTAAGTCCCACTCTCGACAGGGCGTGGTCGACGCGAGCTGAACGAGTCGTAGGGTCAGCATTACGGTCGGCCGAGTCAAAGCGAATGAGGTTGTCCCTACCCGACAAATACGGATAAAAGGCTGGACCTTCAACCAACGCGCCAACTTTTGGGAGGGCTTCAGGAAGACCGCCCGGCACTGGGCAATCAAGTAGTTGCACATCGCCAGACGAAATGGTGGCTAAGCCCAGCAGCATCCTGATTGTCGTTGTCTTGCCTGACCCGTTAGGACCAAGGAATCCAAAGACGGACCCTTTGGGGACTCGCAAGTCAATTGCGTCAACGGCGCTATGGGATTTGAACTGCTTGGTTAGTCCCGAAGTCCAGATTGCGTACTGATCATCCACATTCTGACTCACTGCACCGCAGCCGCGTCAAGAAGCTTCTGCGTCGTCACGGCGCCGGCGAATACTCGTCCATCGTTGGTAAACAAGATGTTGAAGAGAGCGGTCGAGAAGACCCGGCCACCTGTAACAGCCTTCGTGAGATTGGTGAAGTAGGGATTTGCTTCAAAAGATGCGAGGCCATTGGTCAACGTTTGTGAAGCAGGAACTTGAAGAACCGCTGACCAACCCTCAGCCTTCAGCTTCGTAACTTCAGCTTGCGCCGCAGTCACTTCAGAACTTGAGGGAGCTGGGCTGGGCTGCTCAGAACCTTTCCATGCTGACGGAGCCGTGAGCTGGGTGACAACTGCACCTGCTGGAGGAGTGAACGCGAAGAGCGAAGGATCGGATGGCGCAAATGACACCGACGTAAATGCCACTGAAAACGCCGGAGCGCTCTGGCCCACGGCGTCGACATCAACGGCCAGCGGTACACCAGTGACACCATCAATTGCAATGCTCACAGAAGCAACAAGCGTTCCTTCAGTTTTTGGGGTCAGCGTCAGTTCATAGGCTGCCCGACCAGCAACGAGAGCATTCTGATCCACCGTTACCGAGGTACTCGGTCCAATCTGGTTCAAGAAGTAGTTCGCAATCGAAGAGGGTGAAAGAACGTCGAAAGGAAGTTGCGACGAATTTTCATCGAACAGATTCAGAAGTTGCTCGTCACTCTGCTCTTTCGTTGCATCGTTAATGCCGTAGTGCAGCACCGTTTGCTGAGTGGCATCGTAGAACCAGACATCGGAGCCATTGACGATGAAGTCACGCTCTGACATTTGGTCTAGCAACTGAATGCGGGCCAGCGAAGGGCCGTTGTAATAGACGTTGGCCTGCTGGGTTCCAGAAAGTAAACCAAGGACGGTTGCGAGATTTCCCGAGACTGAGGCTTTCGGGATGAAATCAGACATTGCCTTGGGAAGTGTCTTCTTCATCTGATCGACCGTGGCCTGGGAAATGTTTGGCAGCAAATTCACAGGTGGCAGACCGAGATTCGCGGTCTTTGTAATTTCACCCGACAAAGCGATGTTCGGGTTCGTATTAATAAATTGCAATAACTGTGAGGGGGTCTTCGCTGGGAGCGAGACGTCTGCTCCAGCTGTGAATGATGCACCTATGGCTGTAGAGGCAACCAGGAGTGGTGCCAGAAATGCCGGAATCCAACGAGAAACGCTGCGCTTCATACAATTCCTTTTTTTTGAAATAGCAGGAGGGTTGCTACATAAAAAATTCTAATGGTGGCGTTTGAAATCTGAACCTTGCCTAGGTGCCCAACGGCTCTCCACTCACTGAAGTCTCAGGAACTCCGGCTCAGTTGTGAATCTAGTAACCTAAAAGGCTCAAGGCCGGTGTGGCGCAGTGGTAGCGCAACTGATTTGTAATCAGTAGGTCGTGGGTTCGACCCCCACCGCCGGCTCCAACATTCTTCAGTCCTTCAAGGACTATGGCGCACGTCGCCAGGACTTCACCAGGGCGTAGCGCTTTGAGCATCTCCACGTAGCGTGGCGGCAACTGTCGCTACCACAGCAGGGTTCGACGTAATAATTCCTAACTCTCGGTTGTAGTTAAGCGACGAAGTGGAGAAGTTCTGCGAGCCCACAAATGTTCGTTGATGCTTGGTTCCCGCATCAACGCAGACGACTTTGGCGTGAATGTAGACCGGGCTTTCACCATGATCGACAAAGACTTTCACTCCGGCGGCCGTGAGGGTCGACAGCGCTGAAGACCACTCCGACGAGTACGTCATCACTACAGTCACAGCAACCCCTCGGGTGGCTGCGGCCATCAGTGCGCTTTCGATTGAGGCATTATCCATTTCCTCGTTCTCAACCTGCACTGTCTTCGTCGCACTACTTATCAGCGCTACGAGAGCGCTCGTGGCTCCGGGCGACCACACCAAGTCAGCACCAGGATTCGTATAGGAAGTGTTGCCACTTCTGTCGGCGGTGAAGACACTTGTCGCCGCTACAACGTCAGCGTGGGCTGTGTCGAAAATCCAGAAATCTCTCGTGGTGGCGTAGTACTCCGCCGAGAAGTTACCGCTGCCAATTAGCAGGAGCTTCGAATCGATAACGGCAAACTTGCCGTGATATATGGTCCCTGATGGTGCCCACATCACTGACACGCCCGCGCTCTGCAGGGCCGTAAACGTCGACACGTTGTAGCGGTACCCGGAGTAGTCGCGATCGAGTAGTACCTGCACCTTGACGCCGGACTTCGCACGTTGAACCAAGATTGACTCGAGCGTCGGGTCATTGAACTCGTACATTTCCAGTTCAATCGACGTCTTTGCACTTGCGAAAGCGTTATCGATAGCGGACATGCCCGCTCCGGGTTCGACCACCGTTTGCAGGGTTGAGGCGCCGGCAGGAGTCGCAGGCATAACGAGAGCAACAAATACTCCGACCGCCGCCAGGTGCTTCACTCTGCGTAGTGCCATTGCACTCCAATCACTCTTTGTACGGAACTTCTCACCACACACTATGTAGTTGGAGCCTGTGACAACATTCCGAAACACCCCACCCACAAGGGATTGCACTGTATCGTTGGGTGCAAAGTGGCAATTGTGTCACCCTGCTGCGACTCAGTCAACCATAAGGAGGGTTCAATGAAGGCCGTTGAGCGTTTCGCGTCAATCTTCAAAGAGTTTCGAGCTTTTGCTCTTCGCGCCAATGCCGTAGACCTAGCAATTGGTGTTGCCCTTGGTGCAGCCTTCACGGCCGTCGTTAGTTCGATTGTCAGTGGTCTCTTCACGCCACTCATTGCCGCACTCTTCCACCAGCCCAACTTCTCGAACTTGACGTTTTCACTTCATGGAAGTCAGTTCAAGTATGGGCTGGTTGTCAATGCAGTCATCTCACTGCTGATTATTTCGGCGACACTTTTCTTCTTGGTTGTCAAGCCTCTCAACGCACTTCGCCGGCGACTTGGACTTGATACAAACTCGTCGCTTCCAAAGGCTCCGTGCCCCTCGTGTTTCACTGAAATCGACAAGCGCGCCATGCGCTGCCCCGCCTGTATCAAGGACCTACCCGATAACTGGGCAGAGTAGTTACTGAGCAAACACCTCAACGCGAGAGTAGGCAGGTGACGTTTGACCTGGAATAGCCCCTTCTCCCGCCGATGAGAAACTCACTCGAGCTGCTTTCAGCTTTCCAAGCTGCCCTTGCAAATACGAAGCAACGACCCTTGCCCTGGAACTACTGAGTGACATGTTCAGCGACACCAGTCCTGAAGGCGTTGTGTAGCCGTACAAGGAGATCTTGGTGAACTTCTTGCTCTTGATTAATGCCACCAGTTTCGTAATCTGAGCTTTCAGTTTTGGTGTCAATGCTGAGGAGTTTTTAGCGAAGCTCCCGACCGACCCGACCAGTACTTTTGGATCAGGACTAACCCACTGGGCGAAGAGAACTATCGGCGCTGTTACTTGAAGCGCACCTCCAACAGCGATTGACGTGCCAGTTCCGTTCGAGGACGTATTCCAAGACGTCAGTTTGTAGCCCGGGAGGGACAGACCACTCGCGAAGGGCAACGTGACGGTAGTGCCCTGCACCCCAACAATTGACGCAACTGAACCGGAGCCTCCGTTGGGGTCAAAGCTCACGGTGTCTGTGGGAATCACGTTGAATTGCGCATAGAGAGTAGTGCCACTCGTTGGTGAGTACACAGTGCCTGCAGTGCCCACCAAAACACCGCCCGTAGGTGCTGAGTACCAACCAGCGAAGGCGCTGCCTGTCAGAGTGGCACTTGGCAAAATGATGCCGGAGCCACCTGGAGAATACGTGAGTGACTGCTGCGCCGTAGTCCCCGACCCCGCGGAGAATGTGACGATTACTTGCGAAAGAGACCACTGCGCGTAAAGACTGACTGACGCCGAAGGAACGTACTGCGCACCGCCAACACCCACAAGCGACCCACCCGAAGCTGCTGTCCACCAGCCAGTGAATGATTCATTGGCGAGGGTTAACGAAGGCAGGAGGATGCCCGGACTCGCATAGCTATACGAAAGACTTGTGAGCGATGGTGACCCACCGTCTGAATTAAACGACACCGTATAGATGTCTGGCGTCCACTGCGCGTAAAGAGTCTGATTTGTTGAAAGCGTGTAAGGAGCACCAGCGGCATACTCGGTACCTGATCCATCCGCCTGCGTGTTCCATCCGACGAACGTGTAGCCCTGCTTGGCGATTCCGGCCGAAGTTGGAGTATTCACAAGAGAATTTTCAGTGCTTGTTATTGGGGCCGTACTCCCAGTTCCTCCATTAGCTACAAAGTTGGCTGTAGCTGTTTGCGTGGATTTCCAAATGGCATACAAATAAATCGGAGCGTTAAACGAATAAATTGCTCCATCAGCAAATGCAGCACCACTTCCGTCAGGCTGAGTATTCCATCCAACAAACTGTTGACCCTGGTTCGCAAATTTTGGCGTCAAAGTTGCGAATGAGTACAAATTGGTGGGGTGATTACTAATTTGCTGCACGTAAGTTTGGTCACTGCCGTTGTCATTCTCAATCAAAAGAGCGGAACTATATGCGGTGCACCAAATCGCGTAAAGCGTAAGAGGTTGTCCGAATGTATATACGGATCCATCTGCGAAGGACTCACCACTTCCATCGGGCTGAGTATTCCAATCAAAAAATGCTTCTTCTCCGTTTGCAAAGTGCGGATTCAAATTTGCAATCAGATTGAGGCTGGTTGCTTGATTCTCTGTTTGAGTTGAGGTGACAACGTCCGCGGAAGAGTCGTTCTCAACAAAGAGCACCGAACTATACGCCTGAGTGTGGGCCGAAAGGGTCTGAGCATTGGCAATTCCCTGAGCTACGCCAAGGAGCGGAAACATAATGAAAGTTGCCACAACTACTCGAATTGGACGGATTATTGACACAGTGAACCTTTCGTTAAAGGATGTGCGTCTTGGTATCGAGGCGTACTTACGACAACTCAAAAACCAATTGAGAATTCATACCTAGGTTGTGAGCATTACTTCCGTTGCGGTTGCCAACTTGATTCAAGAGACAACATACGCTCAACGGTTGCTTTCGCCACCCAGTAGTTGTGTAATAAAAATGCTATTTAATTGTGCAGTCGACGCTGACGTGCAACTTCATACGCCGCAATGGAAAGAGCAACGCCCGCATTGAGCGAACTGATCTTTCCCAACTGAGGAATCGAGACAACGGCCTGGCAGCGCTTTCGCGTAAGGGGTGCGAGGCCCTTCTCTTCGCCGCCAACAACGAGCGCCACTGGGACTGAACCCAAGTCGAGGTCGTAAATACTGTCGCTTGATTCTCCGGCGAGACCAACGGTAAAGACACCAGCCTTGTTGAGTTGTTCAATGGCCGTTGGCACACCGCCAACGTCACAAAACGTCAAATACTCAATAGCGCCGGCTGCGGTTTTGGTGACCGTAGGTGAAATGCGAGCCGAGCGGTGACGTGGCACAACGATGCCCGTTACGCCAGCTCCGTCGGCACTGCGCAGCATCGCGCCCAAGTTGCGGGGGTCAGTGACACCGTCACAGACGAGGAGGAAGGGGTTGCGGTTCTCAAGGAGTACGTCGAGACTCACCGTTTCCAAGCGTCCGGCGATGGCCATGACGCCCTGGTGTCCTTCAGTGCGCGCCTCACGGTCGAGACGGGTCATTGACACCAACTGCACTGGTACGCGCTGCTTCTGTGCTTCGAACTCAATGGCGTCAAGGATTTCTGAGGAGTCTTGGTGCTCGGCAATGTAGATCTTGTCAATGCGGCGACGGCGCGCCTTCAGCAGTTCCATGACTGCGTGTCGACCTTCGACCTGCTCGCCACCCAGACCTTCCTTTTCACGATTTGACGGCGCGCGGCGTGGACCACCGACCTGCCCACCAGTCATGGGACGTCCGCCTGCGGCACGTCCACCAGGACGAGGGGCACGAGGCGCTGGGCCTCCACGACGGGGTGCGGGACGCGGACTCATGTGTTCTCCTCTACAAGCACGACGGCAGTTGCGCCAATTCCTTCGACGCGACCCAGTGCTCCGAGTCCTTCGGCCGTCGTGGCATTAATCGTAATAAGTGTGCCAGCTACTGCAGTGAGCGCAGCTGACATGGCGTCCATGAAGGGCGCCAGTTTGGGGCGTTCGGCCACAATCGTGACGTCGCCCGAGATGCAGTGAAATCCTGCCTCGGCAATTTTCGTCAGCGTGGCTTCGAGCAGAACGCGTGACGCAACACCTTTATAGGCGGGGTCGGTGTCTGGAAAGTGTCGACCAATGTCACCGAGGTTCGCTGCCGACAACAGGGCGTCGCAGAGTGCGTGGGTGACGACGTCCGCGTCGGAGTGACCAACGAGTCCCGGGGCGCCGGGAATCTCGACGAGACCGAGCATGAGAATGCGGGCGGGGTCGTCGCTCACGCGGTGAACGTCAATGCCGTGTCCAATTCTCATGCGCCCCTCCGGAGGATGTCGGCGAGTTTGTCGAGGTCGCCAGGGTTCGTAATTTTGATGTTGTCCGGTTCTCCCGGTACCACCACCACCTTGCCACCAATCGCTTCCACCAGTGCGGCATCGTCGGTGGCGTCATTGGCGTTTTCGTGGGCCTTACGCAGGCTCGCCACTGAAAACGCTTGGGGTGTCTGGACCGTGACCAGGTCGTCGCGGTCAACGGTGGCAACACAGAGAGTGGTGTCGTTTTCGCGAGCCACCCGCTTCACGGTGTCAGTTACGGCCAGACCGGGAATTGCTCCGTCAATGCCATTACCGAGGGCATTCACCACTGCGTGAAAAAGGCCTTCAGTCGCGAGGGGTCGAGCAGCGTCGTGAATAACGAGCACATCAGCGTCGCCGCACTGGTCGAGACCTCGCCGCACTGACTCGGACCGCGTGGATCCACCCGTGACCACGATGTCGGCACCTTCGCCGTTGCCATCGTAGGAAGCGGGCACCACCAGAATCACGGTGGAAGCGACACTACGAGCGGCTCGCACGCTGCGGGCAGCGACGGACTCGTCGCCTAACACGGCGAACTGCTTGAGACTGCCGTAGCGGAGTCCTTGGCCGCCGGCCACTACAACGGCCGCGACCGACATGGTTACGGAAGCGCCGAGGCGAGCCGGGCTTCAGCCGCTTCAGTGTCGACGTTCAGAGCAAAGGTGAGTTCGGAAACCAGGATCTGACGAGCACGGGTCAGCATGCGCTTTTCACCAGCGGAGAGACCCTTGTCCTTGTCGCGAATCGACAGGTTACGAACTACTTCGGCGACTTGGTAGATGTCACCGGAGCGAAGCTTTTCGGAGTGGTTCTTAAAACGGCGTGACCAGTTCGTGGGCATGCGCGCTTCCTTCTTGCGAAGTACGGCGAACACTTCTTCGACTTCTTCGTCGTTGATGACGTCGCGCAGACCAACGGTCTCAGCGTTCGCGACGGGAACCATAAGCACGAGGTCGGTGTAGGCAACCTTCAGTTTGAGGTAGTCCTGCTTGACATCGAAAGCAGTCATCTTCTCGATCTTTTCCACCGTGCAAGCGCCGTGGTGGGGATAAACGAGGCGATCACCCTTTTTGTACTTACGTTCGGCCATAAATCAGGACTCCTAAAAGGAAATACGCCACAACGGGCGAATGGGGATTATCAATTTTACCAGACTTTTGGCGATTTTGTACAAAAGCCGTTGCCCACCAGT
>Ga0316218_1003903_pt1 | contig 11894 bp, 7 predicted proteins | sample TBH18003metaG_FD_203634 | JGI IMG/M metagenome (GOLD analysis project Ga0316218, IMG submission 203634) | Freshwater microbial communities from Trout Bog Lake, Wisconsin, USA - TBH18003 | ecosystem: Environmental > Aquatic > Freshwater > Lake > Hypolimnion/Profundal zone | place: USA: Wisconsin... | reverse complement strand
AGTCGGATGCTTATCGTAAACAGTGCAGGTTTGCAGGATTTTCCGGGATACTTGTTACAGGATTTCCGCGAGCCAGATGTCTTTGAATTCAGGGACGAAAAATTCGTTGAGGTGCACTAAACATCAAGCCTGATGATTATCTTTGAATGATGCTCAGATACCTCTGTACCATATTGTTGCTTTGTCTTTGCCTCCATGCAAGTGCGCAAGGCGATGCGCCTTACATACAGGTGCTGGGCATAGCGCAGGATGGCGGCTACCCGCATATGGGCTGCAACAAGCAGTGCTGCACACGGGCGTGGGATGATGCGTCTTTGCGCAGAAATGTAGTATGCCTGGCGCTGGTAGACCCTGCAAGCAAAAAATGGTGGCTGTTTGAAGCTACACCCGATATCAAAGAAGAGCTGCATTACTTTCAGTCGCTCACCAAGGGTAAATATAATTACCTGCCCGAGGGCATCTTCATCACCCATGCGCATATAGGGCATTATACCGGCCTGATGGAGCTGGGCAGAGAGGTAATGAACACTAAAAGTGAGCCTGTATATGTGCTGCCCAAACTAAAAGCCTTCCTAGAAAACAATGGGCCGTGGAGCCAATTAGTAAAACTGCAAAACATAGGCATACAACAGCTTACTGCCGATAGCGCAGTACAGCTCACCAATGGCATCAGCGTTACAGCATTCACAGTGCCGCACCGCGATGAATATTCTGAGACAGCAGGATTCCGCATAGCTACCCCACGCAGGAAATACCTGTTTATACCGGACATTAATAAATGGGAATTGTGGGATAGGGGATATTATAGCGCAGGTAAAAAGCGTAGATATAGCCCTTGTAGATGCCACCTGCTACGACAGCACGGAGCTACCCGGCAGGAACAAAGCGATACTGCACCCTTTTGTTACAGAGACCATGGATAAATTCTCAGGCGAAAGCAGCGATATGAAGAGCAAGATATACTTCATTCACTTCAACCATACCAACCCGCTGCTGTGGGATGCCGATAAACGCAAACGAGTAAGGAGGCTGGGCTTCAATATTGCCGAGCAGGGCGAGGTATTATAAATTACTTGTGCCCGTAAAAAATATAATCCTGGAATGCGCTTGTGGCATTGACCATAAAATTATGTATTACCGTGAGGTGCAAAGTATCATCATCAGCACTGAAAGCCATCTGCCCGAAAGGAGGGGCATAAATGTGTGTGGAATCGAACGCTAAAGCCCGTTTAGCAGGGTCGCTGTAATAAAAAAATATTATGCTGTCACAGTACACCACAAAGGAGTCTGTACCCCACCTGCTTACCCTTGCCAACGCGGAAGTGGTATACGTAGTGGTATCATAACGGAAAGTACTGTCGTTGAAATAGCCTGAAATATAGACGACATTACCCGTATAACTGCCGAGTATACTGCTGTCGGTGAGTGCGGTAGTGCGGGTAGTAGTGGTAGCCCCTGTTGAGGTGGGCGCATTCTTTCCTTTTTCACAGCCTGTGGTTGCGAAAGCAATAAATAAGAGCAGGGCGGTCTGTTTCATAAATACTGTTTCAAAAGAAAGCAAATCTAAAAATAGTACATTTCCAGATAACGCCCAATTCCCTACAGTTTTTATACCAGTGTTTTCAACATCCACAGGTCGCAACCGAAGTGACCTGAGTTGCCGAGCGGGCCTTGAAGGTATTTGAAGCCGCATTGCTCATAGAGACCCACGGCCATCTTTAGTTCGGGCATGGTTTCGAGATACACTTGTTGGTAGCCGTGTTGCCGCGCACTTTCAAAACATTTGTGTATTAGCATACGGCCGTAGCCTTTGCCCCGTGCCTGGGGCAGCAGGTATAGCTTCACTACCTCGCAGCAGCCACCGGGCAGGCCATCTGTGGGGTATATTCCGGAGCCACCCATCATTTGCCCATCCATCTCCAGTATCCAGTAGCATGAACCGGGGCGGGAGAACAGGCAATGCAAATCATCAGTAGTAGGGTCATAGTAGACAGTGCCTGGCTTGTTGGCCTTGAACTCGGCAAGCACGCTGCGGATGATAAAGGCTATACCTGCATTGTCATCGTGGGTTATTTGCCGTAGTGTGGTGGTGTGTTCCATCGGGTGCAAAGTAATAACAATTAGCAATTCACTTTATTGTGTAAATTCACGTTATTCAAATCATTTTTATGAAAACACGCTTATTCTTTTTATGTGCCGCACTACTCACCCGTAATTTTGTGGGAAACGCACAGGTGGTTAATGTGTGTACTAATCCAGAGGTGCAGCAAGTGCTGCTGGGCAGGTATGACCCAAGGGCCTATCACGCCACATCTATCATCACAGATGCCACACTCATCAGCCATGGGCTGAATGCCCTTGTGTCACCCGATTCGCTGCGTGCCGACCTGAATATGCTCACTACATTTGGCACACGCAATACAGGCTCTGATACAGCATCCGGCACACGTGGCATAGGCGCTGCGCGCAGGTGGGTGTATAATAAATTTCAGCAGTATAGTGCAGCCAATGAGCACAGGCTACTACCGTCTTATCTTCAGTTCGACACCACCATTTGCGGCATACCGCAGCACCGGAATATATTTGCTGTGCTGCCAGGTTTGGATACAGCGGACAAGTCGGTGATAGTAGTAGAAGCCCATATAGACAGCCGCTGCAAAGATGTGTGCGATACTGCCTGCATAGCGCAGGGCATCAATGACAATGGCAGCGGCACTGCGCTGGTGCTGGAGCAGGCAAGGGTGATGAGCAAATACAGCTATAACCATACTATAGTGTTCCTTGTGGTGATAGGCGAAGAGCAGGGCCTGTATGGCGGACAGGCATTTGCGGTGTACGCAAAAGATAACGGCATAAAAATAAAGGCTGTGCTGAACAATGATATTGTAGGTGGCATCATCTGCGGCCATACCTCATCGCCACCCAGTTGCCCCGCCTTTGAGGATATAGACAGCACACATGTGCGCTTGTTCTCCTATGGTTCGTTCAACTCGCCACACAAGCAGTTTGCACGCTTCACCAAACTGGAGTATAATGAGCGTATATTGCCGGTAGCGCATGTGCCTATGGGCATCAATGTAATGACACCCGAAGACCGTACCGGGCGCGGCGGCGATCATATCCCCTTCCGCCAGCTTGGTTATACAGCCATTCGTATGACCTCTGAAAATGAAGATGGCAATGCCGATGTTACCGACCCTTCTTACGTAGACAGGCAACACACATCGGCTGACAGCATGGGAGTGGACGTGAATAATGATGGCATCATAGACACCTTTTATGTAGACTTCGATTACCTCGCAAGAAACATAGTTGTTAATGGCAATGCCATGGCCATGATGGCTGTAGGCCCGCAAACGCCCGACTTGGCGTTAAGTACCACAGGCGGCAACCTGATCGTGAAGATAACAACGCATCCTGAGTATATGCACTACAAGATAGGGCTGCGCACCACATCCAATGACTGGGATTCTGTGTATACGTTTACCGGGCTTGCAGATACATTAATAGTGCCCGCAGGCAATTATATAGTGAGTGTGGCTGCTGTAGATACCGTAGGGGTGGAGAGCCTGTTCTCAGAAGAGGTCATGCAACGGGTTGCAGCGGTGAATGCCATAAGTATAATATCACAATCCGGCGGCATAGAGCTATTGCAAAATAAGCCCAACCCGGCAGATGAAGCCACCACCATAGCGGTAAAGGTAGACGAGCAGGTGGCCTATAAAAATGCTTATATCGTCATCCGCGACCTGAATGGGAAGGAGGTGAGCCGCACGCCCATCACACTTAACGCAGGTGTGAACGAAATAGAGTACACGCATGGCTACAACATGAGTGGTACTTTCATTTATACTTTGGTGGTGGATGGCAAGGCACTGCAATCAAAACGTATGGTGTTTACCAATTAAAAAGGTGTGCCACACTTTGGAAGTGTGGCACACCTGTATGTTATAGCTCCATCTAGGACGGCCGGGTTAGAGATTCCCCCTCTTAGCCTGTTCGCGCTCAATGGATTCGAAGAGAGCTTTGAAGTTGCCTGCGCCGAAGCTCTGTGCGCCCTTGCGCTGTATGATCTCGAAGAACAGGGTTGGGCGGTCTTCTACCGGCTTGGTGAAGAGTTGCAACAGGTAGCCTTCCTCATCACAGTCTACCAGTATGCCCAGTTCCTGTAGCGGCGCTATATCTTCGTCTATCTTGCCTACACGGTTCGGCAAATCTTCGTAATATGCGTTTGGTGGCGCATCGAGGAATTCCACACCACGCGATTTCAGGTCGCGCACAGTGGCTACTATATCGTGTGTGGCTATGGCCACGTGCTGCACGCCTTCGCCCTCATAAAAATCAAGGTATTCTTCTATCTGCGATTTTTTCTTTCCTTCGGCAGGCTCATTGATCGGGAATTTCACAAAGCCATTGCCGTTGCTCATTACCTTGCTCATGAGTGCAGAGTATTCTGTATTGATCTGCTTGTCGTCAAAGGAGAGAATGTTCACAAAGCCCATCACATCTTCGTACCACTTGATGGTAGGGTTCATACGGTTCCAGCCCACATTGCCCACGCAATGGTCTACATACAGCAGGCCAGCATCCTTGGGGTTGTAGCTGCTTTTCCATTCCCTGTAGCCCGGCATGAAGATGCCTTTGTAGTTCTTACGCTCTACAAACAGGTGCACCGTTTCGCCATAGGTGTATATGCCACTCATACGCACTTCACCATTATCATCGCTGATAGTCTTAGGCTCCATATATACCTTGGCGCCACGCTTTACTGTTTCTTCAAATGATTTGTAGGCATCATCTACCCATAGCGCCAGTATCTTCACACCATCGCCATGCAGCTTGATGTGCTCTGATATAGGGCTGTTAGAGTTGAGCGGCGAAGTAAGTATCAGCCGTATCTTGCCCTGTTGCAATACGTATGATGCACGGTCGCGCACGCCTGTCTCCGGCCCTGCATATGCAAGCGACTGAAAGCCGAAAGCTGTTTTATAAAAGTGGGCAGCCTGCTTGGCATTGCCTACATAAAACTCTATATGGTCGGTGCCATTGATCGGTAAAAAGTCTTTTGCCAGTGTCATCTTCTGGCTGGTTGTCATTGTGCTCATAAATTTTGTTTTAGATCAGTTTTGTACAATTAAGGATATCGTCCGTTATACTATCAATTCACAGTCCCTTACTCCACATCGCCATAGCAGACGTGCGTAGAAGCGCGCGTGCCATCTTCTGAGTTGAACGAATATCTGTGTACTTCATTTTAAATGTGCTAAAACCGTTTATTTTCGTAATTACTCTATCCAGCTATACACATAAGTGTCGTCCTCTATCCCGAGCGAATCTTTTGTGAGTATCAGGGGATGGAAAGTATCCACCATTACTGCCAGCTCCTGGGTGCCTGTTTTGCCTATTGACTTCTCCACGGTGCCGGGGTGCGGGCCATGTGGTATACCGGATGGGTGCAGGGTGATCATGCCACGCTCTACGTGCTTGCGGCTCATAAAGTCACCATCCACATAGTACAGCACTTCGTCGCTGTCTATATTGCTGTGGTTGTATGGGGCAGGTATGGAGAGCGGATGATAATCGTACAGCCTTGGCACAAAAGAGCACACCACAAAGTTGTGCGCATCAAATGTCTGGTGCACGGGTGGTGGCTGGTGTACGCGGCCTGTGATCGGTTCAAAGTCGTGTATGCTGAGGGCGTATGGGTATTCGCAACCATCCCAGCCGATCACATCAAACGGGTGATGACCGTACCATATGGGGTACAGCAGGCCCTTCTTTTTTATCTGTATCAGGTATTCGCCTTGCAGGTCGAAGGTTTCGAGGTCTTGCGGCTTGCGCAGGTCGCGCTCGCAGAATGGTGAGTTCTCTAAAAGCTGCCCATACTTACTCAGGTATCTTTTAGGGAAAGTAATGGGGCTGAAAGATTCTATGATGAACAAGCGGTTGTCTTCATTCTCAAACTCTATCTGGTAAATAGTGCCGCGCGGCACCACCACGTAGTCGCCATAACCAAAGGGTATGCGGCCGTACTGGGTTTTCAGTACGCCCTTGCCTTCGTGTATGAAGAGTATCTCGTCGGTATCGGCATTCTTGTAGAATATGTTGTCTACCAGGCCCTTTTTAGGAGCAGCGAGCGTGAGGTGTACATCGTTATTGAACAGGACGGTCTTGCGGCTCTTTATGTAATCATCCTCCGGGCTTATCTTGAAACCCCGGAAGCTGCGGTGCTTCAGTATGTTGGATGTAGCAGCAACCGGCGCTACATTTACCGGCTCTTCTGCTTTAAGTATTTTAGTGGGCGGATGAGCATGGTATAGCAGTGATGAATTAGAAGAAAACCCCTCAGTACTGAACAACTGCTCGGAATATAATGTACCATCCGGCTTGCGGAATTGCGTGTGCCGTTTGGGTGGTATCTTACCTAATGAATGATAATGAGGCATTGCTTATTTATTTATCCAAAAATACGATTTTTACCCCTATTGAGGGATATATACTGTCCATATTAGCATTTGCGGTATTTATATGGGCATTTCAACACGAATTCCCTGTTATAGCTAATACCATTTAGACAATTAAATTGTACGCATGTTCAACCCCTTTGGGGTTGGCGAATGAACATTCTGCTACCCCGAGCTTTGCTCGAGGCTATTCACTGTCAACCCTTTCAGGGTAATCCAATCTATATGTTAAATTGACATAACATACTGCGTGGGGCAAACCGTTAAAACGATTGAGGAAACGAGGGGCATTTACCAATCACTCCCGATAGCTATCCTACCGTGTACCCACATCTTTTTCTGCATTTTCACTCCCCATGATATGCCCCTTAGGGGCTACATGTTTGTAGTAAAACGTTCATTAGTTTCATCCTTGCCCCGTCGGGGCTACGCTACATAACACGTAGCGTAGCCCCGATGGGGCATAACCGCATATTATATATTATGCACTACAAACATATAGCCCCTCTGGGGCATTACTTATTATTACAAAATACTTGTGGGTACACGGTAGGATAGCTATCGGGATAAAACCGAGGCTATGTTTTTGCGAAATCCGGACTATTATATTTTGCTCTTACTGAGCATTGAGTAATTGTGCTATTAAGCCATTGAGCCATTACTTACTCCAGCATCTGTGCTACCATTTCTTTGAGCAGCTCACCGTCTTTGGCGGTATTTTTGATACCTACTGCCATAGTGCTGTACTTGCCCAGCAGCATCAGGCAGCGCTCTACGCGATGCAGGGGCCAGTTCTGTGCCGAGGCCATGATGTTCTTTACAGCATAGGGCGATGTGCCGAGCGCAGCGGCTGCTTCTTTATCTGTTTTGCCGCGCATGAAGTTGGCAATGTAGAGCCGGCTGAAATGATTGTAGAAAGTGCCCACCAGCAGCGGAATAGGGGCTGCTTTGGGATTAGCGAGGAAGTAAGTGAGCATACGGTACATGCGCTCTTTATCGCCACTACCGGTAACAGCTTCGGGAAATTCAAAGATGTTGTAGTCGCGGCTGATGCCGATGTACTTTTGTATGAGTGTGGTAGTGAGCGTGGTTTCACCGGGTACGTTGATGCGTATCTTCTCCAGCTCGTTCACAATATTTTGCAGGTCGTTGCCGAGGTAAGTGGCCATGATCTGCGCTTCGCGCTCGCCTATCGCAAAATTCATATCCTTGCCCTGCTCCTGTATCCAGTGGGGCATCTTGTCCTCTTTCAGCTTTTCCGATGTATAGCAGATGCCTTTTTCTTTGGCCAGCTTAAATAATTTGCTGCGGCCATCAGCCTTTTTAAACCGATGTTCTATAAGCAGTATGGTGGTAGGCGATGGCTTTTCTACATACCCTACCAGGTTATTGAGATCTTTAAGCGCCCCGGCATCTTTGAGTATCACCACCTGCTTCTCTGCAAACATGGGAAAGCGGCGGCAGGCATTGACCACATCGGCCCATTCACAGTCTTTACCGTATAGCGTGATGAGGTTAAAGTCCTGCTCGGCGGGAGTGAGTATGTTCTTCTCAAAATAGTTGGTAATGAGGTCTATGTAATACGGCTCCTCGCCATCTATCAGGTATACGGGCGCAAACTGCCGTAGCTGCAACCCCTGGAATATTTTTTTAAGCTCTGCGTTCATTGTACGAGGTGCAATTTAGTAGAAAAACCCCAAACCCCTCCCGCAAAAAGCGGTACCCTGTTCAAGGGCTTCGACATATTATCTATCTATGCAGTTAAAAAAGGCTCCTGCACGATAATCGTACAGGAGCCTTTCGGAGAATTTTGATGCGAAACTATATATTAATGTTGCACCATCACTTTGCCATTGTAATTCACCCCTGCTCCTTTTATTGAGATGAGGTAGATGCCGTTGTTGAGGTCGTTCACATTAAGCTGTGACTGGCCTGATGCGGCGTTGATGTTGATGGTTGATGATAATACTGTGCGGCCTGCAAGATCACTGATGATAACATCTGCATTGCCGATGAATTTATTAGACCACTGGATGAAGATATTGCCGGTGGTTGGATTAGGATAGATATTGAACTCCTGTGTAGCTACGTTAGGCACAGCAGCCGGCGCTACAGGGGTAATAGTGCCATTGGAGGTATGCTGCTTGAAATCCACCCCGGTTATGCTTTCATTAGTTGCAGTCAATGTAACTGATGAAGTAGTGGTATAGAAATCGTAATCTTCCGGATATACAAGGTACGAGCCATTAGCAATGCCTGTGAAAGAATAAGCGCCTGTAGCATCTGTATATACCTGTGTGAGCACATTGCCGCTCATATCTTCGAGATATACCAGCATACCTGCCACCGGCGCATCTCCCGATGTACCTCGGCCTGCCCCTGCTGATATGTAGCCGCCAATAAAGCCCGGGCCGGCAGGAACTGTGCCATACACCATAGTGATATGTGCATAATCAGAGCCGGAAGTATGGGTAATAGAAGCTGCATCATACCAATGTGTAGTGGAAGATGCATATGTGGGCACATAACCGCTTGCGCCAGGGGTTTCAACAAGCATACGGCCTTTGACGAGGTAGCTGCCCGCTGGTTCGTCATGGAACATAAACCATGGAGTACCTGCGGAGATAAGGCATGTGTACGTAGAATCCATAGCAGTAAGGGTACTGTCTGTCGGATTGTATTTGATCAGCCACACCTTCATGCCGAGTGAATCGGGCGTAGTGCTGCTAAACGTAGCGTAGCCATATATCCTGTTCATATCAGGAGTTACGGTAGCGTGGGCATAACAAGCAGTGCCGTTATAGCCGGTTACAGTGTACGTAACACTCGTAGAAATCGAAGCCTCGGTGCTGCTGCATGAAGTACAGGAAAGCCCTGTTGATGGCGACCACGAGTAGTAGGTAGCGCCGGTAGCAGTAAGCTCGAAGTTGGAACTACAACTAACTGATGCGGATGAAGCAGAGATACTTGGTGTGGCGGTAACGCTTACAGTTTTATACGCGGCACAACCACCTGCTATATAGTAGATATTGGTAGTGCCGGATGTGACTGCGGTAACGACACCTGTAGCCGACCCGATGGTGGCAACAGATGTGCTGCCACTAATCCAGTAACCACCCGAAGTGGCATCAGCCAATGTTATGGATGCGCCGGAGCATACAGTGCTGCTGCCGCTGATAGCAGCGGGAGCAGGGCTAACTGTAACTGTGGCAGTAGCCGTACCAGCCGTAGAGTGATAAGTGATAACAGACGTACCTGCCGATACACCTGTAACTACACCTGTAGAACCAACGGTGGCAATGGAGGTAGACCCGCTTGTCCAGTAACCACCGGTTGTAGAGTCGCTCAATGTTGTTGAGGCACCAACACATAGTGTACGCGTGCCGGTAATGGCATGTACTGTTGTGGAACCGGTAACGGTATCAGTATGATAGACAGTACAACCGGTAGTGAGTTCATAATAGATATTAACCACGCCTGCGGCCACACCTGTAACCACACCTCCCGATGTAACTGTAGCAATAGAAGTATTGCTGCTTACCCATGCACCGCCGCCTGTGGCATCTGCCAGCGTAATGGAAGAACCTACCACTTCTGTGCCCGCGCCAGTGATAGCCGCAGGAGCTGCATATACTGTGAATGAAGTGGTAACGCTGCTGGAGCCTACTGTATAGGTAATAGTAACCGTACCGGCAGATACACCTACAACTGCGCCGCCTGACGTAACCGTAGCAATAGCTGTACTACTGCTACTCCATGTGCCTCCGCTTGTAGAATCGGTAAGTATGGAATAAGAACCTACACATGTGTGTGTAGTACCTGTGATGCTGTGTAATGTAGTAGAACCGGTAACAGTAACCGATGTGTAAGCGCCGCAGCCGGTCGGCAGTATGTAGTATACACCTGTAGTACCTGCGCCAACGCCTGTAATAACACCGGTAGCAGAACCAATGGTAGCAATGGAAGAAACGCCATCAGCCCAATGGCCGCCGGAAGTAGCATCACTCATAGTTATCGTAGAACCAATAGCCACCGTAGTGCTGCCTGTAATTGCAGCAGGAACAGGATTCACTGTAACTGTAGCTGTAGCAATACCCGCAGAAGAGTGATAGCTGATAACAGCCGTACCTGCTGATACACCTGTAACCACGCCTGTAGAAGAAATGACGGTGGATATAGAGGTGGAAGCGCTTGTCCAGTAACCGCCGGACGTGGCATCGGCTAATGTTGTGGCAGAACCAACGCATACAGAGAGTGTACCTGTGATGGGAAGTACGGAAGACCCACCGGTAACAGTATCAGTATGATAAACAGAGCAGCCGGTGGTCATGTTATAGTATATGTTGACTACACCAGCTGTAACCCCGGTAACGATGCCCGTAGAACCTACTGTAGCTATAGATGTGCCGCCGCTAGACCAGTAGCCACCTGTGGTTGCGTCAGACAATGTGATCGTAGAACCAACTGCTACTGTGCCTGCACCCGTGATAGCCGCAGGTGCTGCATATACTGTGAATGAAGTGGTAACGCTGCTGGAGCCTACGGTGTAGGTAATGGTAACTGTACCTGCTGATACGCCAACAACTGCGCCGCCTGATGTAACCGTAGCAATGGCTGTACTGCTGCTGCTCCATGTGCCACCGCTTGTAGAATCGGTAAGGATGGAATAAGAACCTACACATGTGTGTGTAGTACCTGTTATGCTGTGTAATGTAGTAGAACCGGTAACAGTAACTGAAGTATAAGCGCCGCAGCCAGTAGGCAATATGTAGTACACACCGGTAGTACCTGCGCCAACGCCCGTAATAACACCGGTAGCAGAGCCGATAGTGGCGATGGAAGAAACGCCATCAGCCCAGTGGCCGCCGGAAGTAGCATCACTCATAGTTATTGTAGAACCAATAGCCACAGTGGTGCTGCCAGTGATAGCCGCAGGAACAGGGTTGACTGTAACGGTAGCAGTAGCAATGCCTGCGGAAGAATGATAGCTGATAACAGCAGTACCTGCTGATACACCTGTAACCACACCTGTAGAAGAAATGACGGTGGCTATAGAGGTGGAAGCGCTTGTCCAGTAACCGCCGGACGTGGCATCGGCTAATGTTGTGGTAGAACCAACGCATACAGAGAGTGTACCTGTGATGGGAAGTACGGAAGACCCACCGGTAACAGTATCAGTATGATAAACAGAGCAGCCGGTGGTCATGTTATAGTATATGTTGACTACACCTGCTGTAACTCCGGTAACGATGCCCGTAGAACCTACTGTAGCTATAGATGTGCCGCCGCTAGACCAGTAGCCGCCTGTGGTTGCGTCAGACAATGTGATCGTAGAACCAACTGCTACTGTGCCTGCACCCGTGATAGCCGCAGGTGCTGCATATACTGTGAATGAAGTGGTAACGCTGCTGGAGCCTACGGTGTAGGTAA
>Ga0316218_1003901_pt1 | contig 11900 bp, 15 predicted proteins | sample TBH18003metaG_FD_203634 | JGI IMG/M metagenome (GOLD analysis project Ga0316218, IMG submission 203634) | Freshwater microbial communities from Trout Bog Lake, Wisconsin, USA - TBH18003 | ecosystem: Environmental > Aquatic > Freshwater > Lake > Hypolimnion/Profundal zone | place: USA: Wisconsin... | reverse complement strand
ACTGACATTATTTAGCCCTGACTATTGTTGCGTGGCAATATATTACTCCTCTTATCAATAGGAAATAAGCCCTATTTAAAGCCCCTAAAACCCTATTATTCAGCAAGGTTTAACAGAAAGACTCGACAGGGCATCCCGAAAAATGGTAGAATCTTAGCTTCAGACGCGGGGTGGAGCAGTCTGGCAGCTCGTCGGGCTCATAACCCGAAGGTCGTAGGTTCAAATCCTGCCCCCGCAACCAGTATTTAAAAGGCTTCTAGGTCAATCGGCTTAGAAGCTTTTTTGTTTCCAAAAGCAAAAATCGTGGCTATGTCGTGGTGAAAAGCCATTTACTGCATGTAAATCATCTCGAATACCGGAACAGTTACCGAATTCCCCATTACTAGCTCCAAGTTTCTATTGCCCACATACCTTCCTATTAGCTCCACACCCCCACCAATTCGAGCGGTGTTTTGATACTTGGCTTGAATGCCTGCGGGAACTACCACCACAAACCTTGTATTCATCGGCATAGATCCGATAGCCTGTAATGGCACAAAGCTCCCAATAAACGAACCATTGGCAAACTTCTCTATGTACCCACCAACAAGGTAATTTTTGCCGTCTGGCTTAAGTTTTGGGCTTGTGACCAAGTTATTGGCTGGAGCAGCATCGTATTTAATTGCCGCCTCCCTAGTATTTGCAGGCTGAATAGATCCCGCCTTCAAGCCCTGAATCCGCTCAGGATCTATAGAGCTCCTTGTAGGCGGTGGTGTCACTACTGCATTTTGCCGACTCCTCTCAGCCTCACGCTGCTGGGCACGCTTTCTTTCCTGATCGGCATCTTGAATACTGTCGCAGTCATACATAGCCTTTGCCATTAGCTTGTATATGCCATGTCTTTGGCAGGCTTCCAAACCGGCATCAATCTCTTCAGATGTATATGTTTTAGCGGAATCTGTTACCACTATCTTGGATGAGTCTGATGCTGTTGATTTTTCTATCTGCTTGCCATCTGTAGTTTCGACATAGAGCATCTTATTCATTCTGTCGATGATTTCTTTTGTACTCACCTCGCCATTGTCCTGCGCATAGGCGGGGGCAAGAAAAAGCATCAACACCAAAAAAATAATTCGATTCATTTGACTCTTTCTCTATTGTTGCGCTGTTCAAACTCCGCTGCTAACGCAAACTCTTCAAGCTGCTTGGCTTTCGCCTTTTGCCCCTCAATTACCTGCTTACCCGTCACCACTTGGCAAGTAGCCAATAGGCTCTCTAATGTTGGCTTATTCTTCTTCAGGAAATCGTTCACGGCTTAATTGCTCCATGAGTTCTGTCTTACTAGCTGCGCCTCGTCTTGGGCGATTAGTGCCATATTTAGCCCAATGCGACTGATCTGCCAAGATTTCCTTTTGCTCAGCCCTATGGTCTTCCGCAAGGCTTGTTAGCCGTTGAGGTTTTAACTTTGAGGAAAATTCAATATCGCTCATACAGTTGATATTAACAACTACTTCATACAGTTTTCAATATAAATTTTTTTGAGTCTAGCAAGATATTTAAGAGAAGCATCCATTGATCCAGTCGAAGATTCATATAGCTTTCTTGTTAATTGATTATCGGCATATAGATCATCTAATGATTTTTTTGATTGATTTAATTTATCAACTTCACCATCAATTTTTCCAAGAAATAACTTAGGGTTCCCTGCGCCATTACTTGTACATACCTTTTCTGGAGTTAAGCTTTCAGTAAGTTTATTTACAAAGTTAGTGCCATCATCCTGCGTCCAAGCGAATGAAGATCCGCATACAGACAGCACAAGAAATATTGCTAGAATATTTTTCATACTAGAGTGCCACTTAGCCAACAGCTCATTATTTACAAACATAATTCAAAACAAGTCGGTAGTTTGTATCAGGAACCACCACCGCCCAATCCGTTTCGACATAAGGGCTGCTATCAATATTTTGCCCCTCCTTTGTAAATCTTGAGTATTGCACCCCCCTAACCATCTCAGATTTACAGTTCATCTCCAATCTATTCTGTTGATAGGATCCATCGGGATCTACTATTTTTAACCAAAGCATTTTTATGCTATCGCCATTTGTTACTTTTGTAAGTACTGGCTTTTGTATGTACGCTTTTTTATCACCAAAGTCATACATATATACCAATTCACCCAAGTCCTTGGAAGTGCTGTATTTGTAATAAAAGTAGGCTCCAGTCGCTACAAAAATAGAAATAGTAACCAATCCAATAATTTTTTTATTCATTTTCATTAATTCCTAATTCTTATGAAGTCGAATTGACCAGCAGATTTCTCAAATATCACTTTCTTTGTAGTCTTGTCTTTAATTTTTATATTAAGCAGGAAGGTGTTGTTTGAGTTCTGAGCATTTATGATGAATGAGCCACCTAAAGGCACATTCATCAAGGCACCTGAATTAATTAGATCTTGATACTGGTAAAGCTTGTAGAAACTACCGCTTCTGATTTCTAGTGTCGTATTAAATGATCCATACACCCCTCCTTGCTTCATAAAACAAGTAAATATGGGTTGATATCCGCAACTAATCTCGGCTTCGTACTGCGCTGAATTAGCTTGAGGATTGGATCTTGATACCGAATTATTGCTGGCAGATATATAGTCAAACTGACCAGCCGACTTTTTATAGACAACTTCATTTGTTTGTCTATCAAGAATCTCAAGATTCATCGTCATTTCGTTGCTAGCATTTTGCATCTTCATTTGAAAAGTAGGTCTTAATAAAATCGTTAGCCCGCCATTTGAGCTCATCGAATTTTCAATATTCAAGTTAGTAAATTGAGCCATTGAATAATCTTGCCCACTTCTTACCTCAATATTTGTCGTTATATTTCCCTTTTGCATGCATGCCATCATTGGTAGCTGATTACTTCCAATGGTGCAGCTTATTTTGGCTAGATACGGAAACCCCTTAATAGGTCTTTCGGCATAAAACTGAGCATCTAAACTATCAGCCGCTCTTTGCTTCTGAATCTGCCTACCCCTTTTCAAATCCGCATAGTTGCTTGCAGTTTCAAGGTTTAACGGTCTATCACCAATTTCAGATGGCTTATCAAAAACCTTTCTAGGCTTAAAGGTGTTAATAATTCCAGCCTCTTTAATTTCAATTTGTGTTCCGCTATCTTTCCAACACAAATCTGGTAATAAACCCTTTGTTTCTCTCCATGTTCTCTCAACAATGAACCAGTCGCCATCGCAGTCGGATGACTGTCCATCAGTGATTTGATAAAAGGGGTTTACTCCATTACCAGCAATATTTCCATACTGATCATAGGAAAGTAGAACACTTTGCCTTTGGAATGGTTTTGAGCCCTGCTCGGGGCTTGAATCAGCATAAGAGGGGGCGCTACCCAATATAAGTAATGAAGCAATAAAAATCAGTAATGATTTAAAACTCATGCTTATCTGATCTTTCAGGATATAGATTTAAATTTAATAACTGTATTCGTACTATAGTACGAAGACTTATATTAGTCCAAACCAAACAATTCCCCCTTATTCGGGGAAAAGATGGAAGCTTCTAAAGCATTTGGATTGGTAATAAGAAAATTAAGGCTAGCGAAGGGTTTAACCCAAGAAGAATTGGGTTTTGATTCAGAGCTAACTAGGGCATATATCAGCTCAATTGAGTTGGATCAAAAGCTACCTTCTATTACAACCATCGCCAAGCTCGCTAAAGCCCTTAATTTGAGCCTAGCTGAGCTAATGCATCATGTCGATAAAGAAATGAGAAAATAAAAAATTAAAAATGATCCCCCGATCCACAAGCCAATATGGCGGAATAAGTTAGGCAATCAAAAAGATCATCCGCCCTCTTATAGCTTTCCTTGTCTGCAATTCGATAATTCATTATTTGGGATAAAAGGTGGTTTTTATAGCTGCCCTTACTATCAATCATCTTTTCGTATGCGTAGTGGGCAATTTGAATCTGTCTTGCAGCCACATACGGGGATGCAGCCATCGCCCTAGAATCTTTCCCCAAGGCTGTTAAGTTGCTTGGTATAGCCTTAGTTTCAACGCCAGTACGAATGGACTGCCCAAGAAGAACTGTCCCACTTCCTTTATCTTCGATAAAGATTCCCAAGCTCCCCCACTTTGCCTTATGTTCACGGACTAGCTCTTCAATTCTTTGTTGAATCTCAGGTAAATAATCGATTAATAGCGAGCCGTGAATCTGACGCAAATCCCAATCAACTATGAATATCTTTTGCTGTTGCAGGCGTGTGGGTGGCTGATAGGCGCAATATAGAACTGCTGTCGAATCATGGGTTGCTCCCGCCTTGAGCGCTGTATCAACAACCGCAAAAATTCCGCCAGTCATTTCAGGTAATGGTTCAGGGACGCCGCCCTCCCCAAGGAAAAACTCTAATGGAAAGAAGGTTGCTGAATTCATATTCAAAAACTCTGCTTGATACTCTTGCAACCATATCAAAGGCAGGGTTCGCCTCTTAATAAGCTCAAGCTCATCTCTCGGCAAATAGGGGTTGCTACTGCTAGGAGCTTTAAATACTGTCCAGTAGGTATCGGCATCGTTACAAATCCGATTAAAAAAATTCTCATCACCAATTCCATTTGGGGTCGAGCAAGCCATTGCTGTGCCCGCATAGTCAGTAAGCGTAGGTCTTATGGCTGTACTCCATTGAAACTCGAAGTTATCCTTTGCAAAGGCTATTTCGTCTAAATAGATTTCGTGAAACTTCTCGCCCCGCCCCGCTGTTTCATTCTCAAGACTAAAGAATTTGATTCTTCCACCTGTATCGGGCAATCGAATAATGCCCTCAGTCTTATTGGCTTCGATCTTGATCTCATTCAAAAGCAGAACAATGGACTGCCATACCTCAGAGATCATTCTGTATTGAGGTACAAATACCCCAATGCTTTTGCCATTGACTGCACCCCTGCAAACAAGATTAGTGATAAGCGCACTCTTACCTGCTCGCCTGCCTAAGCAAACTGCTTTAAAGCGTGCTGGGTGATCTGCAATTCTTCTTTGTGCAGGATGAAGGCTTGGTAGATTTACTCTTGGGTTAGCCATTATCTTTTTCTACTTTTGGCTCTTTAACTTCCAAGGTCATATCAGGATCTACCAATGAACCCATATTGAGCTCAATAACTTCTGTCCCACCAATGGAGGTGTCTTTTAGAGTACTAGAAAGAACGGCGGTCTTAGCCAGCTCACTTGCCAATTCAGCAGGTAGTTCCCCACGGGTTACGGCATTAAGAGCATATTCAACCTTATCCGCAATGCTCAGATCCTCAGGAATCTCAAGATCAATATAGGATTCGGCTTTTCTATTTGGAAAGCCCTTTTCCATTAATAACTTGATCGCTACTAGATCACCAGCTAAAGCTTGCTCAATGAGTAGGTCAAGAATGGCGGGTAGATTTTGGTTTAGCTTCTTACGAAGCTCACCTTGAATTCCCGCACCCTTCCTTTTCCCAGCAGGGTTTCCACTCTGCCCTTTTTGGAATAGATGGCTTCTGCTTTTTGCCTGCTCTTGCAGTTTTTTTGTTTTTTTATCTTCTTCACTCATAGCGATGCACTCATATTTAGGTAAAGCCTGTGCATCACTCCAGACCTAACTATTTTGGGGGTTTGTTTATTAGCTGTCAAAGGCTAATCCTTTGACTTATCTTCCATGTAAAGGGCTAGCAGCCTGAAATCATTAATGAAATAGTCCAGATTTTCAAACTGCTTACCATTCCAAGTGAGAGTGCCATCGTAGTTATGGATTGCAATTCGGATCGTGCCTAAGTTGTTGCGCTGGTAACCTGCCACCAATGGTTTGATGATCGTTTCCTCTCCATCGACTTCCGCTTGCCACGCAACGATAGGTTCTTCTACCTGCTCAAAGACAGGTTCAGCATTTTGATCTAAGCCTTGGTAAACAACTACTAGAGCCATACGCTCTACATTGATTGGGATATAACTAATTTTCATGGGTGTCTTTCAATAAAAACGGGTGAATGAAACGGTGTCTTTTTCAATGTCACACTTCCCACACTTCCCCACACTTCCCTGCATTTGGGAAGCATGGGCAGGGGTAGTGAGGTGGTATATAACCCCACCCCTAAGGGTGGGTTATATCCACACTTCCCTATTTCCCTTTTATAGGGGGAATGATAGAAAAAAGAGGCTTTTGAGGTACTCATCGATTTAGCCCCCACTCTCAAAAATAGCGTTTTCAGGAGTACTTTTTTGGTCACACTTCCCTACGATTCCCAAAAAGGTTTTACGCATGAGGTCTTCTTGAGTGGGTAATACATAGCAAACCTTTCGATCTTTATGCTTCTCATGGGGCGTTTTAATTTCTTTAATTCGCTGCTGAATGAGTAGCTCTGCAAATATCTGCCCTTGGTCTTTTGTCTTAGCACCCGTTAGCTTTTTGATCTCAGCCGCTGATAAGTAGTCCTTAATTAAGAGCTCGTGGCTCATAGCGTTAACTGTGTTTTGCAGATGACGCTCTAACTTGTCATGCTCTCGGCTCTTTTTATTGCCTTGAGTGATCGTTACTTGTGGATATTTCTGCGTTACCAGTTCACCTAAATCATCAGTAAGCTCAAGCTCCAACAGATTGACCTTGAAGTGAATCTCATGCCCTCTTAATCCTCCCGCCCTCTCTTTATCGATTTTGAGGATGGTTTTAGAGCTTGTATCGCTTTCTCGCCCAATGGCGGCAGTCCAGTAGCAATCGGCTTCCCATGCGCCACCGCCCCTTGCTGAAGCGTTTAGAAGGTCATCAATCGTTAGCCCCTTAGCTGACTTAATCAGGTGAGCGATCACCCATATAGGCGCTTTGGTTTCTAAAAAGACTTCCTTGAGTGATGCCAGAATTCTGCCAACCTGAGCGTTGCTGTTCTCGTCTTCTAAATCAAAGTTAGCCGAAGCGGTATCCAAAACAATTAGCGGTGGCACTTTGCCTAACTTCTCATGCGGAATTGAGAATTGATCTATCGCCCAACGAATCCGTTGCTCATTCTCTTGCCCTGCTAGTCGCTGGGCTGGGAATACATGGATCATCTTCGTAAAGCGTTCAAAGTCCTCACTCTGCCCATCGGCTTTTAATAATTGCCGAACGCCAAACAAGGAGCGATTGAGCTGGGCATCGTCTTCAGTAAAAAATATCACCTTACGAGGCACTTTCGTTTTGATGTTGCAGTCGGTGTGAGTAAACCCTGCTACAAGGCACGCTAGAGGGACTACTGCCACGGTCTTACCAACCCCTGACGATCCCGCTAACATTCCAATACCCTCAGGGATATTGTCAGTTAGCACCCAGCTCACAGGTCTTAGCTCTTGCTGCTGAATAATCTCTTTCGGTGGCTGCCACCCGTTACTAGGCACGAGCTCATCATGTAGGCGCTGCGCTTCTTCGTTGCTTAAAGGTTTCATACAACCCCTTTAATCAAGCGGTAAATATCCTTGATGCCTTTATCAACACAATGGGCGTGCAGGCATTTAAAGCCATAAGCAAGATTGTTTTCATTACTAGGCTCAAAGAGAGCCGCTTCTACCCTGCCATCGCTATGCAGATTGCTCCAAGGGCAGACAACCTTATGCATAGCGCCACCAACTGAGAGCACCATTCCGTTATTGGCAAACCAACCAAAAATATTCTCGGCAGTTTGGGGCAGCAACCTTCTTGGCTTAATTCTAGGTTTTGGAGGGGCTTTTGCTAACCACTCCTCTACATTTAATAATTGCCCCCTAAAATCGATCAACTCATTGCCTGCTGGAGGTAAAAAGACAGGCTGAGCGCATCGATGCGTAGAGGAATCCCAGCCTTCAAAACCTGAAGCCTTTTGCACTAGCTCACCAATCGTTTTTGCTTCAATCTCCACTATTGGGCGAGAGAGCAATAAGAGCACCCGAAAGCGCCTTGCGTTCTTCTTGCTTGAAGCAGTTTCATAAATAAAACAATCAAAGCGCTCAAACCAACACACCGCCTGAACAAAATCAGAATCAGTTAGGTTGCCATCCATATCGAACGCTAACCAGCCACGAGGCAGAGCGTTTTCTTTTGAACGCTTGCCCCTTGCTCGAGTGCCCTCTGGCAACATGGCTGAGGTGATGTAGTGCTTGCCTTTATAAGGGGCTCGGTTGTCATCAATAAATGACTTGAGCCCCTCTTTATCGCCACGATAGTTAATCGGGCGGTTATCAAAAATGTCTAGCCCAAAACTCCAAGTTAATGGTTTGTTTTTATCGTCAGAAGTTTGCTCTTTGCTAGAGCTATCAGTAGAATTGGTCATGGTGCAAATCTTTGTTTGGTGGCTGCTAAATAGGGATCAAAAGGGGCTAGTGAGCTGCAACTCACTGGCTCTTTGCTTTTAGGCTTGCTCTTGATTGAGTAGCGCTGCAATACGATCCACAGACCACAAAAGACGATTACCAATCTTTAATGGCTTGATGCCAAAGGCTTCTCCTTTTAGGGAGTTTTCCTTGCGAATGGTTTGGATAGCCTTTGAAATTACCTGACCGAATTCAGCGGTAGTAATGAAGTCACGGGACTTAGCGATTTCTGCCAAACCGTGTGGAATATTTGCTTCTTGATGGGTGTTCATGTTTTCAACCTACCTGTGCGTTGCGATAGATTGAATTTCAATTCAAGGTGATGAATTAGTGAATCATGCAAACTCTATTGACTTTTACCCTTATAAATAAAGGCTTGGTGAGTTGATTTGGCAACCCACTGTAAGTTTTTTTTAAAAGTATCTTTAAAATCTATTAAATTTCACAAGACTTGATTGGCTGCTTTCGACCCAAAGCAGACGCCCAAAGAAAAAGCCACTCAATGAGTGGCTTTTTTCTAGTTTAGCTTTTTATTAAATTGGCAATTGAGCCGCTACTGCACAATTGTTTGTGGCAGGCTTGCCAGCAAAGCGATCTTTAGTCCATTCTCTATAGAAAGATCCGGACACAACCGGGGTTGTAAAGTGTGTCTGTACTCCTGGAAGCTGGACTCGATCCACGCTAGCGCCTAATTTACACATCTGCTCTTGATAGAGCTTGCCCATGATTGGGGGGTTGGTAACATCGCCCGTACCCCAATAAATTACTACTGGAGCAACTGGCTTAACGGGTGGATTGCTGGCCTTCACAATTCCAGTCACCCAACCTAGCGTATTAGTACGCTCAGCCTTCAACATGTTTTTGTAACCATCTCCAAAGTTGTAATTCAAGGTAGCTGCAGCAGTATGCATACACTTGTTACTGTAGATCTCGTTCATTGCTTTGATTGCATCATCTGTAAACAGTTGATTGAGCTTCAAATCTGGAAAAGCTGGTTCCATAGCCCACAGAGCCATACTCATGTGGCCAAAGTCAAATACGGTTTTAGTAAACATCTCAATAAAACCATCCATGACTTTTTGTGCTTCTGCCTCAGTAGTAGGAAGCTTAGGCACTACAGCAGCATTGTCATATGGTGCTAACGCAATAGTTCCCACCAATTCAATTCCATCGGCAGCAGTACCCTTTTGAGCAACGTACTCTGGCATGCTTGTTACAGCTAGAACAGCGCCACCACCTTGTGACCAACCATAGAGAGCGGCCTTTTTACCTGCGCCTGTTTCTTTCATGGAACTAGCAGCACGTACGGAATTTAAGGCGTCCTTACCATTGGTATTAGCCAATGAATATTGATGTCTACCGCCACCACCTAGACCTTGATAGTCGGTTGCAGCAATCACATAACCTTGCGCAATAAATTCTTCAACGCTAGGAATGCCGTAGTCGGTCCAAGAGTTACCGCCAATTAAAAAGAATTCATTTAACGGAACCACTGGATCCAAGATTTGTGATGGGCCGCAGTTTTGCGCTGTTCCAGTTGTACCGTGTGCCCACCCCATGATTGGACGCCCTTCTTTTGGAGCTGGACCAACAGGAGCAACGACTAATCCAGTTGCAATCGTCTTATTACCCAAATAGTCTGAAGAGATATATGCAATCTTCCAGGCTTGAGCACCCTTAACGGAAGTTTTGATTTTCTCTTTCTTAACAACCTCACCGAGCTTGCCAGTAGGTGCAATTTTCTGGGCTTCCGCATAAAACTGTGCAACAGGTGGATCAGCCAGTACAGCTGAGGACATTGCACCAAGACAAGCGCCGAACATCAGGCTGGAGAGGATTTTTTTCATGGAAACCTTTGAATATTGAGCCAGTACATCAAGAATTTAGTACTAATGGGCATAAATATAGCAAATTAGGCAACTACGCCCATATATTCATAGCGCCACCTCTTAACTCTATTAGGGTCTTAAAGAGAAACTCAAGGAATTAGGTGGGGGGTCAACCCAAAGCAGATGCTCAAAATAAAACCCGCCGTAGCGGGTTTTATTAATATGCCTAGAATTGGTTTACTTCAAAAATGAAGAAGACAAGTCCTGAGCGCCGGCATTATTAATTCCATAAGCTTGGAGCGCCTTAACCTCTTTTACATCTTTCAATGAAGCAAAATCTACTACAGCCCAACTCAGAGAATTGTTAATGCTACGTATGTAATATCTACCACGTGAAAGATCTTTCATTACGGTGAAATCAGAAACTTCACTTGAAGATTGACTGCTGCTAGCACCGCCATCGCCTTTACTACCTGCGGCATCAATAGTAAGACCGTCAGGACGATCAAAATTATTCATAATATGGCCAAGTTGATTGATGGCTTGATCCGGTGTTGCGCCCTTTGTTGCATAGTTTGCGTAAAAGGCGGCTTTAACAAAACGTCCCTGCGAGGTATTCGCGGCAGAAAGGCCTGCTATCGCATTACCAGAATCTGCTGTGGCTAATTTCAGTTTTCCGAGCTGCCCTGTATTTTTGTCAACATTATTAAATGTGTAGTTATTCAGATTTTCAAGATGCCATGGGAAATTGGGGCCATTCGTTAAGACACCAACAGGGTTGTCATAGATATTGGCCACGCCATTTGCAAACTCAATCACAATTGCGCCACCGCTTTTATCGTGAATAGCATAGTGAAGTGGGACGGGAAGGTTATCAAACAACTTAACATCGGGCTGCCAAACTTGAACAGCCCCACTAGATAAAACTTTCTTAACTTCATCAGCCGTTTTAAAGTTTCCAAGCACCCAGGTGCTAAACAGTTGACCGGAAAGAATCTTGGAGTTATCTGATCCTAAAGCCATCGAGGTTGTTGGGGTTATCTCATTTCCAGATAAGCTGAGACCTTGGTCATTAAGACCATCGAGAAATAGCTGCTGCCTAACGCCATATCCTTTGGAGCTACCTGCCCCAATAAATGCATATTTTGTATTAAAGATCATGCCTTGCTGACCCGAAGGTGTTGTTGACTCAATTTTTGTGCCTGCAGGCATGTAAGTCAGCAATGCTGGTGGTCGCGCAGAGTTTTCAAGTGTACGTCCGTGATATACGTTGCCATTGGTGTCAGTAATTACAAGGGATGTACAAGCTATCGCATTACCGATAGAAGCTACCATCAATGATGTGGCTGTAAACAGGCTCAGTATTCGTTTAAAAATATTCACGAAGCATTTCCTTTTTGGATGATTTGGAATTTTGATCAAAAGTATTTTATGGCGGGGGTGGGTCAATATGGCTGTAATACCTATATTAAACAATAATTTAAAGGGTCTCTATAACTTCCACATGGATTATTTAAGCGTCTCTTATTGGCCGTTCTCTGCCGGTCAAAAACCACAAAACTGCCTATTCTGAATGGCTGCAATAGGCTGAAAAGAAGTCCCTGCTATGGGCGGCTCTTTTGAATAATTACAAGTGGTTCTTTTGGCCGTAATACGCAATTTTTCCGACATTTTTAGCGGGTAAACTTCTTTGGCAGTAGTCGATTTAGAATAAAAATTCTAATATCTATATAAGCTCGGTAATCGCAAAGCT
>Ga0316218_1003891_pt1 | contig 11934 bp, 25 predicted proteins | sample TBH18003metaG_FD_203634 | JGI IMG/M metagenome (GOLD analysis project Ga0316218, IMG submission 203634) | Freshwater microbial communities from Trout Bog Lake, Wisconsin, USA - TBH18003 | ecosystem: Environmental > Aquatic > Freshwater > Lake > Hypolimnion/Profundal zone | place: USA: Wisconsin... | reverse complement strand
TCGCACATTGCTTTGAATTGGTCAGCAGCTTCTTTCGTAATCGTCATAAACATTATTATACATTTTTTAAAAAAATGATATGATAATCTCAACTCAACAGTAATATATATGTACATAAAACAAATCGTACAAACAATCAAACAAATCGGAGAAAAAACAAAAAATATAATGAAAAAAAATAATATCCTAACTTCCACAGTGAACAGCACTGTTATCGCATCGCTTGAGTACAATACTGACTCAAAAATTCTTACAGTAAAGCTTCATAGCGGATCTGTTTCGAGTTTCTCAAATGTGTCCATGAAGGACTATGATCAGTTCCGATCAGCAAAGTCTGTAGGTGCTCACTTCAATACTATTATCAAAAAGAATTTTACTCTAATTAAGTAAATATGAATTACATTTATCTCACTGAGAAGCAGGCTATAGATATAGGAAACGTGCTGGCTAGGTATCAAAAATACGTTGACTATAAATTTGATGAAATATCAATCAAATTAGAAAAAGAAAATAATAGCGCCCTCAGTGAGATAATGCAATATGATCTTGATAATTTAGCAAAAGAAATTCAGATAATCCAAGATTCTTTAAAGTGCCTCGGATTATCTGAATAAAAATAAATATGGAAAACAACGAAATTGAGATTCTGAATATTAACCTAGAACCTGACGAAGACATAGAAGTTGTGGAATGTCTAGATCTTTACCAATTTGTATCGGTGGATAAAGGACAAATAGAAATTAATATCCCTGGACTAAACAAAATTAAACTTTCTATACCACAAATGCGCAACTTAGATTCCGCCTATATAGACTCCTTAAATTTAGACGAAGAAAAATCCATAGATTTAAAATATATTATAAATGAAGTTCAGGATATTGTTTCTGAAAAAATTAATCTTTATAGTTATTTTGGTTTTAAAATTTAAAAATCTTGTATAAGTAATCAATATGAATGTTGATTTTAATCCTGTAAACGGCTGGTACTCCAGCGCATTTGACACCAATAACCCAGAATTCGGCCCATTTAAAACTAGGGAAGAAGCGATTAAGGTATTTTTTAGCCAAAGAAAACTATCTGACTATGTGCCGTGTTATGTTGGCCAATTTATGCAGATAAATTTTTCTGTGGACGGAAAAGATTTTTTAAATTATCTTATTGAAAAAACATCAGAATCAGGATATTTTGGAGAGTCTCCATTAAAGGCTGTTCTCGCAGATGAGTATATAGTAAATAATCTCACAAAAGATCTTAATGCTCTTCTTACAAAAAGTTTTGCAAAAGGTCAAACAAGTACATTCACAAAAATATTTGAATCAAACAAAGTTTATCCACGAGAATATCTGCAATCGTTAAAAACAGAGTAAAATTCTCTATTAAAATAAAATTCATAAAATAAAAAAATGAAAAAAATTAGATTATGTGGGGATTGGCATGGAAACGCAGGCGCGATAAACAATGCCAAACAAACACTCAATAGATATGACCTCACAATACAACTAGGTGACTTTGGCGCAGGTTTTGACGCAGAATATTATTTAGATTTTATTGATTCAGATAAATTTAAAATACTGTTTGGAAATCATGATCATTATTTTACATTGTCTAAATATCCACACGCTTTAAAAAGATTTGGAATTTTAGAATTTAATGAAAAAAAAATATTCTATATCGGTGGTGCTCAATCTATTGATAAAGATTTAAGAATACCAGGATTAAATTGGTGGTCAGATGAAGAACTATCATATAAAGAAGTCAATGACTGCTTGGATCTTTATGAGGAAAATTGTAGAGAGATTGATATAATAATTTCACATGAATGTCCAATTAATGTAGGTCAAGAAGTTCTTAAAAGTTGGCCGAGAGAAAGTGTTACCAATAAGATGCTCTATGAGATTTGGAAGATTAAAGAGCCCGATCAATGGTTTTTTGGTCATTATCATAAAAGTTTCAATAAAAAAATAAGCAATACAAATTTTAGATGTTTAAATATCAACGAAGAGTATGTTATTGAAATATAATGAAAAAATTATGAGTAATTAATATAATCCACAAAATAAAGAGGAGTAAAAAAATAAAATGTCTAACACACCCGTACAGTCTTCGTCACTCAGCCTACCCAAATTCAATTGGAGCATCTTGATTTCAAGAGCCGTAACATTTGGCGTAGGCGGATTTGCTGCTGCATTTACAGCAAGCTATCAAACAACTCACAATGTAAATACATCGCTCTCAACAGCACTGACAGCACTTCTTGTTGCTGTGATTGGAGGTAGCACATATGATAATCTTAAATTTCAGGATTCTGTGAGAGCAGCAAAGGCACTGATTTCTGATGCCTCATCTGTAGTGTCCTCTATTGAACAAAAATAATGAATAAAGACTTTATTGAGATTGCTATTGTATTGATATTGTTTGTACTAGTAATCTTTTTAAAGGAGCGTTATAAAAAATAAGGTAAATAAAAAATATGAAATACATTTCTTTAATTTTTCTATGCATGTTTTCACTTGGTTTTTCACAAACAAAAATTGAAAGATCAGATAAGCCAGTGCATAAAATTCACATCAGCCATGCAGATCCTGCTTTAATTGCGATTTTACTCTCGGGTAGTCACAATTTTAATATTGCGCCAGAACACAGCACCGTAGAAAAAAACAATAAAAAATAATTTAATATTTTTTAAAGCCGTCAGGCCCTATAGAAAAAATTAATGTGCCCATCACATCCGACTTTTCTATAGGGCCTATATTTTCGCTAGAAATTGTGTGACCTAGATTATCTCCATCTACCCATATCTGATTTTTATTTAAGATATGCACAGGTGGCATTTTTGAATATTTAGTGATTGCTTGCACTAGATCAGAATATTTTTTAGGATCATATGCTGTAAAAAATACAGGATAATTATCATCGCCTATTCTGCCTTCCTCAGAATATCTAAGAAGATCTTGAGACCCATTATATATCACTCTTTTAATTAGTATTTCATCATTGAACTGAAATACAATAATATCATTATCTTTTATTTTTGTTTGTGATAAAAATACCAAACTATTGTTTTTAACCGTGGGGTACATCGAGTCGCCTTTTACAATAATAAATTTGTTATAATGAAATCCCAACTGTAGCAATATAAGCGTCATTGCAAATATCGCAGCAAAAGAGAAAAATATTTTTCTTATTTTCTTGCCACGCATAGATATATATTCTGTTTTTTATGATATCTAACCGATTTTTTGAAAATTTCCCTATAAAAATAAAAAGTATAATAAACACATGTTAGAAGAATTAAAAGAATTGGTAAAAATGGGCTATGTGAGATGTCAGAGGCATGATTCGTTGCCGTTGACCGTATACAATTACACTGAGAAAGCCCAGCACGATTCTGCGTGGAATCAATACCCTGTATTAAAAAATTGCCGCGGACTAGTGTTGGATGATGATGGAAATATTGTTTCAAATTGTTTAAAAAAATTCTTCAATTGGGAGCAGCTACAATCATCCGAGCGCCCTTGTTCTGGTGACAAAATTGAACTTACATTAAAAATGGACGGAAGTTTAATAATTGTGTCACGATACAAGGGCTCATTGGTGTTTAATTCCAGGGGCTCTTTCGTGTCAACGCAGGCTATCGAAGCGAAAAATTTATTCCACAAGATTTATAATCCAGACTGGATTGAATCAGGCTCTACATATTTATTTGAATATGTATCTCCATTTAATCGTGTCGTATTGCTGTATCCTACATCCGATCTTGTGCATCTAGCTCGTCTAGAGACTCCCACAGGCAGGGATTTGCCAAGAGATGAAAGATTTCATTGTGTGCAAACTTATGAACTCAATGGCGGTATTTTTGGAGAGGAACTTTATGAACTTTTCAAAAGCATGGAGAATAATGAACTGGTGAACAAAGAGGGTTTTGTAATTAGGCAAGTCGTTGATGAGCCCAGACAAAACTTTCGAATGAAATTCAAAACTGATGACTACAAAAAGAGACATGCTTTAGTTACAAATTTAAACAATAAAACTATCTGGGAGATGCTTAGAGACAACACACCTTTTGATGGGATCATTTCAATGATCCCAGACGAACTTTTTTCTTGGTTCTCTGCGACCAGAGAAAACATCTTGAAAAATTATTCTGGCATTGAAGAAAAATCTAAGATTGCCCATCAGGCAGTAAAAGATTTACCTACGAGAAAAGACCAGGCTATGGTTCTTCAAAAAGAATACAAGGATGTAGTGCCCGTGGTATTTAAGATGCTTGATAATTATGATTCATCAGAAATGATCTGGAAAATGGTGAAGCCAACCAAATTTATTCAGCCATTTGCAAACAAAGGAGAAGAATAATATGATCAGAAGCTATAGAGGTTTTGAAGTTCATGCACATCGAGAGCAATGCATGGCTGGTTATAAATTATTGTATTTTCATGCTGTAAGAATCTGTGATGGCCTAATCATCACAGATGGCTTTACTGAAGGATCGGACACTGTAGGCACTTATATTGCAATTATGAAAAATCATATTGATAATTTTATTCTAAGCCAAGGCAAAAGCCACGACATGGAAGACGAGTGGATTCCTAAGGAAGGAGTTTGGATTGATACCAAACAAAGATTAACAGGAAAATGGTCAGAAATTTGGAGCGATAATTAAATGAGATTTTCTATTCCGATCTGGCAAAAACAAGATGAATACACTTGGCACAAATGGTACGCCTGGCGGCCTGTACGTGCCCACACTAAGAGAGAATTGCTTAGTTTTAGTGATTATCAAGAAACTAAGCCAAATGATTTTGTGTGGTTTGCCCCCGTTTACAGGCGTTTACATTTTTATTCATGTGACATGTACTCATATTATGAATGGATTTATACTCTAGACTCTGAAATTGAGAATTATGGTGGATCATGGAACAATTGGATTAAAAAATAACTGTACAAAATATTTATGACATACGAAGAAGCAAACAATTTAGCCACACAAAAAAATCAAGAATTTATTGATTATTGCATGCACAACGATATTGAGTCAGTGTATGGCGTCACACCAGAGGAAGAGAAAAAGCTTGAAAAACAATTTAATGATGCAAATATTTATAACACAAACATAATTGTTCATCAAAATTATCAAAATTATCAGATTATTCCTCTCGACACAGGCCTATATTTTGTGCCTGTAGGTTTGATGGCCTGTGGCGATATGGAATATATAAAACAAATGCCTGTAACAGAAGATTTAAAGAAATCAAATATGTGGAGCGTAAAAAGCCTCAATGTTACATCTTTAGACTGGTGATTTGTGATTTATAAAGTCGGAGATATTGTTGAGGCTGATCATTTTTCCCATGAGCAATTCAAGATTATCAATTTTAAAAATAATCTATATGGTTGTATGTCATTAAAATATGGCGGTTGCATTAGTTTTTATCATAATGTATTAACTTTGATATCAAGAAAAAGACTCAATTGTCCAGAATATATGAAGGAGTTATGAGGTTTAAGGTCGGAGATGTTGTTCGATCAAAATTTTATAAGTACGGCAACGAGTCATTTGAGATTGTGAAAGCAGATTATACAATGAGAGAATATGAAGTGAAATCAAAAAAAGATGGAAAAATTTACTATGCCCCAGAATTTTCAGTGAGATCTTTTTTGAATTGTCCAGAATATATGAAAATTTCTCAATAAAGCGATCAAATCTTTTTAAGATTTTCCCGATAAAAATAAAAACAATAATAAATCATGAAAAATAAACCGAATATCACATTAACCAAAGGTTGCATCGCCAGTGGCAAGTCCACATGGGCGAGAGAGCAGGTAGATGCTAGTAATGGTCAGATCATTAATATCTGCAAAGATGATTTGAGGGCTATGCTTGACAACAACAAACATTCCAAAGGAAGAGAAGCGTTTGTGCTACAGGCCCAAGAGGCCCTCATTGCGCTCGCCCTAAACGAAGGCAAGAGTGTGATTATTTCAGATACAAATTTGAATCCTGCTCATGAACAGAGAATTCGAGAAAAATTTGGCGATAAAGCGAATATTATTGTCAATGATAGTTTTATGAGTGTGCCGTTGAATGTGTGCATTGAGCGTGATCGCAACCGACCAAATCCTATAGGCGAAAAGGCCGTAAGAGAAATGTATAGAAAATACATTGAAAAGTCCTGGGAGACCTTGGTTCAAGATGAGTCATTGCCAAAAGCAGCGGTTTTTGACATCGATGGCACGATCAGTAACCATAAATCTAGGGGTAAAAACAGTAGGAGCCCGTATGATTGGATGCGCGTGAAAGAAGATTCTGTGAATGAGCATGTAAAAGAAATGTTGCTGCTTCACAAAAATTCAGGATATAAAATCATTATTGTGTCAGGGAGAGACTCTGTTTGTAGAGACCTCACAGTTGAATGGCTCAACGAAAATTCAATTCCGTTTGATGAACTCTTTATGAGAAAAGAAAATGACATGAGGGCCGATGATGTTGTGAAGGAGGAAATTATCGATAATGATATTTTGCCTCGGTACAACATCAGGGCATGGGTAGATGATCGCCTGAAAGTAGTAAGGGCTCTGCATAAAAAAGGCATTCCTATATTCCGTGTAGGTGATCCGGAGGCTGATTTTTAATACAAAAAACAAAACGATGACTTTAGAACAAATACTAGAAGAATGTCAAGATATTCTTGAGAATAAATCTGGCTTGTATCATGGATGGTACGAGTTAAGCATAACTAAATATGGTACGCCATATGCCAGAGCTGTAATGAATCCTTCGGCAAATGATCCGATTGATTTGGCCCCCACCATCACGTCAATTCACTATGGTACCTCCCCTACAGAGGCCGCAATGAAACTTCTAGAAGAACTGAGAGATTGGAACTCAAGAGGCAGATCACTAAATATATATGATAATCAAAGTTCAAGATTATGGTTGGGCATTGACCCATGTACATACTGCAACGGTACAGGCAAAAATAAGGAATAATGAACGTTGGTGATAAGGTTTGGATTATTAAACAAGGTCATTCATTTTATCGAAAGGCTGGCATAATTGATAATTATAAAGGCAATTACTTCTTACCATATCTTGTTAGTTTAGTAAATGACCCAGGCCAATATGATGGGTTTAAAGAATATGAGCTTAAACTGTACATTCCGGTTGAGATGCCAGAATATTTTAAGATAATTGCAAAATAAATGTATAAAATCAATATATGAAAATACTAATTATTGGCACCGGAGCAGAAATTCCTCCGAAGGGTTGGGGCGCTGTAGAATCGATTATTTGGGAACATCTGCAAAGAATTCCTAAATTCGGCGCTGAAGTAAAAATGATCAATACCAACAATTGGTTTGATATCAACTATGCCGCGAATGAGGCCTCTAAACAAGTCGGCCCATTTGATTTTGTACATTTCCATCTAGATACTATGTTTCCGTTTGCAAGAGCACTATCTATGTCATTTCCTGTGGCAATGAGCAGTCATTTTCCATATATTTTCAATAAAGAAATGTACGGGGCATTTGGATGGGATAAAGTTATGGATTATCTCACAGATAACTCACATGATAATTTTAACTTCTGTCTTTCAGAAAAAGGAAGACAGTTTTATAAAGAGAACGGCGCAAGAGAAGATAAACTTTTTCTTTTGAAAAATGGCGCATCAGAAGATATTCAATTTAGAGACCCGCAGTTAAGCGATCGCTCCATTTATCTTGGGAAAATTGCAAGAAGAAAAGGGCAAGAACGTGTTGAGATGCTGTTAAAGCAAAATTTTAATCAAGATACTAAAATTGATTATGTGGGGCCATTAAATCAAGAAGATTCTTCAGCGAATTTGTCTAACCTTGGAAACAATTATCTTGGAGAATGGTCAAGAGATAAAATTACATCTTCTCTCACAGACTATGCCAATTTAGTGCTATTGTCAGATGGTGAAACTACAACGCCATTGGTTGTGAGAGAGGCATTGATTGCAGGATTAGGCGCGGTCATCACAGAGACATCTGCTGATGAGCTTGATACATCATTACCTTTTATTACTGTTGTACCAGACGACAAACTCAATGATGCCAATTATGTAAGAGAGGCAATTGAAAACAATCGATTAGTTTCACTTTCTATGAGGGACGACATCCGCGCATATGGAATTGATAATTTTGGTTGGGACAACTGTGTAAAGGAATATCTTTCCGAAATTCAAAAGGCATTAGATAGTCGATAATTATTTAATTGATATTTCTCATTAAAAATAAAAAACATAATACATTATGAAACAAAAATTAATGGGCAGTTGGAATAAATTTCAAAACACAATAATAGCACTGCTTGCCATTGTGGGATTAAACACATTCATAACATCTTTTGAATTAAGGTGCGTTGTGAATGTGTTATCGTTTATCATGTTGATAGCCTATATCGTCAGTTCAGACTCCAAAAATTCAGAAAAACCAAAAATTATTCAAAAAAATACATCCAATGATGTTTTAAAAGATATGGGGTATCAGGCACCCCCAGAAGAGCCTGTAATTGACTATGAATTTGTAAGGTCCGTGCTGCGCTTCAAATCTTTTACTGAAAAGCAAATTGAGAACTACATAAGCAAATCTTCTTCCACAAATGAAAAAGACATCATCTCTGAATGTGAGGCAATGAAAAAAGAAGAGTTAGAAACACAAAAAAAATATAAATTTAACTCTAAAAAGCCTTCAGAAGTTGTGATGCATGAATTATTCATAAAATTGAGCGATGCCAATGAAAATGATATATTAAGATGCATCAGTCGATGCGGTGCTAAAACGAATGAAGAAGCGATTGAATGGTGCATAAAAGAATACAACAGCGGAAACTATCTTGTAGAAGATAGCGCCAACGAATTACAAATGATTGAAGATTTGACTAATGTATTGATGACATACAAAAAATATAACAGAAAGGAGGCTTTAGAGATCGCCAAGAAAACCAAAGGCAATACTTTAGAAGAAAGAATAGCTGCAGCATTTAAGGCATCATAAACATTAATATAGATATATGTGGAATGGAAGAGTTTATGATTTTGTGTGTAAGTTAGAAAAAATATTTGATATTAAATTAAGTCATTTAGAAAAATATCTTCATTCTGCTCCAGAAAATGTGATAGATGATATTCTTCTGATTGATTTTAAAAATTATGTGTTGAATAATTTAAATGATTCAGAAATTTTAGATGAATTTAAAAAAAGAAATTTAATTTATGAAATTGAAGAAGATTATCGATTAAAATTTTCTCCGAATCTCAAAGATGCCAGCACACTTGAATTAGTTGAAGAACTGCGATCTAGAGGTATTTAATAGGCCCAATAATATCCCTCGTCATACCAGCCGTTGTTGCCCCAATTATAAAAATCATTGTTTGGCGAATTTAATACAATAACCTCTGAGCCCTCATAATATTCATTATATTCAGGATTGTATAAGTTGTTGGATGCCACAAGCTGTGTTGTGATGCCGTATGAGCCTGTGATGCCAGATCCACTGAAGATAGGAGACCCCGTGTATCCTTTTACAAGTGTATTGTTGAATGTAACATTTGCAAAATAGTTTTCAGCAAATTTATAAGCCCTATTATAAAAAGACAAAATTTCTCCCATATTGGCATTTTGAAAATTAGTGGATATATTGGAGTTCAATGTGCCATTTACGGTTAGCGTCTGTGTTACGTCTGTACCTTGATATAAAAGCGCCAGAGAAATAGTAGAAGATTTTGCCTCTCTGTAGATGTATGGACCGGTGCTGAGTTCTGCTGGTCCGGCAAAACTCGCCTGTAGATCATATCTTACGGCACATACAGCATTGTCTATAGGTGTAATTTGACGTATGATATATTGTACAGGCAAACTTCCCACATACATTTATTTGATGTTTTGAGTTTGTATACCTTATTATGACTGAAGAAGAATTTAAAAGATTAAAAAAAGCGGATATATCTATTTTCGTGGTGATGACTATAGATATTATGTCGAAGACATAAAAAACGACACAATTAAGTTTCAAAATATTGATCAATATATCACATATTATGAAGTACATGATAACTGTTTCGTAGTGCCTGCGCCAGTGCTGCCACAATACTTTAAAGAACTATTATGACTAAAGAAGAATTTGATAATTTGAAAATCGGCGATAAATTATATGTTACGAAAGATGGCATTGTCACTGGTTATTTTCCAGAAAGATCTGTTATAGTAATTGATAAATACGGGAATGATTTTGTTGTTGCGCCAACCCGTTACAACAGAGGAACATTCAACTATAGATTCATATATCTCACACCAGTATTTCCTAAATGCCCAGAATATTTAAAAAATGACTAAAAAACAATTTAAAAAGTTAAAGGAAGGTGACCTTATTGAATTTAAGATAACGCCCGGAGGTAGACCAGCTCGCTACTACGGCAAGGTTTATCGTGCAAAAATTTTAATAAAATATCCTATTTTGGAAAACGTTAAGGTGGCAGACTATGACGACGATATTTCGTATCAATACATAGAACTTGCTAAAATAATGAAAAAACCAAAATATCTAGAAAATAAATCAGAATTATTAATTTTTCAATGGATTAAAAAATTTATCAAAAATTTTAAAAAATGAATCATTTTCATTTCCTAAAATTTCACAATAATTGTCGTCAGTGATTGTGGGGATCATGAGATCCGTGATGCCTTCGAGCATTTCTTGAAATTGATTTATCATGTCGTCGCCTCCTGTAGTGTGATAGATCTCGGCGGCGAGACAACCATTATAGTATTATTTGTACAATATCTTTATACCTTTATAATGGAAATAGAAAATTTAATCAATAAATACGTAAAATTGTCTGAAGAAAAGAAAGCAATTTTTCTTTATGACAACACATGTAAATTGTGCATCAATGCCACTAATTTTGCCTCTAAAATACTTAAAAAAAGAAATATAGATTCGATGCTGTATGGGATTAAAAAAGAATTTAAGAGAGAAGTGCTAAAGTCAGATCAATTTATGTTTTTTTATGATGGAGTACAATATATAGGTCATTATGCATGGATAAAAATATTCTCGTTGGCAGGATTCCCATGGAATTTATGCAGGTATTTCTCTAAAAGCAAAATGTGCATAAGATTCGCAGAAATATCATATAATTTTGTAAGTAAATACCGAAAGAAATGGAAAAAATGTGATTGTGATTAAATATGAATATAAATCAAGCAAAAGTTAATCAAGCGGCAGAAACTTTATTAAAGTCAAACCTCTGCACTCCTAAGCTAAATAAAGTATTGGGACTAATTATGGGTATATACCCTGGGGAAAGCTGTGCCCGAGATAAGAATGGCGATGTGTATCTTATTAACAGTTTTGGAAAATTTATTTGCGGGCATATTCATGACTTTGTGACTGAATCTGTTGGAATGGCGAGACATCTGAACCTTGATCCAGAAAAATATAAGCTTTTAGGCCTTGCGATAGAAAAAATGCCTTTAACAGATGTAATGGAAAAGCCAAAGGGGCCTACTTATTAATGACACTACAAGAATATCAAAAAACTAAAAATGGATATAAGGTAAAATTTTATGATTCTGGTATAGTTTCAATTATATCATGCATCAGATCACTTCATTTTAATATCGGGCGAAGCACTGAGTGGATACATTATTCAATGGTTGAACTAATCGGACCAGATCGTCCAAAATATTTTGAAGAATTATGAAGTTTGGAGAATTTAGAAAGGCCAAAATTGGCGATAAAGTTCGATTTCGATCAAGCAAATATACACATGAAATTCAAGGTGAACTACCTCACCCACAAGGGGTTGAGGCTTCAAGTTTCATTCCCTTCTCTATTGAGAACGAGTCCACTTGTTTTTGTTTTATATCCGAATTAGTTCCTAACCCAGATAGATTGTTTAAACCTTG
>Ga0316218_1003890_pt1 | contig 11938 bp, 13 predicted proteins | sample TBH18003metaG_FD_203634 | JGI IMG/M metagenome (GOLD analysis project Ga0316218, IMG submission 203634) | Freshwater microbial communities from Trout Bog Lake, Wisconsin, USA - TBH18003 | ecosystem: Environmental > Aquatic > Freshwater > Lake > Hypolimnion/Profundal zone | place: USA: Wisconsin... | reverse complement strand
CTTTGGCTTTGGCTTTGGCTTTGGCTTTGGCTTTGGCTTTGGCTTTGGCTTTGGCTTTGGCTTTGGCTTTGGCTTTGGCTTTGGCTTTGGCTTTGGCTTTGGCTTTGGCTTTGGCTTTGGCTTTGGCTTTGGCGCTATCATGGAAACGTGAGCCTAGCTGTAGAATCCTGGCTTGCTCTCATAGGCACATTTAACCTGATTTCCCGTGCGAAGTGCCTCTAATCCAGCCTCAACTGCTGCAGCTGCAAGGTATCCATCCCAGGCACTAGGGCCATCAATGGTCCCTTTCTTAGCCGCTAAAACCCACCGCTGCACTTGCGAGTCAAATGCGTCCGCGAAACGGGTCTTAAAACTGGTGTGCTCATCTACGGAAATTTTTGAATCTGAGAATCTGGTCATTCCAGAAGTTCTGCCAATCTCTGCTATTCCTTTCTCAAAAACAGCCTCAGTCTTAACTTGGTAACCAAATTGAACAGACACATTCATTTCAACACTCGCCAATACCCCAGAATCAGTTTCAAGCAAAACCAAGATTGGATCATTGAGCTTTTCAGGTCCAAGCGTATTGCGCTTCATGTTACGTACTTGTACCGATTTAATTGGAGAATTTGTTAAAAACCTAACAACGTCAATTTCATGTACTACTGAGTCATAAATCAGCATGTCATTGTGATAAGAATCTGGAACAGTTGGATTTCGATGGGCACAATGCAAGCCCAGTAAGTTTCCCTGGTCGCCACTTTCGATGAGAGCCCGCAAATTCTTATATCCAGCATCGAATCGACGCATGAAGCCAACTTGAATTAACTGTTTCCCCCCTGAAACTTCAGCATTGATTACGCGTAAAGAAGATTGAGGATCTGGAGTCAGAGGCTTTTCGCACAATATTGGTAGTCCAGCCTTTAAAGCCGGAATTAATACCTCTTCATGATATTCACCCGGCGTCGCGATGAGCACCGCATCCATCGCATTTGCACTTATGGCTGCGTTGATGTCCGGAAACCACTTGGCGCTTGAAGCGTTGACGAGTGCGGCTTTGCCTCGAGATTCATCTGGCTCAACTACTGCTGTTAATGTGGCTCCTACAATTCGATTCTCGATGCGAACCACGTGATCAGAGCCCATCATTCCTGCTCCTACAACGGCAACTCTCAGATCAGACATAATTCGATTTCCTCTCGCATTTTTGAAGAACCAACCTTTGGTTTTCATTAAAAATTCAAGTTCTAGCTCCATTCCAACTGAAACGAACTCGCGTTGAGTGAGGTTATCACTCGTAACCGAAAAATAATAGTAAAAACTTCACAATTTACTAGCACGTGCTAGGCCATTTATTTGGCCTAATAAGCCTCTAAAATTGCCTTCGCCCACTCGACAGCACGGGCACTGGGCAACGTGCCGGTATCAGCGTCGTGGCGCCCGTATTCACCAACTCTAGTCGCCCCTAGAGCCGAAAGTTTGTGGTCGATGTGTTCACTGCCTTTGCTGTAATTTTCATATGAACTATCTCCCAGGCCGAACATTGCATACTGGATTCCAGCTAAGTCTGGATTAATTGACTCAAGAGATTGGTGCAATGGCAATGCACCGCTAGGTAAATCGCCTTCTCCATGTGTGGAACAAATAATCAAATAAAGATTTTTGTTTGAAAAGGACGCCACATCGAAGTCAGACATGTCAATTACTTCAACTGGTCGATCCAACACTTCTGCAGCCATGTCTTCGGCCGCGAATTCGGCGTTCCCAGACTCAGTCCCAAAAAGAATTACTACTGATTTGCTCACTATCGCTCTCGTGCTTTCTCTAGTTTTTTATTCTTAAAATCTTGCACAATTCTCTCACTAATTTTTTTTGCATCTGCACGATTCACGGGAATGGTTCCCTGCGGCCCCCTGCGGAGCCAACCAACGCAATAAAGTCGATCAAGGATAAATCCATGCTCTAAATCTGATTCTTTTGTGATGAGATTCTCAATTTTAATCGCGGCATTTTCGGCTTGTTCAAATCCAATTGCCGAGTAGATGGTATCTCCCGGCAACTGGAGAATCTCATCGGAATGAGATTTGAATCTGATTTCTTCAACTTTAGAGGTGCCACTTATTTCGAGGGGCAGCCACCCAAAATGGAAATGTACTGTCCGAGTTGCATTTGCAGGTGATGAGCTAACTAATGAATTTATCGCTTCAATGCGTTTTTTAGCCTCTACATTTTCGTGGTTAGTAATTTTTGAATCTGAAATGAATCTGACGTCTGGAATTTTTTCTAATTCTCGAATCATTGCAGGATCAAATTTTGCACTTTCGATTCCGGAGCGACCAACCACGTGGATTTGACGCAAGTTATTTGATGCGACCAAAAGCGCTACATCCTTATTGACGCCATGCAGAGTCAACTCTTGTGGTGCCAATAAACTCAAGCGAATCAGATCAATAGCCACGTTTCCGTGTCCAATAATTGCAAGAGTTGAACCAACCTGTAGTTCATCAAGCGACTCGAATGGGTGCGAATTGATGAGGCGGGTAATTCGCCCAGCACCATATATTCCTCTTAGCTTTTCTCCTGGGATGCCCAGCTTTCGATCTCCACCAAGGCCCGTAGCCAGGACAACAATGTCATATTCGTTCATCACTTCATCTAATGGCTTATCTCTTCCAATCTCAGTGCTACCAATGAATTCCACGCCTTCGCGTTCAAACAAGCGATCGAATTGTGCTGCTACCGCCTTGGTGCCAACATGATCCGGTGCAACTCCAAATCTGACTAATCCATAAGGTACCGGTAAGCAGTCGAAAATCGTTATGCGGGATTCGTTAAATTCTTTGCGAAGAAATTGGGCTAGATAGCAGCCCGAGGGGCCCCCTCCAATTATGGCAACCGACGGAGTCAAATCCTGGGCCATAATTTTTCTCCTTTAAAATGAATAGCGAGGTGTGAGAAACCCCGATAGACTAGCACGTGCTAGTTTAGTACTAGATATCGTTGAAGGGAAGTTTTGGATTGAATCTAGAAAATGAGAGTGACGAATCCACTGCAAAGCAACCCATGATCGAGCCACCAGTCGGGGCCAATGTTTTTTATGACCCACTCGAGTTTGCTGTTTATGACCACCCATACGATATCTATAAACAGTTGCGAGATAAAGCGCCTGTCTATTTCAGCCCCCGATTAGGCGTTTATGTCCTATCTCGTTATGCAGATGTCCAAGCGGCTTTCAAAAACCATGAGCAGATGATTAACGCTTTTGGTAATGACATTGATGGCACACATGACTCCTACGGAAAAGGAAACCTAGTCGCACAGGACCCGCCTCGACATACAGCATTACGCCAATCAGTTCGTCGGGTTTTTGCCTTACGCGAAATTCTTGCAAAGGAAGACGGGATCCGTGAAGTAGCACGAAAACTCCTGGCAGATATGCGAGCCAACGGTGGAGGAGATTTTGCGACTGAGTATGCGTTGCCTTTTGCTTTTGCGATTTCAACCCGTTTAATTGGATTACCCGGTGGCAAGCATGACATCGCATGGCTTGTCGATCATCTAACACGTTCTATGCAGCGCACTGTTGGAGAGAATGGGGTTCCGCAAGACGCCTCTCAATCTAATATCGAAGCTGAGGACTACATTCACCAAATTGTTGAAAAACGACTATCAGAATTGGCTGCAGGAAGTGATCCAAATGTTTCTGACGTAATTACCCAAGTCTCTGCTGCCATGGAGAAGGGGAAAGTTGATTCTGATGAAATGGTTGGCTTAACCCACTTAGTCTATTCGGCATCCACCGATGCGCCTTCGGCCTTGTTAACGAACTGTGTGGCAGTCCTAGATAAATATCCTCAATTGCAAGTTTTTCTGCGAGAAAACACTTCAATGATTCCTAATTTTATAGAAGAAGTACTGAGGTATGACACGCCAGGGCAAAATGTTTCACGTCAAACCACAGTCGATTTAACATTTTCGGGCATAACTATTCCCGCTAATTCCCGAGTGATGCTTCTTCAAGGATCAGCAAATCGTGATGAAAGAGTTTTTGAAAATCCTGATGACTTTATCGTCACGCGTGATTTTTCTAAGAATAACAAGATCGCTTCATTTGGCGATGGAATTCATGCCTGTATGGGTGCTCCCCTAGCACGACTTATGACGAGAATAACCATTGAAGTCCTACTCGAGCAGCCTGATGAAATTCGAATAGTCGGCTTTCCAGAAAGATGGGTGAAGCAGCTAGTGAGAGGTTTCTCCAAATTGCCAATTAAGTTTGTTCCAACTGGGACTAACTTTAATTAATTAAGTTCTTTTAGTACTGCCTGCTCTATCGCATGACTAAGTTTGGTGACCAATGCTTCAGCTAGTTCTGGATCGTAATTGCGGGGATCTGGTCCAAATATGCCCCACAAGATGTGTTCTGGATCGTGTCTTTGTAATCCGAATACATCTTCATCAAAATCCTCAACTGGAAATTCTTGAATATCAGGAAGAGCAGAAATATCAATACATTCTGGATGAAAATACGAAAGTACAGTTGTTTCAAAAATTCCCGCATGATCAGGAGATATAGAATCTTTAATCTCCATATTTATTCCGAGCGCTATCGTCTTCATTTTATTTCCTGAAGAGTTCCAATCTTTAGTTATCGAATCAATTAAATCAAGTTGCTCAGGTGCAAAATGTCCAGAAAAAATCACTGCCAGCTCTATTTCAAATTCCTCAAGTCGCTTGAGTGTATTTTCTAAGATTGCTCGAATTTCTTTCGAGCTCTCCATCATAATTGTCCATGGGTAGGACTTATGACCTCCACCCGTTCCCACATAGAGAGGCGGTAAAACTACCCCTCCAGTTCGAGATGCTGTCATGCATGTCAAACCTTGTGCGTTCAATGTATCAAGGCCTATCGGTAAATGTTCTTGGTGAAACTCGGTTGCACCGATGGGAATATAGGCAACAGATCTCTTTGCGAGAGCATCTCGAATTTGTTCTGGTCGCATTAATTCTGCGCGAACGTGATCAAAATTTGGCATCAACTTCACTCGCATTCTCTCAAATTATCACGCGGGACTACTAATTTTGTAGTAATTTCTTGGCCAATTAAATTCCGCAAATTTTGTAATTAAATCTGGAGGGAATAGTTGACCATCTGAATATGAAACATTTCGATCGACGCTCCTATTGTTGCTCATACCTGGAATTGTTGTTGAAACATAAGGTGAGCTTAATGAATATCGCATAGCTGCTTCACCCAATGACGAGAAGTAAGGGTCGGTGATCTTCTTTAATTCTTCAATTTTCTTAAAAGTCTGCTTGAATCGATCTCCGCCGAAAAGTTGGTCTTGCACAGAATCTTTAACCCAGGTTGAAGGCGTATCTTCAGTCCATAGTCCAGATAAAGATCCCGAATCTAAGGGCACCCGAGCGATTGCCGCCGTACCAGTTTGGCCACACTCTTGAAATAATCCTTCTGTCGCCGGACGTTGCTCGAAAATATTAAAGATTACCTGGATAGAAGATACCAAATTGAGTTTAGCGAGATCTATTCCTTCATCAGGCCGGTAATCTCTTATTGAGACTCCAATCTTGTTTACTTTTCCTCCCAACCGCAATTGATTCAATGTCTCAAGCCAGTCAAGAGAATTCAATAAGTCAGGCGCCCAGCAATGCAATTGCAGCAAATCCAACTGTTCAACCCCTAGTCGAGATAGTGCCTTTTCGACTCCCTCTCGGAGATGCCAACTTGGGTATCTGCCTCGCATAACTGGATAGTCGTCATCTGCATCTGGCCACTTGAGGGGTTGAATTTTTGTCGCGACATATATCTTATTTCCGGTCCATTGGCGTAAGGATCTTCCAACGACGGATTCGCTTCTTCCTGCACCATAGAGTTCCGCAGTATCTACAAAATTAATTCCACATTCATATGCGTGAAGAAGTGTCTTAACGGACTCGTCATCGTCCACATGCCCCCAGCTGCCACCTAACTGCCAACCTCCGAAAGCAATCTCACTTACTTGCCAATTCGTGCTTCCAAATTTTCTGAACTTCACTGCTGTTGCTCCTTAATAAACCGTTTAGTTAGAGCCACTTGTGAGGTTTTCGATCTCCTTTTCGAGTTCTGCCATGGCTTCTCCGCCTGCCATCAAATCAATAATTTCCTCACGAGTTCGCTCTCCGCGGCGAAAATCATCAGCTTTCTCGCCATGGATCAACACGGCAAAATGATCGCCGACGGTTAAAGCGTGAGTTACATTGTGCGTAATTAAAATAACTGCAATTCCCTTTAACTTTGCTTGCATGATGATGCGCAGAACGTGAGAAGACTCTTTTACCCCTAGCGCCGCAGTGGGCTCATCAAGAATTAAAACTTTAGCCCCAAAATGAACAGCACGCGCAATAACGGAAACTTGACGCTCTCCGCCAGAAAGTGATCCTATAAGTCTCTCTCCATCCGTAACGCGAGTAATACCTAGTGCCTGCATTTCCCGCACTACTACTTCATTCGCATATTTTCTATCAAACCGTTTAAAAGGACCCCAACCTTTAGTTGGCTCTAAACCAACAAAAAAGGAACGAGCAATAGACATAAGTGGAAAAGTTCCACCGAATTGGTGCACCGTTGCTATGCCTCGCTCATTTGCATCACGGGGCGAATTGAAAGTTACATCATTGCCTTCCCACTCCATGGTTCCAGAACTCGGTTCGTGAAAACCAGACAGCACTTTAATTGCAGTGGACTTTCCTGCACCGTTATCGCCAAGTAGGCAGAGGACTTCACCTGGGAATACATCAAGTGAGACTTCTTCCAATGCCGTGTATCCAGAGAAGCTCTTAGAAATATTTTTCATGCGCATGATTGGTGTTGCAGAAATGTTTGAATTATTTGTCATTAACTTAGGCTTTCTTCTTCTTGCGACCAGAGATGGCTAATCGGCGAAAAGTATTATTTGTAAGTACTGCAATCAAAAGGAGTACGCCGAGGATTAACGATGCCCAATCTGAATCCCACCCCGTGTAGTAAATGCCTTGATTTACAATTGCAAAAGTCATGGCACCAAGAATTACTCCAACAGTTGAGCCATAACCCCCGGTGAGAGAAACGCCACCAATCACCACAGCAATAATTGAGTTGAAGACAAAGGACTGACCGGCGTTGACTTGCGCACTTTCATAAAGCACGGTTTGCATAACGCCAACAAGCGAAGCTGCGAATCCAGAGCACACAAAGAGGATTACTCGAACTTTGTCTACTGGGATTCCTGTTAATCGTGCTGAAGTTGTATCTCCACCAATTGCATAAATCCAGTTGCCCCACGGGCTTTTATAAAGAATCCAGGAAACTATCGCTGCTACAACGGCCCAAATAATGATCGCACTTTCAAACTGGCCAAACAACAAAGAGCCAAGAATCGATTTCGAGACAGGATCTGGCTTCATACTTACTGCAACAGTTCCGGTCAGTAATTTACAAGTTCCTAAAATGAAGCCAAATACTGAGAAATTAGTTGCCAAAGTAACAACAAAGGAAGGCAAATTTGTTCGCACGATGATGATGCCATTTATAAATCCAATCAAAGTGCCAAAAGCAACTCCTGCAAATATACCTATCCAAGTTGGCAAGGAATAGAAACCGGATAGCACCGCGGTCATAATTCCACCGGCTGCAAGTGTTGAACCTACCGAAAGATCTAGATCACCCGCAATCATAATGAGACCTACTGGCAAGGCAATAATTCCAAGTTCAGCAGCAATATTCATCCAGCTTGCAAATCCTCCAACGGCCGTGAATGTTTGTCCGCCAAATATTGCAAAGAAAACATATACAAAGACGAGCCCAATAAAGGCACCAAATTCAGGTCTTCGAATAAGTGAACCGAGTTCAAACTTATTCTTGATTGGACTAGCCACAGTTTAACTCCCTCAAAATCTAATGGAAATTTGAATTGCATGGGCCGTCTACACGACCCATGCAATTCAAACCTTAACCTACTTTTTGCTCTTTCTAGCGCTGACCAGTCTTTGCAGCAGCGATGATAACTCCAGCGTTTTCCTTTGTGATCAATGAAGGACCAGTTAGGAACTCAGTGGTGCCAGGAAGCATTCCGAATGCAACCCATGTGAATGCATAGTTCACAGCCATATAGCCCTGAAGCCATCCAAGCTGATCAACAGCTGCAGCTGACTTTCCATCACGGATACGTGTCAAGATGTTTGGTGAAACATCCCATGAACCAAGTAGCGCTTTGCTCGCAGCTGCTTGAATACCAGCATTTGCTGCATCAGTATCTGCTGAAGAAATTGTGAATACTGCATCAATTGATGGGTCCTTTGTCAAAGCACCCTTAACAGCATTTGAGATCGCTGTTGCGTCAGCAAATGCAGTTGCTGGAAGTTCAAGAGTCTCACCCTTACCACCTGCAGTCTTCATTCCGTCTGCCATCCCATCGCAGCGTTGTGTAATGTTTGCAGCACCTGGTGATGTGTTGATGCAGAGACCATGCTTGGAGCCTAGGCTAGAGAGGTACTTTCCAAGACTAACACCAGCTTGGTACTCGTTTGTTCCGATGTACGCCTTTGCGCCAGTAGCCTCAAGTTGCTCTTGTCCAGCGTTGTATAAGAATACAGGAATGTTTGCAGCAACAGCCTTCACGATTTCTGGATTTTCTGCAGCAGATACCCAGTCTGGAAGGGCAATAGCAGCTGGATTTTGAGATACAGCAGTACGGATCAACTTCACCATATCGGGACCGATATTGTCATAATTCTTTAGACCTAGGTATCTAACTTGGAGTCCTGCTTTGTTAGCCGCAGGTGTAGCTGCATTTATACCGTTCTTAACAATTGCGAAAAAAGCATCGCCGCCACCGAGAACATAAATCGTTTTACCTGCAGCAGTTGCTGCAGGCGCGCTTAAACCAGTAAGTGACAATGCTGCTACTGCGAATGCAGCGGCGATTTTTAGTGAACGAGATTTCTTCATTCTTCCGACCTTTCGTTAGATCATTGAAAATTACCGAAAACCGCTTTCAGTAACCATCTGGATCAGCATTTCGCTGAACAAGACCTTAAACAGTAGTGATTAACAACCCACTGAATATGTGAGATGAAAGTAACAGGTGTAAACAAATGTAAGCATTGGCACTGACATCGTTACTGAATCGTTATATTTACTTAGCACGTGCTAGCAAGTTACCCTCCGGTATGGGCTTGGCCAGTCTGTCTCGTTTTTCGTGCCTGAAACCCTTTAGATAGGTTTCAGAATTCCATCTGTTCAACCCTCCAAGAAGCACATGCGCATTCAGGTTTAGACTTCGAATCGTGGAGAACTACGATGCCGAAGTCGAAGAACGCTGGGGAAACAGCGAGGCGTATGAGCAATCACAAGCTAAAACTTCGAAATACACGCAGGCAGATTTTGCTGCTGCAAAAGTAGATCAAGAGGCTGCAACAGAATTATTTGTCTATGCATTTGGGAACAGTCTTCCTGTCGCATCTGAAAAAGCACAAGCGGCAGTTGTGGCCCATCGAGAGGCAATCTCAAAATGGTTTTATGAATGCTCAATTCAAATGCAGAAGAATTTGGCATTGATGTACATAGAAGATGCTCGCTTTAAAAAGTACTACGACGGGCGCGTAAATGGCCTTGCTCAATACGTGCACGATTCCATCATGGCCCAATAAAGCCCTTCCTGTATTATTTTCTCCATGACATTTACAGGACTCAACATTATTGGCGTAGTCGTCGCTTTTGGATTCTCATTCGTAAGCGGGGCAATCTGGTTCGGACCTAAAACTTTTTATCCAATCTGGATGAAGGCACGTGGTATTCAATCTGGCCAGCTCAATTCAAATCAAAATAAGCCAGTCGTACTCTTCGGTGGAACCATCATCGGAGTTCTGCTACAAACACTTACTCTCGCCATGATCATTACCACGCTGCAGCATGCTGGATTACATATTCATGCAAGCGAAGGCGCTTTTATTGGGCTCTCGCTCGGCGTCGGTATCGGAATGTTTGCTTCGCTTTCACATCGCGTTTTTGGCGGAGATAGCCTGAAAGTTTGGATCATTGAGACTGCAAACGATGCCATCAACTTAACTGTCGCTGGCGCAATCATCGCATTCTTTAACTAGTCAGTGAAGTGGACGAAGTTCTACTTTTCGATTACATGCATGGGATGCTGCAAAAGATAATATGCGAGCAGTTTCTTTATCTGGGACTTCGATCAACCAGAAACCACTGAAATTCTCTTTCGCGCCAAAAGGTGGCTTTCCGGTTTCAAGATTGGCGCCATCACGATTATCAATTACTGATGCAGTCTCGGGTGCTTGTAACCCCCATGCGAAGATCCAGTAACCCTTTGCTCGCAGTCCATCATTGAATTCATTAATGTTGTCCATCTTATCTGACGTAGCCGAATTAGATTCACTGTCTATAACTGAGATGAGAAATTTCATAGAAGAAAGTCTAAAGCCAGATAGTTTCAGTCCTCAACAAACTTATATAAATAACTTCAGTGTTACGAAGCTAAATCAGCCCGATAACTGTAGTTAAACCCTGTCATCTTGGCAGCGCCCACTTGGGTCATAGCTCCCGCGCTGACCTTAAAAATCGCTCCTAATGTGCCATCGGCAAATGTTCCACATCCACCACCTAGCCAAATGTGGGTGCTATCCAAGTATTGAGTGTTTCCGCAATAGGTCACATGGACCGGGAAAGGGATTTCCTTTAGTTTCCATGTTCCGTTGACCAAGGTGAAATCTAGGAACTTTGAATATTTATCTAAACTGTAATTTCCTAAAGCCGTAATCTCTGTTTTCGATTTGAATCGTGCGAAGTGCTGCAATGAATTATTTGCATCAAGCACGTTTTTGACCACTTTAAGGTTTGAATCGAGAATCAACAGAAGCGATGGGCTGCGAAGGCTGATGACAAATTCATTTCGCTCTTTGTAGTACTGGAGCGAATTGGCATGACATATATCAATGGGAGAAGTTGTAGGGCTCTGAGGATCATTAAAGAGAGGGATGGCATCTAAAAAGGGGCCACTGACCGCCTTATTAGCAACGGCCCAATCCCAGAAACTGAACTCTTTAACGGCGACTCCATTTTTGACCTCAGCGATATCGCAATCAAGGATTGGTAGAAGGTATCTGCGCTTAAGCCATGAACTATCAACTGTTCGTGTGACGGCAGTGATTACCACAGGATTACCTGATGGAGCAATAGTCATGCCATTTCCCTCAGGTAACACGGTGCCAAATTTTGTCTTCACTTCATTAATTCTCGATACTGCCTGAAATTTGGAATCGAGCAGGCGCCAATTACAACACGCCCCCATCACGAGAGTGAAGTTAGGACGTTACCCGCTACTAAAACCGAGTGATGAAGATACTTGTGGATGAATAATGACTGTGGAAAAGCAAAAGGGACCTGGTGATTAACCAAGTCCCGATTACTACCAAACAAGCGGAGAGCAAGTATTGCACACAATTCTAATCTCATGTGCTAGAGCAAAAGGGACCTGGTGATTAACCAAGTCCCGATTACTACCAAACATCTGTGCGGCAAGTGTGACATAGATGCACGGTTACTCGCAGTAACTAATAACTAAAGAAGAGCCGCCCTATAAGCCGGATCTTGGGCTACTGCCTAACCTGAAAAACCTTTACCTATTCGTAAGCCCTGGTGTATGAATTAATATCAAGTGACTTAACGGTGGGGGTGTATGAATTGGTGTATGAATTACCGTCACTAACGGTCCTAAACCAAGTGAAAACTGGTCTTGTGAATGTCAGTGGGTGTTGTCATAATTAATGCGAAAGGTCGCACAATTACATATAAATACGCTTCATATATAGATCAGCTATCTGGTGGCGGGTGAAGGATTTGAACCTTCGAAGGCAGAGCCGGGGGATTTACAGTCCCCTCCCATTGGCCGCTCGGGCAACC
>Ga0316218_1003889_pt1 | contig 11940 bp, 12 predicted proteins | sample TBH18003metaG_FD_203634 | JGI IMG/M metagenome (GOLD analysis project Ga0316218, IMG submission 203634) | Freshwater microbial communities from Trout Bog Lake, Wisconsin, USA - TBH18003 | ecosystem: Environmental > Aquatic > Freshwater > Lake > Hypolimnion/Profundal zone | place: USA: Wisconsin... | reverse complement strand
CGTTCTTGAACGCTCTGGTGAGTCGCGCGAAGCACCTGATCAATCCGATTCAGATCAACTCGTTCTTGGGCGCGCTGCCCCAGGGCGTCACCCTCGACTCGAATTTCTCCCTCGGTCAATTGGTGAGCTTGGCCCTCAAGTTCCGTGGTATTTCGCCCTCGGCAATTAAGTACTACACCCTGCCCACCGTCTCGGCCACGGCCCCCAACGTCGGCGACGTGCTCTTTGCGTCCCAGCCCGCGACCCAGGCGCTGCTCCAGCAAATCTTTGGTTCGCAGCTCGAGGCCCCGACGAATCCGCCACCCAACACGGCCCTGCAGACGCCGATGCCCCCGGTGGTGACGACGACCACGTCCACAACGGTAAAGACCACGGGGAAGAAGGCGCCCACGACGACCACCACGCTGGTGGCTCAGGACACGGCGGATTCATTTAACCCGGTGCCCTGCACGCCCTAGTTACGCGGTGGCTTCGTCCAGGGCTTGGGCGAACGTGTTCCACGCCAGCGTGGCGCACTTAATACGCGCGGGGAACTTCACGACACCCTGCAGGGCGGCCATTTCGCCGAGCTTGCGCAGGTCCGCCGGTGTGTCATCCACGGTGCCGTCTTCGTGCACCGTCAAGAGACGCTTGAAGGTATCAATAATGGCGCGTGCTTCGTCGACGGTCTTGCCCTTGAGGGCGGTACTCATGATCGACGAAGAGGCCTGCGAGATGGAGCAGCCGTGGCCGGTGAGCTTGAGGTCGCGGACCACGCCGTCTTCGAGGTTGAGATAGAGCACGAACTCGTCGCCACACATGGGGTTGTAGCCCTCCACCCGGGTCGCGGGCGGGGAGTCCAACTCACCGCGATTCCGCGGGGAGCGGTAGTGATCGAGGATGATTTCTTTGTAGAGCTCTTCTAAGTCGGCCACGGTTATCCAAACATCGCAATCGCGTGCGCGAGGGCGTCGATGAGGGCGTCAATGTCGGCCTCGTTGGAGTAGGGGCCAAAGGAGGCGCGAGCGGTCGCCGCGAGGTGGAACCGCTTCATCAGGGGCTTGGCGCAGTGGTGACCGGGGCGCACGCACACGCCGAACTGGTCGAGGACCTGGGCGACATCGTGAGGGTGGACACCCTCGACGTCGAGGCTGATGACGCCACCGCGGTCAACGTTCTCGGTGGGGCCAATCACGCGAACGCGTCCGGCGAACTCGCTCGCAAGACGCGCCAGGGCCACGGTAGTGAGGTGGTGCTCGTAGCGCTGAATGTTTTCCATCCCGAGGGCGCGCAGGTAGCGCACGGCGGCCCCGAGGCCGACGGCTTCGGCAATCGGCGGCGTGCCGGCTTCAAATTTCGCGGGACCCGTCGCACTGGTGAACCCGTCGACACTGACGTCGGCGATCATGCCACCGCCCCCTAAGAACGGGGGCATGGCCTGCAGTAACGCCTCGCGGGCCCAGAAGACGCCAATGCCCGTGGGTCCCATCATCTTGTGACCGGAGAAGCAGAGAAAGTCAATGTCGAGGGCCGCGACGTCGGTGGGGAGGTGGGCGACCGACTGGGCGCCGTCCACGGCAATCAGGGCCCCCACGGCGTGGGCGCGCTGGGCCAGCTCGGCAATGGGTGTAATGGTACCCAACACGTTGGACATCGCGGTGACCGAGACGAGCTTGACGCCCACGAGCAGGTCGTCCAGGTGCGAAAGGTCGAGGCGGAAGTCGTCGGTCGTGGGAATGAAGCGCACCTCAATGCCGTGGGTGTCGCGTAACTGGAACCAGGGCACGATGTTGGCGTGGTGGTCCATTTCCGAGACGAGCACGACGTCACCGGGCGCTAAATTCTGCGCGCCCCAGGACTTGGCCAGGAGATTGAAGGATTCGGTGGTGTTCTTCGTGAAGACGATCTCGTTCGCGCCACCGGGCGCGTTAATGAAGGTGGCCACGTCGCGACGCGCCCCCTCGTAGGCGGCGGTCGCTTCGGCGGCGGTGACGAAGACGGAGCGGTGGACGTTGGCGTGCTTGGTCTCGTAGTAGCGAGCCATGGCCTCAATGACGCCACGGGGCGTCAGCGAGGTGGCGCCGGTATCGAGGTAGGTGATGGGGTAGCCATTGACCACGCGGTGCAGTAGCGGAATATCACCGCGCACGCGCGCCGGATTGAACGTGCTCACGCGTTCACCGGTCGCCAGGGTTCGTACCCCTCGTGCTCGATCCGCTGGGCCAGTTCGGCACCACCGGAGTGAACAATTTGACCGTCGACGAGAATGTGGACCTGGTCGGGTTCGATTTCTTCGAGCAACTTGACGTAGTGCGTCACGACCACGGCCCCCATGGCGGGGTGCTCGTCGCGCACGGTGCGCACGCCGCGGGCCACGACGCGCAGGGCGTCAATGTCGAGGCCGGAATCGGTTTCGTCGAGGAGGGCGACCACGGGTTCGAGGAGGGCCATCTGCAAGACCTCGTTGCGCTTGCGCTCGCCACCCGAGAAGCCGTCGTTGAGGTGACGCTCGGCGAAGGCCGGGTCCATACCCAGGCGCGACATCCATTCGGCGAGGTCGAGGCGAACTTCGAGGACGCTCAGTTCTTCGAGACCCTTGCGCGCGGCAATCGCTTGGCGCAAGAACTGCACCACCGAGACCCCGCTAATGGCTTCGGGGTACTGGAAGGCGAGGAAAATACCGGCGCGGGCGCGCTCGTCGGCCGACCATTCGGCGATGTCTTCACCCTTGAGCAAAATCTGTCCCGCGGTAACGGTGTAGCCCGGGTGGCCCATCACGACCGAGGCCAGGGTTGACTTGCCGGCCCCGTTGGGGCCCATGAGGGCGTGCACCTCACCTTCGTTGACGACCAGATCGACGCCCCGCAAGATAACGGCGCCTTCGGCTTCGACGTGGAGATTCATTAGTTCAAGAAGGGGGCTAGACACGAGTTCTAGCCTACCGGTCACGAAAAATCGTCCGTCGGGCCCTACCAGCCCCGCGCCGCCCACTCGTCAAAGTGCGGCGACTCGGTGCCAATGGTTGAGGGGGCGCCGTGGCCGGGCCAAAAGATGGTCTCGGGGGCGAAGGTCCGAAAGAGCCGCTCCTCAATGGACCGCATAATCGTTGGGAAATCCCCGCCCTCGAAGGTGGCGTTGCCGGGGCCGCCGGGAAAGAGCGTGTCGCCGCTAAAGAGCACGGGCGTGTCTTCGAGGGCGAAGCAGATTGATCCCGGAGTGTGGCCCGGGGTGTGAATGGTGCGTAGGCGCAGGTCGCCGACCCGGTGCACGGCGTCGTCGTCGAGGAGGTGGTCGTAGCTGGGCAGGAGACTGGCGTCCTCCTGGCGCACCCAGACGTCGATGCCGGCCTCGCGGACTTGTTCGACGGCCCCAATGTGGTCCCAGTGGCCGTGGGTCTCTAAGACCGAGGTGACCCCGAGCGCCTGGGCGACCCGCAAGAGACGGTCGTGTTCGTTCGCCGCGTCGAGGAGCGTCGCCTCACCCGTTCGCCGACAACGGACCACGTAGACGTTGTTGGCCACGGGGCCCACGACGAAGCGGTGCACCTCGGCGGCGGCGTCGGACCAGATCAATTCCACGTTGTCCATACCCCTAAGACTATTGGGCGCGAGTTTTGGCTAATCTCGCAGTAGTCGAGCAGTGCTCGCAAGGGGGAACTAATGAACTTTGGCTTTAGTGAAGAACAAGACGAACTTCGAAAGATGGTCCGACGCTTTCTCGAAGAGAAGTCGCCCGAGACCGAAGTGCGTCGCTTGATGGCCACCGACGAGGGCTACGACCCCGCGGTCTGGTCACAGATGGCCAACGAATTAGCGCTCCAGGCGCTCGGCATCCCCGAGGCCTACGGTGGCCAGGGCTTTGGCCCTGTCGAGCTCTACGTGGTCTTCGAAGAGATGGGCGCCGCCCTCCTCTGTTCGCCCTACTTCTCCACCGTGGCCCTCGCCGCGAACGCGCTGCTCCACGTGGGTAGCGAGGCCAACAAGCAACAGTTCCTGCCCGGCATCGCCAGTGGTGAGACGATTGCCACCCTGTGCGTGACGGATGACGCGGGTGAGTGGAACGTCGCGAACACCCAGATGAGCGCCAACGGATCGGGTGCGAACTTCACCCTGAGTGGCGTCGCCAGTTACGTCACCGACGGCGCCATCGCGAATCTGATTTTGGTACCGGCCAAGACCGCCAAGGGCCTGTCGCTCTTCGCCGTCGACGCCAGCGCGAGTGGCCTCACGCGTACCGCACTCTTAACGATGGACCAGACCCGCAAGCAGGCCCGACTCGAGTTCTCGAACGTCGCCGCCACCCTCGTGGGCACCGAAGGCGGCGCGCAGGCCGGTCTCGAAACGGCCCTGCAGATTGCCGCCGCCATGCTGGCGGCCGAGCAGGTCGGCGGCGCCCAACGCGTGCTCGACAACGCCGTGAGCTACGCCAAGGACCGCGTCCAGTTCGGTCGCCCCATTGGCTCGTTCCAGGCGATCAAGCACAAGTGCGCCGACATGCTCTTGGACGTGGAGTCCGCGAAGTCGGCCGCCTACTACGCCGCCTACTGTGCGCAGGAACTTAACGACGAGCTGCCCATCGCCGCGAGTTTGGCCAAGTCTTTTTGCTCCGAGGCCTACTTCCACTGCGCCGCCGAGAACATTCAGATCCACGGTGGTATTGGTTTTACGTGGGAACACCACGCGCACCTTTACTTCAAGCGCGCCAAGAGCTCGGAACTCTTCTTGGGTGAACCCGCGTACCACCGCGAACTGCTCGCCGACCGTCTAGGAATTTAGGGTTTGCTGGCGCACGAGCAGGTCGTCAGCGGGCCTTCGACGCTCGACTTAAAGCTCGCGACGTCCAACTCCCGGCCGGATAACAGTCACGTCCTCATCCTCTGTCACGGGCTGCCTCGCGCCCTCGGCATGGGTCGCCAAGCGGCGGGACTCTTACCGGAATTAGCCGAGCACCTGGCGAACGAGTCCGGGTGGCTCGTTGCGACCGGGACGTTGTCGGGCGTGGGTGCGTCAACGGGAACCTTTTCGGCCACGCAGTGGCGCCACGACCTCGCCACGATCGTTGAGCGCGTGCACGAGAGCGATCGACGGGTGGCCCTCGCTGGTTTTGGCTTCGGCGGTGCGTTGGCCTTAAGTCACGCGGCCACCGACGAGCGCATCCGCGGCGTGGCCACGTTCGCGGCGCCCGCGCACATGGACCGGTGGATGGGGGAGCGCTCGAATTTCCGCGACGCCATTCGCACCGCCGGGGTGGTCGCCGACGAGAAGACCTTGCCGAGTGCCGACGAACTCTACGACGACGTCATGAGCATTGACCCGCTCGGGGCCATTGCCGCGATCCCGCCCCGTCGACTCCTGGTGGTGCACGGGGCCGACGATGTGGAGGTGCCGTCGAGCGAGGCTCGCGAGCTCGTGCAGGCCGCTGACGGCCGCGCCGAGCTGCGCATTATTCAAGGCGCGGCCCACCAGATGCGCGCCGACCCTCGCATGGTCGCCACGCTGCTCGGTTGGCTAGATCGCTACCGCTGAGAGACCCTCGTCAATCGCGCGGCGAATGGCCCGCGCACTCGCTTCGGGGTTGCTTGACTCGGTCAAGGCGCGCACCACGACGAAGTGGCGCAGACCCCGGGCAATGAGGCTGGCCACGTTGTGTTCGTCCACCCCGCCGGTGACAAAGACGGGTCGGGTGCTGCGCGCCTGGGAAGCCACGGCGTAGTCCACGCCCGTGCCGGGTCGCCCCGGCTTGGTGGGTGTTTCACTAATGGGCCCGGCGCTGAGGTACGTCGCCGCGGTGGCGAGCCCGGCGCTGAACTCCTCGGGATCGTGCGTGGAGAGACCAATAATGGCGTCCTCGCCTAGAAGATCACGACAGGCCGCGACCGATACGTCGTCTTGACCGACGTGCACGCCGTCGGCCCCGAGTTCGAGGGCCGCAATCGGTGAATCGTTCATGATGAAGGGGACGCCGAGGTCGGCGCAGATCCGTTGCATGAGACGACCGGTGGCGAGCTGGGCCTCGGCGTCACGGTGCTTTTCGCGGAGTTGGACGACGTCAACACCCCCGCGAATGACGGCGGGGAGGAAGGTCGCCATATCGTCACGACACGGCACGCAGAGGTAGAGGCGGCGAGAGGCGAGGTCGAACACGGTGGTCACCTTAATTGCTCGATGGTGCCACGGCGAGAGCCAAAGTCGGGCAGAATGGGGGGATGCAGATTCCCGCTAAGGCCGACTACGCCATTCGCGCCTTGCTGACCTTGGCCAGCGCCGAAACATCGGTCAGCGCCGAGCACTTGGCCGAAGAGCAGGGACTGCCCGCAAAATTCTTGGGCGCGATTCTCTCGGACCTGCGCCGAGGCGGTCTCGTCACCTCCCAGCGTGGTCCCGAGGGCGGCTTTCGTCTGGCCCGCTCGGCTGACGACATCGTCATCGCCGATATCTTGCGCGTCGTGAGTGGCCCAATGGCCGGGGTGCGCGGGATGCGACCAGAGACCCTCGAGTACACCGGCACCGCGGCGCACTTGCGTGACGTCTGGGTGGCGGTGCGCGCCGCGTTGCGCGAAGTCTTAGAGCACGTCACGTTGGCCCAGGTGCTCGCGGGTGACCTGCCCGTCGCGCTCACGCGCTTCACCGACGACCCCGACGCTTGGATCACGCGGCCCCTATGAGACGAATTCATACCGACGGCGCCTGCCGCGGTAATCCGGGCCCCGGGGGCTGGGCCTGGTCCGAGGGCTTTGAGCACTACGCCGCCGGGTACGCCGAGCACACCACGAATCAGCGCATGGAAGTCATGGCCGTCATCGCGGCCCTCGAGGCCCACCCCGACGACGACGTGGAAATCGTCTCGGATTCGACCTACGTGGTGAAGTGCTTCCAGGACCGTTGGCACGTGGGCTGGCTCAAGCGGGGCTGGAAGAACTCCCAGGGTCAGCCCGTCGCCAATCGCGACCTGTGGGAAGTCCTGATCCCGTTGTCCACTAGTCCCTCGCGAACGGTCACGTTTACGTGGGTCAAGGGCCATTCGGGTGACCCCCTGAACGACTTTGTGGACGTGCTCGCCACCGAGGCCGCGGACCGCCAAGAGACCAAAGAGGCCTAGGCCGGCGGGCCTACGACGGCGCCGGAGGCGTTAGGATTACCTCTCGGGGGGAAACACGATTCTTTGAAGGGAACCGCCGTGGCTGACCAAATCCAACAGTTCGATGTCGTCGTTATTGGAGGAGGTCCCGGCGGATACGCCGCCGCCCTCTACGGCGCCGCCGCCGGACTCAACGTGGCCCTCGTCGAGCGCGACAAGGTTGGTGGCACTTGCCTGCACCGCGGGTGTGTGCCCGCGAAGGAGTTCCTCGAAACCGCCCACGTGCGTCGCACCATCGAGCACGCCGCCCAGTTCGGCATCACCCCCAAGGACGTCAAGGTCGACTTCTCGATCTCCCAGGCCCGCAAGGCCGAAGTGGTGGACCGTCTGCACAAGGGTGTCTCGGGACTCTTGAAGGGCCGCAAGGTCACCATCTTTGAAGGCACCGCACGCCTCGACGCCGACCAGAAGGTCACCGTCCTTGACGGCGCCGACGCTGGCGTTGTCGCCCAGGGCAAGAACGTCATCTTGGCCGCCGGTTCGGTCCCGCGCACGTTACCGGGCTTCGACGTCGACGGCAAGATTGTCTTGACCTCGGACGAATTCCTTGACCTCAGCGAACTACCCGAGACGGCCGCCGTTATCGGTGGTGGCGCCATTGGTTGCGAGTTCGCTTCGATGCTCGCCGACATGGGCACCAAGGTCACCATTCTCGAGGGCCTGCCCTCCATCCTCGCCGGCTGCGACACCGAAGTTGCCTCGGTCGTCTCGCGCGCCTTCAAGAAGCGCGGTATCGAAGTCCAGGCCGGCGTCAAGATCACCGGTCACCAGCCCGGCAAGAAGGGCACGACCATTCAGCTCGAGGGCGCCGACGGCGTCTCCGTCGACATGGTGGTCGTCTCAGTGGGCCGACGCCCCCGCACCGAAGGCCTCCTTGGTGAGGGCACCGGCGTGGAGATCAACGACCGTGGCTTTGTCGTCGCGGACGGTTTCATGCGCACCGCGAATCCCAACGTCTTCGCCGTGGGCGACGTCGTTGCGGGCACCCCGCAACTCGCCCACGTGGGCTTCGCCGAAGCCGTCGTTGCCATCAAGACGATCATTGGTGAGTCCGTGACGCCCGTCGACTACGACCGCGTGCCCTGGGCCATTTACTCGAACCCCGAAGTCGCTTTCGTCGGCCTCACCGAAGCCGCCGCCAAGGAGAAGGGCTACGACGTCGTCGTCAAGAAGGACCCCTTCGGTGGCAACTCGCGCGCCCAGATCATTGGCGAGACCGACGGTGTCGTCAAGATCATCGCGGAGAAGCGCCCCGACGGCACCGCTGGCCAGATTCTTGGTGTGCACATGGCCGGACCCTGGGTCACCGAACAGCTCGGTGCGGGCTACTTCGCCGTTAACTGGGAGGCCACGGCCGAAGAGGCCGCCGCGCTGATACAGCCGCACCCGTCGCTCTCGGAAACTTTCGGTGAGACCCTCCTCGCCCTGGCTGGTCGAGGCATCCACGTTGGCTAACGTCACGCTTCCGTCGCTGGGTGAGTCCGTTACTGAGGGCATCATTACGCAGTGGTTCAAGAAGGTCGGCGACGTCGTCCAGCGCGACGAAGCGCTCTTCGAAGTCTCGACCGACAAGGTCGACTCTGAAATGCCGTCACCGGCGACGGGCGTCCTGGTCCAGATTCTCGCCGAAGAGGGCGACACCGTCGAAACCGGCGCCGTCGTGGCCGTCATCGACGAATCCGCTGACGCCTCGGCCGCTGCGGCCCCGAGTGCCCCCGCCGCGCCGAGCGCCGCGTCACCGAGTGCCCCCAAGGCCGCCGTCGCCCCAACGGGAACTGGCGCCGCCGGCGTCGTGCTCTCGCCGGTGGTGCGTCGCATTCTCGCCGACGGTGAAGTCGATCCCTCGACGGTCGTTGGTACTGGTCCCGGTGGCGCCATTACGCGCCGTGACGCCGAACTGGCGGTCGCCAATGGTCCGACCGAAGACATCCTGACGCCCATTTCTAATGGTCGTCGTCGCATGGGTCAGCACATGGTGCTTTCGACCCAAGTGGCCCCGCACGGCTTTGTCGCCATTGAGGCCGACGCCAGCGTGCTGGCGCAGCTCGACGTGCTGGGTCGCACCAGTGCAGACGGCGCCGTCATCACCGACGAAATGGTGATCGGTCTCGCCGCGGTCCGCGCCCTAAAGGAATTCCCCTTCTTGAACGCCTCCTTCGCTGGCGACCAGTTCATTCAGCACCGCACAGTGAATCTGGGCGTAATGCGCGCGGTGCCCGACGACGGCATGCTCGTGCCGGTCGTGCACGCCGCGAATGACCTGAAGTTGCGCGCTATCGCGAAGCGACTAGACGACATCGATGGGCGCATCCGTGCTCGCCAGATGACGGCCGACGACCTTCTCGGTGGCACCTTCTCGGTGTTGGGTGCTCCCAGTGAGCACACGCTCGTTTCGACGGCCATCATCATCCAGCCCCAGGTGGCCGCGATGACCGTGGGCGCCGTGCGCGCGGTGCCGGTCGTGACCTCCCGTGACGGCAAGCACGAAGTCTCCGTGGGCCTGCGCGTGGTCCTCGGGCTCAGCTACGACCACCGCATCTGTGAACCCGTCACCGCCGCCGCGTTCCTGGAACGAGTGGCGACGTTGCTCAACACCATGGACGTCGAGAGCGAACGCTAAATGTTGCGTCGCCGACACCTCGGCCGGGTGACCTTCGCTGAAGTAAACGATTTTCAGCACGCGCTGTTAAACGCCACGGACGACTACCTGTTGCTCTTCGAGCACCCGCCGACCTACACCCGCGGTATTCGCGCCCAAGAGGAGAACTTCCTCGTTCCCCTCGGGGAACTACCCGGCGTGGTCGTCGACGCCGACCGCGGCGGTGACGTGACCTACCACGGGCCCGGTCAAGTGGTCGCTTGGGCGGTGGTGTCGGTCTCGGACGACCCGGCCGCCGGCCGCTTGCACGTCAACAAACTCGAAGACGCCGTCATCGCGACCGTTCGTCACGTTGACCCCACTGGCGCACTCGGCGTGATTGGTCGCCTCGAGGGGTACCCCGGCGTGTGGGCCGACGTCGAGGGGTCCCCGAAGAAGATCGCGGCCGTCGGCGTACGGACCGAACGCAACGCCGCCGGCGTGAAGCGCACCTTGCACGGGGTGGCCCTCAACGTTGACGTTGATCTCAGCGCCTTCGCCGCCATCGTGCCCTGCGGCATCCCCGACAAGCCGGTCGCCTCGCTCCGGTCGCTCGGCCTTGACGTCAGCGCGCTCGAGGTGGAAGAACACCTCGGACTCGAACTCGACGCGCGCTTCGGCGGTCCGGCCCGCGTGGCCAAGGTGGACCGCTCCGAGTCCAGCGTGACGAGTGAGCGCCCGCTGTTGCGTCGCCTCCGTAAGGCCGGCGTGGACCCCGACGCGGGGCTCTCCATCCGCACCCGCAAGCCCGAGTGGCTGCGCATTGAAGCCCACATGGGTACCGAGTACCAGTCGCTGCGCACCCTGACCGAAGACTTGCGCCTCGTTACCGTCTGCGAAGAAGCCGGATGCCCCAACATCTTCGAGTGCTGGGAGTCGGGCACGGCGACATTTATGGTCAATGGTGAGCGCTGCACGCGCGCGTGCGGCTTCTGCCTCATTGATACCCGTAAGCCCTTCGATCTCGATCCCACCGAACCCGAACGCGTCGCCGAAGCGGTGGTGCGCCTCAAGCTCAAGCACGCGGTCGTGACCTGCGTCGCCCGCGACGACTTGGCCGACGGCGGTGCGAAAGCGATTGCCGACACTATTCGGGCGATTCGCGAACGCTCGCCCGAGACTGACGTCGAGGTCTTGATTAGCGACTTAAAGGGCGACCCCGAGTCACTGCAGTTGATTATCGACGCGCGACCCGACGTGATGAACCACAATATGGAGACCGTGGCGCGACTACAGCGCGCGGTGCGTCCGAGTGCCGGGTACCTGCGGTCTCTGACGGTGCTGGCTCGCAGTATTCAGGCGGGCCTCGTGGCCAAGTCGGGCATGATGGTGGGCCTGGGCGAAACGGCCGACGAAATCGAAGAGACACTCGCGGACTTGGCCGCTATTGGGGTGCAGATTGCCACCATTGGTCAGTACTTACGACCCACCGAACGACACCTGCCCGTGGCTCGTTACTGGGAGCCAGGTGAATTCGATGACCTGGCCCGGCGAGGCAAGACCCTGGGTCTCTCTCACGTCCAGTCCTCGCCGCTAACGCGCTCGAGTTACCACGCCCGCGAAGCCTTGGGTGATGCGACGCCAGTCGCCGCCCCGAGTCGCCGCTAAATACTCCCCGCACGAGCGTTGCGCCTTCGAGTCAGGCGCCTTTTCTCAGTAATAGAAAGCTCAATTTCTTTGGAAATTAGCTCCGTCACGTTCCTCCTTCATTCGGAGGTAACAGCGTTCGGACATAATTAACGAAACAAAAAAATGAGGCTAAGTGTCCAACGTTTCTTCAGATGAGTTTGCAAAATTTCTCGAGATAGCCACTGAGTTAGAGCAAAATTTTTTCTTTCGAATGTCCCAGTCGTCGAAGGAGCTCTTTCATTCGAACTTCCTCTCGTGGTTGTTTGACACCTACCCAGATAGGGGACTGATTGAGGACGTTTTGCTGCCCCTGGTGAAATCAGATCTTCACTACGAGACTCTTCCCAAGACGTTGCGGGAATCGCAGAAACTGGACCTGGTCGTTTTTCCTGAAGGTGCAATGCCCGTAGTGATCGAAGTAAAAATTGCTAGTGAGCTCACCCGAAGTCAGCTTGAGAGGTACAACAACAAAAGTATTCTGACCCCTAATGGCCAGTCCATGAAAGTCAGCGACTGTCAGCGAATCGCCCTCACCTTGATTGACCCCGGTACGGTTG
>Ga0316218_1003887_pt1 | contig 11949 bp, 13 predicted proteins | sample TBH18003metaG_FD_203634 | JGI IMG/M metagenome (GOLD analysis project Ga0316218, IMG submission 203634) | Freshwater microbial communities from Trout Bog Lake, Wisconsin, USA - TBH18003 | ecosystem: Environmental > Aquatic > Freshwater > Lake > Hypolimnion/Profundal zone | place: USA: Wisconsin... | reverse complement strand
CCCGCGCCCAATGTTTTTGAGACCTTCCTGAATGAATTGGAAGCGCAGGTGGGAAAAATGGAAATGGCAATAACGATATTTCACTTTTCTGTTATTAAGCAGAAGCTGCGGGAAATGATAGCTAAGGCGCGGAGTGCGCCTAAGTAATGAAAGTCTATAACATGGGCACTGCGATCTTCACGATCAAAAAAGAGCCTATAGACTTTAAAGCTACCGAAGCCGAGCTTCGCAAAATATACGACGCGGCGTTCAAAGGGCTGCGCGGCGATTCAATGGCTATCAAAGTAGGCTATATGCCTTCTGCTTTTACTGCCCTGCGTGAAATTGATCCTCTCGTCAATTACGCCATCATGCGCGGGCAGGCGGATTTTGAAGAAGCCATCAGCGACGGGATGCTCACCAACGCCATAAATAATAACGACGCTAAAATGCAGATTCATCTGTCTACGCATCGCATGGGCTATATGCCTGCCAAACCAGCGGAAGGCGAACGTCAGGACATACGCATAGTTGTGGAAAATTCCCTGCCCGACCCTAAGCTCCCGATAAGCACTTCTACGGCTATAAACGGCGTAGATGGCTGAACTCCGCGTCACCCTCCCGGTACTGCACAGTGGACAACTAGCGCTATTCAGTCAGCAGCAACGGCTCAATGTCCCACGCTGCGGACGGCGCTGGGGCAAGACTCGCTTTTTGGAGTATCTAGCGGGTAAAAAGTCATGTAATGGGGGCTCCGTGGGCATCTTCGCGCCGGAGCATAAGCAACTGGCCGAGCCGTGGGATCATCTACGCGATATGCTCGACCCTATCGTGCGCTCCGCCAACCGCAACGATGGCACCATCAAGCTCATAGGTAATGGCAAGATTGACTTCTGGACGCTGAACGACAATGAATTGGCGGGCCGGGGGCGGGAGTATGACTTGGTGCTGGTGGATGAAGCGGCCTTCACCAAATCACCACAAATGAAAGAAGAAATTTGGTTCAAGTCAATCAAGCCTACTATGCTGACTACGCGCGGCATTGCGTGGGTGTTCTCCACCCCCAGCGGGGTAGACCCGGACAACTTCTTCTACGCGGCCTGCAATGATGACACGATGGGGTTCAAGTCGTTCCATGCCCCTACGTCGAGTAACCCCTTCGTGCCCTTGGATGAATTGGAGCGCGAGCGCGAGCGCAACCATCCTGCGGTATTCAGACAGGAATATCTGGCGGAATTCGTGGATTGGTCAGGTGTGGCGTTCTTCTCCGCCGATAAATTGCTAATCAATAATTTACCCGCTCCCTACCCCGAGCGCTGCGACTTGGTGTATGCCGTCATGGACTGCGCGGTGAAAGGTGGCAAGGAACATGACTCTACCGCAGTGGTGTATTTCAGCTATTCCGAGCGCGCGCCCAATCCGCTTACCATCTTGGACTATGACGCCATCAATATCGACGGGGCCATGCTGGAAACATGGATACCCAGCGTGTTCTCCCGGTTGGATGAATTATCCATTATGTGTAAAGCGCGCCAAGGTGTTGCAGGTACCTTCATCGAAGATACCGCAGCGGGGAGCATTCTGCTGCAACAAGGCGTCAACCGGGGATGGAACATACACCCCATAGACAGCAAACTGACACAGGCAGGTAAGGATGAACGGGCTATCAGCGTGTCAGGCTACTACCACCAAGAGAAGCTGAAAATTAGCAACTATGCCTATGACAAGCTGCTGAACCTGAAGGGCTCAACCCGCAACCATCTGCTGACCCAGCTTGCGAATTTCCGCATTGGGGATAAAGAAGCCAATAAGCGCGCCGATGACTTGCTGGATTGCGTGGTGTATGGTCTAGCTATTGGAGTAGGCAACAAATTAGGGTACTAATCTCTGCGCGTTTAATATACCATTGCCAATAAACCAAATAGAGGCATCCTATGGCTGATGTTTCCATAAGTAACACCAATATACCGTCCCAACTGATGACGCTGTTAGAGGCCAACTCCATTGAACCGGGGACGGATATTGGGTATTCGCTATGTAAAATAATCTGGGAATTTCACCCGCTCGCAGGCAAATTGGTGGAAAAGCCTATTGTTTTAGCCCTCTCCAAACAGCGCTTTATCAATGTGGATACTCAGCCCAAAGATATGCTGACAATGGCATTTCAGAAGGAGTGGGACTCTCTCGGGGCCACCAACCATATCCGGGATGTGACTTTTTTAAAGCGGGTATATGGTGTGGCAGCTATTGTTTATGGGGCTGATGACATACCTACCGACGAGGCCATAGACCCGTGGACACTACCGGACTTAAATATCTATTTTAATCAATTAGACCCATTAAATCTGGCGGGTTCTGTTGTTACCAATCAAAACCCCAATGCGCCGGATTTTCAGAAGCCCAAGAATTATATCACCGCCGCAGGACAGCCCTACCATCCAAGCCGTAGTGTGGTGGTGTTTCATAACACACCTATTTATCTGGCCTACCAAGCCTCCGGCTTTGGCTATACAGGCCGGTCTATCTTCCAGCGCGCGCTGTACCCCCTGAAGTCTTTTGTCCAATCCATGATTACGGATGACATGGTAACGATGAAGGCGGGGCTTCTGATTATTAAACAAAAAGCGGCTGGCTCCATTGTGAACCGCCTCATGCAGACCGCTGCGGGGATCAAGCGCACCTATTTGCAGCAAGGTACTACCGGCAATGTATTGAGCATAGATATAGATGAATCCATTGAAGCGGTTGATCTTCGCAATACCGATACCGCCATGACTACCGCGCGCGACAACATCATTGCCAACATTGCAGCAGCCTCTGATGTGCCTGCCATGCTCATAAAAGATGAAGCCTTCACCAATGGTTTCGGAGAAGGAACGGAAGATTCCAAGGCTATCGTGCAATATATTGAGGGTATTCGCGCTGATATGCTGCCCTTATTTGAGTTTTTTGACAAGATTGTGCAGCATCGGGCATGGAATAAAAACTTTTTCGAGTCAGTTAAGGCTGCATACCCTGAAAAATACTCAAAAATGACCTACGAACGAGCTTTTTATGAATGGAAGGACGCATTCAAGCCTTCGTGGCAGAACCTCATGGAAGAACCCCTATCGGAAAAGGTTAAGGTTGATGAAACTAAATTGAAAGGAATTACGGAAGTGCTGCGTACCGTATTGCCGGTCATGGATGGCCCCAACCGAGCGCGCGCAATCGAGTGGGCGCAGGATAACTTGGCGGAAATGCCAGATACATTTAAGAGCGACCTTAATTTAGATATTGTGGAAATTGCAGAATATGAACTGCCCGTACCCTTAACCGCGCCTACTGAGCCCCCAAGCAAAGATTAATATGTCTTTTTATGAAACGCTTACTGCGGCTATAAATGATTTTATTATTTATGGGTTCGATAACCCGGAACGACTTGATTATTGGGCAAAACAGTTAAAAAAAACGCTAATAAGTTCGTTAATGGACGAAAAAGCGTTGGAAAACGCCGTTGAAAGCGCTTTAAATACGGCCTATAACCGGCTAGTCACCAAAGGTAAATTAATAAATAAGCATGTAGATCGGTTCACCATAGACCGATTAAAACCTAAATTGCGTGAGGAATTGCAGCGCCGCATTACCGCAAGCGCTAAATTAATTAAATTAAACCGTGAAGAAACAATTAGTAATGTTCTGCGCCGATTTTCTGGCTGGGCTTCGAGCATCCCTGAAGGGGGCTCCAAGGCGGTAGATAAGGCAAAAGAAAAACAGGCTATACGCAAATCGTTAGCCAAAGCACCTTTTGAAGAACGCAGGGTAATAATAGATCAAACGCATAAATTAATAGCCAATATTAATGATATTGTTGCTGTTGATAACGGAGCTATTGGGGCTGAATGGAATTCCCACTGGCGCGAAGCGTCCTATGATTATCGTGAAGATCATAAAGAACGCGATGCAAAAGTATATGTATTGCGTGGAAATTGGGCCTCCGGTAAAGGGCTTATCAATCCCCTGCACGGCTATACGGATGCCATAACTATGCCCAGTGAAGAACCATACTGCCGATGTTTCTATAGGTATATCTATACTTTGCGCGGCCTGCCGGAAGAAATGCTTACCGCAAAAGGTAAAACAGCGATACAATCAGCGAAAACCCAACTAAGGTAATAGATTGCCTACAACCAGCCCAGCCCAAGAACGCCTCATGCAAGCCGCCGCGCACACACCCGGCGGGTTTGGCGGCGTACCTCAGTCTGTTGGGAAAGAATTTACCAAAGGTGATGAAATACCCGCCGGGCCCACTCCACTTAGTACGCCTGAAATCGCTGAAGATGGCCTTTTAGACGTAACCAAAAAACTAAATGAAAAAGTCGTCTCCGATGCGGCTACAGGGCTTGCAGCAGGTATTCTATTCGTTACGCCTAATAGTGAAATTTTACTTTTGCGCCGAGGCAACAGCGGCGATTACCCCGGTACTTTTTGTACCCCCGGCGGCCATCAGGAAGATGGCGAAACGCTGGAAGAATGCGCGCGCCGTGAAACATTGGAAGAAACCGGGTTGAAGTTTGAAGGCGCGCTGGAAAAACTGCGCGATGATGGTACTTTTACCACTTACATAGCCCGCGATGTTGAAAAATTTGACGTAAAAATATGCGAAGAATCAACAGGTTATGTATGGAGCGCCCTAGATTCCACACCTTCCCCCCTTCACCCCGGCCTTGAAACAACTATTCGTATCGCAAACGCGAAAACTGAATTTGATATCGCGGAACTGATGCGCGAAGGGTTGCTGCCCAGCCCGCAAATTTACGCCAATATATGCCTTTTAGCTATCCGCATTACAGGCACCGGGCTGGCTTATCGTTCCAGTATCGGGGAGCACGTTTGGCGCGACCCTTCTATTTATTTGAATGAAACATTTTTAAAACGCTGCAATGGCCTGACGGTGATTATGGATCACCCTGAATCTGCGGTATTAAACTCTGAGGAGTTTAAGAACAGAGCCATTGGCAGTGTTATGTTGCCTTTTATTAAGGGCGATGAAGTCTGGGGGATAGCAAAACTTTACGATCAGGAATCGGTTGACGAGATTCTCGAAGGTGAAATTAGCACTTCTCCATCAGTAGTATTTGACAATACTGCTGGAAACATTACACTAACGACTGAGATTGGCGATCCGCTCTTAATCGAAGGTGTACCCTTTCTTTTGGATCATATAGCTATTGTTACGAAAGCTAGGGGATCAAAAGGCGTTTGGGACAAAGGCGGGGATTCTGCCGGAGTTTTATTAAATAACCAAGAGGTATCTGATATGAGCGAAACCAATACCAAGCCTGCGGCAGATGCCAACGGTGAAAAACTCGATGCAATTCTATCCGCCGTTGGCAATCTTGCCACCCGCGTGGATAGCATGGAAAAAAATCTTCCTGCTGCCCCCCTCGCCGCCGCCGATAAAAAAGCCAAAGCCGATGGCGGCGTTGTAGAAATGCCTGCCGGTGAAATCCACTTTGATGGCGACGGCGAGGAAGAAGGCGAAGCCGAAGCCAAGAAAGACGATGACAAGGCTAAAAAAGACGACGACGCCAAGAAAGATGATGACGACGCCAAAGCCAAGAAAGACGATGACGAAGAAGAAGAAGAAGAAGAAGAAGCGGCTAAAAAAGCAGATGACGATGCTGCCAAATACGCCGATTGCCAAGCCAAGGCCGACAGTATTTTAGCCTCGTTTGGAAAATCTGCTTCTCGCCCCCTGCAAGGCGAAACGCTTATGTCCTATCGCAAACGTCTGCTGCGTGGTCTGCAAGGTTATTCTGATAGCTATAAAGGCATCAATCTTACCTCTATCAAGGATGAAGCGCTGCTGGCCTTAGCTGAAAAGCAAATTTTCGCTGATGCCTATGCCTCCGCTAAAGCGCCCCAGATGTTTGCAGCGGATCAACTGGTAGAAATCCACGAAAAAGATCGCGCGGGCCGTACCATTACCAAATTCCGCGGTTCTATGTCCGCTTGGCTGGATGATTTTAAAGTCCCGGCTCTGCGCGTCAAAGAGTTTCACCTTTCTAACAATCAACGCTAAAGGATAAGCCATGAGCGCACAAATTTCTCTGAACCCTATGGCTACAACTAATGGTGCTGGTCTATTTACGACCAACACCGCTGGTTATACCCAAGGCGATGCACAAGATGATCCCGCAGTACGTTTTCAATTAGCGGGCGGCGTATTAAGTGCTGCTGCCCCTACCCCGATTTGGGGCGGGCTTCCTATTGAAGAACTCGTACCTACCGCCCAAGCAGGGGCTTTGGGCCAAGTTCAACCCGGCACGGATATTTTGGGGGCAACTATTCTCCAATCGGTATCGCTTGCAACCAGTACAGGTATTTGCGTATTTAATCAAGCTTTTGCCGGTATTACAACGCCTCAGTCTACAGTGCCACTGTATTCACCGGGGATGTCGGTGAACTTCTACCGTTTTGGTAGCAGCGCGCGTGTTCCCCTTCGCCTTAATCCTGCTTTGGTAACTTTGGAAGGTGAAATAATTAACACCCCATTGACTTGGGATTTTACTAGCAATTGGTTGACTACCTTTGACGGTACAAATGCTTTCCCGGTAAAAGTTTTGCGGGTTAGCACTTCTGGCAATAAGTCTGTCAGCTATAATTCTGGCACTGGCAATGCTAATTGGATTACCACTGAAACTATGGCTCTTTGCCTACTCTAAAAGGATAATTATTATGTCAGGCTTTGCACCCTCATTTGTTACAGTAAATCCTCACCTGATGTTGCCTGAACTGATTATGCAATACAGTTTGGCTTCAGGTGCCTTCACAACCCTTGCTACTGAAAACCCAATGCCCCGCTTAGGCGAAGCTGACCTGTATGTGTACGCTAAAAAGGTTCAGTTAACCACTCAGGTATCGGCTAATCAGTCCCAACAAAACCAGTTGCCTAGCGCTTCTGTCATTCCGAGCATGATTAGCACGGCGACTTATCGCTTGCAAACCCGCGCTCAATACGACAATTTTGACGAGGCCGCTACCGGGGCTTGGGGTTATGCTCTGCCCCAAGCAATGCGGCTAGCAGCGCGCCAAGGTATTGCCCAACAACTGCGTAACGCGCTGTTGTATGGCTATAACCCCGCCAACGGCGAAGGGTTGCTGAACACTAATGGCGCTACCATCGCGTCTTTAGGATCGGACACCAACGGCAATACCGGGTATTCAACTTGGGACAGCGGACAACTGGCGCAATATCTCTTGAACATGATCGGCGCTCTAAAAGTCCGTACTCTGCAAATTGGTCAGCCTTTACGCTTGGTATTTTTGGCCCCCCAACGCTTCATTAGTCAAATCTCCTACTCCGGCGTGGTTTCATTGACCCAATTCCAACGAATTGGCGCTGGTGTTGAAACCGCCGCCGGGTTGGTGGAAACCGTTGCTTCATGGGCGGGCGGCGACGATGTTTCGTTCGCGGCTGATGATACTTTGCTCGGGCAAGGGGCTGGCGCTACCGACGCGATTCTGTTGATTGCACCGGAACTGAAGATTCCTAAAGCCAACAACAACATCAACACAAACGTCTTTGCAACTTTAACGCCTAATATGACAGCGACTTCGTTGATGTTGACGGATGTATCCGCACCTACAGAAATTCCAACGCCTATTGCCGATGGGGGCATCACCACCCTCTACACTATGCGTTCTACTTCTGGCTGGGGTATTCGTCCTGAAGCTTTAACGATTCTGTCCGCAGCGTATTAATAGTAAAAAGTAGACATTCAAAAACCCCGCTCTCTTTGGCGGGGTTTTTGTTACTTCGTGTGATGCCGAAGTTAGCTTCAATGGGGGAGTCGGGGGCTTGAAAAAGCCCCGCATCATCGGCTCTCCCACCCTTTTAGGGGAATACTATGAAAATATTTGTGGCAAATTGCAGTAAACAAGAGTTTCATTTCACCTATATGCTGCTCGAAAATCCGCGCCCTTTTTCGCATAGAATACGGGCTGGATCGCAAATGGAAGTTAACGGCACGGCAGAAGAAATAGGCCATATAATTAAACAGCATGAAATATATGGCATGATGGAAGTTACCAAGGTCAAAAAAGGCTTCGGAGGTATCGCCTATCGGGTAGGAACTCCTATTAGCATTGAAGCCATTGAACACGGCTTGGAGCAACGCGATCAGGAATTGATTGATCGGGCCTTGGAAGCGCGTAAAATAACCGCTGTAGCCGCCGATCAGATGATATCTACTAAAGCGCAAGAAATGGGGCTCAAGCAACGAACGGGGCTTGAAGTGGAAGTAGTGGAAGAAAAGAAGAATGCGGGGGATAATGAGCCCAAGTTCGAGCAAACCATTGAAGTGGTGCGCGAAGGCATTGCGCCTAGAGGCCGTGGAAGGCCCAGAAAACCTTAAAGGGACACTATGACAGACCCCATTACTTCTCCACCAACATTAGCAGGCTTTATAGCGTGGTCACGGGCGGTAATGGGGCTAACTACCATTGTTATAGCTGATACCGATATTGGCTATTCGTATGCCTACCAAGTTTCCCTCGACTTGGTTCCAATGGATTTTTCTGTTCTAGCCCCAGATATTTACACACTGGCTGTTTATAACATGGCGGGCAGCAATTTATTACAGTGGCAGCAAGATATACCCGGTCAGACATTCTTTGCCGATGCTAGGGCTTCCTATGGCATTAACAATTTTGTGGCGGGGGTTATTAACTCCGCCGCTGATTCGACCACCAGCGAAGCCCTATCAGTCGGCAAAGGGTTACAAAACCTCGACCTTATATCCTTGCAAGCCATTAAAAACCCCTATGGTCGGCAGGCCATTGCATTTATGCAAAGTTTGGGCACCCTCTGGGGCTTGACTTAATGAGTCTTATTTTACATCTAGGCGTAATTGATGTGGCAGAGCCGGGGGGTAAAACAACCGGGCAGGTAGGCGTTAACCTAGAACAAAAATACGGGCTATTTTCAGAATTTTACAGTAATAACGAAGATAAAATAGTCGTTTTTCTTGAGGACAGCGTTGCAAATTCCATAGCGGATATTGTAGCGGGAAGCCCCATTAAAAAAGACATTTTTGGGGATGCTACGGGGCAGATAGATAAGCGTTTCAAGGAATTTATCAGCTTGCAGGAAGTTGAAACATTAGGAATACCCGGTGTGCCTACTAAAGCCGCTTTGGAAGGTAAAACGCTACGGCTGAAAGGTGGGAAGCGTATTATCAAAGTTAAAAAAGGGCAGAGCTACGAGGTTGTTAAAGGGGCTAGGCGACCTAGCTTTATTTATTCCGGGGTGTTTGAAGCATCACTTAAAAGCTGGATTGATTAATGGCCACAGTAACCGAGAGTTCGGGTGCAAAACCTCAACTAGCCTCTGGGCTGGCTGAGGGAGTCAATACCCTCTCAGCAAACGAGGAAGTAATCTTCACGCTGTATGTGAAGTTGATTCTGCCTCTGGACGGTTATGTCTTCTGGGTGAATGCTTCACTGCTGAATGACTCAGCGATTTACAATGCCATGACCTATGGGTTTGGCGAGTTCGATAATCCGGGCACCGGTTTGCCATCGAAGATTATGAAGGCTAAGGGCTCCTTTCACTTCAATACCGAAGTGCATCAGATGGATGACAGAACTGCTGCCTATAACCATATTTTGTTCACGGCATTAGAACTGATCCAGGATTTCAACCTGGTTACGCCTAATCTGATGTATGTAGCAACTTATCAAGGTCTGAAGTTCGCTTTCAGTCGTCGGGATAACTACTACAAACAAGCGGACCTGTATCATTATCGTGGAGATGCTCTGTATTCCATTATGGATACACAGCTCATCGATACGATGTCTGGATTTGATACTGGCAGCGTTATCGTTTCAAACAGCTTGCCCATCTGGCTCAGTTTGAATCAGTACTTCAATCTGTATCCGTCGTATCTGGCAGGGCAGAATCTGGCACCGCCTTACGCTACTGTGGATATAAATCCAACGACGGCCATTCAAGCTTTTCCGCTGCTGGACAAGAATTCAAATCCTAATCAGCTGGTGAAGGATGTAGTAAAGCTCTCATTGTTCGGACTTCGGAACAATGAGATTCTGAATTTCATGAATTATGTTTTCCAGTACAGCATGAACACGGATAACATGGGTATAATGAATATGCCGGTTCCAATGGACGAGAAAGTTACTCAACCAGAGTTCGGCATTTTAGCAATGAAGAAAACTGTTGTCTTTGAAATCAGTTACTATCAAACCACAGTAAACAACATTGCACAGAAGTTGATTCAGTCGGCGTTTTGTTCTTACAATGTAGTTCCTGCATAACATAAACAGCAAAGGAGTCTCACCATGGTTCAGCAATATCTTCCTATCAAGAACAACGTTCTGATCGTCGGCAACGGCACCAACATCGTTGAGAACATCACCGCCGCAACTCTGGTCAAAAATGTCGCCGGTCGAGTGGCGAAAGTCAGCGTGATCGTAGCGGGTTCTGCTTCTGGCATGGTCAATGATGCTGCTACTGTGGGCGGTGCTGCCACGGCCAATGATGTAGCTGTCATTCCCAACACTGTCGGCGTGTATGAAATCGATTTGCCCACAAACCACGGCATCGTAGTGACCCCCGGCACTGGCCAGACTCTCGCTGTCAGCTACTCTTAAGGAGAGTTTAAATGACTACTCAAATCGTCACAGTCAATGTAACCCAGACTATCGCGCCTGCGCCTAGTCAGTTACAGCGTACTGGTGCGTTTGTTTCACAGGGGGCTACTACGCTCGCTGCTGGAAGTACGCATCTGCTCACTCAATTCTCGGACTTGGCTTCTATTCTGGCTAGTTCTGTGGCTATTACTTCAGCCACTTGGACTACTGGCGTAGTAACGATCACCACGACGGTTCCTCACGGGATTCCGTCTGGCGATATTCTGCTGGGTACGATTGCCGGTATTAGCCCTGCAGCATATAACGGTACCTTCTCGATCACCTCGACGGGAACGAATACCCTGACCTATGCTCTGGTTAGCAATCCTGGCGCAGCCACAGTCACCGGGGCAGTGTTCTCCCTGGAGGATATCTCTGAACTGGTGGCAATGGCCACTACCTTCTTCGCACAAGGGACTCAGAATTCAGTCTATGTGCTGGAGCTGGGCGTTGGTACGACCGCTCAGGGCGTTACCGCTCTCACAGCTTACATCAACAATCCGACTGTTCGGTTCTATGGTTATCTGCTTCCTGAAACCTGGAGCAGTGAGCCGACAGCCATCACCATGGCGAAGAACTTCGACGCCACCACTGCTCAGACCTACTTCTGGGTGACGGTAACCTTGGCCAACTATACCAATTGGACGAATACCAAGTCCGTGGTAATGATGGTTGAGGATGCTTCCGCTCCCGTGACCGAGTTCAGTCTGGCCGCGATGTTCTGGAATGCCTTGAACTATAATCCGAGCGATACAAACAAGGTCGCTCCGATGGCCTTCCAGTACCTGGTTGGAGTAACGGCATTCACCGGAAGTCAAACCGTTCAACAGCAACTGAAGACGGCCAACTGTAATTATGTTGGAACCGGTGCAGAAGGCGGCATCAGCAATACCCTGGTTCTGTGGGGCGTTACTGCTGACGGTAATGACTTCACTTACTGGTATTCGGTGGACTGGGTACAGATCAACATCAATCTGGACATCTCGAACGCTATCATCAACGGTTCGAACAACCCGATCAATCCGTTGTACTACAACCAGGCGGGTATCAATACTCTGCAGAAGGTAGCACAGGGCACCATGAACTCCGGTATCGCCTTTGGACTGGTACTGGCTCCGGTGGCAGTACAAGCAGTTCCCTTCAATACTTATGTCACGGATAATCCCAGCGATTATGCGATTGGCAAGTATGCTGGATTGTCTGTCACTTATACCCCGGCTCGTGGATTCATCCAGATCATTTTCAACGTGAACGTCTCTTCGTTCGCACTCGTATAAA
>Ga0316218_1003886_pt1 | contig 11952 bp, 11 predicted proteins | sample TBH18003metaG_FD_203634 | JGI IMG/M metagenome (GOLD analysis project Ga0316218, IMG submission 203634) | Freshwater microbial communities from Trout Bog Lake, Wisconsin, USA - TBH18003 | ecosystem: Environmental > Aquatic > Freshwater > Lake > Hypolimnion/Profundal zone | place: USA: Wisconsin... | reverse complement strand
CGGATCGCTGACGCCCGCCAGCCGCCCCAGGAACAGGTCGCGCGCGTCGGCATGAATGAGCGGAATATTGTAATGGTTGCGGAACAGCGAGACGACTTCCTCGCTCTCGCCCTCGCGCATCAGGCCGGTATCGACGAAGATGCAGGTGATCTGGTCGCCCACCGCTTCATGGATCAGAACTGCGGCGACACTGGAATCCACCCCGCCCGACAGGCCGCAGATCACCTTGCCCTTGCCAACCTGGGCGCGGATCTTCTCGACCATGGCGGCGCGGAAGGCATGCATGTTCCATTCCGGCTGGATGCCGGCAATGGTGCGCACAAAGTTCGCCAGCAGGGTGGCGCCGCGCGGCGTGTGCACGACTTCGGGATGGAACTGCACGCCATAGAAGCGCCGCGCCTCGTCGGCGATCACGGCATTGGGCGAGGATTCGCTGGTGGCGACGACGGCGAAGCCCGGCGGAATGACGGTGATCTTGTCGCCATGGCTCATCCAGACCGGCTCGCTGCCGCTTTCGGCCAGGCCGTCCAGCAGCGGTGAGCGGCTCTGCACCTGAATATCGGCGCGGCCGAATTCGCGGTTGTGGCCGCCTTCGATCTTGCCGCCCAGCTGGGCGCACATGGTCATCTCGCCATAGCAGATGCCCAGTACCGGCACGCCCATCTCGAACACGGCTTGCGGCGCGCGCGGGCTGCCCTCTTCATAGGCCGAGGCCGGACCGCCGGAGAGGATGATCGCCTTTGGCTTTTTCTCCAGCGCGGCTTCGGCCTTGTTGTAGGGGACGATCTCGCAATAGACGCCGGCCTCGCGCACGCGCCGGGCGATCAGCTGGGTGACCTGGCTGCCGAAATCAATGACCAAAACACTCATGAGATAAGCATGCTCATGGGCGGTTGGCGGCCGTGGCCTTGGCATCGCCCAGGGCGGCGATGGCGCGCTGCGCCTCCACATCGGTGGGCTCGATCTGCAATGCCGCGTCATAGTAGGAGCGGGCGAACTCGCCCTGCCCGGCGGCGGCGTACAGATCGCCCAGCGCGACATAGGAACCGGGCCGCGCCGGATCGGCGACGATGGCCGACTGGGCCAGCCGCACCGCCAGTTCGGCTTCGCCGCGCGCCTGGGCGTCACGCGACTGTTCCAGCAGCGCCAGCACCGGATCCGTGGGTTGCGCGGCGGCGGCGGTCTTGGCGGGCTCCGCCGCGGCGGGCTTCTTGGCGGGCGTGGCGGCCCAAACAGGGGGACTCAGCACCGGCAGGGCCAGCACCAGGAGCAGCGGGATGGAGATGCGTTTCATGCCCCGACCTTAGCGATTCCGGACGGCCTGGGCCATGCATTCGGCGCGTTACGGTTCCGCCTGTTGCAGCAATGCACAGTAAAAGCCGTCCGTGCCGGTGGTGGCCGGGCTGGCGCGGAAATCCTGGGCCAGCCCGGGGATTTCCCCGGCCCAGAGCGATGCCGCCTCCAGCCGCCGGAAGCGGGGATTACGGGTCAGAAAGGCGGCCACCCGGTCCTCATTCTCCTCCGGCAACAGCGAGCAGGTGGCATAGACCAGCCGCCCGCCCGGCCCGGCCCCGCCTTCCACAACATGGCGGGCGGCTTCATCCAGCAGCCCATCCTGGATGCCGGTCAGTTCGGCCAGCCGTTCGGGGGTCAGCCGCCAGCGCAGTTCGGGCTGACGGCGCCAGGTGCCGGTGCCGCTGCAGGGGGCATCCAGGAAAACCAGGTCGAATTTGCCATTGCCCCATAGCGGCCCGCCCCGTGCCGCGACCGGGGTTATGCAACTGGCGCCAGCCCGCTCGGCCCGCTCCGCGAGCGGCGCCAGGCGTTTGGGATTGTCGTCAAAGGCCAGGATCGCGCCCTGATTGTTCATCGCCGCCGCCATGGCCAGGGCCTTGCCCCCGGCGCCGGCCGCCAGGTCCAGCACCCGCAGGCCGGGCCGTGCCCCCGCCAGCAGCGCGGCGATCTGCGCCGCCTCGTCCTGGAATTCGAACGCGCCGGCCCGGAAGAGCGGCGACTGGGTCAGAGCCGCGCTGCCTTCGCCCGGCGGAATGCGGATGCCCACCGGCGACCAGGGCGTGGGCGTGGCGGCAAAGCCTTCCGCCCGCAGCGCGGCCAGCACAGCGGGGCGCGCCGCCTTCAGCGTGTTCACCCGCAGGTCGACGGGCGCACGCTCCTGCAACGCCACCATATCGTTCGGCAAGCCATCGCCGAATGCGCGCGACAGGCTTGGCGCCAGCCATTGGGGATATTCGCCCGTCACATGCGGCGGCGCGGGCGGCGGCGTGGCAGCGATGGCGGCGCGTTCGGTGTCCGTCAGCGGCGCCGGACCATAGCCGCCGCAGAACAGCCTTGCGGGGTCTTCGCCTTCCGCCAGCAGCGCCGCGATCACCAGCGCCCGCGCCGACGCATCGCCCAGGCGATGCGCGAAACGGGCACGATGGCGCAGGACATCGAAGACGCGCTCGGATATGGCGCGGCGATCCTTCGATCCGGCATAGCGCCGCCCCCGGAAGAAATCGCGCAGATAACGGTCCACCGGCTGTTGCGTCCGGTCCAGCGCGGCGAGTATGTCGATGGCGGCCTGGAGGCGGGCGGACGGTGTCATGTTTTCACAATGCAGGAACTGCGATGGCAGATAAAGACATCAGTGACCGCGTGAAGCTGCGCGAGCTGAAGACGCTTTCGGACAATCACTATGCGCTGCGCCGCGCCGGCTTCGACTGGCGCCGCGGCGACGGCACCTGGCAGCCCCTATACCGCGAAAGCTACGATCTGGGCGACGCCATCGCCGTGTTGCCGGTGGACCGGGCCCGCGACCGTGTGCTGCTGATCCGCCAGTTCCGCTGGCCGGTTTATGAATGGGGCTGCCGCCAGTTGCTGGTGGAAGCCATTGCCGGCAAGCTGGACGGCGATACGCCGGAAGTCTGTGCCCGTCGCGAGGCGATGGAAGAAGCCGGCGTCACGCTGGGCGGCCTGCATCTTGTCGCCCATTGTTTCCCCAGCCCCGGCGCCGTGAAGGAACGGATGAGCGTCTTCCTGGCCGATTATGACTCCACGCAGCCGCGCGCGGTCGGCGGCGGCCTTGGCGACGAAGGCGAGGATATCGAGGTCTTCGAAGTGACGCTGGACGAAGGCCTGGCCATGATCGCCAATGGCGCGATCATCGACGCCAAGACGATCCTGCTGCTGCAGGCGGCGAAACTGCGCGGCTCCTAGGCAGTCACGAACCGGCCACCGCGCGCGCGCCCTGCCCCAATGGCCGCTTTTGACCCAAAGCGGACGTTCGAACCGCTGGAGCGGCCCTTCCCACAAGCTCGTCTAGGTCTCTTAGGCCGCCCGCCTTGGCCTGAACTCGATTACGCCAACGAGCGTATCGACATCATTTCCGGATTCGGACAGTGGGAGCACAATACCCTCCCATTGCAGGAAGTCCTTAGCGGGTATCCAGACTTGGCCCCTACCTAAAACCGTCGCCCCATCGTAAGCTTGTTGCCAAGCTTTTCGCACTTCGGCGCAGAACATGTCCGGGAAGATTGCTTCGATAAAGTCTCCCGCCATGCGCCGCTCCGTTAGATCGCAGAAACGAGAGCCCGCCAGCCGGAAGCGAAAATTTATCTCATCGAGAACATCGACAAGAAAGACGTGCGGTAGATACGGAATTAGGTCTTTTGGTCGGATATCACTTTTTGAAGGACATGCTTTGTTGCCCTTCTGACCCTGCCAGTAGCTATAAAGATTGTTGATGCAAGACACCGCACTAGGCGGCGACACCCAGTTGGTTTTCAAGTCGATCAGTCCCGTCACCGATGGCTCCGTGTTTCTGAACAACCCCCAAAGGCTGCATTAAGCGTTGTTACCGGTGGGTTAACAGATGCGTAGTGAAGGCGGGCTTCCGGATTACTCCTCCTCCACGCCTATATTCAGCACCGGCCCATACATACCATTTGAGGCTGTAAATCATCGCACCTTCGGAATGACCGCTATTGGCGCAAAGCGGACATTGGCGGCGCGCCCTTGTGCATCGCACAAATTGCCAGAAAATCCGTCGGCGCTTCCTAGCTGATAATTCACGCGCCGCCGCTGTTGACACAGTGATTGGAGAGCGCTCGAAAGTCTGCTACACCTTCGGTCGCGCTTGCGCCATGTCCTTGGCATTCACCTGCGGCGCCATTCCTCGTTTTCACTTGCTGTAATTTAAAAACGCAAATTGGCCGCCCGCTTTGCGAGCGGCAAACAGGAGAGCGCCAATGATGACGAACAGGCAGCGCATGATTTCAATCATGGTAACGGGCACCATGCTGGCAATCGGTACGAGTGCGGCGTTTGCCGCGACACATCCTATAGTTGGAACCTGGCAATTGAACCTTGCCAAATCGACAGATGAATCCACGGCGCCGCCGCCAAAAAGTGAAACCTTTGTGTTTGCCGAATCTGCAAAAGGATTTTCACTGGCGACCACGATAGTCGGCGCGGACGGAAAAGCGACCGTCACCAAAGGCGAACCCGTCCAGTGGGATGGAATGGCGCACCCAGAAAGTACAAATCCTGATCATGACAGCGTCACAGTCAAGCAGGTCGGGGCACGCACAATTGAATGGGCCTTCCATCTGAAGGGCGCGCTGGTCCGCAGCGGGACCCTGACGGTCTCGCGGGATGGCAAGACGATGACCGTCTCAGGGGCAAGCGTCAGCGCGAAGGGCGGGAAGGTCTACTTCAACGATATTTTCGACCGGAAGTAGGCGGCTCTTGAGGGCAAGGAAAAAGGCCGCCGGAGACAAACCCGGCGGCCTGACTTTTTGATGGGCATCTAAAGTCCAAAACCCCTTCAACAGCACTGACGAATGGCCGCCATTGGCGCAAAGCGGACAATTGACCCGGCTTCCAGTACGGGGGCCTGCCTGCTACAATTCCCACCAACGGGGGTTGAAATGATCGTTCGAGCGTTTTTTTGCCGCGACTTTTTTGCTGGCGTCACCTGTATTGGCGCAGCCGGCCCAGACCTTGCCCCAGCCGGGCCAGACTTTTCCCCAGCCGTTTGACCGTGAGGGCGCAACCAAAGTGCTGGAGAATGATCGCGTTATCGTTTGGGACGTTTCCTGGCTGCAACGCGCCTATCCCACGCACCGCCATCTTTACGATTATGCCGGCGTTTATTACACCAGCGGCGACCGGGTCGTTGTGTCTCCGGAAGGCGTGCGGTCGCCGACCCACAGCACCGCCTGGGATACGTTCTTCTACCGTAGGGGCGTCACGCACAGTGAAGAAGGGGTGGGCACGGAGCCGCTGCGGGCGGTGTTCCTTGAGCTCAAGGAAGCCGCGCCGGTGGGCGCCGCGGATACCGCTTCCGCGGGGCTCGGCAGGAAGGTCCGCGAGAGCGACCGCTTGGTCATCTGGGAGGACATTGCCGCGCAGGATACCCAGCCGCTGGCGCGCCGGCATGAAAGGGATGCTGTGGCCGTCACCTTCACAGGCCAGAAGCCACGCATCACGTTCATTCCGCGCGGCACCGTGGACCACGGGGAGGAGACCGCTGGCGCGGACCGGACATATTTCTTCGAGTTGAAGTGAGGCGGTAATACCAACTTATCGAATGTCCGCTTCTGGCGCAAAGCGGACGGTCACGGCCTTGCAAGGCGGTTCGATGATAAAGCCCCGCGTGCGGGCGGGCCGGGCCCTACTGGCCGCTATTGTGGTAGTTCGGCGCCTCGCGCGTCACCACCACGTCATGGACATGGCTTTCGCGCAGGCCCGCGCCGGTGATGCGGACGAACTGGGCCTTCTGGTGGAAATCGGCGATGGTGGCGCAGCCGGTATAGCCCATGGCGGCGCGCAGGCCGCCGATGATCTGGTGCACCACCCCGCCCACCGGGCCCTTATAGGCCACCTGGCCTTCGACGCCTTCGGGCACCAGCTTCAGCATGTCGCGCACTTCGGCCTGGAAATACCGGTCGGCCGAACCGCGCGCCATCGCGCCGACACTGCCCATGCCGCGATAGCCCTTGTAGGAGCGGCCCTGGTAGAGGAATACCTCGCCCGGCGACTCTTCGGTGCCCGCCAGCAGCGAGCCGACCATGGCGACGGAGGCGCCCGCCGCCAACGCCTTGGCCAGGTCGCCGGAATATTTGATGCCGCCATCGCCGATCACCGGCACATCGGCGTCGCGCGCCACGCTCACCGCATCCATGATCGCCGTCAGCTGCGGCACGCCCACGCCCGCCACGATGCGGGTGGTGCAGATCGAACCGGGGCCGATGCCCACCTTCACCGCGTCGGCGCCGGCATCGATCAGGGCGCGGGCGGCGTCGGCGGTGGCGATGTTGCCGCCCGCGACCTGCACCAGGTTGGACTGGCGCTTGATGCGCCGGATGGCGTCGATCACGCCCTTGCTGTGGCCATGGGCGGTGTCGACGACGATGACGTCGCACTCGGCCTCGATCAGCGCCATGGCGCGGGCATAGCCGTCCTCGCCCACGCCGGTGGCGGCGGCGACGCGCAGGCGGCCCATGCCGTCCTTGCAGGCGTTGGGATATTTCTGCGCCTTCTCGATATCCTTGACGGTGATCAGGCCGACGCAGCGATAGGCGTCGTCGACCACGATGATCTTCTCGATGCGGTGCTGGTGCAGCAGGCGCTTGGCCTCGTCGGGCTTGACGCCTTCGCGCACCGTCACCAGCTTTTCCTTCGTCATCAGCTCGGAAACCGGCTGGCGCGGATCGGCGGCGAAGCGGACATCGCGGTTGGTCAGAATGCCGACCAGCTTGCCCGCGCCCTTGGCGTCGGGGTTTTCCACCACCGGCACGCCGGAGATGCGGTGCCGTTCCATCAGCGCCAGGGCGTCGGCCAGGGTGGCGTTCGGCTGGATGGTGACGGGATTGACCACCATGCCGCTTTCGAAGCGCTTCACGCGGCGGACCTGTTCGGCCTGCTCCTCGATCCCCAGATTCTTGTGGATCACGCCCATGCCGCCGGCCTGGGCCATGGCGATGGCCAAGGGCGCCTCGGTGACGGTGTCCATGGCGGCGGATACCAGCGGGATGCCCAGCTCGACCGTCTTGGTCAGGCGGGAGCGGGTATCGACCTGGGCGGGAAGGACTTCGGAAGCGCCAGGCACCAGCAGGACATCGTCGAAGGTCAGGGCTTCGCGGATGGTGCTGGTCGTCATGGCGTGGCTCCCATTGGAGCGCCGAGCCTGTACCAGCGGGGTTCCGATTCCGCAAGACCGGGGCTGATTCCGGGAAAAACCGGCGGAAAACGCTGGATTTCCCGGTCGCCCCGGCCGGCTTGCCGGGAATCACCCGGTCTGCGGCGGCAGGCCAAAAAGCCTCGCAGGCAAATGGTTCCGCAAAAACTTGCCGGGGGTTTCACGCCTTTCATGGAACTCCGTTCCGGGCACTGGCGTTCCTGTCTACGCAAGGCCCGGCAATTTCGCCGGACCCGGATTTCAAGCCAAGCCCATCAGGGCCGCACTTCAAGGAGTATCGATATGAAGAACAATTTCCGCCTGATGCTGGGCATCGCCACCGCCGCGACCGCCCTGGCCCTGGCCCCGGCCCAGGCCGCGCCGCATGGCGTGCGCGTCGGCGAACTGACCTGCAACGTCGCCAGCGGCTGGGGCTTCGTCTTCGGCTCGACGAAGGATCTGCACTGCACCTATCACGGCAATGGCAACCGTTATGAGCATTACACCGGCACGATCTCCAAGTTCGGCGTCGATGTCGGCTACACCACCGGCGGCGTGCTGGTCTGGGGCGTGTTCGCCCCCACCTCCGACATGCGCAAGGGCGCCCTGTCGGGCGATTATGCCGGTGCTTCGGCCCAGGCCACCGTCGGCGTCGGCGTCGGCGCCAATGCGCTGGTCGGCGGCCTCGACAAGTCCGTCGCCCTGCAGCCGCTCAGCGTCGAAGGCTCCAAGGGCCTGAACGTGGCGGCTGGCATCGGTTCGATCAGCCTGCACGAAGCCCCGTAATCCCCGCTTCGCTTCAAACGGAAAGACCCCGCCCATTGGGCGGGGTCTTTTTGTTTCAGAGGAGCTTCTTTTCCAACAGCGCATGGACGTCGCCTTCGGCCGCCTCGAAGCGGCGAATGATGTCCTCGCAATAGGGATTGAAGGCGAAGACATCGCGGAACAGCTCGGTGTCGCCGCGCACGCTTTCCACCGCATCCATCAGATAGCCGAAGGACAGGGTGTCGATGTCGGTGCGGACGAAGCCGCCCTTGGCCACGATCTGCGAGACGTAATGGGTGAGGAACAGGGTCTCGGCCAGCATGCGGTCATGCGCCTGCGGCGACATGGTCAGGACATTGAGCCCCAGACCTTTCAGCCAGGCAATCGCGCCCGCCAGCACATCGTCCGGCAAGGTATGATCGGTGATCACCAGCCGCAGCCCCTGCAAATTGCCGCCCTGCTTCTCGAAGCTGTAGGGCCCGAACATGGGATGGGTGGCGACATAGGCGCGCCCCTCGCCATGGCGGCGCAGCAATTCCGCCGGATGCGCCTTCACCGTGTTCACATCGACCAGGATGCTGCCCGCGCCCAGCAGCGGCAGCACCTTGAGCAGCATTTCCGCGAAGGCCCGGATCGAAACCGCGATGATGACGACATCGCTCTTGCAGGTGTCTTCCAGGCTGAAGAAACGCGTCCCGTCAGGGGACGCCTTGCGGGCGTAGACGCGCACCGCCAGATCCGGCAGGAAGCGCCGCGCCAGCGTTTCCAGAAAGCGGCCAAAATCGCCATGGCCGACAATGCCGAGCGAACGCGGCGTTTGCATGAAAAACCCCTTCAGACGTGGCTGTGTATCAGTCCCCGGGCAACGGGGGCAACCGCCACCGGCCCTTCGCTTTCGCTCAGGGCGTTCGACGCGCAAACCGGTCCACCGGACCGATTTGCCGGCCATGCCGGTCGCGCCTCACTTAAAACCAAGCGCGACCAGATACAGCTCGACCGAGTCGGCGCGGCTGGCGGGCGGCTTCACGTGGCGAACCTCGCGGAAATGCGTCTTGATCCGCGCCAGCAATTCGCCCGTGGCGCCCCCTTGGAAGACCTTGCCGACAAAGGCGCCGCCGGGCCGCAGCGTGTCGATGGCCACTTCCAGCGCGATTTCGACCAGTGCGATGGTGCGGATATGGTCGGTGGCGCGATGCCCGGTGGTGGGCGCCGCCATGTCGGTGAGCACCAGGTCGGCCGGTCCGCCCAGCGCCTCCTTCAGCATGGCGGGCACGCCTGGATCGGTGAGGTCGGCCTGGAAGAAGATGACGCCGGGGACTTCCTCCATCGCCAGCACATCGGCGGCAACCACAATGGCGCCTTTGGCGGCCGCCACCTGGCTCCAGCCGCCGGGCGCCGAGCCCAGATCCAGCACCCGGCCGCCCTTTTTCAGCAGCCGGAAACGTTCATCCAATTCCACCAGCTTGAAGGCGGCGCGGCTGCGATAGCCCTTGGACTTGGCGGCGGCGACATAGGGATCGTTGAGCTGGCGCTGCAGCCAGCTTTGCGATGCCACCGTGCGCCCTTTGCCCTTCACCTTGATCGGAACGCGGCCGCGCCCCGAAGCATCGCCAGAACGGGATTTCATGCTTGCTCCTGCCACAACTGGCGCAACATGCCTTCGCGCAGGCCGCGATCGGCGACGCGCAGCGCCTGGCTTGGCCAGACCCGGCAAATAGCGGCGAACAAGGCGCAGCCCGGCAGCATCAGGTCGGCGCGGTCGGTGCCGATGCTGCCAATGCGGGCCAGCGCCGCATGGTCCATCCCGGCCAGGCGGTCGGAGACCGCGATCAGGCTGGGCGTCTGGTGCCAGCTGGCATCGACACGGGCGCGGATATAACGGGGCAGATCCAGCGCGATCGCCGCCAGGGTGGTGACGGTGCCCGAGGTGCCCAGCAGATGCTCGGCTGCGGGATCGAAGTCGGGCATCGCCGCCCGCAGGGTGGCGAAGCGCGTCGTCAGCTCGGCGCTGAGCCGGTCATAATCGGCGCGCGTGTTCAGCGGCGCGCGCTCGGACAGGGTGACGACGCCCAGCGGCAGCGAGGCGGCAAAGCGTTTCACCACCTGGCCGCCATCGCGGCCAAGGCGGATGATCTCGGTCGAGCCGCCGCCAATGTCGAACACCAGCGCGCCCTTGTAACCATCGCCCAGCAAGGGGGCACAGCCCAGCGCCACCAGGTCGGCTTCCTGCTCCGGCGAGATCACTTCCAGTTCCAGGCCGGTTTCCGCCCGCGCCCGGTCGACCAGCACATCGGCATTGCGCGCCAGCCGCGCCGCCTGGGTGGCGATGCAGCGGACCCGTCCGGCCTGGGCGCGGCGGATGCGGTCGGAGCAGATCTTCAAGGCCGCGATGGTGCGGCCCATCGCCATCTGCGACAGCAGCCCGGACGCCTCCACCCCCTCGCCCAGCCGCACGATGCGGGAAAAGGAATCCAGCACGCGCAGGTTGCCGCGCCGGTCGAAGCTGGCGATCAGCAGGCGGCAATTGTTGGTGCCCAGGTCCAGCGCCGCCAGCGGCGCCGTTCCCACCTGCTCCCGCCCCTGCTGTATGAGACCCGCGTCCACCCTGCCCTCGTTCCTGCTTCGGCCAAACTATCACGGTTCCGTGGCGCGAAAGGCTGCCAAACAGGGCCACGGCCAAGGAAATTTCCCGCCCCGGACGGCCTTTAAGGTGGTTGAAAGCCCCCCTCGCCTAGTCTAAACGGGCGTCTCCGTTGGGGGATCGTCTAACGGTAGGACTGCAGACTCTGACTCTGCCTGTCTAGGTTCGAATCCTAGTCCCCCAGCCACCCAGTTTGCTCTCCAATTGGCATTCTCCAGCTCCCCAAAATAGCCCCGAAGTTTCAAAGCCTTGCCTGCGGACAAAGGCGTTTTGCGCCACTGTTTTGGGGGACGAGAGACCACTTTGGGGAGAGGACCCCGGTTTTTCTCCGGAGGCCCTTTTTCCAGTGGCAGAGTGAGATCCTGCGATCGGCAATTGATGATCAAAATCGGCCAAATTTAGCGCAGATGAACGATCACTTTGGTGCGCTCACCGCCGGATCCGAGGGTAAGGGGTTAGCGAGCCGAAAATCCCAAAACAGACCGCTGCTCAACCCAACTGAGCGGCAGGGGCATCAGTGAGAACAGCCGCTCCGTTGATAGATCAACGGGCTGACGGCCCTCGAGGATGGTCTCGGTGATATCTGGTGCCAATAACGCGAGCGGCACCAATCTACTTAGGTAAGTTCTGGAGACGCCTTCTTTGTCTGCAAGATCAGAGATGGATTTGACCTCTCGATCTCTCAGCATCGCAAACCACTTGTTCGCACGCACGATGGCTTTGATGAGGTTTACGTCCTGGTTTGATGCTGGCGCGTGCGCCGCAATGATGAGCCGCTTCACTTTGCCAAGACGACGCAGCTCCGCAGGCAGGGTGATGGTGATGCACTTCTCCGGATCGGCGTGATCTGGGATACCGATCCCTTCGCTGAGGGCTTTGCGATCTATGGCGATGGTTATCGACGAAGCATCGACCTGCACACGGTTGATCAGCTCTCTGACCTGCTCGTAGATATCCTTAATGTCTTTGCCGGTGAGTTTTTGGCTTAAGGCTTTTGCTTGTTGGATGGCGGTGGTGGCTGTGGCGGGATCCAGCTCGGCCGATGCAAAGGCGGCCATGAGCTTTTGCGGATCGCTGAGAAAGTTGGTCAGAGCCTTGATCACATGGCCCTCCATCTCCTGGGCCGATAGACGGGTGCCTTCAGCCGGGGTGAGTTTGCGGTGCTTGGTTCCGGTCACCAGATTGTTGGAGATGTAATAGCGGTAGCGCTTACCCGCCCTGGCGGTATGGGTTGGGGTGAGCCTGGTATTGCTGGCATCGAACAAGATGCCGGCCAGCAGGCTGGGGTCTTTGCAGGTCTTGCCCGAGCGGCGGATGGCGGCGTTGGAGGTTAGGCAGGCTTGAACCTTGTCCCACAGGGCCTGAT
>Ga0316218_1003872_pt1 | contig 11977 bp, 17 predicted proteins | sample TBH18003metaG_FD_203634 | JGI IMG/M metagenome (GOLD analysis project Ga0316218, IMG submission 203634) | Freshwater microbial communities from Trout Bog Lake, Wisconsin, USA - TBH18003 | ecosystem: Environmental > Aquatic > Freshwater > Lake > Hypolimnion/Profundal zone | place: USA: Wisconsin... | reverse complement strand
CAGAGTTCGCCAATTAGCGACGCTTGGGGCGAGAAGGTTTGCGCGGGATGCCTTTGGCATCGCTGAGGTGGCTAAGTTGCGATCAAGGGACAACGAAGCAGATTGTTTCCGGATATTGCTATTGCAGGTATGAGGTTCACGTGGCTGGAAGGAGGGAGAATTCTTGACATCTATCCCTTGGGGAGAATAAATTCGCGTCGAATAGTAACTCTATTTTCAGGGTGGTTCCAGGGGAGCCTTTGATTAGCGGGAGTTTGCTGGTTGAGAATGGTTGGGGAAGGCAGGGGTGGGGTATGAGCGACTTGCAAAAGAAGGGTGTTTCGCGTCGGGGTTTTTTGAAGGCGGGACTTGGGGCGGCTGCGGGGGTGGGGTTCCCTGCCATTGTGCCTTCAACGGTGCTGGGGCAGTTTGCTCCGAGCAAGCGAATCAACGTGGGAGCAATTGGGGTAGGACGCATCTCACGCGGACATGACATGCCAGGGATTCTGCAATATGACAGGGCGAAGATCATGGCGGTTTGCGACCTGGATGCGCATCGCCTGGAGGATGGCAAGAAGCTCGTGAATGACTATTACGCGGCCAAGATGGGCAAGGCCTACGACGGCGTAACGGGCTATGCGAACTACCACGAACTGCTGGCGAACAAGGATATCGACGCGGTGGTGGTGAGTACGCCGGATCACTGGCATGCGCTGGTGGGCGTGGATGCGGTGCGGGCAGGCAAGGATGTGTATCTGCAGAAACCTGCATCGCTGACGATTGCAGAGGGCCGGGCGCTGAGCAATGCAGTGCAGGCTACAGGAAGGATTTTGCAGATTGGCAGCCAGCAGCGCTCGACGGTGCAGTTCCGTTATGCGGCGGAGCTGGTGCGGAATGGGCGTATTGGCGATTTGCAGCGGGTGGAAGTGGGCCTGCCGGGAGACCCCGCGGGCGGCGACAAGACACCGATGGCGGCACCTGACTGGTTCAACTACGAGATGTGGCTGGGGGAGACGCCGTACCAGTACTACACTGTGGATCGCGTCCATCCGCCGAAGGGATACGACCGGCCGGGATGGCTGCGCTGCCGGCAGTTTGGCGCGGGCATGATCACGGGCTGGGGCGCGCACCATGTGGACAGCGCGCACTGGGGCATGAATGCGGAGTACACAGGGCCGGTGGAAGTCTGGGGCCATGCGGAGTTTCCGGATCATGGGCTGTGGGATGTGCATGGACCGTTCAAGACCGAGGCTCTGTATGCAAACGGCGTGCGGATGAGCGTAAGCGGCGATTACACGAACGGCATCAAGTTTTATGGAACCAAGGGCTGGATCTTTGTTTCACGCGGGAACGAGCAGGTGACGAAGAGCGATCCGGTGGCCAAGCTGAGCGACGCAAGCGCACTGGCGTCGAGCGACCCAAAGATCATCAAGTCAGTGATCGGTCCGGACGAGATTCATCTGTATGAGAGCAAGGAACAGCATGGCAACTGGCTGGACTGCATCCTGAGTCGCAAGGAACCGATTTCGCCCGTGGAAATGGGACATCGGGCGTGCTCGACCTGCCTGATTCACGATTTGGCGATGGTGCTGAAGCGCAAGCTCTATTGGGACCCGGTGATGGAGCGCTTCAAGAATGACGACGAGGCGAACAGCATGTTGCACCGCCCCCAACGCTCACCTTACATGTTGTCGTAACAGGAGAATAGAGATGATCAGCAGACGCGATGCACTGGTTGGATTGCTGGCGATTCCGGGCGCTTTGCGCGCTACGGCGATGGCGGCGGAGACGGAGCCGATTCTTGGACCCACTGTGTTCAGTTGGAAGGATATGAAGGCGGTAAAGACGGAGAAGGGCGAGGTGCGTTCGCTTTGCAAGACTCCGACGGCGACTCTGGATCAACTGGAGATGCATGTGACCACGCTGAATCCCGGGCTGGAGTCGCACCCACCGCACCGGCATTTGAATGAGGAGTTGATCATCCTGCGCGAGGGCGAGTGCGAGACACTTTCAAGCGGTAAGTGGGTGAAGGTCGAGCCGGGAACGGTGGTTTTTAATGCGTCAAACAGCTTGCACGGTTTCCGGAATGTCGGGACGACGCCGGCAACGTATCACGTGATCAACTGGAGCCCGAACAAGGACATGGCAGCGAAGAAGTAGCGGATGGCTCTTGGCAAGGTGGACCGTGGGAGCGCAGAAATGGCCTCTTTCTGCAAGGAAACGGGCCAAAATGGGCTGATCCATGACGTTTTTGTACGGTGAGGTGTTACTAAGTAGTTAGCAGGCGGATATTTTAAGCGGTTTAAAAAGAACAATTTGACGAGTTCAAAGGGTGCGAAAAATGTGGATTTTGCGACCAGGGGAGGGGGGTATGTTTTTTGCCCCCTCTCCTGTGCCGGTTGGCGGCATTCCGCTTGAGATTATTGTGCGCCTTCTGGGTGTAATTATCTGCAATTGCAGAAGGCAGGGGTCAGGGTGCGGATTCCGTGTCTCACGCTTTTGCTTTGGGGTTCTGGGTTGATTGGCTGATAACGAACCAGCCTCTTCGTCCTTCGAAGAGGCTACATCCCGGATTACTAAAGCGTGCGGCGCACTGGGGCGAGACCGATCAATACGGTTCCCAATTTGCCAAACAATGCGGAGATGACTGTTGCAGAAGGTTTCCGAGAGGCTTGTAGCGGCTGCCGTAAAAAAGCAGGGCATAGTAGCGTATGAAGACGGCGAGCGGGCCGCCGAGACAGGCTGCTACAGCGAATCCGATGCCGAGGCCGAGCAGAACGAAAACGCCTTCAAGGGCTATGTGGAGGCACTGGAGCGCGCCGGTGGCGTCTTCCAGCAGAGAGTTGAATCCTGCCGCTGACATTCCGAGAATCCAAAAGACAGGCAGCAGAAGCAGCGACGCGGCGAATGCCAGAACCGCCCCTGCAAGGAAGGGAATGAACAGGCGCAGGATGAAGTAAGAGAGGAAGGTCTCTTTTTCATCGCGGATGAGAAGGCGCACAGCTCGCCATGCTTGGCGGAAGGAGAGATTCTCAATCACCATGTGGGGCAGGATGAAGTCATGCATTATCACCTCGGAGGCCAAGGCCGCGATGCACACGAGAAACACGAACCCAATGCAGGGAAGGTAGAGCATGAGAAAGACGCCGGGATCGAGCTTGCCGTCGGGCGTGCGCAGTGTGAGAACCGTGAAAGCAAGGACTACAACTCCCACTACGACCAGAATGACCGGAACAAGAAACGAGAGCCAGACCAGCACGTTCGCCTTGAAGAAGCGGTCTACTTGGACGGGATAGAGGTTCCAGGCCAGCCGAATCTGCCTAGATTGATGAACCAGGCAATGAAAGAAAGCGATGCGGAGCTGAACGGCCAGATGGAAGATAAGCAGGCCGACGGTAAATGCGGCGATGGTAGCCAGAGTTGCCAAGAATGTGAAACCCGGGATGTGAGGGATGGAGGAAAGGTCGATCGCGTCGGTGTCAAACTCGAGCGCATTCGGGAATGAGAATTTGAAGTTGACCAGGACGCCCTCGGTGATGGCGGCCACCGCGGACAGCTTGAGAAATGTCTCCCATGCGAAGGGCTGGAAGAGGTAGGACCCGGTCCGCTCGATGGCGGGCCAGACTGCCTGAGAGGCAGAGAAGGCTTTCATTGCGCTCGCTCCGGAACTGCCCAGCGTAGCACAGTTAGTGTGTGGGGCTGTGCGCGGGGTTGCAGAGATTGGATCGGGATGTGGAACGGCGCGGGGTTTAGCGGACGAGGCTGCGATTGACAAGAAGGTAGCTTCGGACCGTCACGCTGAAATGCTGGCGTGGACCAAAGCCTCACCTCTGGATTCCAGGCCGGTCTGACTGGGATGATCCAGGGGACGCAGAGTTTTGCTCAGGCTTTCCGCTCGATCATAAGTACCGCCATGAACTTTGCAATCGGCCAAATATAGAAGGTTGCCACGACCCACATCGCAAGCGAACAGGCGAAGACCGGCGCAACGATGGCCGGTACGGCGTCGAGGGTTGCCATGGAGACCTGGGCGACGCTAAAGACAATCGCGCTCAAGATCGCCGAGGGCATCAGGTTTATAGCGATTGAGGGGTGGAAGGCTATGGCGGCGGCGTGGTCTTCTATCAGCGCAATCCCCGTAGTTGGCCCGTTTCTAGCCCCGGCCATCGCGGCTGGCGTACTTGCCTCAGTAATCGCCATCGGCGCTCATCGCAAGCCCAACTGACCAGAAAGCGCTCACGAGCACACCTTGTGCTCATTTCGGCGAGGCTGAGGGCCGTCTCGGGGCTGGTTTCCGCCCTAATGACGGGGAAGCACCGGAGGCGTCATGTACTAGATCAAGCGGGAAAACGGTAGCGTGGCCATTGTGGACTGGAACGGCAAGGTTATCTACAACGTGGCCGAGGACTATCTAGTGATGTTCCAGAAAAACGGCACTCCCGTTCAAGTCGTCTCCGCTGGCAAGCTGTCGGACGCCGAACTACTCGAAGCCTTGGCCAGCCCAATCAAGATCAGCCTCGACTAGACCGCCCGAATCTCCAGATTCTTCCCCAGCACCTTCAGCGCCCCGGCGATACCGTCGATCTTAGACGTGTGACGCCAGTCGATCAGCCTGTTCACTTCCTGCCTGGTCATCTTCAGCCGCCGCGCCAACTCGGCTGGCCTGACCTTCTGAGCCGCCATTTCGCTCAAGAGCAGGATCTTCGCGGCGTAGCTGGCCGGGAGTTCTACCATATGCTGGCCGCGCTTCAGTTTCGACGGCGCGGGAAAGGGCAGACCCTCCTCGATGTAGTAATCAAAGGCTGATTCCAAAACGTCTGCCGCATGGAGCAGAGCGTCTTCCACGTCTTCACCCTGGGTGATTGCCTCGGGGACGTCGGGGAAGGTGACAACGTAGCCGCCTTCCTTTTGCAGTGCGAGATGTGCCGGATAGCGCATGTTTCCTCCTATTTGAGCCCTAGCTGCTTTTTGATGCCTTCGACCAGCCCGGTCTTAAGTTCCTTCGAGTGCATCGGCAGGAAGGATGTCTTTCCGTTCAGCTTCACCTTCAGATGGGAGCCTTTTGCGCCCTCGAATGTCGCTCCCTGTGCCGTCAGCCACCGTTTGAACTCCGTGCTCTTCATGTGTCCAATGTACGCAATACTGCTTACATTATCAAGATAAATGTGAGCAAAAATGAATACTATTTTCCTTTTCCTGTTTCGCGGTGTGGGAAGGCGGTTTTTGGCCCCCGTTTCGCTCTAAACTGTGTCTAAACGGCCACACAACGCGGCCAAAATGATACAGAGGGCGACCCGATGAGTTCCCTGTTATTTCCATCCACGTTGGTAGCTGTCCCACCGTTGCGACAGAGAAAAGTCGCAAGGATAGGGCACGGGGTTGCGGCTTTGTTGAATCCCAGGTGTCAGAAGCTAGGCCTGGGGCAGCTGGATTTCATCTGCGCTGGAATTGCGCGACTCGCTGCGGGCGTGGGCGCCCGCAGGACAGCCGGTCTGGAGACCGGCACTACAGTTAGGTGAATGCGGGGCTGCTGCATTAGACGGGTGGAGGGTTGCGCTCTGTATATTGCCGCTGATGCCAGTAGGGATAGATGGGCGCTGTTTCACTTGCCTTGTCGAGCGTTGCCACCTGTTCCGCGGTGAGCTGCCAGCCGACCGCGCCCAGATTCTGGCGTAACTGTTCCTCGTTGCGCGCCCCGATAATCAGCGACGAGACCGTGGGGCGCTGCAGTAGCCAGTTGAGGGCAATCTGCGGAACGGTCTTGCCGGTTTCAGCGGCTACTGCGTCGAGGGCATCCACCACTTTATACAAATGCTCCTCAGGCACTTGCGGCCCTTGAGCCGAGGTGGTGTGGAGGCGGCTAACTTGTGGCACGGGCTGGCCGCGGCGGATTTTGCCGGTGAGGCGGCCCCAACCGAGGGGACTCCACACGAGCGCGCCCACATTCTGGTCTTGAGCGAGGGGCATAAGCTCCCACTCATATTCGCGACTGACGAGGGAGTAGTTGACCTGGTGGGCTACGAACCTGGTCCAGCCGTTGCGGTCGGCGACGGAGAGGGACTTCATGAGGTGCCAGCCGGAGAAGTTAGAGCAAGCGATGTAGCGGATTTTGCCTTCGCGGACAAAGGTGTTGAGGGTGTCCTGGACCTCGTCGATGGGCGTGAGGGCGTCAAAGCCGTGGAGGTGGTAGATGTCTACGTAGTCAGTACCCAAGCGGCGCAGGCTTGCTTCGAGAGAGTTGCGCAGATGGTAGCGCGAGGAGCCTACGTCGTTGGGTCCGGTGCCGAGACGAAACGCTGACTTGGTGGAGATGAGAGCCTGGTGGCGACGGCCCTCAAGAGCTTTGCCGAGGACCTCTTCCGACTGCCCGTCTGAGTAGACATCGGCGGTGTCAAAGAGGTTGACGCCGGACTCCATGCATATGTCAACGATGCGGCGGGCTTCAGCGATGTTGGCGGTTGCGCCCCATGCCTTGAAGAAATCCGTAGCGCCGCCGAAGGTGCCAGCGCCAAAACTGAGAACGGGAACTTTGAGGCCGGAGCCTCCGAGAAGACGGTATTCCATGGCCGTTTGGATGCGGCAGGGGGCGGGAGGATGCAAAGTGCGGGTGGTGTGGTGTCGTTCTGTCTCACCCCGGCGTTGTGTTTGCGCGGATTATGAGTCGGGGTCTCTGTGGAGGTCCATTTAGACTGGAAGAGCTATGAGCACACTGAAAGCCGTCCGTGGGACGCGCGATTTGCTGCCGTCTGAGACGGTGCTTTGGAACCGCATTGAAGCTACCGCCCGGGCCGTGTTTGCCCGCTACAACTTTGGCGAGATTCGTACCCCCGTGTTTGAAGACACGGCGCTGTTTGCGCGCGGGGTGGGCGAAGAGACCGACATTGTGTCGAAAGAGATGTACACCTGGGAAGACCGGGCGCGGGCACAGTCAGAGAAGACGCAGTCTTTGACGCTGCGACCGGAGAATACTGCCGGGGTGGTGCGAGCGTACATCGAGCACCAGTTGGGCGAGAGCGGGCAGCTACAGAAGCTCTATTACATTGGGCCGCAATTCCGGCGCGAGAGGCCGCAGAAGGGGCGGTACCGGCAGTTCTCACAGATTGGCGCGGAGGTAATTGGGCCGCCCTCTTCAGGCAGCGAAAGTCCGCTGCGCGATGCGGAGGTGCTGGAGATGCTGGCGACGCTGCTGGATGAGCTGGGGATCTCCGGCTGGACGCTGGAGCTGAACTCCGTTGGCTCGGCAGCCGACCGAGCGCGGTATAACGATGCGCTGCGTGCGGCGCTGGTTCCCGTAGTGGGACAGATGTGCGTGGATTGCCAGCGGCGGGCTGTGACCAATCCTTTGCGGGTGCTGGACTGCAAGGTGGCGGCCGATCAACCGATTATTGAGACGCTGCCGGTGATTGCCGACTCTCTGGACGAGGCCTCGAAAGCGCACTTTGCCGCTGTGACTGCGGCGCTGGACGCGGCGGGGGTGCCTTATACGCGGAATCACAGGCTGGTGCGGGGGCTGGACTACTACACACGGACGACCTTTGAATTTACGCATGGCGGGCTGGGCGCACAGAATGCGCTGCTGGGCGGGGGACGCTACGACGGGCTGAGCGAGATGCTGGGCGGACCGAGAGCGCCGGGAATCGGGTTCGCAATGGGCGAGGACCGGCTGGCGTTGACGCTGCAGACGCTGGAAGCTGCTCCGGCGTTGAAGGCGGACGCGTATATTGCGCCGCTGGGCGAGGGGATGAACGCGGCGGGTTTGAACCTGGCGCGGGAGCTGCGCCACCAGGGACTGTGGGTAGAGCTGGGCGAGGGGAGCTTTCGCCTGAAGAAGTCGTTCGAGGCCGGGGACAAGACGGCGCGGCGGATTGTGATCCTGGGCGAGGACGAGCTTCAATCCGGTATCCTTACAGTGAAGGACTTCGCCACCGGCATACAGACAAAGGTTGCCCGCACGGAGCTGGCGGTTTTTCTGGCTGAGTGATGGGACGGTTGTATTTGTGCTTTTCCGCCCTGGCTTTTGTGGGTGGATGTAGTGGCAGATTTGGGTTCGTCGTATGGCAACGGTCTTGGTTTCAAAACGAGCAGGCAAGTAAAGGACACAGGTTGTGCTTGATTTTCTAGGTAGTCTCGAACGGACGCATATGTGCGGCGATTTGCGCGCCGCCCACGCTGGGCAGCAAGTGGTTTTGATGGGCTGGGTAAACCGGCGCCGCGACCACGGCAACCTTATCTTTCTTGACCTGCGCGACCGCACCGGGCTTGCCCAGATTGTGCTGGACAAGGAGTTGACGCCAGACGGCCACCTGAAGGGCGAGCAAGTGCGGCCCGAGTACGTGGTTGCCGCCGTGGGCAAAGTACGGCTGCGCGACGCGGACGCCATCAATCCCAAGATGCCGACGGGCGAGATCGAGATTGAGGCGACGGAACTGCTGGTGTTGAACGACACGAAGCTGGCGCCGTTTTCGCCTTCAGACGAGGCTATCCAGAACGAGGAAGTGCGTCTGAAGTACCGGTACGTTGATTTGCGGCGGCCGGAGATGCAAAAGAACTTCAGGCTGCGGCACGATATTACGCTGGCGATTCGGGAGAGCCTTAGCACGCAGGGCTTTCTTGAGGTTGAGACACCAATTTTGACCAAGAGCACGCCTGAGGGCGCGCGTGATTTTCTGGTGCCGAGCCGCGTGCATCCAGGCGAATTTTATGCGCTGCCGCAGTCGCCGCAGATTTTCAAGCAGATTTTGATGATCAGCGGGTTTGACCGGTACTTCCAGATTGCGCGCTGCTTCCGCGACGAGGACTTGAGAGCCGACCGGCAGCTTGAGTTTACGCAGGTGGATCTGGAGATGAGCTTTCCGCGCCAGGAGACAGTGTTTGGGGTGGTGGAGCAGTTTCTTTCAGCGGGATTTGCCGCAGCGGGCGTGACGCTGGCTACGCCGTTTCCGCGGATTACCTATGACGACTCAATGCGGCAGTTTGGCAGCGACAAGCCGGACCTGCGGCTGCCGGGGCTGACGGATGTGCGCTCTGCGTTTACAGACGAGAACCTGGCCACGCTGAACATTGACCTGGCGCTGCCGGTGGTGGCCTTCCGCATTCCGAATGTAGGCGAGTTGAGCCGCAAGGAGCGCGAGGACAGCCATCCGCTGTTTGACCTGAAGAAGGGCGCCAAGTTTATTGACGACTTCAAGCGGCTGGCCAAGGGATTTCCTGAGGCCGCGGTGAAGGTGCGGGAGTTGGCAGGGGCGGCGGAAGCCGACTTTGTGATTATTGTGGCCGGAGACCCAACGCACCACATCAAGGCGAGCGATACCAAGTTCGAAGGACGGTTGAGCGAGCGCGAGATCAACGTGTACTCCGCCGCCGGGAACTTCAGGACCGAGCTGGCGAAGAAGTATGCCGACAAGCACAAGGCATTCAACGTAACGGAAGAGATTGTGCAGACGGCCGACCCGCGCAGTGGAAAAGCTGTGGATGGCACGGCTGCATTCAATCCGATCTGGATTGTTGATTTCCCGATGTTCGAGTACGACCTGGCGTCCGCGAAGTGGATGCCGGCGCACCATCCGTTCACTTCTCCGCATGAGGCGGATATGGCGAACCTGGTGAGTGATCCGGCGAGCGTGCGCGCCAACTGCTATGACCTGGCGATGAACGGGCTGGAACTGGGGTCGGGGTCGATTCGAATCCACCGCAAGGATGTGCAGCAGCAGATCTTCCAGTCGCTGGGCATCTCTGAGGAGGAGGCCAAGGCGCGTTTCGGGTTCTTCCTGGATGCGCTGGAGTATGGCACTCCGCCGCATGGGGGGATAGCGCTTGGGCTGGACCGCATTGTGATGCTACTTGCTGGCGCTCCGAGTTTGCGCGAGGTGATTGCGTTCCCGAAGACGGCGAAGGCGATTGACCTGATGGCCGATGCGCCGACGACGGTAAGCGAGCACCAGTTGAAGGAACTGCATATTCGGGTGGCGCTGAAGAGCTAGGACAGGGCCTTACTCGGCGTGCTTTTCGGGTTCGTTTTCTTCTTCGCCTTCGACGGAGATGCGCAGGGAGCGCAGGAAGTGAAGGTCGTTGGGCGTGAATGCGCCGGCGGAGTCGCCTTCCAGGGCGGCTTCGGCAGCATCTTTGGCCTCTTTGGCGGTTACCTCATTGAGGCCGATGGTGGCTTCAAGCATGAGGAGCACGTCAAAGCCGTACTTGCGGATGTCCTGCACCACCCCGGCGATCTGTTCGCTCTCAATTACCGACTCGTGGATGGCTTCGCCCAGTTGCTGAATGAGTTCACGCAGACGGGATGTCACGGTAACCTCCAGGAGCAGCGGCTCGCGCGGGACGAGGCGCGGGTTGCGGCGAGAGTTTTATCTACATTACTTCCATCGGCGTTTGCGAGCAACTGGAAAGCGGCAGCAAAGTGCGGGAAGCAGTCTGTGGCGCTGCACTGGTACCATCATAAACGGAATGAGACCACAGACAGTTGGCCGCGTATTAGGCATAGGACTGCGCCTGGCAGGGCGCGCCGCAGTTGAGCGCCTGGAGGGCAGTGGGCAGGCCGTAGCAGCGGCGGCCCAGCCCCAGCAGGTGGCGCAGACGGTGGAGCGCGTGCGGGCGGCAGGGCAGGCAGTAAAGCAGGCTCGCGGCGGGGTATCCCGCGGCTTGGGAGGCTTTCTGCGCCCCTTCAGGCGCGTGGGAGGCATTATCTGGCTGGAAGTGACAGGAGTGTTCTTCCTGCTGCCGGTGATTGTGTTTGCGCCCAACCTGTGGCGCATGCGGGCAAGCTGGGCGACAGGCCCCGACCACAAGACATTTCTGGTGACCGCGCTGGTGGTGGCGGTATTTCTTTACCTGGGCGTGACCTCGTTCTGGCGGGCGCGGCGCAGGTAAGGCGGCGCAGCGCCGGTTCGACGATTTGAAGCTTGAGCGCGTTGCCTAAAACCAGCGCCTTCTGCGTCGCGCGACAACCCACATGACCAGAGCGGCAAGCGCCGCACCAATGAGCAGCCACTCAATGTCTCTTTGCGTGATTTCGCCATCCAAGAGCCGAATACCGCGCCAATTGGCTAGTGCCAGCGCATTGCTGAATACGATTCCCATGTCTTCTCCCGAGCGCCGGCCCTGATCTCAACCCGCTGCATGAGTAAGAGCATCGAGTTGCCTCGCAGGTTGCCTGACAGGCAGAAAGCCCGGTATATCTGCAACTTTGCCGACACGGCGCTGATGAGGATGCGCGTGGCGCTTCTAGCTGCGACCTGGATTGCCCTTAGTTCTTGGGTGGGGTTTTCTCGGTGGGCAGCCGGACGATCCAGATGATGATGCCTATGGACAGGACGGCGAAGATGATGAGCGGTATGCCGCCCAAAGACCCCAGCAAGTGAAGGCTGAGAACAGAAACGCCGCGCCACAGCGCCAGCGCAATTAGACACGCAGTTAACATAGCGCCTCTCCACATACCAGGTTCTTTTGCCCAACTGCGTCAGCTCTTGAGACCTGGAATTGGCAGAAAGAGTACTGCGAACTGACTCCAATTGGCAAGGGTGGGCTTGGCTGGCATGGAGCGAGCGGGGCTAGAAGCGCGGCTGGTCAGGCGGGCGGGTGAGACGCCATACGCCAATGCAGATGGAGAGGATGCCGAGCGCATAGGCTCCGAGGGCGTGGGAGCCGGTGTGGATCTTCCAGCCCTGGTACAGGGCAAAGCAGCCAGCCCCCAGGAGCAGGATTCCGCGAAAATGATTCATGGTGTTTCCCTTCATTGTGAATGGGTCTTCTTGATCGTAACGCCCGGAGGGGAGTTTGACCCCACGGCCACAAAATCCTATGGTGGGAAGGGTACCGCAAGGTTGCCGAAAGGAAGGTTTCGCCATGTCAATGCACAACCCTAATACTCCCGAGCTGCCAGTATCAGAAACGCCCGCAGCGGCACCGCTGAAGAAGACCTCGCTCAACGCCACCCATCGCGCCCTGAAGGCCAAGATGGTGGACTTTGGGGGCTGGGATATGCCGGTGG